>Ga0326597_10000403_pt1 | contig 77733 bp, 55 predicted proteins | sample RVTome_12_FD_203789 | JGI IMG/M metagenome (GOLD analysis project Ga0326597, IMG submission 203789) | Soil microbial communities from uranium-contaminated site in the Upper Colorado River Basin, Wyoming, United States - RVT100D185 | ecosystem: Environmental > Terrestrial > Soil > Contaminated >...
CCACCGCCGCCGAGTCCCGGCGGGAAACCGCGATCATCAACCGGCGGCGCGCCGGGGCGGCGTGGCTGCTCACCATCGCCATCATCATCGTCGCCTTCGCCATTGTCGCCGAACCTCGCGCCCTGCTGGAAACGCCCGCCTTCAAACCCGCCGAACTGTCCGCCGCGCTGCGGCCGCCGCGGTGGCGGGGGCAGCGTCGCCGCCTGCTCCGGCGTCAGCATGGCCTCAAGCTGAGCGCGGAACTGGTCACCAACTTCTCGCCGCTCGTTGAACCCCTCGCGGATCGGGTCCTCCGGGTTCCAACCACCCTCGCCGCCGCCACCGGGGCCACGACCGCCTCCGCCGTTCATCCGCGAGCGCACCAATTCCACCATCTGCTCCAGCCGCTTCGGCTCGTTTTCGCGCACCGTGCGGGCCAGCCCCTGGTTGATCCCGCTCATCCGCTGCTCGAATGACTGCCGCAGTGTCGCAACGCTCGCGCGCTGCTCCTCATTCAGGTCCGGCAGATTAAGCGCAGCCTCGAAGAGCTGGTTGTAATAATCATCTCCATAGACGGACGGAAACGCCGCCTTGAGATACGCCTCCTTGAATCGAGTCGGATCCGTCAGTTCGGCTTCGATCATCCGCGCATATTGATCGTTCAGATCGCGGATGCGCATGCGCAAGCGAAGCTGCCGATCGACCGCGTCGCTCGCGGCGTCCAGATCGCCGCTGCGAAACCCGTCGACGACCGCCTCTTCCGCGCGCGGCATATCGGCCTCGCGCTGTTGCAGGGCCGCGTCGAGCTGCACGCTGTAGTCCGCGAGGAACTCGTGCAGTCGCAGACGCTCGGTCTCCTCGACTACTGCCGTGTCAACCACCGCGAACAGGTCCACGCTCTCGCCCGAAAGCATGCCCCGCGGCATCATCTTCTGCCTTCGCAGCACGCGCTCGACCTCAGGCCACTTCTCGGTCTGCTCCGGCGTCAGAATCGCCTGAGTGTCGGCCAGAAACTGCTTGCCGAGCCCGGCCCGGATCTGACCGAATTCCTCCGCCGCCTTGCGGATGGGCTCGATCATGTCGCGCCAGTCGCGACCCTCCATCCCGCCGCTGCGGATGCTCTCGCGAACCTCCTCCTGCCGCATCCGGTACTTCTCGTTCTCCACTCGAAATGCGGTCTGGTATTCCTGGAGGAACGCATCAGCCAGCATTCGCTGGCCGTCATCAAGCTTCAGGACGCCCTGCAGTGTGATGATGTCCTTGACGTTGTATTCCGGTTCGTTGAGGTCCTGCATGCCCCGCAACCCGCCGCCGCCCAACTGGGCCTGAGCGCCCCCGGCTCCGACCAGCGAACCCGCCGTCATGCACGCAAAAACCACACTGGAGGTCCAAAAACGCCTTCTGAGCCGCATCATCATGGTCGGATACTCCTTCACCGGCCGCCCCAGCAACTTGAGGAACCGCCGCCGATGACTGTCTAACGATCGGCAAACCGTTCTACTGCACAAAGAAAGAGACATCCCTGAACCTCCATTGATACCACCGCCAGACCCTCCGGTGACCCGCCAACCCCTCCAAGGCGTCTCGAGTGGAGAATGTTCCACGTGGAACATTCCCATCGACCCCATTCCATCGCCACAAAAACGCAGGATGTGGCAAGTTAGGGAAATGTTCCACGTGGAACATTTTGGCCAGCGCATCCTCCTGCCACGAATGAAGTGTACCTCACCCAGATGGGGACAATCCGCGCAACACATTGTCGCTTCGTGGTTTACGAAGCATGAGCTTTTCAGCTATTTGCCTCCAAGGGTTGGACGCACAAGCCCCGCCAATGGTTCGAACCACTCGGGTTGACCATCGGCGTCACCCAATCCCCTCTGGCCGCTGCCGCAGGCTTCTAGCCTTGCGCCACCCGGCGTCCGTGACCTCACCTGCTTGCCGCGTTTCGGCATCTGCGCATTTCGGCTTCTTGGCACCCACCTGTTTCCGCGTTTGCTCCGCAGATTTGTGCGTTCGAGCGTTTGCGCTTCGCTTGACCGTCGGTGAGGTGCGTTCGTGCGTTTACCTCGTCGTCAACTGCTCAATCCGCTTCTCCGGCTGAGTCTTCACGACCCGATCCACGAAGATGCCGGGCGTCTGGATGTTGTCGGGGTCGAGGCCGGTGGCACGGGTCCCGGTGGTACGGGTCTCCAGACCCGTGGCCGCCTCCCCGGCTCCCCCCATCTCCACGATCTCCTCCACCTCCGCCACCGTCACCTTTCCGCACGTTGCGATCATGGGGTTGAAGTTGCGGGCGGTCTTGCGGTAGATGAGGTTCCCCGCCCGGTCGGCCTTCCACGCCTTGACCAGCGACAGGTCCGCGACGATCCCGCGCTCCAGCACATACTCCCTGCCGTCGAAGGACTTCATCTCCTTGCCCTCCGCGACGATGGTGCCGACACCGGTGGGGGTGTAGAAGCCGGGTATGCCCGCCCCGCCCGCGCGCAACCGCTCCGCCAGCGTGCCCTGCGGCGCGAACTCCAGATCCAGTTCGCCCGCCATGAACTGCCGCTCGAACTCTGCGTTCTCGCCCACATACGACGAGATCATCTTCTTGATCTGCCGGGTCTGGAGCAGCAAACCCAATCCCCAGTCATCGACCCCCGCGTTGTTGGAGACACAGGTGAGATTCTTCACACCCGAATCGCGCAGCGCGATGATGAGCTGCTCAGGAATCCCGCACAGGCCGAATCCACCGACCGCGACGGTCATGCCATCGCGGAGAAGGCCATCGAGTGCGGCGGCGGGGGAGGGATAGGTCTTGTCGAACATGGCCAGATTGTGGCGGAATTTCTTCCGAGCTACAAACGGGACTTGCATTTGGAGTCTGTTTGGGTATGATGCCCGTTATGACGCATACGGTAACCTCCAAGGACGCCCTAGTCAGCGTACTTGACGCTCTCTTCGAGGAGTTCGGAGAGGACCTACCGGCCACCCTGCGCCTACCGATCAATCTATTTCGTCGCCTCGCGTCACGGGCAACAGGAACTCAACTGAAGGATCTCCGGAAGGCGACGAAGGAGGACATTGAGGAGGTATTGCGACATACACGTCTAGCCACTGAATACGCAGCCAGAGCAGGTATCACGGTCGATCAAATGGCTGCTTGCTTCCAAGATGTCATCACGTCTGTCGATGAGATCGCTGCTTCAATCGAAGGAATGCGCGGTCAGCTCGATGATGTCTTGCAGTTCTTTTCGGTTCAGACTCTTGACGCTGAGATTGATGCTGCCAAGAAACTTGTTGAGGATCTTGAGATCGATATTGCGCTCCACAGCTTGAATCGCCTGCGCGATCGAGCATGGGACCGGCTACCTGCTCGCCAACGATTCCGGCTCCTGGCAAATCTTGGCACGGCACATAACCAAGCGGGTGAATTTGAACGTGCGGCTCCCTTCTTCATAGAAGCAGAGCAATTCGCCCCAGAGGACCCGAAGGCCATTGGCCTTGCTGCGGCAGGCCTGATGTATCAGGGTCATGAAGCAACTGCCTTGGAGAAGGTCATCGCTGCGACGCACAGATTCCCCGATAACGCACTGCTTCTAGAAATCTACATACGCGCCTCGCCAGAATCGACCTCGTTGGATGAATTGGAAGAGAAGGTGCCAGCGGGTCTCAAAGAGAACACGGGTGTTCTGCATGCGTTGTCTATGCGTGCCGCTCGGATCGGAGATCACGCCGCCGCGGAGAAGTACGCACGTGGCCTCGCACACGTCGAAACTTCGCTGGATTCGCTACTGCTGCTCGGAAGTACTTTGCTTGCGAGAGAGACGGCAGGTCACCGTTTTACCCGCGCAAGGGGCGCGGTCATGGATACCCACGGTCGAATTGATGAAGCAATTGATGCCCTTACCGCTGCATGCGAAAAGTACGGCGCTCGTATTCCGCGCCAGCGCGCCCTCCACCTATTTCACAATAGAGCGGTTGGATTCATGTTGCGTGGGCAGGATGAGTCGGCGCGCCGAGACCTCGAACGGTGCATGAACCTGTCGCCTAACGATGAACAGGTTATCAAGCTCTATGCCCGAATTCGTATCGACATGGGCGAGTGGAGAGCGGCGCGAGATTTGTTGACGGAGCAATTCAACCAGTCGCGAACGGCTGGCGTCGGGCTGGCTCTCTGCGCCGCTTGGATTGAAAGTGGTCATGCCGAAGCTCCGGCGAAGGCTCGGGAGATTCTCTACGCAGTTGAGATTCCCGAATCTGGTAGTTTGAGCGGTGAGCAGATTGGGGTTGTCGATCAAATGTTCGACCTCTACTGTCGCGGCGGAGACATTGAGCTTGCGCAGCGAACGTTGAGCCATTTGCCTCAGGGAATACCCGACCTGCTCAAGCGCGTGATGGAAGCGCGACTCTGTCGAGCGCAGGGCGACACTTCAAAGGCAACTCGGATTCTCACCGAGGCGGTAGACCTGATTCGTGACGACACAGATTGGGCAACGCAACTACAGATCGCCGATGAGCTCACGAACAACGAGGCGTACGACCTCGCGCTGCCGCTCTGGAAGCGCTTAGTGCCACCCGATTCCTTAGGACCGCTGCATTGGAGAGTGGTGCACGTGGCGCTCAAAGCCGAAGACTTCGGCTTTATCCGCGAGTACACAAAGAGTCTTCGTGAGCAAGGTTACTTTGATGTCGCGTTTCTAGAGATAGAGTTGAATACCCTGCAGAGGTTCAACGCCCTAACTGAAGCAATCGACGAGATGCAGGTGATATTGTCGTCTGCGACGGACGACAAGGTCAAACGCCAGACGCAGCTATGGCTCTCCCTGACTGCGGTTCGTTTGGGGAAATCTGACCTGATCAACGCGAAGGTCGAAGACCTCCCAGCAATCGACGATGTCAATTTCGGTATGGGGAGCGCGGTTGTTCAGCTGCTGATCAGTCAGGGGTCGGCCTCAGACGGGATCAACTACGCATACAAACTATTCAGACGGTTTGCAAACAGAGAGGATTCATATCAGATACTGATCGCCACAGTTATTCTCAGCGGACGCGCAGAGTTTGCGAGCACCGACGTGATTCAGCGTGGGACGGCCTTCGCGTATGTCGATGAGAATGGCGCTTCACACTGGCGCGTCATCGAGGATGACGCCTACCCACCGCCAGACCTCTCTAGGAACGAACTCGCGCCAGCGGACGAATTCGCGAAACTGGTTATAGGCAGAAAGATCGGTGATGAGGTTTCCCTCGGCGGAACACTCGGGCGTAATCGATCCATTCGAATCGTCGAGATTGTCGACAAACATCTCTATCGAGCTCGTACGTGCTTCCAGCAGTTTCAAGTGCTCTTTCCGCTATCGCAGTTTCTTCGAAGCTTTCGCGTAATCGATGAGAAAGGGGATTTCGATCCCTCTGCAATCATCGAAGAGATGAAACGTCATCACGAAGCCATTGAGAGTATCGAGACAGCGTATCGCAAGGACCACCTGCCTCTGCATTTTATGGTAGTGCGGGCGGGGAGACCCATGTTGGACACGATGGAGTACTTGATAGGCCGACGAATTGGCGTTCGCTGCTGTTACGGTCGCATTGAGGACCAAAAGCGCGCAGCAGGTGCGTTGGCGACTCGTCCTCCTCTGGTATTGGACGAGACCGCAATTGCGACTTTACTGATTCTCGATTCAGTTGACGTCCTGGCGTTGGCTAGCAATCGGTTGATAGTTTCCGAGGGAACGGTTGCGCGATTAGTCAGTTTGCGCGACGACCTCCAAGTCGAATCACCTCGTAGTGCTGGCAGAATGCACTATCACGACGGAAGAATCGTTGTAGTGGAGAGCTCATCTGCGGAGGCCGAGCAACGACTCAGCCGCGTGGACGCCGCCTTGACCATGATTCAACATCATGCTAACCCGATTGGTGGCTTTCCTTTGGCGGCCAAATCGAGTGAGATTCGCGCGGAAATGGTCACTCTGTTTGGTCAGGAGACTGCGGAATCGTGCGCGATTGCCGAGACAGTGCAAGGTGCGGTTTGGGTTGATGACCGCGTCGTCAATGGATATGGGGTACTGAAAGGACAGGCACCCTGTGTACCTACTTATGCGGTTCTGCAATCGTGGGCGGAGAGTGGCGCCCTTGACCCGGGGCGATGTACGGACCTTCGCCTTCGGCTACTTTCGCTGCGATATGATTTCATCCCGGTAAATGGGCGGATGGTTCACGCCTCCGTTCGTGCGTCCGGGGGGGACCCGGATGTTGCACCACTGACGAGCGTCCTTGACCATCTTGGCAATGATGGCATGACGCATGCATCGGCGATCGCACTATCCGGAATCGTAATGACGACGTTGATCGAACAGCACGGAATCGATCGGTCGGAACCAGCGTTGCTGAGACTCATCATGCGGATTAGGCAACGTGCGGGAGGTGATGTCGTTCTCGGTGAGATCGAGCGGAACTTTGACAAGTGGTTCGGACTACATCCAAGTGCCGCTATGCGGATCCGACAACTGATCGGAGTCACACTACCATCGATCTTCTCGCAAATTGTGATGCCCTCGCCAATCGACGTGCTCCGGTACGGTCGTCAGTACTGGTAGGGCGATTCTCTCCAGTCGGCGCACGATCAAACTCCGCATCCGCCACGAATCGCCGACCTCCTTCACCGGCCAGAGGTTCGATTCCTGGATCGATCACGTGCAGGTGATGGTGAGGGAGTGAGGCGAAGATTCACCACAGAGGACACAGAGCGCACAGAGCAGATTTGATTCTGGCTTGCAGGATTTGGCCCCACCGATCCTCAGGAAACGCCCCTCACCTCGCCCTTGCGAGTCGCCCGAAGGCGACCCGGCCCTCTCGTCTCCCAGGCGACTCTTCGACCGGAGAGAGAGGGGGGGTCCGTCCATCACGACCGACGTTTCTGCGGCCGCGAGGGTTGCTTCGACGTGGCGGCGCGGCGCTTGCGGGCGGAGGATCGGCCCTTGCTTGTGGTCTTCCCGGCGGGCTTGGCGCTCACCTTGCCGTTGCCGCTCGCCGCCCTCGAAGCCGATCGGCCGCGCAGCATCGCGACCAACCCTTCCAGCGTACCGCCTGCATCTTTGACCATCCGGGCGCGCCATCGGCGGACCTCGGCGACGGTCGGGTCATCAACCAATTCAGTTGTTCGTCTGCGCGCCATCAGGATTGCTCTCCCAGCTCGGAATCGTCGTCTCGATGTACACCGACGCCATGATCGCAGTGTACCGGCTGAGGATCACAGGCGGGACGCCTGTTTCCACTGGAAGCGCTATGCCACTGGGAATTCCCTCACCCCGGCCCTCTCCCACGGGGAGAGGGTGTGGGATAGGGAGGAACTGCCTTCACCTTCCCGAAACTCGACGCCGCGATCATCGGCTCCAGCTCAGTGCCGCGCGACAGGCGCAGGAGGATCGGCGTCGTCATCACTGTCGTCAGCACCGCCATGATCACCAGCATCGCGAACACGCTGGGCGGGATCACGCCCAGTTCATAACCGACATTGATGACAATCAGTTCCATCAGCGCCCGCGTGTTCATCATCACGCCCACGCAGGACGATTGTCGCCAATCAAGCCCGCCGATGCGGGCCGCGAAGGTGCAGCCGCCGAACTTGCCGATGATGGCGGCCGCGCTCACCGCTGCCGCAAACACCCACAGCATTCCGCCTTCCAGTTCGCCCACATCCGTGCGCAGGCCGGTGTAGGTAAAGAAGATCGGCAGGAAGAACGCGGTGACAAACTGGCTCAACTGCCGGCGGATTGCTTCGCGAAATGCGGTTTCCGTCGATAGCGTCGCGCCCAGGATGAACGCGCCGAAGATCGAAAAGATGCCGATCAGATTGGTCGCGATGGCGCAGAGGAACATCAGAATGAACAGCATTGCCAGCGAGTTCAATCCCAGTTCGCCTTTGTCCCGCCGCAAGGCCCAGTTAGCCCAGCGTTTCAGGAACGGCCGCACCATGAAGATCATGATCGCCGCGAACGCGACCGCTTCACCCAGCATGAGCAGCGTGTTTTCCCACTGGAATTCAGCCCTCACCATCGCAGCGCACATCGCCAGCAGGATCCATCCCATCGCATCGTCGATCGCAGCGGAAGTGATGGTAATGGCGCCCAGCCGCGAGCGCGCGATGTCGAGCTCCATCATGATGCGGCCGAGGATTGGAATCGCAGTGATCGACATGGCTGTGCCCATGAAGAGTGCGAACCCGCGGAAATCGATGGGCGTTGGCGCGCCGGTCGCCTCATCCAGGTGAAATCCGACGACCGGGTGCATCCACAGTGCCAGGAGAATCCCCAATCCAAACGGCAGCACGATCCCGGTGATCGAGATCAGCAGCGACGCCTTGCCGCTGCGCTTGAGATGTGAGAAATCGAACTCCAGCCCGATCAGGAACAGCAGGAAGATCAAGCCCAGTTGGCTGAGCACCTGGAAACTGCTGGCGACAACGTGAGCGGTCGGGTTGTCGGGATCGGTTGGAAAGACCAGCTCGGAGAAACCCGGCGCGATGTGTCCCAGCACGGATGGGCCGAGAATCAGTCCTGCAAGAATCTCTCCCACGACGATGGGTTGGCCGAGCTTGCGGAAGATGGCGGCGAAGATCCGCGCTGCCGCGATGATCACGCAGAGCTGGATGAGAACGATCAGCAGGGTCGATTCGACCTCGCTGGCAAGGGTCAAGGGTGGAATTGGCAGACCGGGGTTCTGCATGCTTCGCGCCGCGCGAACCAGTTCGAGGGCGGAGTGAGCGTAGCCCGGGCGTGTCGGGACGCAAATCACCCGCAACCAGGCGCCTCGAGCCTTGTCGACGTGTATCGGCAATTGCGAGTTATGGGTACTTCCATCCGGGGGCGGCGGCGCAACCGGCACGCTGCGAGATAGCATTTCGACATGACAGAACAGAATCTCATTTGGTCGTCAATGATCCTTTGCCTGCTTGCCGGTGTATTCATGACGGGACCTGAGGCTCGTGCCCAAGCGGACGCGCTGGATGGGCTGATTCAAGTTCGCGACGGATCGCGATCTGCCCGCATCTCCTCCGCGGCCATAGAGTCGTGGTCCAACGCCGACAACCGGTGGATCCAGCCGGGCGCCACCTTCACCATGGCGGAGATCGAAGGCCCCGGAATGATCCGACACATCTGGCTCACGTTTCCGGAGTCTTCCCCTTCGTGGATCGCGCGCGAGGGCAGTGCGAACCCTTCCGAGATTGTGCTGCGGATGTATTGGGATGGCCACGATCAGCCTGCCGTTGAATCGCCGCTGGGAGATTTCTTCGCGTGCGGATTCGGGCGGCGCGCGGAAGTCAATTCTGTCCCCGTGCAGGTCCAAGGCGGCGATTCGTATAACTGCTTCTGGCCGATGCCGTTCCACAGCTTGGCGCGGATCACCATCACCAATGAGAGCGAAAGGCCCCTCGCTGCCTTTTACTTTCAGATCGACTACACCATTGAGGAAGGACTGCCGGAGGACTCCGCCTACTTCTGCGCGCAATATCGGCAGGAGTTCCCCACGAAGTCCGGCGGCGATTATCTGATCGCGGAGATCGAGGCCCCCGAAGGCGGCGGCCACTATGTCGGCACTGTCATGTCGGTGCGCTCGCGCAGCCCGCAGTGGTTCGGCGAGGGCGATGAGAAGTTCTTCATCGATGGCGCAGAATCACCATCCTTGTGGGGCACGGGCACCGAGGACTATTTTCTCAACGCATGGGGAATGGAGCGCGCGACGTTCCCGTCCTTCGGCGTATCGCGCCTCGACGGCTGGCTCGGCGACTTGGGCGACACTGGCACGATGTATCGCTGGCATCTCGCTGACCCGGTGCGTTTCACGCGATCACTCCGGTTTGTTATCGAACATGCCGGCTGGATGAGCGCGGATGAAACGACCACTGGGGCCGTCGAGGGATTCGTCGAGCGCAACGACGATTTCGCCACGGTCGCGTTCTGGTACCAGCGCGGTCAGCCCAAGCGATTTGCTGAACTGCCCTCAGCCGCGGACCGCGTTCTGCCCGAGATCGACATCATCGTTGAGGGCAGCGCCCTGCTGGCACATGCGCACAGTGAGGGCGGCCAACTCTCGCTGCAGTCGGGATCGTTCTGGACCGGCGAGGGTCAGTTGTTCTTCGAAGGCCAGCGCGAAGGAGCGTGGATCGAGACCGAATTCGAAGTGACAGCTCAGGAGCGGCGCCGGATCGTCATCCCCATCACGCATTCCTACGACTTCGGAATCTACCGCATCCTTCTCGATGATGAAGTCGTGAGTGAGCCGATCGATTTCTTCAGCGCGGAGATCGAGGTGCGGCCGCACAACCTGGGTGATCGAACGCTTTCGACGGGAGTACACACGCTGCGTTTCGAGTGCGTCGGGCGGAACGAACATTCCACCGGGTTCAAGCTCGGGATCGATTCGGTGCGCCTCCGCGAACGCTATGCGGGCAAACGCGCGCCGCTTCGGCCGACCGATTGAGAGCGCCTCACAAAGTGAACGACATGGGTGGCACGGTCGACGGGGACCCCAATCGCGATTCATCGCGATTGGGGACCCTGCTTCGCGTCGCCCGTGCGAACATGCAAGGACATGCCGCACGGGCGAGCCGCGGCGGCTCGACCGTGGCACCCATTGCGTGAGCGACCCTAGGTCGTCGGGTGCCGGCGGAAACGGCATGCATTGGCTTGCGGTATCATCCCGCTCATGCATTCGCACAACGAAGGCGATCTCGCGCACTCGACTCTCTGCATCCATGGCGGCCAGCGGCCGGACCCCTCGACCGGCGCTGTCATGCCGCCCATGTCGCTGGCCAGCACCTATGCGCAGTCGTCGCCGGGTGTGCACCAGGGGTATGACTATTCTCGCGGCACCAATCCTACCCGCTTCGCGCTGGAGCGCTGTATCGCGCTGCTGGAAGGATCGACTTTGTCTGAGCAGCAGGACCTCACTCGCGGCGGGTTCGCGTTTTCTTCCGGGCTGGCATCCATCGCAACCGTGCTGGAACTGCTCGAGCCCGGCGATCATGTGATCGCGATGGATGATCTGTACGGGGGAACGGGGAGGCTGTTCACGCGCGTTCGCCAGCGCTCGCAGGGGCTGACGTTTTCGTTTGTGGACATGACAAACCCTGCAAACGTCGAGAAGACGATCACCGAGCGCACGCGCCTGATCTGGTGCGAATCACCCACCAACCCGCTCCTGAAGATCGTCGACCTCAGCGCCATCGCAGCGATCGCGAAGAAGCGCAGGATCCTGACCGGCTGCGACAACACCTTTGCGACACCCATGCTGCAGCGGCCGCTCGAACTTGGCTTCGACATCGTGATGCACTCCGCGACGAAATACCTTGGCGGCCACAGTGATGTGATCGGTGGCGCGCTGGTCACGAGCAGGGCTGATCTTGCAGAGAAGATTCGATTCTTCCAATTCGCGGTGGGTTCGATCATGGGGCCGTTCGATTCCTACCTGACCCTGCGCGGAATCAAGACACTGGCGGTGCGGATGCGCCAGCATTGTGCGAGCGCGCTCGAGATCGCGCAGTGGCTTGAACGGCAGTCGAAGGTCGAGCGCGTGCTTTATCCGGGTTTGCCGTCGCATCCGCAGCATTCCCTTGCGAATCAGCAGATGATCCTCGACCAGGCGCCAGCGGGCGGGGGCATGATCACGATGTTCCTGAGGGGCGGCCTCGAGGAGTCTCGTCGATTCCTCGAGAATGTCCACATCTTCACGCTCGCGGAATCGCTGGGAGGAGTCGAATCGCTCATCGAGCATCCCGCGATCATGACGCACGCTTCGGTCCCGACGGAGCGAAGGAAGGAGCTCGGCATCAGCGATTCACTGATCCGCATCTCGGTGGGGATCGAAGAGACCAATGACCTCATCGCCGACCTCGAGCGCGGCCTTGCCAAGGCTTCCTGAGCCAATGATTACTCGCGATCGTAGGTCGCAGTCAATTCAGCCTTCGCAAGGACATGATCTGCGATCTTGTTCAAGAGGTCCGATTTCTTCAAGCCCGGATCCAGATCGAGGTCCTCATCCAGCGCGTAGAGCGTGAAGTGATAGTGGTGCGGGCCGTGCTCGCGCGGCGGGGACGGGCCGCGCCACCCAATGTTGTTTGTCTTGAACGAACTCATTCCCTGTGCTGCGCGGATCGGCTCTTCGATCATCTCCGCGTTGGCGATCCCTTCGGGCAGCCGGGTCATCTCCGCGGGGATGTCGTAGATCACCCAGTGGACCCATGGTTCGTTTCCGGGGGCATCGGGATCATCGACAATGAGCGCGAATGATCGCGTGCCAACCGGCGTGCCTTCCCATTCGAGGGGTGGTGAAGTGTCGTTCCCGTCCGCGGTGTACTTTTCGGGAATCGGATGGCCCTCGCCGAACGCTGGGCTCGAGATTGAGAATCGTTCCTCCTCGTAGAGCACGGTGTCTTCGCGCTCCTCCTGCCGGCTTGAAGCAGGTCCATCATCAACTTCATCGTTCATGTCGAGGGCCTCCTGTTCGCGCAGAGCGGCGGCTTCCTGCTCCTCGTCATATCCCTCGCACGCGGTCATCAGAAACGCGAAGGAAAGGAGCGGCGCGGCCTTGAGAAACATCGAACGAACCGCGTTCATGCCCATGGCTGAATCTCCTGTGGCTCACCGTTGCGATCCACCACAGCAATAGGCGCTGCGAGTCATTCGGCCGCATGGTAATTTCATCGCGTTCCAAGCGCCGCCGCAAACCAAACCGGGTGATCGCCGCTCAATCGGCCATCACCGCGATGCACTCGATCTCGACCTTAGCGCCGACGGCCAGCGCGCTGGCTCCCGCCGCGGCCCGCGCGGGCTTCCGGCCGGGGAAATACTGCACGTACATCTCATTCATCGCAGGCCACTCGGACATGTCCGTGAGATAGACCGTGCACTTGACCACGCGATCCATGGATGAGCCGCAGCGCTCAAGAATCGCTCTCATGTTTTCGAGTGTCTGCCGCGTCTGACCTTGAATCCCGCCCTCCGCCAGCGTCAGTGTTCCCGGCAGATTGCCGATCTGGCCGGAGACGAAGAGCAGGTCATCCACGCGCACCGCTTCCGAGAAGGGGAGGTTCAATCCTGCCGTCGCAGGTGAGGTGAGGTATTCAACTGTTCCGACTTGTCTGCCGTTGCATCCTCCGGTCATCAGACCGAGCGCAACAGTGCTGATCAAAATGAATCTCATGAGGGCGTTCCGATCACGAATGGAGCGGCAAAACCGTGTCAGCCAATGAATTGGCGCACGCGATACACCACGCGATACACTGCGATACCGAATGCAACCACCGTCAAAGTGAAGGCAAGAAGGGTCTCGGGCCATCCCAACCCGGTTCTTCGAGCGCGCCGCACAGCCGAAATCGAGCAACCCAACGCGACAAAGGATGTGACGAGCACACCTAGCCCGATTGCATACAACTCCAGAATTGGCCCCATCATTCCGGGTTCAAGCTCTTGGAATTGCGCATTTACCCAGCCCATTCCAAACCATCCCAATGCGCATGCAAGCAGCGCGAACACTACTGCCGCGATTGCAGGAGGTGATTCGAAGTGACCTTCGCCTTGGTTGCTGAAACTCATGCGTGCATGTTACTCGAAGTGTCTCAGCCGCGCACCTTCGGCAGCGGGGCAAGGTCGGGTTCGATGAAGCGGCTCTTCGCGTCCGGATGCATCCGCCTCTCGGGTGAATAAAAGAGCCGCAGAATCTGCTTGCTCAAGAGGTGCGGGTGCGTGTCGCAGAAAGATGCGGAATCCGTTGTCGGAAACGCCTTCCCATACGCCGTCATCGTCCCATGGATGAGCCGCATGAACGCGACCGTGGTGGTCTCGTTGTAGCCGGATGTGGCACTTTCGGGGACCTTGTTCGCCTCGTTGTAGGCCTTGATGCCGCTGCGCATCTTCAACAGGGCGTCATCGAAAGGAAAGTCGCGAAGGTAGAGGTAGGCGATCCGGACGTGCATCCGGTGCGACCATTGCTCGAACGGCAGGGTCCGGTTTTCGAACTGGCGCAGCAGGTCGGAATCATTTGTCGCGTTCGTGCTCATGCTGCGGGCAAGGTACTCGATGGCGACACAGTCGGGACCACTACCCAACGGAGGCCCTCTCCTCTTGACAAATCCCGACCCTCTGCGATCATCATCCAATGGAGCACAAGATCATTCTTGATGGCATCACCTTCGATGATGTCCTCCTGATTCCGCAGAGGTCGGATGTCACGCCGGATGCGGTGGACACCTCGACCCGGCTCACCAAGAACATCCGGCTGAACATTCCGCTGGTCTCCGCGCCCATGGACACGGTGACGGAGGGCCGTCTCGCCATCGCCATCGCGCAGGAGGGCGGCATCGGCATCATTCACAAGAACCTTTCGCCCGAAGCCCAGGCCCGCGAGGTGCGCAAGGTCAAGCGCTCCGAGAACGGGCTGATCACCGATCCCATCACGCTCCGGCCTGACAGCACGATCTCAGAAGCACGAAGACTCATGGCTGAACAGGGCGTGTCGGGGTTTCCCGTGACCGAGGATGGCAAGAGTCACGGCAAAGTCGTCGGAATTCTCACGAAGCGCGACATCAAGTTCCAGGGTGAGCAGACCGATGGCCGCGTCGGCGATGTGATGACGAAGGCGAATCTTGTCACCGCGCCGCCGGAGACGACTCTCGACGCTGCAGAGAAGATTCTCACGCAGAACCGGGTTGAGAAGCTGATTCTGGTGCACCACGACGGCCGGCTCGCGGGGCTGATCACGATGCGCGACATCGAGAACACCAAGCGCCATCCCGACGCCTGCCGTGATGCACGCGGGCGGCTGCGCGTGGGGGCGGCGGTCGGCGTCCACCAGTTGGAACGGGCCGCAGCGCTGATCGAAGCCGAAGTCGATGTCATCATTGTCGATACCGCGCACGGCCACAGCGCCAATGTGCTCAAGACCATCAGCGCCATCCGCTCGCGATACGACATCGAACTCATCGCGGGCAACATCGCCACCGGTGAGGCCGCGAAGGATCTGATCGAGGCGGGCGTCGATGCGGTGAAGGTGGGCATCGGACCCGGCTCGATCTGCACGACGCGGGTGGTGACTGGCGTGGGTGTGCCGCAATTGACGGCGATTGTGGAGGTATGTCGGGTCGCGAACGAGTTCGAAGTTCCCGTGATCGCGGATGGCGGGATTCGCCAGTCGGGCGACATCGCCAAGGCGATCGCAGCCGGTGCCTCCAGCGTGATGATGGGCGGTTTGTTCGCGGGACTCGAAGAAAGTCCTGGCGAACTGGTACTGCACCGCGGCCGGCGCTTCAAGAGTTACCGCGGCATGGGCAGCCAGGGCGCGATGGGGGCGGGGTCAGCGGACCGCTACGGACAAGCGGGCGTGCGCGAGGTCACGAAGTATGTGCCCGAGGGTGTCGAAGGCCGCGTGCCCTATCGCGGAAATCTCTCGGAGTTCGTCTATCAGATGGTGGGCGGGATTCGGGCCGCGATGGGCTACTGCGGCTGCCGGACCATCGATGAACTGCGAAGCAAAGCGCGCTTCGTGCGGGTCTCGGGCGCGAGCGTCGTCGAATCGCACCCGCACGACATCCACATCACCCGCGAAGCGCCGAATTACTCGGTGGTGCATCCGGTGGAGGAATAGCCGCCTGCAGCGAAGCATGCGCGTTGATGAATGTGTTGAGCCCGCGTAAGCTGGTCGTTCCCGGGCCGTTGGCGCAGTTGGCTAGCGCGCCTGCATGACACGCAGGAGGTCACTGGTTCAAGTCCAGTACGGCCCACTTCGAGCAAGCCCCTTGCTCACGCGAGGGGCTTTGAGCTTTTGCAGCGCTTCGGCGAGACTGCACTGCCAAGGAAACTGGTGTGAGTGACGACCGTGCTCAGAAGCTGGAACCCGCCGCCGTCGTAACCAGTCCCGCCCGCGATCCCTCGAGTCATGACGTGTCCTTGAGTGAAGCCACCCGCACGTTTGCCCTCATCGGCATTGAAAGTTTCGGCGGGCCCGCGGGGCAGATCGCAGTCATGCACCGCATCCTCGTCGAGGAAAAACGCTGGATCAGCGAGACTCGTTTCCTGCACGCCCTCAACTACTGCATGCTGCTGCCCGGGCCCGAGGCCACGCAGCTCATCACCTACATCGGCTGGCTCATGCATCGCACGCTGGGCGGGCTGATCGCTGGAATGCTGTTTGTCCTTCCCGGCTTCACTTCGATTCTCATCCTGAGCATCCTGTATGCGGGCTATCGGGATGTGACGTTCGTCGAGGGTCTCTTCTTCGGCCTCAAGCCCGCGGTCCTTGCAGTCGTCGTTCAGGCGGTGAACCGCATCGGTCGGCGCGCCCTCAGGAATGGCGCGATGGTCGCGATCGCGGCCGCGGCATTCCTCGCGATCTTCGCCGTCAATGTGCCGTTTCCCATCATCATTGCCGCCGCGGCGCTGCTCGGGCTGATCGGTTCGCGGGCTGCGCCGCAGTTCTTCGCGCCACCGGCGCGCGACGCTTCGGAAGGAGCACGAAGAGAGAACTCACTGCTTGGCGATGCCGTTCCCGAGCACGCGCGGCCATCGCTTGGCCGCTCGCTGCGCGTGCTTGTCATCTGGCTGGTGCTCTGGTTCGCGCCGCTCGTCGCGCTGTACCTGACGGTCGGACCCGGCAGCGTGTTCTTCAAGGAAGGGATGTTGTTCAGCACGGCTGCGGTGGTGACCTTCGGCGGGGCGTATTCGGTGCTCGCGTTTATCGCGCAGCAGGCTGTGGAGGTGTATGGCTGGCTGCAGCCTGGCGAGATGCTGGACGGACTCGGCATGGCGGAGACGACGCCCGGGCCGCTCATTCAGGTCGTGCAGTTCGTGGGCTTCATGGGTGCGTTCCGGGATCCCAACGAACTCAACCCGTTCGTGGCCGGCACACTTGCATCCATCCTTGTGACGTGGGTGACCTATGTGCCATGCTTTCTGTGGATCTTTCTCGGCGCACCCTACATCGAAGCCCTGCGCGGGAATCGCGCGCTGGGTGCGGCGCTCTCAGCCATCACCGCGGCGGTGGTGGGTGTGATTCTCAACCTTGCGGTGTGGTTTTCGATTCACACCCTCTTTGAAATCGTGAGCGAGTTCAAGCGATTCGGCGTGACCATCGACGTTCCCGAGCTCCGCAGCATCGACCTCGCCGCCACGGCCATTGGAATCCTCGCGGCAATCCTTCTGTTCAGGCTCCGGCTCAATATGCTGGCGACGCTCCTTATCTGCGCGCTCGTCGGTGTGGTATGGTCTGTGATCGCGCCGCCGGTGCCGACCTGAATCACGCGGGTGTGACAGCCTCACCTGGTGAAGGTTGTGCAGCGGCGTCCTTTGAGAATCGATCCACCCATGTGCGATCACTCTCATATCCCGCCTGCACCAGCGCTTCCCCGCAATACCGGTCGAAGATATCCGCCGCCTCGCGCGTGAAGTGGTTCCGCCAGTCGCCGACTTCGCCCTTGCGCAGGAAACTCGCGCGGTCTTCGACACCCGGCTTGCGACCGGCCTGCCGTTCGAACGAGAACTTGGCGATCGTCATGCGAACGCGCTCGGAGTCAGGCGGTGCGCCTTCAAGCCGCGCCATCGCTTCTGCGAGAGCACCTTCGGGATCGCAGCGCAGGTCTTCGTATCGCAGGAGAACCATGTGATGGCCTGCCGCCTCATAGTAACTTCGAACATGGGCACCCCAGTGGACCGGCGATGGATGCGGCCGCCGCATCTGCCTTTCGATAAACGGCCCGATGTTGGCCGCAACGTCATCGCGGTTGCGCAGATTGGGAAAGAGCCGCCGCTGATGCCGTGTCAGTATGGGGTTGTCCCCCGCGGGAAGTCGCCTGGCGATGAAGAAATAGAGGGAAGTCAGCGCATCCCGGCCATCGCGCATCACATACAACCCGCGCTGGAAGCGGCGGCTGACCGTCTCGTGCCCGTGAACCACCGCGGCATAGCCGACCGGCAACAGCGAATGGCGCGGAAAGGGGAGCTGCAGGTAATCCGCCGCGAGCTGGCACGCCCATGTCGTGCCGCTCTTGGGGTAGCCGAGCACGAACACCAACGAGATTGTGCGCGGGAAGCGTTTTCCCAGGGCGAACGTGATGTGGTGCGACAGCGTTCGCAGCCGCATCAGAGCCGGTTGTGGATACTCACGCTCACTCATGGGCCGGTCCAGTCGCGGGCTGGGATCCCCTCGCCCGCCGGGTTCTTAGGCACTGATTCGCCGGCACTCGCCGCGGCTTCGCGAGGATGATGGCCCGATTCACGCACGCCGCGCCGCCGCAGCCGCCGGGCAAACGCATTGGCAACCAGAGCGCGCTCCTCGCGCGTGATGCCAAAGGTGAGCACGCTGATGAAATAACCAACCCCATAGACCGATAATACCACCACAAGCTCCCATGCGTTCCAGTGCTCCACCAGCGCCTGGCCGAAGAGAATGATTGGAGCGCACGCCGTGGCGGCCAGCAATGGCCGCAGCAACGGGCCAAGCAACGTCCCGATGCCAACTCGAAGCGCCCGCGCTGCCGCAATTGAAAGTCCCACTCCATGAACCGCGAACATGAGAAGCGCGAACGCCAGCGCCGGCCCCGCCAGCTTGAGCATCTCCGTGGGCAGAACCAGCACAAGAAGGATTGCGAGAACGGGATTGCACAGTCCGCCCACGACGACCAGCCGCGCGTAGCTGCGCACGAATCCGGCGCCGTAGAGGATTCGTGTCCAACTGTCCGTGATGCTGCGGACCCCGATACCGATGCTCAGGATCTGGATGAGGAGCACCGCCTGCGCGATGGCGCGCTCCGGTGAGTCGAATCGCCGCGAGATCTGATCCCCGAGCCAGAGTCGCAGCACCGGATCCGTCAGGACCACTATGGCGAACAATGCCGGGAATGCCACCAGTCCATGCAAGCGCGTTGAATGGCGGGTGAGATCGGCCACGGCGCCGGCACGGGCGCCGGCGCTCACGCGCGCGGATACGGCGTCGAGTCCATCCGTCACGCCAACGGTCAGCCGCCGCGTGTAGCTGGTCAATTGCACGGCGAAACCGAAGACGGCGTTGGCGCTCAGCCCGAAAAAGAGGTTGACGATGATGGCATCGAAACGAAGGTGCAGGTTCATGGCGGCGACAACGGCGGCATTCCATCCACCCACGTGCAGTATGCCGTGGATGGTGCTCCGGCGCGCTTCCCGCAACCGTGGCACGAGGCGGCGATCCATGACCACGATCATCACCGCCCGCAAGGTGGCGCAGGAGATCGAGATCGCCGCGGTGATCCACGCGAACGCGACGATCGCATCCTCCGGATCATCGAAGGGAACGATATAGACGATTGCGACCGCGGCAGCGAAATCGCCGACCCGGTCCGTCATCACCACCCAGAAGTTGTAGGAAACCATGCGCTCGGTGACGAGATACATGTTGAACAGTGGGGCGAGCGCGATGGCAGCCACCGCTTCGAGGCCCTTGGCCGCAATCAGGTGCCGGGCACCGCGCACCATGTCGCCGATATTGAAATGAGGCGCCAGCGCAAATAGGAGCGCAAACACAGCGAGTCCGGCGGCGGCTGCGCCCGCCGAGATGCACAGGGCCGAGTTGAACGTGGTACGAAAGCGCGCTTCGTCGCCGCTGTGATGGGCTTCGCCCAACTCGCGGATCATGCTCTGGCGGATGATCTCCTCAAACATCGCCGCGAAGCCGATGGTCGAGCCGAAGAGCGCCACCAGGCCCCAACCCTCGCTGCCCGCGGCCTGCAGGACGAGGCGGACGATGAGCAGGCCGAACGCGACCGTGATGAACAATCGCGTGTAGTTGCTGAGAATGCGGACGAATCCGCGTCGAAACTCGCTGGGCATGATTCTGGCACCTGGATTGCGGCCTCAACGCCCGCGTCAATGGCTCGCGAGTATATGCGGGGGTTGCCGCGGGTTCATCCGCCCCGGTTCTGCATCAACTGCCGGATGGCGGGACCCACGCGCTGATCGAGCTGGTTCTGCAATTGCGCCGCATCCTGGGCCGTGTGCAACTTGTCCCACACAATGATGCCGTCCGCGTCGTTCTCGTATCCGACCATGAGTTCGGTGTCGAGGTCGAGGTCATTCAACGGCTGCATTCCGTACAGGTCGTTGACTCCGTGGTAGCGCCACGCCACGAAGGGCAGGACGAACTTGCCTTCACCCATCAGTTCCCGGCACTGTTGAAGTCGCATCGCGAGTCGCGCTCGCGTTCCGCTCGCATAGGCCTGCCACTCGTTGTCCAAGTCCTCGTGCCGTGCAATGCCGTACTTGCCGATATACGTGGTCGGATACATCGCATCCACTTCGGCCCACAACCAGTCGAGCGACTCAGGAGATTCATTCTGGGCGAATACGAATGTGTTGAGAAAGTAACCCCACTTGGCATGTGGCCGAAGCTCCTTGGCACGGCGCAATGTTTCAAGATAGAACGTGCGGATTCCGTCCTCATACTCCGACCGCGCCATGGCTTCGACTTCGTCATCCGGCAGCCCGGGATGACGCACTCGCACCAGATTCCGCGCAAAGGTCTTGTATCCCTCCGACAAGATCCTCCAGTAGAAGGGGAACTCTTCGTAGTCGATGACTGCATAGCCGGCGAAGTCGGGATCGGGAATCATCCGGTCGATGCCCGCGGTCATTCGTGCAAGGTGTAGGGCGAGGTCCATCGACTGCGGCATGCCTCCGTTGCGCACATCGCCGTCTCGCACCCACGGGTGCAAGCCAAGCTCAGAGGCATAAAACAAAGCAACATCGCGCTGGACGGGCAAATCGCCCAGCTCGAGCTCGCTCGCGAAGTCACCCCGGACACTCCAGTGAACTTCAAAACTGGCCCGACGATTGTCGCCACCGTCCGGAGGGTCATTTTCTCCGCCTCCGTCATTGCCGACATCAGAGCCGCCATCACTGCTCCGACCTTGTCCGGATTGATAGTCGAGGCGCGCGACTTGTCGGTCTCCCGCTGAGACCGAACTCCAACTGGTCCGATCCACCTGCACGTCGGCGAGATGCCTCTTCTGTCCGTCGATCACGCGCCAGATGCCGTTTGTCTGAAAGAAAAGCGCGCGTTCGCCCCGCGCCGCCAGCGCATGGGGCAGCGCCAGCGCCGCCATCGCGTTTTCCGACATGCCCGTATCCACCATCACGATCCGCTTGGAGCTTACCAGGAAATCGAGCGCGCCGATCACTTCGTCGAGGCGGCGATTGGCCGGCCCGGCGTTGTGCCCCTCGAGAGGCAGACCGTAAATGCTTGCTTCCATCGGGCAGTGCGCGAGAATCTCGCTGAGCAGCGCCGCCATGTGCCGGTCATATGTCGCGGCCGCCTCATCAGGAGCGACTTCTTCTTCGCGATGCCGGCTGATTGCCCGCTGCAGCTCGCGCAGCTCGCTGCTGTTGAACCCGCGCGATGACAGGGGGGCGCCGCGCAGCCGCAGAACAGCGAGCGCCCGTCCATCACCCTGTTCCTGCGCGATTAGTTGGCCCAGCCGTTCCACCTCTGTGGACAGTTCTGCCGCCGACATGATCGCGATCCGCTCCGGCTCCGCCGGCCGCACGTCGATGAATCGCGGCGTTCGCCCATCCTGAATGACAAGGTCCCCACCGTGGGCCGCGACCGCGACAAGTGCCAGAAATCCCGCTGCTCCAGCACGAATCCGGCGACTCCCACCGGTTCCCAGTCGGGTGAACCAGCTCGAATTCGAAGTGATGGCGTGTCGATGAACCATGCGGCGTGTCCCCTTCGACGGCGCCTGGGCCGCCACATGACATCGTATGATTGCCTGAATTCGCGGCAAGGTTGAACTGGATCGCGTCACTTCGCGAGAATCCCCCGACCACCAGAGTCGCCCCACGCCGCGTCGCCGGAAAACTCTCGCCAAGCCGGATTATCGATAGGGTCACCGCGACACAATGGGTCGCGTGCCCATATTGAGATTGAAACGTGTGCCATTGCCCGATGTGGTTGTAGCTGACTTTTTGTCCGTCGAGTCCTGCGGCCGCGCCCGTATAATCGCCGCTGCTCACCCGGAGGCATGATTTGATCCATGGACAAAATCACGCAGTATCTCGAGTCGGTGCCGTTTCCGCTCCTGGTCATGGCGCCCCTGACGGTGGCGCTGCTGTTCATTCTGACACCGTCACGCCACCGTTTGTCGGTGTTCCTGGCCATGGCGGTGGCGCTGCTGACGGTCGGGCAGTACGTCGATCTCGGCCCGATCCGCGCCGGCGCCCGCCTGGCGGCGCCAGTCATGCTCTGCCTTGTCATCCTCGCCGCCATGCTGGATCCCGGACCGAAGCGATCACTGCATCCGGTGGCATGGCTGTATCCGGGGATGGCTATTCTCGGGTTCCTCTTCATCCTCACCGTGAGCGATCTCGCGTTTGCCTTTGTTCTGCGGGCGCAATGGTTGCTCCTGACCGCGGCGGCCGTGGCGCTGTCACGATGCATCGTCGATGAAGCGTCCTTTCGGCGCATTCTCTGGGCGATCACGGTCGGCCTGTGCGTGGCCCTGATCGTTCCCATGCTCGCCCTGCTGAAGGATCCTGGCGCGGCTTTCCGCGCCGGTGTTGGCCGCTTCGAACCCTGGGGCGCCTCATCCAATCAGATCGGCATCTATTTCGGTATGACCGCGCCGCTGGCCTTGTACTTTGGCATCACGAGCCCACGAATCTTCGTGCGATGGGCTCTGTTCGGCTGCGCCGCGATCGCCTTGTCGATGACGATCCTCACCGCCAGCCGCTCGTCGTTGATCGTTGGCGTCTTCGGCAGCATACCTATCGCCCTGCGCATGACTCGTCGGCCCCTGCTGTTTGTCGCCACCGGCACATTGTTCGTGATTGCCGCAAGCTGGTTTCTCGCTTTCATGGACACCTCGAAACTGAACCGGATTCAATCGCTGGAGACCGGGCGCGCTCAGATGGCCGTCGAATATCTGGGGGTGGTCGCGGAGCGCCCCCTTTTCGGCATGCTCGAAACCACCGGCGCTTCGGTTCTCTCCGATGACACCATCGGAAAGCATCCGCACAACGCCTATCTCGAAACCCTTTATCTGGGCGGCGTGGTGTACGCCGCTCCGATGTTCTTTCTCGTCGGTTATTCCATGCTCGGCGCATGGCGCATCTGGCGGGCGCGGCGAGCCGTGGCCTTCGACCCGCTCCTCACCATGGAGCTGGTGGTGCTCATGTTCCTCGTGTACGCCCACGGCTTCGTCAACGGCGCCATCTATTACCCGACGTACGCATGGGCGCTCTTCCACGTGATCTTGAGCGTGAACGTGATCACATTGGCGCGGGATCTCCGGTGGGCGCACGCAGCCTATGCCATCCCGGGCTATTCCAAACCGGAGTTTGACGATTCATTGGCATCCGCTGGACACGCGGCCGGCTGATGTCGATCCCGTGGCCGAAGACCCCATCACACGCCGCCATGGATTCTCACAATCCCGCGCGGGTGCCGCCTCGGTCGAGCAGGGCCGCGATGCGCTCGCGGTGGGGCAGGCCCGAACTGAGCACCTCTTCCTTGAGACTCCGCGTCTCGCGCTCCTGTCTCAGGTAGCGGACGGCCGTATCCGCGATCGCAGCCATCGGCATGTCCTCGAGGAAATCGAGCCCCTCCTTGTACACGATCCTGGCCGCCAGCGACTTCGCCATCAACCAGCGCATGTATGACACAGGCAGCCGCTGCCACAGCCGATCGCCGGCGAACTCGACCAGCACCCGCGGCAGATGCTCCACCACCAATGAACGAAGCAGCACGTCATCCTGCGGGCTCATTCCCGCGAACGACGCTTCGATCGCGTCACTGGCGCGGTTGATCACCTTGCTGATGCGCACACTGGTTTCCGGCAGCGGCACGTGCGGACTGCGCTGCCGCTCGCGCAGGAGCAGTTCCGCCTCACGCCTCGCCAAGTCGCGCAGTTTCTCAAGCACTTCCTCCACGAACCGCTTCTTGATGGACAGGAATTCCTGCGTGTTGATGACCATGCTGGCGCTGATCTCGAAGCTGCTGCAGACCACGCCACATTTGTTCACCGAACTGTCCTTGAAAATGAGCGCCCCTGCGTCGGACAGTTCCCGCCGGGCCTCCGGCGTGAGAAAGAGATTGGCCCCTTCGACGATGACCTTGGCTGACGGCGCGCCGGATCGCGTGAGGAACTGCTTCCAGTTTCCCTCGTGGATCGTCCGCGGCCGCCCGCCCGCGGGCAGAAACGCATCCGCGATGACCCGGTTGTGCAGCGTGTTGCGCAGATGGAAACCATCCGGCTCATCCACGCTCACCACGCGCCCGCGCGGGCTGAGTTTCGCGCGATCGAAGAATGCGATCGGCTCCGAGCGCGACACCAGGCGCAGCAGTTCCTCGTGGTCAAGCCCCGACGGATCCTCTCCCGATCCGCTGCCATCCGCGATCCCCACAATCCGCGCATTGGCGCCATACTCCCGATGCAGGATGCGAATCGAATTCCCCGCCACATCCCCATCCGGTCCGCCGGTGATCTTGATGGTGAACGGCTGAGATTTCGGATCGATGCCAACGGCGCGCAGAGCCACATCGAGAAACACGCTCACGCCTTCGCTGGTGACGCCGTATTCCTTGTGGTTGATGCCCGCCCCCGGCTTGCTGCTCATGAACGAATTGGGCAGCGCGTAGCCGCGACGGTTGGCCCGCTCCACGATCCACTCGATCATGTCGGGCGTTATGTTCTCGTCCGGGCCGAGATACAGCAGCTCCTCCTGTCCGAACCGATCGATGATGCGGGCACGTGTGGCGGGCTCGGGCGTGATGAGGTCGAGCAGCCCGTCGGCGAACGCCTTGAAACAGCGATGAATGGGGTTGCCCGGCTCGATGAGAATGACCGCCTTGGCGCCGCCTTCGGGAATGTCCTTGTTCTTGAGTTGCTGCGCGTAGGCAAGCCCGTACGCCTCGTCATAGAGCCGCTCGCTCTCGCGCGTGTGCTGCTCGAAGCCCAGCGGCCGCACCGCGCGAACTCCGCCCCGCGCGATGTCGCGAAAGCGCACGTGAAACGCGTTGAACGAGCGCCCGTGAAGAAAGAACGCGCCGAACGGAATTTCCTCGCGCTCCGGCGTGGCCAGGAATGAAGGATCGATGCGCATCGACAGCGCGTAGCGCTCTTCGAGAAAGACGTTCGTGCGCAACGTCGCATCGACTGCGTCGAGCATCCGCTCCAGCAGCAGCCGCGCATCTTCCAGGTCAACCTCCGAGTTGATCTCCGCGCGGATGTTCTGAGACCGGCTTTCGTATGAAACGTCGTCCAGTGGTCTGTCGGGGTTGAAGCGATCGATGAACAGTTCAACGATCTGTCGGCCCTGCGCGATGTGCCGCTCCGCCAGCCGGAAGATGCGATCACGCGCAAAAGCGTATGGGTTCGTCTTCACGAGCACCTGGTGGACCAGGTTGCAGAGGGCGATCAGGACTTCGGCCCGCGTCAGACCCAGGTCCGGGTGCTGGTCGGCCAGTTGCAATGTCGCGTCGTCGATCCACTTGATGCGCAGGAGATCGCGCCGGACCTGTTGCCATAAATCGCTTTCCTCGTCGATCGCCCCGCCCTCGGGGCCCTGGGCGACGAATCCGAGGATCCCGATCTGCCCGTTGCCCGGGTCATCCATCAGATCGAGATAGGCGCGGTGAATGTTGATGCCGTAGCGGCTGAGCCGCGTGGCGATGCGCTCCAGCATGACGCGCGTCCGCGAATTGCCAACCGCAATGATCAGCCGCGACAACGATGGATCGGCCTCGCGCTCCAGCTCCACCGTCGTGCCGTCGGTGCCGCTCAACTTCTTCCACAACCTCCAGTGATGGGCGAGGCGCAGGGGGGTGACGGTCAGAATATATTCCGCGGAGCAGCGCTTGAAGTGCGCGCGAATCTCACTTTCCCTCCACGAGGATTCGTTCCTGCGGGCGTACTCGATGGTGCGCTCCAGCTTCTCCTGCTGCCGTGCGTCGCTTTCGTCAAATCCCTCCGCCGCGCCGAATTCAAAGACATCCAGCACCAGTTTGCCGTCCGCGGCCGTGTGGATCTTGGCGGCTCGCAGCGCCGGCTCCTGCGGGAGTTCGTGGACGAGTTCCGCCAACACGCCCGGATAGTCCAGCGGCCGGATCATCGTCCACTTCAGTCCATCTTCACTGCGAAGGGTGATCTTGGGAGGCTGGCCGGAGGCGCGGGCCGCGATGATCGCCCGGATGTGACCCAACCGGGTCTCGGGATCGGTGTCCTGGAAGTACACCAGCGGCATCTGCTCGACAAACCACGGAACCACCTCCTCCGCGGTTTCGCGAAGGCCATCCATCAATTCGTCGGTCAATTGCTTGGGGTCGTCACCCTTCGCCACGGTTTCAGTGGAAATCTGCGTTCGCATGGGAAAGTGTCTCGGAGCCACGATCGGAGTGGTGCAAAGTGCTGCGCGAGGAATGAGGGTCTTAGCGCGCCGGGGGCTTTCGATCAAGGATTGCCGCATTCAGCTTGGCGGTTCCTCGCTTTCGCCGTATCGTCCTCGCCTGATGAAAGAGGGGCCTGCCATCACCATCGGCAATTTTGATGGCGTTCATTGCGGCCATCAGGCGCTTCTGGATGCGTGCCGGAACCGGGCCGGTGTGAACGGGGAGGCCATTGCGCTGACCTTTGATCCGCATCCGCTGGCCATTCTCCGGCCGGGAGCCGCGCCAGGCCGGCTGGGCACAGTTGCCCAACGCGACCGATGGTTGCGAGACGCGGGCGCGTCTCAGGTGATTTTCCTCACGCCGACAAACGATCTCCTCTCCCAATCGCCAGAGACGTTTATTCAGCAGGTAGTTGAGCAGTGGCGACCGGCCACGATCGTGGAAGGCCGCAATTTTCGATTCGGTCGCGGCCGATCGGGCTCCGCCGGCGATCTCGCCCGCCTCAGCTCCTCTCTGGGTTTCGAGCTTCACCTCATTGATCCCGTCGAGGCCGTACTGACCGATCATGTGCAGGTGCCGGTGTCGAGCTCCATGATCCGCTGGCTGCTCGCCCACGGCAGGGTCGCAGACGCTGCCATCATGCTCGGTCGCTCCTATGAGATCGAAACCACGGTGGAACCCGGCCGCCAGCGCGGCCGCAACCTCGGGTTCCCTACCACCAATCTCATGGAAAATGGCTGCCTGATTCCCGCCGACGGTGTCTATGCCGGGCAGGCCGAGCTGCCCGATGGGACCATTCGGATCGCGGCCATCAGCATCGGTACGAATCCGACCTTCGCCGATGCCAAACGATCGTGCGAGGCCTATCTTCTCGACTTCGACGGCTGGCGGGAAGAATACGGCTGGCCGATTCGACTTCGATTCAACGCGTGGTTGCGCGATCAGATTGTGTTCCGATCCGCCGATGCACTGAAATCTCAACTCGCGCGCGATGTGGAACGGATTCGCGCCACGTTGGCGCCGGTTGCTCCCGCAGTCTCCGCATGAACCGTTACTCAAGTACAACATCTCCTGCGCAGCTCGCGTCGCTCATCCATGGCGCACAGCGCATTCTCCTGCTCACGCACGGCAAACCGGATGGCGATGCCATTGGATCGATGCTCGCCCTCTATCGGGCCCTGATGCGGCTGGGCAAGACCTGCGAGATGTTTCTCAAGGGGCCGATCGGATGGAACCTGGAGCCATTAGTTGCCGACGACGAATCGATCACGCTGCTCGAGCACTCAAGGCCCAGCGGCCAGTTCGACCTCATCATCGTCACCGACACGGGCGCGCGGTCGCAGCTCGATCCGCTCGCCGACTGGCTGGCTGCTCAGCGCGATCGCGTCGCGGTCCTTGATCATCACGTGAACGGCGATATTGAGCTCGCGGAACATCGCATGATCGATCCGGCAGCGCCCTCAGCTACGTTTCTGGTGGCGGATGTGATTGACGCTCTGCACGTGCCCATCACAGGCGGGCTGTTCTCGATCGCCGAAGCGCTCCTGCTCGGGTTGGCCACCGACACGGGCTGGTTCCGCTTCAATAACGCTTCACCCGCCGCGTTTCGCCTCGCCGCGCGCCTGATCGAAGCGGGAGCCGACAAGGCGCGCATCTTCGCCATGACGGAAGAAAACGATCGCCCGCAGCGGCTCGCCCTTACGGCGCGAGCCATTGAATCGATCGAATACCTCGCGGAGGGCGGCGCGGCGGTCATGACGCTCCTTCCCGATGATTTCAAGGCGACCGGCGCGGATTCGGAGGAAATGACCGGCATCGTGAACGAGCCCCTGTCGATCGCCAGGGTGCGCGTCTCCGCGCTCGTCAGCACCGTCGATGGCAAGGTCACCAAGATCAGTTTTCGATCGAAGCCCTCGCAATGGACGGCGCAGGGGATGATCTTCGCCATCGATGTCAACACCCTGGCAGCGCAGTTCGGGGGCGGCGGCCACATCCACGCCGCGGGGGCGCGCGTCGAGGGCACACTCGACGATGTGAAGCGCGAAGTGATCGCAGCACTCGAGCGGGCCTGCCTTACCCCGTCATTTTCCGGCACTGGTAACGCCTGATTCTCTTCATCTGGTATCCTCTGATGTGGTGCAATCTGACGTTCAGTCATGCGGGGAAGGCGATGGCGTGACCAAGCTCACAGCGCGGGCTGCAGGTGGCCCCGCTGCGCGCTCGCTGCTTCGGCTGGTCTATCAGGAACTTCGCGCCCTGGCCCAGCAGCGGATGAATGCGGAGCGGAGCGATCACACGCTCAACGCCACGGCTCTCGTCCACGAGGCCTTTCTCAAACTGGCGGGGAACGAACGCGAAAAGCCCTGGGCCAACCGCGCGCATTTCTACGCAGCGGCGGCCGAGGCGATGCGGCAGATTCTCCTCGACCACGCCAAGGCCAGGGGTCGCGGCAAGCGAGGCGGAGGGGCGAAACGAGTCCCCCTGAGCGTGGCGGATATCGCCGAGACCTGGGATTTCGCTGAAACCGTGCGCCTCGATGAAGCAATTCGTCGCTTGATGAGCGAGGATGCGGGCGTTGGCGAGGTCGTCCGCCTGCGATTCTTCGCGGGGCTGACGAACGAGCAGACGGCGGAGGCGCTGGGCGTGTCGCAGGCGACCGTCAAGCGCCGGTGGGAGTTCGGCAGGACATGGCTCTACCGGGAGTTGTCCAGCGATGAGGATGGTGATGGAGGATCAGGCAGGCCAACTGAGTCGGGCGGCTGAGATCTTCAGCCAGGCGCGGCAACTTTCGCTGGCGGAGCGCGAGGCGTTCGTTCGCATGGCCTGCGAAGGGGATGCCGGCCTTCAGCGCGAGATTGAATCGCTCCTCACGGCCCATGAGGCGCAAGGCGAATTTCTCGCCAACCCGACGGGCGGCGAAGCCGTCACGATGTCGAGCAAACCGCTCGAAGGACCGGGCTCGGTGATCGACGGCTACAGACTTCTGCAACTGATCGGCGAAGGCGGGTTCGGTGCGGTCTATCTCGCCGAGCAGCGCGAGCCGGTCGTGCGCAAGGTCGCGCTCAAGATCATCAAGCTGGGAATGGACACGCATCGCGTGATCGCCCGCTTCGAAGCGGAGCGGCAGGCCCTGGCCATGATGGATCATCCCAACATCGCCAAGGTGCTGGGCGCGGGCGCCACGGCTGCGGGCCGGCCCTACTTCGTCATGGAACTGGTCGCAGGCGAGCCGATCACGGTCTATTGCGACAAGAACGGGCTGAGTATCGACGAGCGATTGGACCTGTTCGCGCAGGTGTGCCATGCCGTCCAGCACGCGCATACCAAGGGAATCATTCACCGCGACCTCAAGCCCAGCAATGTTCTGGTGAGCATGCAGGATGGCAAGCCGTTTGCGAAGGTGATCGACTTCGGCATCGCCAAGGCGACTTCCGGGGGCGCCCGGCTCACCGACAAGACGCTGTTCACGGAACATCGCGCCCTGATCGGCACGCCGGAATACATGAGCCCCGAGCAGGCGGAGGGCTCGCTCGACATCGACACGCGCTGCGACATCTACTCGCTGGGCGTGCTGCTCTACGAGTTGCTGACCGGCGCGGCGCCGTTCGACGGCCGGCGGCTGCGCTCAGCGGCGTGGGATGAGATGCTCCGCATTATTCGCGAGGAAGATCCTCCCAAGCCGAGCACGCGCCTGAGCGCCCTTTCCCTCTCTCCGATTGGGAGAGGGGCCAGGGGTGAGGGGGAGTCCTCGCTGGCGGCGATCGCGACCCAGCGCCACATCGAACCTGGGAAACTGACGCGGCTGGTGCGCGGCGACCTCGACTGGATCGTGATGAAGTGCCTCGAGAAGAACCGCGCGCGGCGATACGAGACTGCCAATGCGCTCGCGCAAGACATCGAGCGGCACCTCTCGCACGAGCCGGTGACGGCAGGCCCGCCGTCGCGGGTATATCGGATCAGAAAGTTCGTTCGTCGGCATCGTGCGGGGACCGCGGCAGCGGCGCTGGTTTCGGTGGCGATTCTGCTCGGCTTGGGCGGCACTTCGTGGGGAATTCTGTGGGCGCTGAACGAGCGGGACCGGGCAACAAACGAGGCGGGTCGCGCCGATCGCGAGGCGACCGAAGCAATGAACCGTGCCAAAGAGACGCAGCAGGTCGCTGACTTCCAGGCGGCAATGCTGCGGGACATCGATGTCGAGGCCATGGGGCGCGGCATCAGGGACCGATATCGCGAACAGGTGCAGGCGGCGCTGGAGCGGCAATATGTCGGCGACGGCGCGGACCGGCGGCCGCAAACAGCGGAAGAAATCGACGACATGCTGGCGGCGTTCGACGAAGTCGCCCATGCCGCGCAGACCGCGGATGTGGCGCGGCGGATCATGGACGAATTCGTGCTCACACCTGCCTCGAAGGCGCTGGAAGAAGGGTTTCATGACCAGCCGCTGGTGCAGGCGCAGCTGCACATGGCCATCGGGCAGACGTACCGCGACCTTGGTCTCTACGACCTGGCGGAGCCGCACCTGCGCGCATCGCTTGACATCTACGAAGCGCATCTCGGAGATGGCGCCTCAGGCGAAGTCGCCGCGTCCCTCTACAACCTCGCGCATCTCATGTTCGCCGTGGCTGAATTCGAGGAGGCGGAAACGCTCGAGAGGCGAGCACTCTCCATGTGGCAAGACCTCTCCAACGTTGAAATGATCGCAATGACCATGAACTCTCTGGCGGGGACCCTTGTCAAGCGGAAACGATATGCCGAAGCGGAACCCCTCCTCAGAGAAGCCCTGCGCCTTAGACTCGAGATGTTCGGCGAGGATCACCCTTCTGTGTTTGATAGTCGGGCGTCCCTTTCGGCAATTTTTGGGGAGACGGGTCGCCACGCAGAGGCGGAAGCCCTCGATCGCGAGATTCTCCAGTGGCGCCGGGAGCACTTTGGCGATGTCCACCCAAAGGTCGCGCACGTTCTCTACAACATGGGCACCGAGCTGCAATTGCAGGGCAAGTTCGTCGAGGCGGAGGAGGCGTTCCGCGAGGTGCTGGCCATCCAGCGTGCCGTGTACGGCGATGAGCATCCGCTGGTCGCGAGAACCCTGTCGAAACTCGGCTATCAACTTGTCAACCTGAATCGGCCGGAGGAAGCAGAGACCTGTTTTGTCCAGGCCCTTGCGATGCAGCGAGCGCTGTTGGGAGAGTTGCATCCTGACGTGCGCGACACGCTCCGCCGGCTCGGGCGATTGCGCCAACGGCAGGGCGATCAGGAGGGGGCGGTTGCGCTCTTTCGCGAGGGTCTCGCCAGCGCCCAGCGCGCGTATCCGCCCGGCCATCCTGACTCATACGAGCTACGGCTGGATGAACCAACTTGGAAGCGCGCTGAACTTCCAGGCGGAGGTGGCGCTCGAGACCGATCGCGAGCGCGCGATCGCGATCTTCCGCGAGGCCGACGCCTTTACGTGGGAGGGAGTCCACGGGTTGGTCGCCGATCCGCGCAGCGGCACGCCTGAGAGCAAGCGTCAAGGGCTGGAGAACATGATCAACGTCTACTTGTTCTGGGATGGGATCGCGCCGGGCAACGGCTGGGCGGAACGTGCGGCGTGGTTCCAGGCGCAACTTGACGAGATGAGAGGAGACACGTCCGCACCGGGGGATGGTTGAGGTTGATTCTGTCCGCCCAGTGTAACGGGCGGTTGTTCGCACAACACGAACGAAAGGAGATTGAAGATGCTCTGCTCGAACGGTCATCCTGCGCGCACGCGCACCATCGCGGCCATCGCCGCACTGCTCATGATCGCCGGCGCCGCGCCAACCACATTGGCTCAAGGGCAAGGCAACGGCAATGGAGGAGGAGGAGGAGGAGGAGGCGGCGGCGGAGGGGGTGGGGGCGGCGGAACCATCTACTACCTCACCGACAACAGCCGCAAGCAGATGTCGACCATGGATTCCAACGGCGGCAATCAGACTGAACTGGGCTTCGGAACCTACGGACCCGTCAGCACGGAAATCCACAACGGCCACCGCTGGTTCATCGACGTCAGACTCATTCCCGACGAGTACTACCCGGATGGAAATCCGAGGATGGAAGTGTTCGCCCTGCGCGATGACTACGACTATTACACCAACCACAACCCCGCGACCCGGGTTCAACTCACGGATGATCCCACGCTGCAGCCCCGGACCTTGGCGTTGTTTTACATGGACTGGGTGCCGGGCGACGAGGAAATCTCGTTCGTGGCGCGGCGCTGGTCTGGCGCCGAGGTCATCGAAGGAGGAATCTATACCGCGACTGTGCTGTACGACCTCGATGGCAATCCCGTCGGCCTGGCTGAGCAGCCGAGCGCGCCCGCAATTGAGTTCCCGCTGAATGAGGACCTGGGCTTGTATCCCAATGTCCTCAGTTATGGCTGGGACCCGACCGGCCAATGGATCGCCTACGACGATGGAACCGGGCTCTACATCGCCGATGTGTTCGGCGGCTCGCACTCGCTCATCGTCGGCGGCGCGGCCCCGCACGCGACGCCGCAATGGTCACCGGATGGCACGAAGATCGCGTTCGAGAACGCAAATGACGGCATCTCAGTGGTCAAGCCCGATGGAACGGGCCTGAAGGAAATTGTCAGGCGCAGGCCGGACTGGGTCTTCCGCCGGCCGTATTGGTCGCCCGACGGATCGGACATCGTGTTCCTCGGGTTGGCCATCAACGGTCCATACAACATGGATGTGTTCCGCGCCACCTCGTCCGGGAGGTCGGTGACCAATCTGACGAATTCAACCTCCGCCGACGAGATGCCCTGGGGGTGGCGATAGACGCCGCACGAAATGAACTGTTCCCGCCCGGAACACGGGCGGCTCATCGGAAACCGAGAGATGAAAGGAGATTCAACATGCGTTCCTCACATACTCAGGCTCCTTGCCGATCGAATTGGTGGCTTGCGGTCGCCGCTGCCACTCTCATCGTCACGGGCGCTCATGCCCAAGGCGCGCTGGTCGCCTGGGGAAACGACGCCTCCGGCGTGGTCAGCGGGATTCCCCCGGGAAGCTTCGTCGCCATCGCTTCTGGCGGAAACCACGCGGTCGCGGTCCGCGCGGACGGAACCCTCGCATCCTGGGGCGACGATTCCTTCGGTCAGATTAGCGCAACCCCTGCCGGCACGTTCTTCGCCGTTGCAGCAAGGGGCGCCTGCAGTGTGGCCATCCGCACGGATGGAACCCTCGCGGCCTGGGGCGACGATTCCTTCGGTCAGGTGAGCGGGGTCCCTGCCGGCGCCTTCTCCGCTGTCGCTGCGGGAGGAGAGGGCAACGTGGCAATCCGCACGGACGGGACCCTTGTCGCCTGGGGACTCCTTGGCTTTGGGGAGGTCCCGTCCGGGACCTTCTTCGCTATCGCGGCCGCTGGGTCGGACGGCGCCGGCATCCGCACCGACGGAACTCTCGTCGCCTGGGACGTACTTGGCGGGATGACCATCGTCCCCGGACCGTTCACCGCCGTCATTTCGTGGGTAGGGGCTGCCGTAGCGCTGCGTGCTGATGGAACTCTTGCCTACCTCTTTCTGGGAGGCCTGAATGCGCCCCCCGTCCATCAAGTGCCCGCCGGAACCTTCTCTGATTTGGCCGCGGGTCTAACCCATGCGCTGGCGGTACGCACCGACGGAAGCCTCGCCTCGTGGGGGGATGATACATTCGGTCAAGTCAGCGGAACCCCAACCGGGGTATTCTCCGCCGTCGCGGCGGGCGGCGGATTCAGCCTCGCGATCGCCGACTCCGGCAACCAGCCACCCGTGATCACGTGCAATAACCCCATGATCCTCTGGTCGCCCGACCACGCACTGGTCGATGCCGGCTCCGTCTTCAGCGTGAGTGATCCGGATGACGATCCCGTCACGCTCACCTGCCGCGTGTTCAGCGATGAGACCGAGATCCCCGACACCGGCGACGGGACCGGGCGGCATGCGCCGGACTTCAAGACGACTCTTCAATCCGGCGCGCAGGGCGTCTTCGTGCGCAGCGAGCGCCGCGCCACGGAGAATGGCCGCTTCTACATCATCGTCATCACCGCCGACGACGGCAATGGCGGCGTCACCACCGCGGTCTGCATCGCCGCGGTCTGCCCGCACGATCAGACGCAGGAATCGCTGGACGATGTGCTGGCCCAAGCCGCGATCGCGGCAGCGCAAGTGCAGGCGGACATCGACAACAACACGCTCCCGCCCTCGCCCGATGCGCCGGTCGGCCTCCGCGAGCACGGGCTCAGCGAACAGTTGGGACCAATTCAGTAGCCCCTGCGAGCCGCAGAACGACATGCCCCGGCCGGGAACCAGCCGGGGCATGCTGTTTCCTGATACAGCGTAACACCGCTCCGTCACGGTCGCGGCTCGTAACTCGCACAGGCAAAAGTCCGCTGCGCGGGAACCGCCGGTGAGCCGTGCCACCGTGTTTACGCAATCACCTTCGCCTTCTTGAACTGCTGGCCGAGGATGTCCTTGCTGTTGGCGCCCATCCAGTCTTCGAGAATCGCCGCGTAGATGGAGCGGAAATCGACCTGGTACTTGAGGTCGCCCTGATCGAGGTCGTTGAGCGCGGGATGATCACCCAGCAGGCCCGGCCGGACCATGTCGCCCACGAGGTACATGGGGGCGGCGGTGCCGTGGTCCGTGCCGCCGGAGGCATTCTGGCTGACGCGCCGGCCGAACTCCGAGAACACCATCGTCAGCACGCGCCCGCTGTTGCTCTGCGCGGTCATGTCGGCGTGGAACGCGCTGAGCGCGCCGGCGGTCTGCGCCAGAAGCCCCGCATGCGCGCCCGCCTGGTTGGCGTGCGTGTCGAAGCCACCGATGGAAACGTAGTAGACGCGCGTCGGCAGCTCCGCGCGAATCATCGCGCCCACCATCTGCAACTGCCGGCCGAGCTGCGTCTGCGGGTATTGCACCAGCGGCGTCTTCGCAACGGCATCGCGGATCTTGTCCGACGCGATCTGGGCGTCGAGCGCGGTGCGCATCAGGAACGCCTTCTGGCTGTCGGCCGCGACATCGCTCAACACGCCCACGCGATTGATGTCCTCGTAGGGCTGGTCGAGCGAGGCGTGGAGGTCCTTGCCCAGCCAGCGGAAGAGGTCCGGCGTCTCGAACGAGATCGGCTTCTGAACTTCGCCGATCATGGCGAGCGGGGCCGTGCGCCCGATCGAAACCGCGCCTTGAGGCACGGGCGTGCCATTGCAGGTGCAGTCGAAGTATTTCCCGATCCACCCCACACCGCTCGCATCGGTGTTGGCCGTGTGCCAGATGTCCATGGAAGTGAAGTGAGAGCGGTTGGGATTGGGGTAGCCCACACCTTGAATGATGGAAGCGACGCCGTTGTCCATCAGGTCCTTGAAGGGGGCCATGTTGGGATGGAGCCCCACGCCCGCTACATCATCAATGGCCAGCGCGCCCGGATTCTGTGAGGTGCCGCGGTCCGGGGAAGGGATCGCAAGGGCCGGCCGGGCGTTGTAATAGAGCGGGCTGCCGTAAGGCACGACGGTGTTGAGGCCGTCGTTCCCGCCACCAAGCTGCACGACGACGAGCACGTGGTCCTGCGGCACGCCGGGCTGGCTGCTGGTCAGCGACCCCAGCGGCAGCATCATGCCATAGGCCGACTTCTGCAGGAAGACCGGAATGGTCGCGGCCGCGGAGACCAGCGTCATGCCCTGTTTGAGGAAGAGGCGTCGTGTAAAGGCGGTGTCGTCGAACATGGATGTGCTCCTCAGGAGCGATTCTGATTTCCGTTTCTCCGAGCTCCCTCTCCCAGGGGGAGAGGGTTCAGAAAGAACCTACGCCAACTGATACTCCGGCATCGCGGTGATGAGCGCCAGCATCGCGATGATCATGTCGTTGTCGATCGTGCCGCCGTGGCTGTTCACGAACTCGAGCAGTGTGTCCACGCGCTCCTGTTCCGGCTCCGTCCCGAAACAGAAGCGAAGGATGTAGGGAGCTACATCGGCGGGGCGCAGGTCGACGCCCGCACTTGTCAGGTGCTCGACAAGGTGCGAAGCATCGTACCGTTCCGAGCTCACCTGCCACTCGTACACATTCGGCCTTCTGCCCGTGAGCAGATACACAAGGAGGTTCTGCCGCACGAAGAGCGTCGAGGTGTTGATCCACGATCGCCCGCCATCCCAGCCCTTGACGGACGGCGGCATGAAGAGGTCCTGGCCCATCAGATCACCCGCGCTGACCAGCGCGCCCAGGTCGCGCACAGGTGTGAACAGCGAGCGCACCGCCTGCACCACCAGTTGCGTGGGGCTTTTGATGAGCGCTGCCCGGTTTGAGGGACCGAAAAAGTGCTCCGACTTGAAAAGAGTCGTCAGGATCGGCTTGATCGCGTAGTTCGCCCGCCGAAACTCCTTCGCCAGTTCGAGAATGAACTCCTGCACATCCTCGGGCGGCGTGCCGGGCAGATCGTTGACGAAGAACCGGTACAGCTTCCAGCAGATGAACTGGCTTGCGACCGGCCGCTCCAGAATGATCCGGCAGAAATCGACTCCATCGAAGGGACCGGTTTTGCCGAGAATGCGCTTCTGGCCCGGGTCGTGCGCGCCCTGCTCAAACCAAAAAACGTTGCGCCCCAATCGCTCGTCATAGCGATAGGTGTAGCCGGTCAGGGCGCGAGCGCCTTCCTTGATGTCGTTCTCGGTGTAGTCGTTGCCTTCGCCCAGGACGAAGAGCTCCATCAATTCGCGTGCGAGGTTCTCGTTGGGCGCGGCCCGGCGATTCTGATTGTTGTTGAGATATCGAAGCATCGCGGGATCCTGGATGATCCCGTACACCAGATCCGCGAAGCTCCCGGTGGCGTTCCGGCGGAAGAACTGGTTCTGCTGGAACATGTCGTACGAGTTTTCAATCGTGCGATAGCCCGTCGCAAAGTGCCCGTGCCAGAAGAGCGTCATCTTCTCTTCCAGCGGGCGCGGAGTTTCGATCATCCGCTTCAGCCACCAGCGCTGCAGTTCGTTGTGCTGGCGCCGATCGGCGATCTGCCGCCGCTGCCGCTCCATCTGGAATTGCGTGATGGCGGCCTCATCGCCGCGCTGCCGCGCCTGCGCCGCCGCCTGCCGCTCCGCCTCGGTGGGGGGGCGCATGATGGTGCCATCGAAGGCATCCGCCTTCACCTCGTCGACATCGACCGAATCGTAATTGACGATGTGCTCGACGGCCCCATCGAGTCCCATGTCCGCAAGAGCTCGCGCCTGCGCGGGTGTGCCGCCGAAACCCGCCCGGTTCAGGAGGTGCTGGGCTTGCCAGTATCCGAACTCGCCGGCGCGAAGCGATCGAAGCGTGTTGGCCATAGTCCGTCCCTCTGCGTGCGGCCGAGGAGACCCCGACGGCGGCCGCATCATTCTACGACACCATCGGTGAAACGCACCTTCCTTCTTGCTATTGCCTTCCCTGTCTGACTCCCTCTCCCTCCGGGAGAGGGCGGGGGTGAGGGGGATCGGTCCTGTGCGCACTCAAGCGCTTTTCGCCAGCCGCCATTTCAACCACAGGGCGTTGCCGATCACCGTGATGTCCGACAATCCCATGGCGAGTGCTGCGATCAGCGGCCCGTGCTCTCCCAGAACTCCAAAGGCCGCCGCGGGGATCGCCGACGCGTTGTAAAAGAAGGCAAAGAAGAGATTTTGCCGAATGGTCCGCAGCGTGGCTCGCGAAAGCCCGATCAACTCTGGAATCGACCTCACGCGGTCGCTGGGAATGACGACATCCGCCGATTCGATCGCGATGTTCGTCCCCGATGACATCGCCACCCCCACCCCGGCGCTCGCCAGTGCCGCAGCGTCATTGATGCCGTCGCCCACCATCATCGTGTCTTTTGCCTGCGCGGCCGCGAACTCCGCCTTCGATTCCGGCGTCGCGTCGGCGACGATTTCATGGTCGCCCAGACCGAGCGAAGCGCCGATTTCGCGCGCCACGCTCCCGCGGTCGCCCGTCAGCATGATCACTTCGATCCCCTCGCTGCGCAGCGCTTCGATTGCCTCCCGCGCATCAGGCCGCAACGCATCCGCGATGGTGATCCTCGCGACCCGCGCGCCATCCACAACAACCTTCGCGGCAGCCTCTTCATCGCGACTGACCTCGATGCGCCGACCATCGATCACCGCGCGCACGCCCAGGCCTGGCATCGCCTCGAACTCCGTCACCCGGCCGGGCGGGATGCCGCGCCGCCGTGCATATGCGACGATCGCCTGCGCAATCGGGTGCTCGCTCGCTGCTTCCGCGCCCGCTGCCAGCCGAAGCACTTCCTCCTCGCGGGCGCCGGGCTGGAGCAATTCAACCCTCAGCACCTGTGCCTTTCCGGCCGTCAGTGTCCCGGTTTTGTCGAAGATGATGCGCGTGGCCCGGCCGGCGCGCTCCAGCGCCGCCGCCGATTTGATCAGAATTCCACGGCGGCTGGCCGCGCCAGCGCCCACCATCACCGCCATGGGCGTCGCCAGCCCCAGCGCGCACGGGCAGGAGATAATGAGCACCGTCACCGCCGCAACGATCCCCTTCGCCACCATACCGGCGATCAACCACCACCCCAGCAGCGTCACGATCGCAATCACGATCACCACCGGAACGAAAATGCTCGAGATGTAATCCGCCAGACGCTGAATCTCCGCCTTGCTGGTCTGGGCCCGCTGCACCATTTCAGCGATGCGAACCACCGTGGTGTGCCGCCCATCGACGCTCGCTCCGATCACCAGCCGCCCCGTCGTGTTCATCGAGCCGGCGATCACCGCATCTCCCGGCCGCTTCTCGACCGGCAGCGATTCACCCGTCACGATCGCTTCATCGACCGCGGAACTCCCTTCGATCACGATTCCATCGACGGGAATCCTTCCCCCGGGACGCACCAGCAAGTGATCGCCGGGGCGGATATGTGATGACGGAATGACGACCGACTCCTCCTCCGTCCCTGTCAGGGGGCCGGGGCGTGGGTGAGGCGCGCGATGATGTGAATCGTGACCCACCACCTCACTCCCTCCCTGAGAAGGAGGGGGAATGGGTTCCTGACCACCCGCGATCAACTCCGCCTCATCCGGCTGCAATTCCAGCAGCTCGCGGACCGCTGAGCCCGCCTTCGCGCTCGCCCGCGCTTCAAACCAATGACCGAGCGACACGATCCCCAGCAGTCCCGACGCTTCCGCGAAATACATCGGTTGGTCGATACCGAAGAGAAGCACGATCGCGGAATAGACATACGCGGTCGTCGCGCCTAGCGCGATCAGCGTGTCCATGTTCGTGGTGCGCTTGATCGCGGCTCGCAGGGCCGACTGATAGAAACCCCACCCCGCAACCGCGATCACCACCGTCGCGCCCGCGAACATCACCCACTCCATCCATGAGTGCCACGAATGCGGGCCAAAGATGTGCAGCAATTCGAGCGGCGCCCACAATGCCAGGCCGATGATCGCGCGGTAGCGCCACATCCGCTCGTGATGTTGCTGATGGTGCTCGATGTCGCTCCGCAACTCATCGGGAGTGGCTGTGTCTTCCACGAATTCCGCGTTGTACCCCTTCGACTGCACCGCCTGCACGATCGCCGCGGGGTCGATGCCCGATCCCTGAACGACCGCTGAGCCATCCATGACGCTGACGGCTGCTGCCTGGACACCCCGCTGGGATTCAATGGCCTTCTGGACCGTTGCAGCACACCCGGCGCAGGTCATTCCCGATACGCGAAATCGCTGTTCCTCGCGTGCCTTGGATGAATCAACTGCGGCCATTCGCCGAATCATAGAGGCGACAGCCGGGAGGAATGGAGAATTGAATTTGCCTCCGCCTCCCGGCCTGCCGATACTTAGGGCAGCAGCCGCCATGCATGATCGCCGCCTCACAACCCGAAACGGCACGACGACTCCAGCCCTGGTCGCCGCATTGGCGTTGGCGATGATTTCCCTCGCCGTGGCCGGCTCGCAGCCCGCGCTCGCCAGCGCTCGCAGCGGGGAATCGCGCTCGACCATGGCTGAAGCGGATACCGCGCGGCTGGTGGCGGTCGCGGTCGCCGCCGCCCGTACCCTGCTGGGCGCTGATCAGGCGCCGCAGGCTCTGATTCACTCCACGCCGTTCTTCGCCAGTGTCTCCGTGGCGGTCACTACGGAGAATCTGCCGGATCGAACGATTCCGATCGCCGGGCCGTTCCTTCGTGCCGGGCTGATCGACCTGCCGCCTCCTGCCTGCTGATCCTCCGCTGTGTCTGCCAGTCGCGCAGCGCTGTGCGTTGCGCTCGACGGTGGTGAGAGTTTTATTCCTTTCGGCATCAGCAGATTACGAGGTGGACGATGGGCGTTCCCGTCATTACTCCAGTTCTGAAAAAAGTCTTCGGCACGCGCAACGAGCGCATGGTGAAGCGATACCTGAAGATCGTCGAGCTGGTCAATGCATACGAAACGCAGACCCGCACTCTGAGCGATGCGGAACTGCGCGCCAAGACCGAGGAATTCCGCAAGCGCCTGCGCGAGGGCGCCAAGGCCTACGACATGATCCCCGAGGTCTTCGCCATCGCGCGCGAGGCCATGGACCGCTCAGTCGGCATCCGCAACATCTTCAACCCCGCCGAGCAGTTCGACCCATCCTCACTGCCGCTTGCGGTGAAGCACGCGTACGGGGAGGTGAGGGCCCAGATCGACAAGACCGAGCCCCGCCTGCCCGTGGGCGACCTTCTCGGCGGCCACGCCCCCGTTCCTGCGTGGCAGTTCGTCGATATTCCGACCGAACTCTACGAGGCCGTGCGCGAGCTCTACCCGGAGTCCAAGCCGCCTTTCCGTGCCCGGCCCTTCGATGTGCAGATCATCGGCGCCGTCGTCCTTTACGAAGGCAAGATTGCCGAGATGAAGACCGGCGAAGGCAAGACCATCGTCGCGCCCCTCGCCACCTACCTTGCGGTGCTCGAAGGCAGGCAGGTGCATGTCGTCACTGTCAACGATTACCTGGTGCAGCGCGACCGCGACTGGACCTTCCCGTTCTTCCGTTCCCTGGGTCTCACCGCCGGCGCCATTCATCCCCAGCACATGCAGACGCCGACCATGAAGAAGGCGGCCTACGACTGCAACGTCGTCTATGGCACCACCAGCGAGTTCGGCTTCGACTATCTGCGCGACAACATGAAGATGTCGGTGCAGGAGCAGGTGCAGAAGCGCCGCGACTTCGCCATCGTCGATGAGGTGGACTCGATTCTCATCGATGAGGCCCGGACGCCGCTGATCATCTCGGGCATGGCCCACGCCCACAAGCCGCGCTACGACCTCGCCGATCAATTGGCGCGCTACCTTGTCGAAAAACAGAAGCCGTGGAGCGATGCGGAGCAGAACGTGCAATCCACGCTCGCCGAGATCGCCGGCCTCGAGGGCGACATCCGCAACGCCCGCGATAAATCGAAGATCCCCGCGATGAAGGAGCGCATGGACGCCGCCCGGACACGCCTGCCGGAACTGGAAGCGGCCCGCGACCAGCACACGCAGTATTACGAGGTCGAGCTCGACAAGAAGAAGGCCACCCTCACTCACGAGGGCATCGCCGAGGCTCAGCGCAAGGCGGGCGTCGGGTCGTTCTACGTGGGCGACAACATCGATCTGCCTCACCTCCTCGAGCAGTCGATACGGGCTCATACAGTCTATCAGCGCGACCGCGATTATGTTGTCGCGCCCGATGACAAGGGGGAGCTGGGTGTCATCATCGTCGATCAGAACACCGGGCGCAAGATGATCGGGCGGCAGTGGTCCGATGGCCTGCACCAGGCCGTGGAAGCCAAGGAAGGCGTCAAGATCAAGGAAGAGACGCAGACCATGGCGACCATCACCATCCAGAACTTCTTCAAGATGTACAAGAAGCTGGCTGGCATGACTGGCACCGCCGACACCGAAGCCACCGAGTTCCACGAAATCTACAAGCTGGATGTCATCTGCATTCCCACCAACGTGCCTGTCCAGCGCGACGACCACAACGACCTCGTCTTCATTGCCGCCAAGGACAAGTGGGATGCGATCGTTGACGAGATCAAGATGTTCCATGACGTCGGGCGGCCCGTGCTCGTCGGAACCACCAGCGTCGAAAAGAGCGAGTTGCTGTCGGACATGCTCACCCGCAAACACCAGGTGAAGCACGAGGTGCTCAACGCCAAGTTTCACGAGCGCGAGGCTGAAATCATCGCCGGAGCCGGCAAGCTCGGCGCGGTGATGATCGCCACCAACATGGCTGGCCGGGGCACCGATATCAAACTGGGTCGCTTCAACAAGGAAGAACTGATCGACCACTGGAAGCGGCGCAACATCGCGCCCCGCGAAGTCGAAGCATCGTGGCCGGATGAGAAGATCGTGGCCGCGTGCTACCGCCACATCGCGCCCCGCGAGCTCGACCTTCGCAAGGACGAGGTCGCGAAGATGAGCGATGCCGATTTGCGCCGCGCCCTGCTCGAGAAATGGGCGATGGACCACACCTATCTCTCTGACAAGAAGATCAAGTCGCTCAGCGAGCAGGAGGTGATGGATGCCCTCGACTCCCGCCAGACATGCCTGATGCACCGCCTCAAGGAATTCCGCAGCATCGAGGACATGGGCGGCCTGCACGTCATCGGCACCGAGCGCCACGAAGCACGCCGCATCGACAACCAGCTTCGCGGCCGGTGCGGGCGGCAGGGGGACCAGGGGTCCTCGCGATTCTTCCTGTCGCTTGAAGATGACCTCATGAAAATGTTCGCGGGCGGCACCACTCTGAAAGTGCTCTCCAAACTCGGCATGAAAGAGGGCGACGCCATCGAATCGCCCATGCTCAGCCGCGCGGTCGAGCGAGCCCAGCGCAAGGTCGAAGAGCGCAACTTCCTCTGGCGGAAGAACATTCTGGAATATGACGAGATCATGAACGTGCAGCGCGGATCGTTCTACGGCACCCGACAGGACATCCTCGAAGGCCGGCATGTCAAGGAACTGATTTTCGAGCAGATCGACGCCGCCATCGCCGATGCCGCCGACACGTACCTCAACAAGAACTACCGCTTCAACTGCATGTCCGAAGCGGCGCGAGAGCTGCTTGCGGTCAATATCGACGGCGACCGCCTGCGCGGCAAAGACCGCGAAGACCTCCAGCACTTCCTTCGCATCGGCGCCAAGGAGGAGAATCTCTCAATCCTTGACGTCACGATCCCGGAGTTCCTCCCCGCCGAAGGTGATCGCGAGGATTGGGATTGGAAGGGCCTTCTCGAATGGGCTAACCCGCGCTACAAGCTCAACCTGCGCATCTCCGATGTGCGCGACAAGTCGCCCCGCGAGATCAAGCACCTCCTTGAGCAGGCTGGCGAGAAAATGGTCGATGAGGCCGACCTCAGCTCCCTCGATCAGTTCCTGACCCCAAACTATGGCGGCCGCGAGTTCGCGCAATGGGCCAACAACAAGTTCGGCACCGATTTCAAGCCCGAGGATTTCGAAAAACTTGAACCCGAACAGGCCGCGGACATGGTGATGGAGCGCGCCCGCAAGGCCTATCACGAGCGCGAGATCACCTATCCGGTCGAGTTCGCGCTCGACATGACCGCCGCCAATCTTCAGCGGGATCCGCAGGCCGCGCTGGCGCAATTGGCCAACTGGGCCCGCATGAAGTTTAATCTTGAGTGGACGCGCGAAACCATCGCCGCCAGCAATCCCAAGGAGGTTCGCGATCGCCTGATGGAGGCCGCGCGCTCATGGGATGATGACAAGATCGCCCGCCGGACCCAGGAGGCCGCCGCGAAAGCGCGCACGCCCGAGGAACTCGACAAGTGGTTCCAGGATCATTACGGCGCTCGCCTCACCGACACCGATCGCGAGGAGGCGAAGGAGGATCGGACGGCCGTCGCCGAGGAGAAGATCCGCGCCATCCTCCGCGCGGAACTCACGCAGTTCGAACGCTGGATCCTCCTGCAGATATTCGACACCGCGTGGAAGGATCATCTCCATTCGATGGATCAAGTGCGCGACGCCATCGGCTTCCGCTCCTTCAGCCAGAAGGACCCGCGCATCGAGTTCAAGCGCGAAGGATCGCGGTTGTTTGAGGAGATGCAGTCGAGCGTGCGCGAGAAAGTGACCGATCTCGTCTTCAAGGCGAGGCTGCAGCCGACGATCGCCCGGCCCCCGGTCCCGCGACCGGCTCCCGGAACTCCACGGCCCGATGGCAAGCGGGCGGTTGCGGCCGCTGCGCCGAACGGCGAGGGCGCGGCGTCCGCGCCAGCGCAACATCGCGCCGCGCCACTCCAACCTGCGCAGCCTGCGACCGCGGCGGTCTCCGCGCTGGCCGCGCGCAATCGCGCCGATGCGGAAGCCGCCGACCAGGCGGGCAGCACCGACCAGCGCCCCAAGCGCCAGCCGCGCACCGTCGCCGCCACCGTCGGCCGCAACGAGCCCTGCCCCTGCGGCTCCGGCAAAAAGTTCAAGCAGTGCTGCGGGAAGAAGAGCTGAATCAAAGGGGCAACCCGGAATCAGCGGCACAGGCGTCCCACCTGTGATCACCGATCCGGGCTCAATGCCCGGATCGGCGATGGGATGCGCGGCGGGCGTCCAACTGTCAGCGGCTTCGACAATCGAGGTCTCGCCGCTGACACAGGCGGGACGCCCGTGCCACTTCATCTGTGTGTGGGCTCGCCCTCACATCCCCGCCATCCGCCGCGCCGCCGCGTGATAGATCTGTTCACAGCGGTTTGCGGCGCCGTCCCATGTCAGCCGGCGCACCTCGAAGGCGCCGTGTTCGCGCAGGGCCCGGCTGAGTGGCGGATGCCGCAAAACCGCGATGATCTTGTTCGCGATGTCATCCACATCCCAGAAATCCACCTTGAGCGCGTGCGTCAGCACCTCGCTCACGCCTGAGGACTTGCTGATGATTGCGGGCACATCGTGGCTCATGGCCTCCAGGGGCGCGATGCCGAAGGGCTCCGACACCGACGGCATGACATACACATCCGCGATCGCGAACACCCGCGTGATGTCCGCCCCCCGCAAAAACCCGGTGAAGAGCACCTTCTGTCCGATGCCGAGTGAAGCCGCCATCTCAATCATGCGGGCTGCCTGATCGCCATTCCCAGCGACCACGAACTTCACATCATCCATGAATTCGATGACGCGCTTGGCAGCCGCGATGAAATACTCAGGACCTTTCTGGTGGGTGATGCGGCCGAAATAGAGCACGATCTTGTCCTGGCTCTCGATGCCGATGCTGCTGGGCTGCGTGGGCGCCAGCTCGACACCGTTGTACACAACCTCGATCTTCTCCGGCCGCGCGCCGTAGCGGTTCACGCACACGTTCTTCGTGAGCTGGCTGACTGCGATCACGAGCGTCGCCCCGTGCATGCCGCGCCGCTCGATGTCATACACGCGCTGGTTCACGTGCTCGCCCGAGCGGTCGAATTCGGTCGAGTGCACGTGCACGATCAGCGGTCGGCCCGTCAATCTCGCCACCGCCAATCCGGCAGGGTAGGTGAGCCAGTCGTGGGCGTGGATGACGTTGAAGCGCTCCTTGCGCGCCACCATCAGACAGAAGCGCGCGTACTCCTGCGCCTGCGCAAACAGGTCGCCGGAATAATCCGGCGCGCCGATCGGCCTCACTCCTTCGGTTGCGGCCGGCGCTGCGCGCGGCGCTTCGGGAATCACCTGATCGATGATGCGGTGCTCGTCGATCGCATCCGGCGGGGGCGGTGCGCCGGGCATTCGCTCACGCTGTTGCGGCTCGACAGGCCCGCCGCCGGTCTCCGGCACACCCATCGTCGTGTCCGGCTCAATTGGCCGGTCATAGGCGCTGTCAACCTCCAGGGGTAGGTGGATCATGCGCATGTGCTGATATGGTGACGGCGCGATCTGCGATTCCGGCGGTGCGACTTCGCCAGGAATCGGGGGCGGTGCGGGCGGTGCGGGGCTGCCGGGCACACGAGGTCCCGCGGACAGTCCGGTTGCTGTGTCATCGCCGCCCCGGGAGATCACCCGCGGCGCCGCGCCGTCGGGTGAGACCAGCGTGACGTGCGAGGCCGCTCCATCCCGCACCGCCTGCGGCAGCACAAACGTCACCTCCACGGCGCGGCGATCTAGCGCGCGCGTGAGCCCGTAGCACGCTGTGCCGAGACCGCCCGTGATGAAGGGGGGGAACTCCCACCCCAGCATGAGAACTCTCATCGCTTCCAGATCCAAACTGCAGAAGAACTGTGTGGCCCACGCGACGGCGCAATCGTAGGACAGGCATGCCTGCACGACCCGCGGATTGTTCAGCAGGACCCGGTCGGATTCTCGATCCATCGCCCATAGCACGAACCGCAGAGCGACAGCGTCAATCGTCGATAGACCTGATCCATCAACTCCTGTTCCGAGAGGTGTCGCATCTCCTCGAGAAGCGCTTCGAGGTCGCCCGGCTTCGGCGTGGGCGTGGATTCATCGACCACCGGCGGCGAGGGGTCGGCGAAGGCCTCGATGCGGATGACATAGAAGGAGCCCTCGCCAGGCGAGAGCGCGCAGCCGCAGCGGTGGCAGATGAGGTCGAACGCGGTTTCGTCATCGTTACGCACACCCATCGTATGGCCGCACGCAGTGGCACAGGCGTCTCGAAGTAGTGGCGCAGGCGTTCCGCCTGTGATCGTTCATGTGGGCATTGAGCCCACATGAGCGATGCGTTCTCGCGGCGGGCGCCCAACCACGCTCGACTGCGGCATCGAGCCGCCGTCGAGCGTCACAGGCGGGATGCCTGCGACACCCACACTTTGCCTTCGTCTCACTCGGTCCGGTCATACACCGTCATGCGAATCTCCGCGCTGTTGCAGCGGATTTCGGGGACATACATGGCATGGCCGAGGACGGGCAGGGCGTGGAATTCGCCGGGCACTTCGGCACGGAGTTCGTACTTCGCCTCCCACACACCCTGCGGCAGCGCGCTGAAGAACATCGCGATGTGGCGATCGCGCAGTTCCTGATAAGCCCATTGCTGCCTGCCGGTGTAGTCGGAAGGATCGCGCTCGATGTCCTGCGGATCGGGGAGGGCGGGCGTCCCGCCCGCCGTTCCTTCACCAAAGCGCCGCTCGATCCCGGCCTGCTTGATCTCTGTCGCATACAACGGCGTGCCGCTTTGCACCGAAACGGCTTCGAGGCCCGCGGGCTTGAGGTCCTCGAACACGAGGTATTCGTAGTTGTTCTTGGTCTCTATGGTGAGGACGACCTCGACGCGCTCGCCCGACTGAACCGAATCGCCATCCTTCATGGGCACGCGGTCGTAGTTGTAGCCCTTGAGGAGCGTGGGATAGGGCACCAGCTTGTAATAATCGCGGCGGACGAAGATTTCGTTGCCCGCGGGCGTCACCGGCTCCTCCTCGCTGAAGAACTGCGCATCAGTCATGAAGTAGATCGGGGTGTCTCCTTCACTGCGGACGATGCGGATCTCGTTCTTTCCGTCCTTCAGAAGCGCCGGATCGATCGTGAACACGCTGGGCTCGGTGAAGATGTCCTCGCCGGTCAATTCCTTGGTGGCGACCGATTGGCCGTTCACGAGGAGTTCGTACGACATCTCCGGCTTCAGTTCGCCGCTGGCGCGGAGGTAATCGTTCATCGCCAGCACGGTGATGGCGGTGTCGCGCGTGTTGGACCACTGCGCCCCGCGGCGGTTCTTCACCAGCCAGTTCATCACCGGCTCGATCAGATGATGGTCCGGCTGAATGGCCAGCAGGGCGCGGAGGACGAACGAAGTGGATTCGACTCCGCCATCCGACCAGCGGTACCAGATGCGATCCTCGCCCCAGTGCGCGGTGGCGATGGCTGCCTCATGGTGCTCCTGGGCAGCGCCGATGAGGACGGACGTGTCCGGCGTCTCATCGATCTTGACGCCGTTCTCGAGATTGCGCACCAGCACCGCTGCCCGCTCCGCATCGCCGTAGTAATGCATCGATAGAGCGAGCAAGGCACGCGAATATGCATTCAGCCGCTCGCGCTGGGCCCAGATGTTCTCCAGCGCTGTCTTCTCGAACTCCGACATCGCGTTGTCATCCTGCGCGTGCTGATACGAAGCGAGAGCGTGCAGCATCCAGGCCTGAAGGTCGCGCTGGCCTTCGCGCTCGATCAGGGTGTTGCGGAGGAACTCGACCCCCCGCGCCATCGCGTTGCCATCGATCTCGTAGCCAGCTTCCTTCGCCAGCGCAAGACCCCAGATGATGTAGGCGGACATGAAATGATCGCTGTCGCCTTCCTTCCACCACCCCCAGCCGCCATCGCCGTGCTGGAAGTCGTAGAGGCGGCGGAGCGACTGCTCGATGATCGCGTTCAGCTCCGCGAGATCGCGTTCCCCCTGCGGATGTGTGTCATCCGCGAATTCTTCCTCGATGCCGCCGAAGACGCGGCTCATCGCGATGGCGGGATCGACGCCGAGATCCTTCAAAGTCTTGGCCACGATCGCGGCGGGCAGGAAGCGGCTCATCGTCTGCTCGGTGCAGCCGTAGGGGTAATCGATGAGGTAGGGAAGCGCATCGAGCATGGTGATCGCGATCGAGGGAGTCACCTGCACAGTCATTGATGTCGAGCCCTCCCTGCGGGGCGGGAGATCGACAGCGATCGTGACGTCATCGCCGCGCACCTTGCCCGAGCGGATGAGGTGCTTCTCGATGCCGTGGTCGTAGATCGTGAAGGTCCGCTCCATGCCGTCGGTGTGCTGGCCCGCCCGGCCGGTGAGCGTGATCTTCGCATCACCGGATTGATTGACCGCGACCTTCCAGTCCACCGAAGCGGATGAGTTCGCAGGCACTTCGATCACGTGCTCGCCTTCGACAGGCCGACCGTCGATTTCAATCGACGTGATGTCGAGCCCTTCGGCCACGAGGTCGTAGCGCACCTGCATCGGCTCTTCGGTATTGTTGTTGAAGTCAGCGGAGACAGTCGTGTAGTCGCCGACGACGAAGAAGCGGGGGGCCTGGAGGCGCACGATGAGCGGCTGGCGGGTCTGGGCGGTCGTGTCGCCGATGCCGAACGCGCTGCCGGTGGTGACGCCGCGCGCGATCGCCTTCCAGCGCGAGGTGGAATCAGGGAACTTGATTTCGACGGTGGCCTCGCCGGATTCGTTGGTGACGACCATGGGCTCCCACAGCGCGGTGGCGCGGAAGTCGGAGCGCACGCGCACGGCGGGTTCCTGCCCGGGTTCGCCCTCTCCACCCTCGGCGGGAATCTGGCCCAGCCGCTCCTGCAGCCTGCCAAGGGATTTCTCCTCCATGCCGAAGAACTGGTTCTGCTCATCTCCCGCGGCGAGTCCGCGCCGGGCTCCGCCGCCCCCTCCGCCGCCACCCGGCGCGTTCGCCGCCGCGCTTTGAGGGGCGGGCATGCCGGCCGCATCGCGCATCCTGTAGTCGGCGCGATCCAACTCCCGCCGATGGAGAGTTACGGCCTCCAAATCATCGGCATACGCCATGGTCATGCCTTCTGCCTGCGCCTCCCGCTCCGCCAATGTGATGGGCACCTTGATGACCTTGTCATCCTCATCCTTCACCAATTTAATGAGCGAGCGATGGTTGAACATCGAACTGGTTGACACCTGCTGGTACTGGCGATCGCTGAAGAAAAACGGCCGCGGATCCCCCGCGAGGTCCTGCTGAATGTAATAGACCGACTCATCGATCACCGACAGCGCCACCTCGGCGCTGACCGGGTTGCCATCGTGATCCTTCACCATCACATTCAGCGTCCCGGTTTCTCCGGGTTCGTATGAGTCGCGATCCATGTCGACCGCGATGTCGAGGAAGTGCTTCACCGGCGGCACGATAACCTCGGCGGTGTCGCCGTACATCTGCCCCTCGTGAACCATCGACGCGGTGAGCCATACGTTCGGCTCGTGTTCTTCCTTCACTTCGACGTTGATGAGTTTCACCGTGCCTTCGAGGTGCAACACCTGATACGAGTGCAGATCGTTGCCTTCGATGGTGAAGAGCACGTAGCGGTTGTTGGTGGGCACGCTGATCATCACCGGCGCGGTCTGGCCGGACTTGAAGGTGTCCTTGTCGATGATGATGTCCACCCCGCCGTGGAAATATCCGATGGCTCGCGATGCATCGGTCACAACCCACACCCAGGCCTGGGCCGTGACGGGGTACATGTCCTCGGATTCGCTCAGCCAGGTGATGCGGTAATAACCGTCGCGTTCGGTCTTGAATTCGAGAACGCCTTCACCCTTCTCATCAGTCTCGACAGTCGTAGTGAGAATCTCCTCGCTGGTGTAGCCGCGGAACTTGAGCCGCCAGCCCATCTCACCCGGTGATGGAAGTGGGGGGAAGATGCGGTGTCGGGCGCGTTCCGTCGCCAGTTCATTGCCGGTGAGCTCGCGGCCATCCGGTGCGACCCAGATTTCCTTCCACTCATCCCGAAAGACCTGCACCTTGCCCATCGCTTCGACAGGATTCTGATTCGCATCGAGCGCGCGGAATGTCACCTTGACGTTTTCGCCGGGCTTGTAGATGTTGTGCTCGGGCTGGGGATAGATGTAGTACTTCTGCCGCGTGACGCGCACGGTGCCTGAATCGATCACCTCGCGACGGGACGAGTCCACGACGCGGGCTTCGATGACATATTCGAAATCCTGCTCGACGTTCATCGGCGTCTCGAATGAGATCGTCGCCTTACCGGTTCCATCCGTCTTGATCTGCTCGCGCTTGATTTCCTGGCCGTAATCCCAGCCGTACCACTGATAGGGGTTCTGCTCCTGGTAGAGCCAGTCGTATTCCTTCGGCGGTGCCCACCAGAACCAGAAGTTCTTCTGGCGGATGATCACCTCGACATCGGCGTTGGCCACCGGCGCGCCGAAGTAGTAATCGGCCTGAATCTCCGCTTCGACGATGTCGCCGACCTGGAAGACCTTTGGCGTGCCATCCTCGTTCTTGGGCGCGTTGACGACGACTTCGAACTCGGGCAGCTTGTATTCTTCAAGGCGGAACAGGACAGCGTTGCCGATCCAGCCGTTGTCCGGTGTGCGGAACTCGATGTTGTATTGTCCCAGCGGCATCGAGCTGGTGAGTTCCACCGCATCGGCCGCCGACCCGAAGGCGTTGAGCGTGAGATCGCCTTCCTTGATCTTGGCGCCCTGCGGGTCGTTGATGACGTATTTCACTTTCTGATTCGCTGGAGTCTGGTACTTCGAATCGCGGTACAGCCGCGCGATCGACTTCCATTGCACGGTGTCACCGGGGCGATACGCGGGTCGATCGGTGAAGGCGTAGATGCGATATTCCTGACCCTCTCCGGGCGCCGCGCTGGACTGATGCTGCGCGAAGGCCTGCCTGCCTTCGTGCTCGGCGAAGGCATACAGGTTGCCCCAGTTCTGCGATCGCTTGAGGTCGATGTGGGCGAGGCCGTTCTCATCGGTCTGCGCCTCGTTGCGGACGACCTCCCATTTTTCATCGCCGAGATGCCGCACTTCCCAGAGCGCGACATCGGCGCCCGTGATGGGTGAGCCATCGAGGGCATCGCAGAAATAGATCAGGGCTTCGCCTGCGACAGATTTCAGGACGATCGTCGCATCGGACACGAGCACCAGCTCGCGCACTGCGAGGTTGCCGGATTTGGCTTCGAGAACGTACGCGCCGGTGGGTGGCGAATCCTCGAGCGTGATGACCTCGCTGCCCGGAACGTGGTCGCCGCTATCTTCAGTGTCCTTGGTCCAGGATTGCAGTGGGTCTCTTTCCTTCAGATTGATGTGGTAATACCACGCCGCATCTTCCGGATGCGAAGGGGGAAAGCGCACATCATCCGCGAGTTTCACCGGATAGAGCGCCAGCGAAATGTCCTCGACGTTTCGCCAGTTGAGGTTGAACTGCACCACCGATCCGGGCAGAAACGCGCTGCCGACTGAGACATTGACTGAAGGCGATGTGATCTCGCGGATGCGGTTCCGGGCATCGTTGAAATACTGGGTCTCGCCCTCGCGAAATTCCTGCGTGATGCGGCGATAGAGCGCCACCGCTTCGCGGTACTGCGGCACGAACGACCACGTGCCTCCCTGCTGCCGCGTGGGACGGCCCTGTTGCGACAGCCACTCCGCGTAATAGAAGAGGCCATCGTCGTACCATTCGTGCGAATTTCCGGGGGCGATCACCTGCTTGAAGAGGTCTTCGATGCGCTGCTGCTGCCGCCAGCCGCCGCCCTGCTGGCGCATGGCCATGGCGAGGAGATAGCGAGCGTGCGCGAGATCTTCGGGAGTCTGCGCGATCCGCACCGCGTTTTCGAGCACGTTGGCGGGAATCTGAATGTACTGGCGGTACCATGGATTGTCCGCCAGCCACGCGGGCTCCGCGGCTTCGAAGATGATGCGCAGATATTCCGCGCGGGCGACATCGAGATCGCGCGAGCCCGCCCAGTAGTCGAGCGCCTGCGCGTAATGATTCCATCCATTCCCCCAGTCGCGCGACCAGTCGCGCTCCCAATAGAAGTCGCCGATCGATTCATAGGCCATTGCCCAGAGGGGATCGCGATCAGTCGCGACCTTGTAGGAGGCGATGACATCGTTCAGCTTCGCCATGGCGCGCTGGAAGATGGTGTCATCGTGGGTCTGCGTGGCCACCTGGTTTCGCCACATGGTGTCGCCGAGGCGGAAATCCACCCAGCGGGCGTCCTCATCGGAGAGGTCCATGGCATCGGCCTGCTCATACAGAGCGACGGCGCGCGCGTAGGATTTCTCGGCGTAGTACTTCTCCGCGGCGGCCTTGAGTTCCTCATAAGTATCGAACGATTCACGCGGTGGCTGGGTGCGGCGATCCTGTACTTCACCGGCTCCGAGCGCCATGCCGATGACCATGAGCAGCAGAACGAATCGCCGGGGCGAGCGGCGGATGCATGACAACAGCGCGTTCATCGCGAACTCCTGCGAAACGGGTGATTCATGACGATGCGGAGAATCGAGCACCGCATCTTCCTCCCAATGGCCGGCGGAGGCGAGATCCGGCCCAGAGGGCGGGAGAGGGGCCTCCAATCGCGACGTTCCGCGATTGGGGACCCCCAGTTCCTCCCGCCTCTCCGAGGCGGATCCGCCCGCCACGCACTTCAACGCCCGTCCGGGCGGTTTCTTAGGCGGCATCAGCGGGCGTACTTCATCCAGATGTAGGCCACCACGATGATGGTGATACCCACCGCCACGAGAACGATGATGGGCGTCGGGTCGTCCTCATGAGGATGTTCAGCGCGTCCGGGTGTACTCAGTGACGCCCAAACCGCCTCGGGAAAATCGGCAAAGATCTCCGGATAGTCGCTGGTTGTCTGCGCCTGGGCCAGCGACACCACGTTGATGGTGATGGTCTGTGTCAGATCGGTGGGGGCGAGGCAGGATTTGTCATCGCAGGCCTGGACTCGCGCACTGACGGGAATGTGCACAGGACCCTTCGCTGCCGCCATCTCGACCGTGATCGGCACATAAACGATGGCGCGACCTTCGTAGACGTCGAGCGTGGCCGGCGGGCCACCGTAGGAGACCTCCATCTTCTCGGCAGCGGGCCAGCCAATCTTGTCGTTGTGCACGGTGAGCTGCGAGGCGTCAGGCGTGGCGCTGACCTCGACGGTGATGAGGCCTTGCTCGACCGCAGCGGCGCTGCCGTAGGCGTAGGTGTGCCAGTAGGGCTCGTGATCCAGGATGACAGCGAGCCGGACCTTCCCGCCGGGCTCGACGTTGGCGCGATCGACGACCAGCGCCATCTTCACCTTGCTGCTGGAAGAGGATGGATCATCCTGCGCGGGCGAGGCAGTCGCCAAAGCGCACGCAAGGATCGAGGCTGAGAAGACCGACGACGTCAGACAGAATCGCGACACCGTACACCTCCTCGTGAAAGGGACTCACCCGTATCGCCGCGCGAAATCGTGCATGAACTGGGCGAGGAGATCGCAGCCGGCGCGGGGGAAGGCGTTGTAGATCGACGCGCGCATGCCGCCCACGCTGCGATAGCCCTTGAGGCCGTCCATGTCCTGCTTCTTCGCTTCCGCGATGAACTTGTCGTCCAGTTCTGCGCTGGGTGTGCGGAAGGTGACATTCATCGCCGAGCGGCATTGCGGCTGGGAGACACACCTGTAGAAACCGCCGCTGCGGTCAATCGCGTCGTACACGAGGGCCGCCTTCTCGTCGTTGCGCTTCTCCATGGCAGCGAGCCCGCCCTGTCGCAGAATCCACTTGAACACCTGTCCCATGAAATAGATGCCGAAGGTGGGGGGGGTGTTCAGGCGCGAGCCCTGGGCCGCCATGTCCGGATATGAAAGCAACGAAGGCAGGCCCTTCTTCGCACCCGCCATGAAATCCTTGCGAATGATGATCAGCACCACGCCCGCGGGGCCGAGGTTCTTCTGCGCGCCGGCATAAATGAGCGCGTGCCGCTTCACATCGATGGGCCGGCTGAACATTTCCGAGCTGGTGTCCACGATCAGCGGCACGCCGGCCTTGGGTGGATTGTTGTAGCGCGTCCCGTAAATCGTGTTGTTCGAGCAGTAATGAACGTAGGCGGGGGTCTCGCTATAGCGGATTTCACTGTCGGCGGGCGTGTGATCAAAGTTGGTGGGCTCGCTTGTGAAGGCGATATGCACGCTTCCCAGCTTCTTTGCCTCCTTCGCGGCCTTGCTGGCCCATTCCCCCGTGACCAGATAGTCCGCGGTGCGACCTTCGGGCAGGAAGTTCATCGGGATCATCGCGAACTGAAGCGTGGCCCCGCCCTGCAGGAACAGGATGTCGTAGTCGTCGCCGACACCTCCCAGCGCGCGGCAGTCGGCAATCGCCTCCTCCAGCACGCGGTCGAACACCTTGCCGCGATGGCTGTGCTCCATGATGCCGATGCCCGAGTCCAAGATGCTCCAGATGTCCTCGCGGGCGCGCAGGATGACCTCCTCGGGGAGTGTGGCCGGCCCGGGCGAGAAATTGAAAATGCGCTTGGCGCGGGGCTTGGTTTCAGTCATGGCTGGAGCGGGCATGGTGCGTGTCATGGCATCGGATTCCTGAAAGGTGGCTCGGGTCAGAGTCGCGAAACGCTGGCGCTGATCACGCTCGGGTTGGCTCGGATGGCCGTGAGAAGTTCGGCGTTGGGGGCATCATCGAGCTGAATGTGCGCGGATGCGGCCATGGCGCCCTCGTAGATCACGTTTTCCATTTCCTCGACGTTGATCCCTGCCTGCCCGAGAATGTAAAACACGTGTGCGAGCACGCCGGGACGATTGAGCATGCGCACGGTGAGGACATTGGTCGCGGGTGTCGAGCGCGCTACGTTCACCGCGTTCAGCACCTGGCCGGTACGAAGGAGGTGTTGCACGATGCGCACCGTCTCTTCAGCGATCGCCTGCTGCGCCTGGTCGGTGGAAGCGCCGATGTGGTGCGTGCCGTACACGCCCGGTTCGCGGACAATGCCGTCGTTGAACTCGCCGTTCGGACCGGCGGGTTCGTTGGCGAACACATCGAGCCCGGCCCGCACGCCCTTCGTGCGAACGGCGGCTGCAAGCGCTTCTTCATCCACGACGCTGCCCCGTGATGTGTTGATCACGATCGCACTCGGACGCAGGGCCTCGCAGAATGCCCTATTGACCAGATGCCTGGTGTCGCCGGTCGCGGCCACGTGAATGGAAATGACGTCGGACCGCTGCGCGATCTCGACAGGAGTCGCGGCATACTCGATCTCAAGCTCTTCAGTCTGTTCCGGTGTTAGACTGCGGGACCATGCAACAACGTTCATTCCGAACGCCTTACCTCGCTTCATCACTTCCCGTCCGATCTGGCCGAACCCGACGATTCCCAGCGTCCGTCCGAAAAGCCCCGCGGCCTTGGAGTATTCCTTCTTGTTCCATTTCCTCTGGCGAAGGTCGGCGACCTGGTCTGGAACCCGGCGATCGCATGCGAGGATGAGCGCCCAGGCCAGCTCCGCAACCGCAATGGAATTCTTGCCCGGACAGTTCGCGACGATAATGCCGCGCGCGCTCGCCCCCGCGACGTCGATGGTGTCGTATCCGGCCCCGGCCCGGATCACCAGGCTCAGCTTGCCGCCAGCATCAAAAACCGGCTCTGGCACTTTCTTGCCCCGCACCACCAGAATGTCGGGATCTTCCGACTTGACGAGGGCCGGCAGCGCTTCGGTCGTGACATCAGCGTTGACCGCGACGTCGCAGCCCAATCGTCGCAACCCGTCGATTCCTGACTGCTCGAATTTTTCCGCGATCAGAATCCGCATGCACTCTCCTCGCTTGGCGCGGGCGGGCCGGATCACAGCCGACGCACGTGTATCCTACCGCCGTCGCGCAGGTTCGGCGAAGAAACGGACGACTGTCAATCGAGCGAGTGGATCAGGAGACCGCTGCGAAGTTTGGGCTCGAACCATGTCGATTTGGGGGGCATGATCAGTCCCGCATCTGAAACGGCCATCAATTGCTCGATGGATGTCGGGTGGAGGGCAAAGGCAGCGGCGGCCTGCCCTGAATCGACGAGGTGCTGCAGATGCTGGCGCCCGCGGATCCCCCCGACGAAATCAATTCGTTCATCTGTGCGCGGATCGCCGATGCCAAAAATCGGCCCCAGCACCCTGTCCTGGATGAGGGAGACATCGAGGGAAGCGATGGGGTCGCCCGGATCGATCGATCCGGCATCGAATTCGACGCGATACCAACACCCCGCGATGTAGCAGCAGAAGACTCCGGCGCGCTCAGGAATGGGATGATGCGTGCGTGTGATGCGCCCGATGTAGCCGAGTTGAGTGACCGCGGCCTCCGCCGTCATGCTGCCCAATGTCCGCAGGATTCGGTTGTAGGCAAGAATGCGCAGTTGCGAGGCGGGAAAGAGCGCGGCGAGGAACCAGTTGTATTCCTCATCCCCGCGATGATGGGGGTTGCCCGCGCGTCGCTCCGCGGCGGCGCGGGCGGCGCTGGCGGCGCGGTGATGACCATCCGCCACATACGCGGCGGGCACTCGCCGGAAGGCGCGCTCGTATTCGCTCGCATCCTGCACCGGCCACACCGTGTGCGTGACACCATCCGCTGCGACAAAGTGATACATGGGTCTGGCGTTCATGTCCTGCTGCGCCCGCAGTGCGATCTCCTCCACGTCGCGATACGCGAGGAACACCGGCCCCGCATTGGCGTTGAGCGCCAGGACATGACGGGTGCGATCATCTTCTTTGATACGCCGCGTCTTCTCGTGCTTCTTGATGATGTCGCGCTCGTAATCATCGACGTGGCAGCAGCAGACCAGCCCCACCTGGGCCCGATGCTGCCACACCTGGCGGTAGAGAAACATCCGCGGCTCACGATCGCGGATCAGGATCTCCTCGTCAAGGAATCTGTTGAAAGCTGTGCCCGCCGTCTGATAAACGATCGGCGCGTATGGGTCGGTATCGGTGGGCAGATCGATTTCTGATCGCGAAACGCGAAGAAAGCACTCAGGGTTGCCCGCGGCGAGAGTGCGGGCCTCCTCCGCGGTCACAACGTCATAGGGCGGGCTCGCCACTTTCGATTCGTGGCTCGGAGCCGGGCGAATGGCCGCAAAAGGGTGAATCCGAAGCAATTCTCGTCTCCTGAACGGGGGTCATGGTATGCGCGGAAAGTTGTCGCGCGTCACCGGTCCGGCGACGGGTTATCGCCTGCTCCCATTCTGCACCATGTGATGGACCGGCAAAGTCTTCGGTCTGTGCGGGGGGAGCGCTCCGGTTTCACGATGCACGAAGTCCAGCTTCGGTTGCCGCGAGTCGATACGAATCGTGAGTTGTTCTCGTGCAGCCGGCGCATCCAACGAAGATGTCCGGCAGCGCGAGGTTGATGCCGATCCGGTCTGGCGACTGGAGCGGCGATTTCAGGAGTCGCGAGCCGCGTGGACTCGCATCGCTAGTGGAGGGGCACGGCCAGCGTGGCCTCGCGGCCTCCGAAGGACCATGGAACTCATGGAAGTCATGCAGGACAAGGAGAACGCAATCATGACAGTACGTGTTCGTCGTGGCGCCAAGCGCGCCTTCACGCTCGTCGAGATTCTCATCGTCGTCGTGATCCTCGGCATTCTGGCAGCCATCGTCATCCCGCAGTTCACCAACGCTTCGCAGGAAGCCACGGTGTCCAGCGTCAAGTCGATGCTCCAGACCATCCGCAGCCAGATCGAGCTCTATCGCGTCAAGAATAACGGCGTTCTGCCCGACCTCTCGGCCGACTGGGACGACCTGGTGGTGAACGACTATCTGCAGGATGAGCCGACAAACCCGATCACAGGCGCTACGGCCGTCAGCGCCACCGGCCCCGACTGGTACTGGACTGCCGCGACCGGTGACATCGCAGCCGGCAACCCGGACAACATCGACTTCGACGGCGACGGCGTGGGTGATGGCAACCCGCTGCCCTGGTAAGAATCGATTTGCGACAGGTCTATACAGGCGCCGCGGTGGAAGCACCGCGGCGTCTTTTCACATGCGGCGGCAACCGAAGCATCTGGGAGCGCGCAACCGCCTTGGATTCGCGCGCTCGCGATCCGCACGTCTGATCTTGACCGGCGCCGCGCTTGTCGGCGCATGGCTCGTTCTCGAACCGCATGCCGTCCGGGCCGGCCGAGATCCGGCCCAGAGGGCCGGGAGAGGTGACCCCAATAGCGCCGTTCCGCGATTGGGGACCCCCAGTTCCTCCCGCCTCTCCGAGGCGGATCCGACCCTCTCGCCCGCCCGGCGGCAGGTTCTTGACACGCTCGCTGGCTACGTGCGAGGCGCCCGCGCCGTCATCGACATTCGTCGCGAAGGGGGAGATATCGACTTGATCCTCTGGACTCACGACGCCGCGCCTTTCGGCCTCGTGGATGCCCATGAAGTCGCCGTGATCTGCTTCCGGGCATCGCTGAAAACAATCATCCTCTACGAATACGATTCCGGAACGGCGAACCCTGCCGTCGCTCTCGCATGTGAAGATGTGCCGCCTGTGCTATTCGGCGCGGGCAGTGGGGTCATCGAGGGCTGGAAGCTCCGGCCCGATGTTCGATCCAACATTTTGGCGGCTGATGTATCGGACGTGTTGATCACGCCCTGGCCAGCACAGGACGTCGATGTCGCGGTTCTCCGGATTGACCTCAAATGGTCTCCAGATCGAGCCGATGTCGCTCATCGTGGGACGGCATACGTAGCCGCCGCGCTGATGCGGCGCCAGGCGAAGGAGTTCTTCAATTGAACAAGTCACGTCATCACAACGGGATTCTCACGGTGATCGCGATTCTGCTGGCCCTGCAGGTCTGGGTGAGCGCTTTGTCGCAACCGCTGTTTGCGACCGAGTCGCGGGCCGCCGGCGAGCCACCGACCTTCCCCAACGCATCCAAGCAGCGCGAGGACACCATCGCCGCGATCAAAGATCTGACCGCGCAGGTGAATCGTACCAATGAACTGCTGGAATCCTCCACCTTGCGCGTGGAGATCTCGAATCTCAAGGAACTCGAGGTCAAGGACGCGGAGTAAAGCACATGGCGCGATGCACCCCCCGACGAACGGCCCGCTCCGGCTACACGCTGATCGAACTGCTCATTGTGGTTGGCGTGCTCGGTCTGGCGGCGGCCCTGCTGGTTCCCTCGATCGGCCAGCCCGACACCCTGGTCATTCAGGGCGCGGTGCGGCGACTGATCGGCGACATTTCCTTCGCCCAATCGGATGCCCTGGCTCAGCAGGAGAACCGGCGGATTCAATTCTACGAAGACGGCCGGGGCTACATCCTTCTTCGACCGCCTTATGACCCGGCTACCGATTTCATCTACGACCCGCTGGCGCGAAGCGATGCCGGCGGCGCGTACATCGTCGACTTCGACCAGGATGAACGATTCGTTGGCTTGACGATCAGTGCCGTCGATCTCGATGGGGGGGCGAACTTCCTCACATTTGACGAACTGGGCGGAACCGTGAGCGGCGGAGGCGGGCCCGGTACAGGTGGAACGATCATCATCGACTCCCCCAATGCCAGTTACCAGATCACGGTCGCGCCGTTCACCGGAAAGCTCACGGTTCAGAAACTTGAATAGCGCCGCGGTCGACAAGACTTCGGCGTGGGGGGTGGAAGAGTGCTCCGTTCGCATCTTGCATCGCACGTTGGACCTATTGGCATCGATTTCAGCGCCCACGGCGTGAGGATGCTCCAGTTGCGCCGCCGGCGCGGGCGCCTGCAGGTGGCAGGCGCGGCGACGATCGACCGTCCAGAGACCGCAGAGCACCCCGATCATGCCGCTGCCCGGCTCACCCAGGGCATACACCATGCGCTGTCGAGCTTCGGATTTCATCGCCGCCAGTGCGTTGTCGCCCTCCCCCGCGAGGATCTCCTGCTGCAATCGGTCCGATTGCCGCAACTGGCCGGGCCGGAACTGAAACAAGCAGCCCGCTGGGAGGCGGCCGAGCGGCTTCACCTGGACAGCAACAGCATTGAAGTTGATTACATCCGAATGGGGGAAATTCAGCGGCCCAACGAAGTGCGCGATGAGGTCCTGCTCATCGCGGCGCTTCGCTCGCGTTTGCAGGAACGCCTTGCACCCCTGATTGCCGGCGGATTGCGACCAATCGCCGTGGATGCGTCATTTATGGCACTGGCCCGTTGTCACAGCATGCGCTGCCGGCGCGAAGCTGACCTTGATCATGTTCGAGGCCTCCTTGAGGTTGGCACCACTGGTTCGACATTCATGGTCCTGCGAGGCGACCAGGTGGCCATGTGCAAGGCCCTTGCGTTCGGTGGCCGTGATTTCGATTCAGCCGTGGCCGCCCACCTTGGCATCGAGCTGGAGGTGGCACGCGACCTTCGCGCCAAGCGCCTTCAACACCGCCTCTCCGATGTGAAAGCCGAAGATGAGGCAGGGGGTGATTCCGCGGATCGCGCCGTCTTCGAGGCGGTGCGCCCCATCATCGACCAGTTGATCAAAGAGGTCGGCCTGTGCCTGCGCTACTACAACGTAACCTTCCGTGGGCGGCCGGCCGAACAGATCGTGCTGGCCGGCAGCGAAGCCCTGGAGCCGCACCTCGACGAAATGCTCTCGCGCGGGTGCAAGCTGCCCGCGGTGATCGATGACCCGGCCAGTCCTGTGGGTGACTTGTTCGATGAGATTCGGAAGTCCATCGTGCACTGCACGGCGCCTCCCCAGAGCTGGGCCGTGGCAGCCGGTCTGAGTTTGCGCGGCTTCCTGCTCAAGCAGTCCAGAGAGCAGACGCAGCCCGAGCAGCGGAGGATCGCCGCGTGAGAATCCAGCATCAGATCGACCTGCTTCCTGAGACCATGCGCGCCGCCACTCAGGCCCGCGCACAGGCGCACCGCAATGTCCGCATTGTGATCGCGACCGCGTTTATGGCGGTCGCGGGAATGACGCATTCGCGCATCGTTCACAGCCACGCCGAAGCTCGGCTGTCTCACCTCAGCGCCGAGGCCGATGCTGTCGCGGATGTGGACCATCAGCGGGACAAGATGATGGAGGGCCTTGAGGAGTACGCGCGACTCACAGAGCGATATCACCGACTCGAAACGCCCATTCCCCTCAGCCGCCTGCTCGCGACGATTGTTGAGGAGATGCCGCAATCCATGGCGCTCGATCGGGTGCTCTTTGACGCCGATCAAGCCCGCCGCATGCGCCCGACGCGCAACGGCGCCCCGCGCATCGAAAAGGATGAGGCGCCCCCCCGAATTCTGGTGGGTGAGCTCTCCGGCATCGCGGAGAGCGACATGGACATTGCCCAACTCGTTGAGAATCTCGAAGCGCGCGCTCCCTTCACTGACGTCACCTGGGACTTCAGCCGCGAGCGCGAAGTCCGCGGGCGCACCGCGCGAGAGTTCCGATTGAGCTTCGTCGTCGATCTCGAGCAGTCATACGAAGTCCTGCCGCCCTCAGACCGCCCAACCGCGATGGTGGAGTCCGGCCCGCAGGGGCCGGGAGAGGGGACCCCAATCGCGACGTTCCGCGATTGGGGACCCCCAGTTCCTCCCGCCTCTCCGAGGCGGATCAGTGCGGCACCGCTCGACCGCCACAGCGTGGGAGATGCCGATGCCAACTGAACGTGGAACCATCCTGACGGGCGTGATCGTGGTTGCCGGAACTGCAGGCGCCTTCTTTGGTTTCGCGTGGCCGAACTACCGCGAAGCATCCGCCATCACTGAGCAGATCGATCACCTTGAGCGCCGGATTGCCACCAGTGACGAGCAGCATGTCTCCCTGGATGCGCTGGCGATGCGCCTTTCAGAAGCCAAGTTGGAATACGAAGGCAATCTTCGCGAGATTCCCTCCGCTCCGGACATGGCCGGACTGATGAGGACGCTCACCCTTGAAATCGATCGGGAGCGCGTGTTCGAACAGACAGTCACGTTTGGCCGTTCCTCGGCCGACCCAACCGTTGATGACGGATCGATCCACATCCTTCCGCTGACGGTTGACATGACAGCCCGGTTCGATCCCGTGTTTGACCTGCTTGCCAAAGCCGAGCAGATGGACCGCCTGGTGCGGGTCGCCTCGATCCTCGTCGAGCGCAGCAAGGACTCCGAGGATCTGCTGGCCGCGACTGTGCGGCTGGAGGCGATCTACGAGGGTCCGGGAACCACCGAGGAGAAGAAGTGATGCAATTGGCGCTTCGCCGTCTGTGGATTCAGATGACGTCCGATCGCCGCCGCTTCGGCATATTGGTTGGCGTGTGCCTTGTGGGCATGCTCTTGTGGGCCCGCGTGATCATTGTGGCCAAACCGCCGCGCACCGCCATCGCAGAGGAATCGGCCAATGACGTGGCAGATGCCTCCAATGGGCGCGGCAACCTCAACTCGCCGCCCGATAAGACGCGCGGGGTCGCCGCCCCGGTCGTGTTGGCGCTCTCACCGCCCCGCGACCCGTTCCGGATTAATCCGCAGTATTTTCCCAAACCAACCGAACCCAACCCCAGCGGTCAGGAACAGGCCAAGTCGGTCTCAACAACTGCCGAAGATGCTGAACGCGGCGAGCGGCGAACGGAAGCCATTGTCGCCGCGGCGGGAGGCCTCAAGCTCGAGGCCGTCATGAAGGGAGCCCAGTTGGCCGTGATCGATGGACGAACCACACGTGTCGGCGACCATCTGTTCGCCGGAAAGGACATGCTGGAGTTCGTTCTCATCGAGGTCGGGGAGCGCTCGGTCATGCTCGAATGTGAATCCCGCCGCATCGAACTCAAAATGCCGGGAACGATCGGCGACAACAGGTGAACCACGATCCAGGGAAACAGGAGCGACTGATCATGTACGCGACTTACCGAAGGTCAAGCGAAGCGCCCATTCAAGGCAATCGGCGACGTTTTCTTCTGCCCGTTGCATCCGTCTGTGCACTGTGCACCGGTCTGACCGGTGGCGCCTTCGCGCAGGATGATGCCCAGCCCGTGGAAGTACCCGTCGTCAACGTCACCGAGTACGACGTCGTCGATCTCGCCGTGCAGGATGCCGACCTTGCTCAGGTGCTTCAGATGCTCTCGCTGCAGAGCCGCAAGAACATCATCACCAGCAAGAACGTCTCTGCCACGGTGACCGCCAACCTGTACGACGTGACGTTCCACGAGGCCCTCGACGCCATTCTCAACGTCAACGGGTTCGTATGGGAGGAGAAGGGCAACTTCATCAACATCTACACCGCCGAGGAGTGGAAAGAGCGCCAGGACGCCGAGCGCCTCATGGTGACGCGCATCTTCGAGCTCGATTACCTCTCAGCGGAGGATGCCCTTTCGGTCGCCACTCAGATGCTGGGCGAAAACGGCACCGCTGCGGCCCAGGGGACCGTGGAAGCCGGCTTCGAGCCCGACATCTCCAACGGCGGGGCGGACAACAATGCCTATAACGTGCGCCTCATTGTCTCGGCATATCCCGAAACGCTCGATGCGCTGGCGACCACCCTCGACGACCTCGACACGCCGCCCGACCAGGTCATCGTGGAAGCCGCGATTATCCAGACCAAGATGGATGAAGCCAACGCCTTTGGCGTGGACTTCTCCGTCGTCGGCGACATGAACTTCGCCGACATCATCTCACCGCTCAATCCCATCAATGCTCTGCTCAACGGTGGGCAGGGCAAGAACGGCTTCCAGCCTGAGGACAACAAGGCGTACGGCGGTCAGAGCACGCCCGGCGCCACCAGTGGCCCCGGCACTCTCAAGCTCGGCCTGGTGAGCGATGACATCAGTGTCTTCTTGAAGGTTCTCGACTCGGTGACGGACAGTGTCGTGCTGGCCCGGCCGAAGGTGACTGCCCTCAACCGTCAGCGCGCTCAGGTGCTCGTCGGTGCCCGCATCGGCTACCTCCAGACGACCGCGACCGAGACGACCAGCACCCAGTCAGTGGACTTCCTGGATACTGGCGTGCAACTGATCTTCCGGCCGTTCATCTCCAAGGACGGCTCAATCCGGCTCGAGCTGCGGCCGAGCGTGTCGGAAGCGTCGCTGCGTACCGTGACCGACTCAAACGGCGCATCAGTGACCATTCCTGACGAACTTACCAACGAACTGACCACCAACGTGCGCGTCCGCGATGGGCAGACCCTGGTCTTGGGCGGTCTGTTCCGCGAGGCGACTTCGATCTCCCGCCGGCAGGTGCCGTGGCTGGGCGATGTGCCGATCATCGGCAACGCATTTCGCGGCCAGGATGACTCGGTCGAGCGTAGCGAGATCATCTTCCTCATTACTCCCACGATCACGCATGACCAGATGCTGACTGAGGATGGACAGGAAGCCCTTGCCATGGGCGAGCTGGCCCGCATCGGTGCTCGCAGTGGTCTCTTGAGCTTCAGCCGCGAGAAGATGACTGTCGCGCACAATACCAAGGCCACGATGGCCCGCGCTGCAGGCGACATCGATCTCGCCCTCTACCACATTCGCAACTCGCTGCGGCTCAATCCGCACCAGGCGGAAGTTCTCGCCATGCAGCAGCAGCTTACGGGCGACATCGAGGAGAGCTACGAGAAGAGCCTTCTCGAGCGCGTGATGCATCGCGGGATGCACCACATCGGCGATCCCGACAGCGACGAGAATCCCGAGATCATTTCGCAGTCGGCCATGCACCAGGACCCGCTCGCCACGCTGGATTCGATCGAACTCCAGCCCACCGGCACTCCTGAAGTCCCGGCTGAGGAGTCTTCGACCCCCGAGACGAGCGAGAACGCCGAAGCGACCGCCGCTGAGCCCGAGAGCGCGCCGGAATTCGCAGGTGAGCCGTCCGAATTCGAGACCGAAGCGAATTCCGACGCGGCAACCGATGCCGGCGGGTTCGAATCGACCGAGGCGCCTTCCGAGCCCGAAGCTGAGACCAGCTTCGAGACTCATGAAGACTGGGATTCGTTCCACTCCGAGCCCGCCCAGGACGATGAGTTCGGATGGACGAACGAGCCCGCGATCTCCTCCCTCGAAGAGGCGTTCGCCGGCCAATCGCAGGATTCTGAGACCTTCGAGAACCCGCTTGAGTCGCCCTCGGAATCGGACGATGAACAGTCCGATGACTTCAGCAACGAACCATCCGACTCCACCGTCGTCGCGCCCAAGGCCGCGAACGGGGACCCCAATCGCGATCAATCGCGATTGGGGACCCCATGGTTCAGCCGGTGGTTCGCCTTCCACTGGTTCGGGACCAGGGGATCCACGGTCTCCGTGGACGAGACTGAATCGAACTGAGCTGATGATGGACGAAGGGACCCCCAATCGCGATCAATCGCGATTGGGGACCCCTTCATCGCGATTTGGGACCCTCACTCCGCGCGGTCGCAAGGCCGCGCGGAGCGAGATTCGTCAGCCGCGCAGGCTCGCGCCGCGGCCCGCATCGCGCAGCCGGAATTGGTCGCCACGCCACACAACGGAGAGACATGAGATGAACACGCGATTGCTCGCGATCGGTATCACGCTTCTGTTCACCCTTGCCAGCGGCTGCACCGGACCCACCAGGGCCGGCCAGGAAGCCCGGGCCCAGGCCACAGAGCGCATGGAATTCGTCCATGCCCAGATGGCCTACGACCAGGCCAGGCAGTCGTTCGGGACCGGCCAACTCGACAAGGCGCTCAAGATGGCTGAGACCGCCATAGCGCGCGCCGGCGACCAACCCGCCTATCACGTGCTCCACGGCCGCATCCTTCTTGAGCAGCACAATCTCGAAGAAGCCCTGCGCTCCTTCGATCGTGCCCTTGAGCTCGAAACCCGCCTCGGAGAGGCGGGAGGAACTGTCCCTCCCGGCCCTCCGGGCCGGAACACGCTGGCGGAAGGCCACTACTTCCGCGGCATCGTCTTCGAGCGCTGGAGCGACCCCGCCAAGGCCAGCGAGGCCTACCTCAAGGCGTGGGAGCTGGACAACACAGAAGTGCAGTACCTGCTCGCGTCCGCGGAAATGCTGATCACCATGCAGCGCTTCGAGGAAGCCCGCACCATGGTTGAGCCCAAGCTTTCCTATTTCGAGCACAATGCCGCATTGCGGCAGTTGCTTGGCCAAATCGCACTCCTTGAAGGCGATGCCGGCAAGGCGGCCCGTCTTCTTGGCGAGGCGCGCCTGCTCAACCCAGAAGACAACATGCTTCTCGAGGAGCTGGCCCGGGCCCAGTTCGCAGCAGGACAATATGTCCAGTCGCATTATTCCGTCACGCAGCTTCAGAAGCTCGTTGGCGAGGAGCGCGCGGACCTGATGCACCTGGAAGCCCGCTGCCTCGTCATGCTTGACCGCGCTTCGGACGCGCGCAACCTCTATCTCCGGTTGTCACAGTTGACCCCCGCTGATCCGTCCGTGTGGATCGAGCTGGGCAACGTGGCGTTCGAGGTGGGGGATTTCCGCCGCGTCGCATCGTGCTCGACGCACATCATGGCCCTTGCTCCTCATCGCTTCGAGGGTTATCTGCTGCGCGGCCTCTTCGAGCAGCACGCGGGCAACCACGAGGAAGCGATCCGGCAGCTTCAGAAGGCTGCCGAACTTGCACCCGATGTGGCGTGGCCGCACGTCGTCCTGGGCGTGGCACTCGAATCCAGCGGCAAGCGCGAGCAGGCGATCCTGGCCTACGGCGCTGCGATCCGGGCCGAACCCGGCAATTCCGAGGCGCTTCGCCGCCTCGAACGGATGGATGCCGGCGCCATTGCCGCGCAGGTTTCGGATACGGAGTGAGTTCGCTTCGAACGGAAGGGGTGGTCGCTGGTGGGCAAAGTCTCGATCATTCTGGTGTCGGCCCTGTTCGCCGCGCTGACCATGGCGAGCTTGCTGTTGCTGGCACAGGTGAAAGTCCTGGCGGACCTTTCGCCGCTGCTCAAAATTGTGTTGATCGGGGCGGGTGTCGCGATCGCGGGGCTTGCCATTTTGCTGCCGGTCGGGCACGTCATGGATCGCAGCATGTCGCGACTGGCCGATTACGTCGCGTCAGTGGGGTCCGCAGAATCCAGAAGCGTGCTTCCTCCCACTTCGCGATTGTGCGGCACACTTGCAAGCAAGGTTGTTGATGCGGTCCAGTCCGTGCAGAAACGCGAGAACGAACTCAAGGAGGCGACGCGAGATCTTCAGGTCCGCCATCGCATTCTGAAAACGGAGCATGAGCAGCTCGGCGGGGTGCTTGATGCGCTTCGCGACGCCGTCGTGGTCACCGATGCATTCGATGAAGTGATCATGCTCAACGACCGCGCCGCCGAGGTCTTCGAGTTTGACTACGAGAAGAGCGTTCGTCAGCCGGTCGAGGGGTTGGTCTTCGATCAGCGCGTGTGCCAGTTGATCCGCGAGGTGCGCGAGGCGGCCCAGATCGGCGAAGTGCGCACCGTCGAGCACGATATCAGCACGCGCGGCGCGGCGGTGGGCTACCAGATTTCGCTCACGTGCCTGCCCAGCAATGCCGGCAAGGTGGGCGCGGTCGTCTGCATTCTTCACGATCTGACACGCGAGCGCGAGATCGCCCAGATGAAATCCGATTTCGTGAGCAAGGCGTCGCACGAATTGCGCACGCCGCTCTCATCGATTCGTGCGTACATCGAAATGCTGGTGGATGGCGAGGCCCAGGATGAGGAGTCGCGCCGCGAGTTCTACAGCATCATCAACGACGAGACCGAGCGGCTGAGTCGAATGATCGACAACATGCTCAACATCAGCCGCATCGAGGCTGGCATCGTCCAGATCGACCGCGAGGCGGTGGATATGAGCGCGGTCATCCGGCGAGCCGTGGACTCGATGAGCCATCAGGCCCTGGAAAAAAAGATTTCTCTGGCCTTCAAGGGCGCGCCTGTCGACCTGACGGCCGAGGGCGACGCCGACATGCTCTATCAGGTTGTGCTCAACCTCGTGTCCAACGCAATCAAGTACACCCCCGAAGGCGGGCGCGTGAACGTCGTCGCCGATTCGGACAACCTGACCCGGAGTGTCGTCGTCTCAGTGAACGACACCGGCCTGGGCATTCCCCCCGATGCGCTGCCCCGACTCTTCGAGAAGTTCTACCGCATCGAGAACTTCAAGCGCGTCGCCAAGGGCACCGGGCTCGGGCTCAACCTCTGCAAGCACATCGTCGAGACCGTGCATCACGGTCAGATCGGCGTGGAATCCAAGCTCGGAATGGGCTCGCGGTTCTGGTTTTCCATTCCCATGCGGTTCGCAGGAGCGCAAGCGGCATGAGCGAATCAAAGCAGAATATCTCGCGCGGACGAATTCTCGTCGTAGATGACGAGCCGCACATCGTGCAGGTCGTCTCCCTCAAGCTGCGAAACGCCGGCTATGAGGTGCTGACCGCCGCCGACGGTGAGGAGGCCTTCGATGTTGCCCGCGAGGCGATGCCTCATCTGATCATCACCGATTTTCAGATGCCGTACATGACAGGCCTTGAACTCTGCCGCGCGCTGGCCAACGACGAAAAGACGCGGGCTATTCCCGTGATCATCCTCACCGCCCGCGGATACGCCCTCGATCAGGGCGACCTCGCGGTTGGGAATATTCGTGACGTGGTCGGCAAGCCGTTCAGCCCGCGCGCGATCCTGGAGCAGATCGAGAAAATTCTGCCGAATGGCGAAGGTGCCTCCGGCAGGCAGTTGACGGAGGCAGCGTGACGCAGGGACTTTGCCAATCTGATCGCGATGCGGCCACCATCGCGGCCCGCCTGCGCGCCGAGGGGATTCTCGTGGCGGAGTGTGACGCCGCGGGAGAACTGCAATCCGGGCATGTCCCCGCCGGGGATTGGCTCGCCAAGGCGCTGCTCCAATCGCGCTTGCTGCGCCAGAGCGTCCGCGATGCGGTGGAGAACTGGTCGGTGCAGGGCAGCCCCCAGCCGGTGGCGCTGTTCCCGGGCTGCTGGGCCGTGCCCATGCCCATCGAACGGAGGCGCCGCCGAACCGGATACACCCTCATCATCATTCCCACGGCCGGACTCACCACCTCTGAGCACTTCGCGGCAATGTGCCAGAGCGCACAACTCGACTACCAGACGTGCCTTGCGCAACTGACCTCAATTGCCCCCGTGGCCGAATCCGAGGTCGTCCGCACGGCGCGGCTGGCGAGCTACTGCTTCATGGAGCACGAGCGGCTCGCCACCGCCAATCACACCATGGAGAGCGTCGGCCAGCAGCTTGCCGAATCCTATGAAGAAATCACGCTGCTCTACACCATCAGCCAGAGCATGAGGGTGATCCAGCAGCCGCGCAAGTTTGTGCACAGCGCGTGCGAAGGACTGCTGGATACCCTCGCCTATCGATGGGTGGGAGCTCAGTTTGTCGAGCAGATCGCCAGCGTCCGGTCGCTGTCGGGGCGGCTCGTCACCGCGGGCGATCCCGAAGTGGCCCCCGAGGTCATGCACCGCCTGGTCGGACGGATCCTCGAGATGGTGCAGCCCGAAGCGCCCCTTGTGCTCGATCCCGCGGGAAAGGCGGACCATGCCGTCTTCGCGCCGCTTGGTCAGCCTGTCGTCGTCCACCCCATCAGCCGGGAGGGCAAGGTCCTCGGCGTGTTCATGGCCGCCGACAAGGTCGGGAGCGACCGTGACGCCTCGTCCGCTGACCTCAAACTGCTCGGCGCGACGGCATCCCATGCCGGAATCTTTCTCGAGAATGCAGCGCTGTATGAGGACATGGATGCCATGTTCCTCGGCACGCTTGAAGCCTTGACCGCGTCGATCGACGCCAAGGACCGCTACACCTGCGGTCATTCGCAGCGCGTCGCCCACCTCTCGCAGCAACTGGCGATCGCCATCGGTCTCGACGAGGAATCGGTTCGTCGCATCCACGTCGCCGGCCTCGTGCATGATGTCGGCAAGATCGGCGTTCCCGAAGCCGTGCTGTGCAAGCCCGGCCGCCTCACAGATGCCGAGTTCGATCTGGTCAAGCAGCATCCCGAAATCGGCTACCGGATTCTCAAGGACATTCCACAGCTTCGCGACGTGCTCCCCGGCGTCCTGCACCATCACGAGCGCTGGGATGGCCGTGGCTATCCCGCAGGGCTTGCGGGACAGGAGATTCCTCTCTCGGCCCGCCTGATCGCGCTGGCCGACAGCTTCGACGCCATGAGCAGCAACCGCACCTATCGAACCGCGCGCGAGCGCGCGTGGGTGTTGAGCGAAATTCGCGCCTCCGCCGGAAGTCAGTTCGATCCCGACCTGGCGCCCGCCTTTGTGCAGATGGACTTCTCGACGTTCGATCGGCTCGTGGCCGAACATCGCGACACCCGCTCCGGCATCGTCCTGCCGGCACGAGGGGAAGCGGCATGAAATACAGCTTCGAAGATCACGGTCCCACATCGGTGCTCACCATCAGCGGCGAACTGATGCACGATCAGGTCGATGTGCTCCGGCGCGTCTGTCTCGAGCGCCTCACGCACGGTGTTCACAACATTGTGCTCAACCTCGAGCACCTGACCATGGCGGATTCCGCGGCCCTCGAGTTCCTGCTCTGGCTGCGGGAAGAGCTCTCATCGCGGCAGGGGCAGATGCGCCTCGTCAAACTTGATCAGACTGTTCGCAAGATCCTCGAAATCACGCGATTGGACCGCCGCTTCGAGATGCACGATTCCATCGAGTCTGCAGCCAAGGCACTGCGCTGAGACAGTCATGGTGGGGAACCCTGGAGGGTGATGGACGCATGGGAACGGCTGCGAAAACATCCATGATGGCGACGCCTGACTACGGGCAGCGCATTCGCCTCGGCGAGCTGTTGGTATCCAAGAAGCTCATCACCGAGCAGCAATTGGCCCAGGCCCTCGAGTATCAGGCCACGCGCGGTCACAAGAAGCTCCTCGGCGAGGTGCTCGTCGAACTCAAGTTTCTCACCGATCACCAGATCATGGAGGCGCTCGCCGACTGTTACGGCGTCCCGTTCATTACCGATCCGGCCCGCATCGCCGACCCCAAGGCGGTCGAACTCCTGCCGCGCGAATTCATCGAGCAGCATGGCGTGCTTCCCCTGTTCAAGGTGCGCGATGATTTGACCGTCGCGATCTCCGAGCCTGCAAACCTGTATCTGATCGACGAGATTCAGCGCCTCTCCCAGCTCGTGGTTCAGATCGTTGCGTCAACCAGCGCCGACATCGAAGCCGCCATCCGGGCCTATCTGCCCGAAGCGAGCGTCTTCGTCATCGATGACATCTACGAAGACATCGATGATGCCGACTTCAGTCTCATCGACCGCCAAGTTACGGAAATCGCCGACCTCGAGGAGGCGGCCGGCCACAGCCCGGTCGTCAAGCTCGTCAACTTTCTGATCTATTCCGCGGTGCAGGATGGCGCCTCGGACATCCACATCGAGCCCGATGACCGCCGGCTCCGTGTGCGCTATCGCGTGGACGGGCGGCTGTTCGAGAAGATCGCCCCGCCGTACCAGATGCATCCCGCCATGACCAGTCGCATCAAGATCATGGCGAGCCTGGATATCTCCGAGCGTCGCATCCCGCAGGATGGCGACATCCAGGTGATGATGGACGGGCGGCCGATTGATCTGCGCGTCTCCACCATGCCGGGCAAGCACGGCGAAAAGGTTGTCATCCGAATCATCGACACACGCAACGCGCTGGTGTCGCTGGACAAGCTCGGCTTCTCCGGCGTGACGCTCGACTCATGGAAATCGGTCATTGCGCAGCCCAACGGGGTGGTCCTCGTCACCGGGCCGACCGGCTCGGGCAAATCCACCACGCTCTATTCCGTGCTGACGCGGCTCAATCGCGACGACTTCAACATCTCGACCGTCGAAGACCCCATCGAAGCCAACCTTCCGGGAGTCAATCAGTTTCAGGTGAACGAAAAGGCCGGGTTCTCCTTTGCGGTCGCCCTGCGGTCACTCCTCCGGCAGGATCCGGACATCATCATGGTCGGTGAAGTTCGCGACGACGAAACCGCGACGACAGTGGTGCAGGCGGCTCTGACCGGACATCTTGTTTTCAGCACGCTGCACACCAACGACGCTCCCAGCGCGGTCACACGCCTGGTGAATATCGGCATTGAGCCCTATCTCGTCGCCGCCGTGCTGCGCGGCGCGCTGGCGCAACGGCTGGTGCGGAAGATCTGTCCACATTGCAAGGAGACCTTCGAGCCGGAGGCCGTGCTTCGCAAGGAACTGAACGTCAACAACGTGCTTGCCGAGACGCTTCACCGCGGCCAGGGATGCGCACGATGCCGGAGCACCGGCTTCGCCGGGCGAATTGGAATCTTCGAGCTTCTGGTCCCCGATGAGGAGATGCTGGGGATGGTTGCGCAAAGCGCCAATCTTCAGCAGATCCGCGCCTATCTGACTGCCCGCAACTTCCGAACCCTGCGCATGGACGGCCTCGAGAAGGCGATTCAGGGGCTCACGACCGTCGAGGAGGTGTTCCTTGCCACCTGCATCTGATCACTTCATCGGAATGCAGCGGACGTTCTCCTACCGCGCACGCGACAACAGCGGCGGTCTGGTGAGCGGATCCGTCGTCGCCACCAGCCCCGACGAAGTCGCCCGCCGGCTGCGCGGTGATGGCAAATTTGTCCTTGAGGTGAGCGATCAGCCTGTGACCCAGGTCGCGGCCGTGGACGCGCAGGCGATCCACCGGGCCGAAGCCGCCAAGCGCGTGAAGCGCGATGACGTCATCGCCTTCGCGCAGCAGATCGGCGTGATGACCGAGACCGGTGTCCCCCTGGCCGAGGCGCTCACCTCGTTCCGTCAGCAGACTCGCAGCTCCGATTTCGCGCTGATTCTCGATCTGCTCATCGCCGACATCGAGAACGGTGACTCGCTCAGCAATGCGATGTCGCGTTGGCCACGAACCTTCCCTCCCATCATGATCAGCTTGATGAAGGCCTCGGAAGCGTCGGGCACGATGTCGCGCATGTTGACGCGCGTTGCGTCGTATCTCGCCAAGGAGCGGCGCACGGTCCGGCAGATCAAAGGGGCTCTCAGCTACCCGGTCTTCATGATCACGATCGGGCTGGCGATCACCGTGTTCCTCATGGCATTCGTGCTGCCACGGTTTGCGAAGATCTACGAACAGCGTTCCGCATCCCTGCCCGCGCCCACGAAGGTTCTCCTCGCCATCAGCGATTTCGTTACCGGCAGCGCGCACGTGTACGCTCCCATTGTCGTGACGACGCTCGTCGCGTTTATCATCTGGCGCAAGCAGCCCTCAGGAAGGCGCGCTCTCGACTGGCTCCGCCTGCACGCGCCGATCCTGCGGCGACTGTACGGCCAGCTCTATCTCACTCGGGCGTCGCGCACCATGGCGACCCTCCTGGCCGCCGGCGTCAACCTCCTCGATATCATCAACATCTGTCGCGGCGTGACTGCCAACGCCTACTGGAGCGACCTCTGGCAGCGTATGGACGACATGGTTCGCAACGGCCGGCAATTGTCTGACGCCATGTCAGGCACAGCGGTTCTTCCTCCCAACGTCGTCTCCATGGTGGCGGCCGGCGAGCGGGCCGGCCGGCTCTCCGAAGTCATGGAGCGAATCGCCGAGTTCAGTGACGACGAACTCGATGCCGCCGTCCGTCAGACGACAACCTTCATCGAGCCTGTCATGATCTGCATCATGGGAGTCGTTGTTGGCGGCGTTGCAATCGCTCTCCTGATGCCCATCTTCACGATCGGGAATGTGATGGCAGGCACCTGAGGCGTACTTGATGGTCCCATTGTCCGCGTCTCAAGGCGCTCATGGGCCCGGCAGGCGGCCTGAAATCAACAAAATGTGTACAGGATCCTTGCCAACGGGCACGCGATTCCGCAGAGTAGTATTGGGAGGTCCCACCGCCCAACTCAGTTCGCCATCCACCCGCCGCCGATATGGACGCTTGTCCAGTCGGCGGTTTTCTTTCGAGCAGCGCGCAAACGACAGCAGGGGGCACTCGGACGCCCCCTGCCCTTTGGGACGATTCAGCCCGATTTACTGACCGTCGTCAGTGGGCGGGTCTTCGATGGGCATTCCCTCTCCGGGTCCTTCCGGCGTGATGTTCTGACCCGAGGGATCCTGAACCGGAGCACTGCCGCCTGTGGTGGGCTCTTCTTTCTCGCACGCCGCCAGAATCACGCAGATGCCGAGAACCAGAGCCGTCGCCAGTAGTTTCCGAAGCATGGGTTTCAACCTTTCCTGCTGTCTTTGAAGCCAGAGTTGCCGGGCACCCGACCAATGGACGCGATCGCGTGACCCCTACTAAGAACGGGAATGGCCCATTCTTGTTGGGATAATTCGACCTGATTTTCCCGCCCAGGTCAAGCCGATGGGCCGGAAAACTGCGAGCCGTTGGTTCACAGATGGGACGCTCGCGCGAGCTTCGACACCCAACTGGACTGATCTACCATTTTGCCGCGGGATGTAGACCGCCAGCCGGATGAACAATGAAAAACCCCGTTGCGGCTTGAAGCGAGCAACGGGGCGGAGGGGAGAAAGATGCCTAAGTCGATACTTCGAGCATCGACCCGGCATGCCCCAAAAAGACAAAAATCTCATGAAAATTTGACTGGACCCCTTTTATCCGCGGCCTGCCGCCGCTGCAAAGCGGTAGGTCCCGCCCGTCACTGTCCTTTCCAGGGTCAGAAAGAGGTCGTGGGCCTGGCGGCTGGAGCGGTGTTTCTGGTCGATCCACGCCCGGGAGTTTCGCGCAAGTTGGCGTGCGAACTGGGGTTCCGAGATGATCCGCCTCATCGCATCCATCCAGGAATCTATCCGCAGATCCTTGACGATCGAGGCCGTCCGCCCGGCCACAAGGAGTCCCAGCGTCGGATCGTCGCGTGCCACGATCGGCACCCCCGCAGCCATCAATTCCAGCAGAATTGTCCGCACCTCACCCTCGGCTTCGGGCAGGACAGCTATGTCACACTGACACAGAAGCTGCCGATGGGCGTGCGCCCGGACAATGCTCGATGATCGCTGGAGCAGCCCCTGAACCCGAAACAACCGCCACACTTCATGCTCGCGAGGTCCGTCGAGCTCCACAATGAGCTGGATCTGAGGAAACTGCTCGGCAAGGATCGCCATGGTGCGTGCCACGACCCGGTAGCCGGCGATATTGCGGCAGCGGCCAATGACTGCGACGCTGATCACATCGGCAAAGTGATCAGTGACGTCGCGAGTTTCCGGCGGCATGCTGACTCCAATCGGAACGACCGCCACAAGATCGGCAGGCACTCGCCGGCGGAGGTTTCGCGCGATGGCGTCTGTCGCCGCGATATAGCACGCCGAAAGTTGCGCGCGCGGCCTCGGAACCCGACCCGCCAGCGACATGGCCCAGAGATCAAATGCCAGCGGCCGCTTCAGCTCGATCGCCAGCTCCGTCGCAAGCGGCCACGCGTTTCTGCCGCACACGTAGAGTGCATCGGGCAGCGACTTCTCGAATCGCTCAATGATCCGCGCGCGGCGCTGCGAGCGCATCCACGGCACCACGCTGAGCGGATACTCGATCCGAGCTGCAAGCGCGACCGCGCGCTCGCTTTCAGAATGTACGTCGGAGCCCTCCGGCACGATGCGTGTCAGCCAGGCGCCCTCATCGATCAGGCCGACGCACAGCCGATTGAGCATCGCCTGCTCGTTCTCCAGGCGCTCATCGTCGATGATGATGGCGACATGCACGCGCGGCTCCGGAGGAAGTCGGACACCAGATCAGGCCTCATTCAATTCATCGGCCGGAATGGGAACAAGCGGCGAAAACCGCTCCGCCATGTCGCGGGGTATCCGCCGCGGCCGGCGGCTGTCCAGATCGACCAGCACCCACAGCGTGGAGGATCGGACGATGACGGTCCGGTCCGCCGGCCGAATGATGACCGAATCCCGCCACGAGCGCACCCGCCGCATGTCGCGCACCCATGTGGCGATGACGAGGCAGTCGCCCAGCCAGGCCTCCGCCTCATAGTCGATCTCGTGCCGCGCCACGAACCACATCATGCGCGCTGCTTCGAGGTGCGCGCGATCGAATCCCAGCGAGTCCGCATGCGCCACCGCCGCTGCCTCCAGCCAGCGCAGATATTCGATGTTGGACACGTGCGGCACCGCCTGTCCAAGGTGGTCGCGGCCAATCACGAGACGCACCACAAACGGCGAAATGTGAGGGATTCCCCACTCCGCCGTGTCGAATCCTGCCGGCGACGCATCATCGACCTTGATATGCGCTGGATCAGGATTCATTGGGGATTCTTGGAGCCCTGCGCTTGTGATGGAAGCTGGGCCGCCAGCTCACGAAGGTACTGCCACGAATAGATCCCTGTGTCATGACCATCCGAGAAGCGGATGCGGATGGCATAGTTGCCCACCAGCTCCGCCCCCAGCGCGGTCAGCGGGCCCGTGGCGTGCGGTGCGGATGCGGGAAGCACTGTCAGCGGGTTCTTCGCCATTTCCTCACGCAAGTGCCTGGCTTCCGCTGAGGGTGACATCCGTCTCAAAAATGCGATGGGCAGGAAGTCACGCTGGCCGTCGGGCCACTCGAGCGTCAGCCCTTCATCCTTCTTGAGATCAATATGCGTGGGGCGGTCGAGCACGGCTCGCGAATGGTAGGGGCTGCTAGGATGAGGCAATCATGGGCCTGCGTGTGGACATGGAGCAGCAACAGGACAGGTTCGCGACGGCGAATCCGGCGGACCGGCTGTCAGCCGCCATCGATCGCGTCGAGGCGCCGGTGTGTGTCGGCATCGACCCTGTCCTCGAACGGCTGCCAGCGGCCCTGCAGAATGGGGCGTGGACGCGGGCCGATGCTGCGAGGTCGATCGGTTCATTCTCCCGAGAGGTGATCGCCGCGGTCGCTGCGCATGTCCCCTGCGTCAAGGTGCAGTCCGCGTGTTTCGAACGCTATGGGAGTGATGGTGTTCGAGAGCTGGAGCAGACCATCGCCGCGACGCGGCAGGCTGGATTGATCGTCATCCTCGATGCCAAGCGGGGTGACATCGGCATTTCAGCCCGGCACTATGCCGCCGCTGCGTTTGATGCGGGCGAAGCGTCAGCCGACTGGGTGACGATCAACACTTACCTGGGTGAAGATGGCATCGAGCCGTTTCTCGCAGCAGGCCGCGGCGCCTTCGCGCTCGTGCGCACGTCCAATCCTGGCGGCGATGCCCT
>Ga0326597_10000404_pt1 | contig 77614 bp, 66 predicted proteins | sample RVTome_12_FD_203789 | JGI IMG/M metagenome (GOLD analysis project Ga0326597, IMG submission 203789) | Soil microbial communities from uranium-contaminated site in the Upper Colorado River Basin, Wyoming, United States - RVT100D185 | ecosystem: Environmental > Terrestrial > Soil > Contaminated >...
TCGGCCGCATCTACAGCGAGATCATCGATCGCTTCTCGTGCGGCACCGGCCGCCACGACTGGGGCCAGCCCTGGCCCCCCGAGCGCGGCCGCGCCGTCGATCCCTACCCGTAGGGACACCACACGGCAGGTTCGAGGGCCTTGCCCCTCGTCCGTTTGAACCCTGGGGCCGCTCGTCTTCGGCGAGCGGCCCCAGGGTCGCGTTTGCGCTCGGAACAGCGCACGGATTCTCTTGCCGAAGTTCTGTGCTAGGATTTTGCGAACCGTCTCTCGCTACGCCCCCATTGCACCGGGGTCGTGCCGCGTAGCGCTTGAGATGCCTGCTTCCACCCGAGGAGTCAACCTCACATGATGCGCCGATCTGCTCAACTTCCCACGTTCCTGTTTCTGCTGATGGCGGTGGCGGCAGCTCCGCTCAGCCTCGCGCTGATCGCGCGCGCCGCGCCAGAACCCCTCCAGGCACCGGCGCAACCTGTCGAGATGACCTCGTGCGTCATCGAGCTCAGCAAGACGGTCTCGCCCGACATGCTGCTGCTCGGCGCACGCGCCGGCGTGACGATGGTCATGTCGTATACGTGTCCCGCGGAGCGCGTGCCGCTCGACATCATGTTCCTCCTCGATGAATCCCATTCGATGGTGCGCGAGTCGGGGCGAGGCACGGATCCGCGCGAACCAACCCAGCCGCCGAGCGTGCCGTCGCGGGAACCGCCCACGCGCGAACCACCGCCGTTCCAAGCCCGAGCCAATCCACTTGGGCCGATCTTCCCGCTGGTCGAGCGAGCACTACAGGATCCGCCCCCGGACAAGACGCCGGGCGCACCGGGCGGCAACGACCCTGGGCGCGGCGATCCGCCCGGCTGCGAGGAGCCGGGCGGCAACGTGGGTCCGGAGCCAACCGCGCGTTCGACTCCAACGCGGGCATCAGGTCCGGGAGACCCGGAACCGCCGGAGCCCTTTGGCGACGGGTCACCCGATCAGGATCCCCCGACGCGGACGCCGACGTCTCCTCCTTCCGGTTCTCGGACCGAACCGGTGGAAGAGCCGGGGGGAGAGGACGACCTGCTGCGCGAGGTGCGCTCCTTCATCTTGGACTTCTCGCAGCGGCCGGAGGTGATCGCCGACCTTGAGAGCGATATGCTGCGCGTCGGCGCGGTCGCGTTCAACGACAGAACGCGTACGCTGCTCAACCTGAGCAGCGGCACGCGCGGAATGCAGATTGGAGCCAAGGGGGCCCAGCTGCGCGGACGAGGCAACACGCGGATCGATCTCGGCGTCCAGCGGGCCGTCCAAGAGCTGAACGAGCTGCCGCGCGGAGCGGATGCCAACCAGGTGCGCCGCAAGCTGCTCGTCATCCTCTCGGATGCCAACTTCTGCCAGAAGGACCTGAAGCGCGCCCGCGCTTCGGGCGCGATCGATGTCGTCACGATCTTCTTCGGCCGCAGCGGCTTCGAGCGGCGCCTGCGCGACATGGCCACCGAGTCCAAGTACGCGCTCAAGGGGCGTGACTTCCAGCGCTTCATGGATCTGTACGCGATCGACTTCGCGCGCGGCGACGAGGTGACCATCGACGAGCTGCTCGTCCACGACGAGCTGACCGACGTGATGCAGCTCATCCCTGGCTCGGTCGATCCCCCGCCCTCCAGGCTGGACGGCCAGATCATCGAGTGGTGGGGGGTGCGGCCCGGCGGGACGGTGACCACCACGCCGCGCATCTCGATCACGTCGCCCCTGACGTTCACCTACGAGGTCGAGCCGTCTGTGCCGGGGCTGCACTGGGTGAGCAAGATCGCCCATGCGATCACCAAGGACTCCGAGGGCCGCGGCGCGGACGATCACTTCCCGAACGCCCTCATCGAGGTGCTCGCGCCCACGCCAACGCCCACCGACACCCCGACGGCCACGTCGACGCCGACGGCGACTTCGACGGCCACCGCCACCTCGACGCCGACGCCCGCGCCGCAGTACTTCCCGGTCGTGCTCAAGCAGCTCGCCGTCCCGACGGCAACGCCGGAGCCGTGCACGCCGTCGCAGCAGAAGGTGGACGTGGCCATCGTCGTCGACACGTCGGACAGCATGACCGAACCGACCCAGGCGGGCGGTGAACGCAAGATCGACGCGGCCGTGCGCGCGACGAAGGATCTCGTCGGGTTGCTCAAGCTGCCGGCCTCGGCCGACGCAGACCAGGCCAGCGTCGTGTGGTTCAACACCACGGCGGAGGTCATGACGACGCTGACCGGCGATCGAGCCGCCATCGACGCGGCCCTCGATGCGCTGCCGGGCGTTCAGGCGAGCGGCACGCGGATCGATCTCGGGTTCCAGGCGGCGGTCGACGAGCTGCAGAGCGCTCGCGTCCGCCCCGGGAGCACGCGCTCGATCGTCCTCATCACCGACGGTCGACAGGTGCTCGAAGAGCACGACGACGCCGCTCGGGCCGTCGCTGCGGTCGCGCGCGCTGCGGGCATCGTCGTCTTCACCGTCGGGCTCGGCAGCGACATCGACGATGCCCTGCTCGCGGAGATTGCGACCACGCCGGAGCACTACAAGAAGGCGCCGAACGCGTCCGACCTAGCGTTGATCTACCGGGAGATCGCCGCGGACATCCCGTGCCCGGGCGCTCCGTAGCGCCCTGGGTTCGCCCGGGGTGATCGGAACCAAGGGACCAGCCCGCACGTTCGCGTGCGGGCTGGTCCTTTCGGCCGTCGCGCTTGCCGGGCGTTCCCAGGACGGGCCGCGTCCTCTGGCGGCCGCGGACCTCGAGGAGGCGTGGCAGCGCACGGCGGTATGGTCCTCCAGCGACATCCCAACACCGCCCGATGCGTTCCGCCAGCCGCGTGGCATCGTCGTCGACCTGTTCGATGCCAGCGTTTTCGTCGTCGACGGCGGCAACCAGCGGGTCCAGGTCTTTGCCGCGGACGGCGGGTTCCGGCAGACGATCGGCGGGCAGGCCGGTGCGCCCGATGGGCTGAACGATCCCGAGGACATCGCGGTGAGCGGTGCGCGCGCGTACGTCACCGAGCCCGAGATGGGTCGCGTGCGCTTGTTCTCGCTGGACGGAGCGCTGCGCGGGGACTGGATCGACCTGGCTCGGCCGTGGGGCATCGTCGCCGCCGACGACGGGCGCGTCTTCGTGGTCGAGAACGATGCCAGCCGCGTCGCGGTCTTTCGCGCGGACGGCACGCGCCTTGGAACGTGGGGCGGCTTCGGCGAGCTGTCCGGCCTGAACCGCCCACGCGGCGTGGCCATCGCCCCCAGCGGCCACCTGATCGTGGCCGACACGGGCAACCGCCGCGTCGTGGCCTACGACCTAGCCGATGGCGCGGTTGCCTTCACATCGCCGCCGACACAGGCCGCGCCGATCGACGTCGCCGCTGGCACGGGCGTCGACGTCTGGATCGCCTACGACGACGGGCGCGTGGCGCGACACGAGGATCGCGATGGCCTGCCGCAGGTGGGCGCAGTCCTAGACGTGCCCGGCGCAGCTGGCGTCGCGCTGGCGCCCGATGGCTCCATGCTCGTCACGTTCCAGGACGATCTGCGGCCCCTGCACGGCTTCCGGCGCTACGAGGGGCGGACCCTCGTCGCCGAACAGGGCGACGTGCCGTCGCCGCTCGGCCTCATCGATGGCCCGCTGCGCATTGCGGCCGCGTCGGAGGCGTTCGTCGCCGATCGTTGGCGCCGTGCGCAGGTGTTTGCCGCCGACGGCACGCCCATCGACCAGATCGCCGCCGGCGGCATCAACGATCTGGCCGTGGCTCCTGACGGCGGTATCTTCGTCGTGCGCGACGCGTCGGTGGCGCGGATGGCCCGCGATGGAACGACTGTGTGGGAGGATCGCTTCACGCCTCAGGGAGGCGACTTCCCATGGGCCGTCGCCACGGACTACGCCGCGCGCGGCGACCAGCTCGTCGTGCTCGATCTCGGGCGCCAGCGCTTGCTCACGTTCCGGGCGGACGGCACCGCCGCCCTTGGTCCGAGCATTCGGCCAGCACCCGGTGCATCAGCGGCGCTCTGGGATGTCGCCATCGATCGCCTCTCGGGCGATCTCTTGACCGTCAACCGCGCCGCGGGCGCGCTCGAAGTCCGCGACCCCACGACCTCCGCCGTGCGCACGGCATGGGCGGTTCCCGGCGAGCCCATGCGCGTGGCCGCCGGGCCGAACGGCCACGCATTCGTGCTCAACCGCCATGGCTGGGTGCTCAAGCTGGCGGCTGATGGGCGCATCATCGCGGCCTGGCGCGCGGGCGACCCAGCCGACGAGGCATCGGCACCGTCCGATCTGACGGTCGACAACCTCGGCCGGGTGCTCGTCACCGACGCCGGCCGCGGAGCCGTCGAGGTCTGGGAGCCCGACCCGGGCGGCACACCCGGCGTCCTGCCCGACTTCGAGCCGGCGTGCCAGCCGATCGGCTCCAAGGTCGCGGCGCCTGGCCGCGTGACCCTGGGCGAGACCATCACCGTGACGCTGTCCGTTGCCGGCACCTGCCCGCCCACGCGAACGCGCGCGGACATCGTGCTCGTCATCGACGTCTCGGGCTCGATGATCGGTCCCAACATCGACGCGGCCAAGGCGGCCGCGCTCGCGTTCGTCGATGCCATCGACGTGGCTGAGAGCCGCGTCGCCGTCGTCTCGTTCAACCAGGATGCGCTGCTCGAACAGCCGTTGACGGCGAACCCGGTCAACCTAGAGGTGGCTATCGATCGCCTTCAGGCCGGCGGCGGCACCGACATCGCGGTGGCCCTCGACGCGGCGCGTCGGGAGCTGACGGGGCCGCGACGCCGGCCGAGCGCCAACTCGGTGATCGTCCTGCTCACCGACGGCGGCTCGGCCGAACCGCCCGCCGTTCGCGCCGCGGAGCTGGCCAAACTGGAGGGCGCGCGGCTGTTCACCGTAGGCTTTGGAGGCGGCGTCAACGCCCCGCTCCTCGAGCGCCTGGCCAGCGCGCCCGCCGACTATTACTTCGCCCCGGATCCCGGAGATCTCGCTGCAATCTATCGCCAGATCGCCCAGCGCATTGCCGCCAGCGTGTTGTTCACCGCGCTTCAGATGGTCGACGAGATCCCGGCCAACATGCGCTATGTGCCGGGATCGGCCATGCCGCCGGCCGTGCTGGACGGCGCGCGCCTGATCTGGACGCTCTCCGACGTGCCGCTTGCGGGCATTGCGCTCACGTACCGTCTCGACCCGCTCGAGCTCGGCGTGCACCCGACCAACGTCGTCGCCGCCGGCGAGGGCACCGACGGCCTCGGGCACCGCGGGCGGGTCCCGTTTCCGGTCCCCATCGTCGAGGTCGTCGCCCCAATTCCAACGCCCACGCTGGTGCCGGGCGTCACGCCCACGGCCACGCCCAGCGCCCGACCGTCCGACACACCATCCACGACGCCGACGCCGACGCGGGAGCCCGCGGCCATCTACCTGCCCGTGCTGCGCAACGAGCGCTGCCCCAAGCGAACCGCGCCCGTCGACGTCATCCTGGTGCTCGACACGTCGAGCAGCATGGCCGATGCGACGCGCGCCGGCCGGAGCAAGCTCGAAGCGGCCATCGATGCGGCGCGGCTGCTCATCGGCAAGTTGGACCTCGCGCGCGACGCCGCGGCCATCGTGTCGTTCGATGCCGGCGGCCGGGTGGCGGTTCCGTTCGGACAGGATCGCGGGGCGCTCATCGCCGCGCTCGCTGACCTCCGCCACGGCAGCGGGACGCGGATCGACCTCGGCCTGGACCGTGCCGCCGAGCTCTTGGAGCAGCGCGGCCCGGCGCCCGAACGCGCTACGGCCGTGCTGATCCTGACCGATGGCCAGCCGACGGGGACGACGCACGAGGCGGTGCTCGCCGCGGGGCGGCGCGTGGCCGCGGCCGCCGATGCGGTGTTTGCGATCGGCCTCGGCGATGACGCAGCCGCGTCGCTCCTATCGGAGCTGGCATCTGGCCAGGGCCGTGCCATCGTCGCACCAGACGGCGAGGATCTCGCCGGCATCTACCGCGAGATTGCAAGGGAGCTCCCATGCCTCGGAGAGTGAAGCGCGCGCTGCGCTGCATGGCGATGGTCACCGCCACGGCCAGCGTGGCCATTGCTGGCCTCGCGGCGAGCACTATCGGTGCACGAGGGAGCGGCGAGGCGGGCCGCACGGCCCAACGGCAAGCGCATGGCTTGGCCGCGCCGGCTCAGCCACCGGCCATGCCGGAGGCCTATCGGCTCTCGGATACATGGGACGGCGACGCCGTCGGCGCGCCCGGCTCGGTGCTCTATCCCGAGGGCATCGACGCGGACGATCGGGATGTGGTCCTGGTCGACGCGGGCAACCAGCGCATCGAGGTCTTCAGCCCCGATGGCGCGTTCAAGACGGCGTTCGGGCGCGGCGGCGGCGCACCCGCCCTCGTCGCGCCGCGCGACGTGGCGTTCGATGGCGAGCGGATCCTGGTCGTCGACCGTGGCGCGGGTGTGGTCCTCGCCTTCGAGCGCACCGGGGCCTTCGTAGAATCGTGGACGATACCCGGGTTGACCCGACCCTGGGGCGTGGCGGCGACGGGCGGGCGGGTCTACGTCAGCCAGCCGGAGACCGGCGAGGTCTTCGTGCTGCAAGACGGCACCCAAGTGACCCGCTGGTCGGACCTCGCGTCCCCGCGCGGCCTGGACGTCGATGCCGCCGGCCGCGTTCACGTCGCCGAAGAAGCCGGCTTGGTCGTGTCCACGCGCGACCCCGCGGACGGCCGGGTTCTCGCGCGCTTGACGGTCGGGACGCCCCCGACCGACGTATCGGTCGACGTGGCCGGCGACCGCTACGTGATGTCGGCGGGTGCCATCCACTGGTACCCGGCGGGCGAGGCTCGCAGCGCGCGCGCGCTGTACCGCCGCGCGTTCCGCGGCGTCGCGGCGACGGTGCGCGGGGTGTATGCGACCGAGGCCAACGACGCGGCGCCCGTGTTCCACGGGGTGCTTCGCTACCCATGGCAACCCCGCGAAAACGCCCAGCCCGACATCTGGGCGCTGTTGGAGTACCCGCTCGGCCGCCTGCACGAGCCCGTCGCGCTGCACGCCGGCCCCGACGGCCATATCTGGGTGGCCGACGCCTGGCCGCGAGCCCAGGCGTTTGCCCCGGACGGCACCTCGGTCCGCCAGCTCGGCCTGTGCGCGCCCGGCCGGAGCGAGTGCGGCGCCACCGTGGACCTGGCGCTGCTCGCCGACGGGTCGTTGATCGCGGGCGAGCGCAGCCGGCTGAAGCGCGTTCGCCCCGACGGCACGATGACCGACACGCTCCAACTGCGCGTGCGCGGCGACCTGGCCTGGATCACCGGCATGGCCGTGCTGGCGGACGAAACGCGCGTCCGCACCACCGATGGCTCCACCGGCACCGCCCGCGACTACGGCCTGACGATGACCCTGCGCCCAGCGGGCAGCTTCCCGTTCCGCGCACCGGGCGAGCCCTGGCAGCTGTACTGGGACGTCGCCCTGGCGCCGCGCGCGCAGCCCAACGGCCCAACGCGCGCGTACGCCGTCAACCGCACCGCCGGGCGCATCGACGTCTTCGATGACCAGGCGCGCGGGACGTCGCTGGCGATCGAGGGCATCCCCGGCCGAGTGGCCGTCGCTGCGGACGGCAACGTGTATGTCCTGACGACGGACGGGCTGGTCTGGAAGCTGTCGCCGGACGGGCTGCCGCTCGCCGGCTGGGATGCCGGTGCGTATGCGGCAAGCGGGTCGGACGTCGTCGACCTCGATGTGGACGACGCCGGCCGCGTCTACACGCTCGATCGGTCCGAGCGCACCGTCCGCGTGTGGGAGCGCGACCCCGACGGCCGTTCGGAGCGCCCCGCGTCGCGCGCCGGCGCCTGCAGGGTCCGGGGCGACAAGCGGGCAGCGCCCAGCGTGGTCAAGGTCGGCGAGCGCATTGCGGTCACCCTGCAGATCGGCGGCGACTGTCCCAACACGGCCCCGCGCGCGGACATCGTCCTGGCGGTCGATCGCTCGGGCTCGATGGTCGAGAACGACGGGATCACGGCCACGCGCCAGGCGGCCATCGCGTTCCTCGATGCCATCGACCTCAGCCAGGACCGCGTCGGCGTCGTGGCGTTCAACCACACCGCGCAGTTGATCCAGCCGCTCACCGACGACGTGGCGGCTGCCCGGAGCGCCATCGAGGCGATGACGGCCATCGGCGGCACCGACCTCGAGGCGCCGCTGAAGATCGCGGAGGCCGAGCTGTTCGGCGCGCGCGGCCGCTCCGACGCCAAGCCGATCATCGTCCTGCTCACCGACGGCCGGTCGGGCAACGGTCCCGACGCCGCGCTGGCTGCCGCCACGGCGGCAAAGGCGCGCGGCGCCCGCATCTTCACGATCGGGTTCGGCGATATCGATCCGATGGTCATGGCGCTGGCGGCCTCCACACCGGAGGACGCGTACTTAGCCGCCGACCCCTCGACGCTTGGCGACATCTACGCGGCGATCGCAGCGCGCCTGACGGCGAGCGTGCTCGCCCGAAGCGTGGCGCTGACCGACGAGCTGCCGGCCGATATGGCGTTTGCGGGCGCCATCTCAGGTCCCGCGCCTCGCGTGGCGGGAAGGACGCTGACGTGGAACCTGGCGGACGTTCCGTTTGCGGGGGCCTCCTTGAGCTATGCCGTCGTGCCGTCGCAGCTGGGCCGGCGCGCGACCAACGTGCGCGCAGCGGCCGCGTTCGTCGACGGGCTACGCCGCGACGGCAGCTTGGTCTTCCCGGTCCCGTACGTCGACGTCGTCGACATCGACCCGACGATCACGCCGACGCCCACATCGTTCCCCACCGCCACGCCGACGCCCAGGCCGGTCGTTCCCGTCTTCCTCCCCGTGGCGCTCAGCCAGCGCTGTCAGGATGTCGCCGTCGTCACGGACGTGGTCATCGTCATGGACAACTCCAACAGCATGAGCGAGCGCACACAGCCCGGCGGGCCCACGCAGCTCGAGGCGGCCGTGGCGGCCGCCGACGCGCTGATCGACCAGCTTCGCCCGATCGATCGGGCCGCCATCGTGGCGTTCCACGACGAGGCGGAGGTCGTCCAGGCGCTGACGAGCGACGCCGTGCTGTTGCGCCAAGGACTGCGCGCCATCGCCCCCAAGAGCGGCACGCGCGTGGACCGCGGCCTGGATGCGGCTCGCGGCATCCTCGAAGGCGATGCCGAAGGCGCTGGGCATACGCGGGCCATCGTCCTCCTGACCGACGGCCGAAGCAGCGTAGACGATGCCACCGTATTGGCCGCGGCGGACAAAGCCAAGGCACACGTCGAGCAGCTCTTCGTCGTCGGCCTTGGCTCGGACGAGGCGATCGACCGTGCGCTGCTGGCACTGGTCGCGTCCTCACCGGAGGCGTTCTTCGTCGCGCCGACGGCCAACGAGCTTGCCGCGATCTATGCCACGATCGCGCGGACGCTGCGCTGCGCCAACCTTGCTTGGCCCTAGCCGCTCCCCTGGCTACAATTCCACGCCCCTGGGAGGGGTCGCATAGTGGCCTAGTGCGCGCGTCTCGAAAACGCGTTGGGGCTAAACGCCTCGCGTGGGTTCGAATCCCACCCCCTCCGCCACGCAGAGCAAGCGCCCGGTCCAGGAACGGCCGGGCGCTTGCGCGTTCAAGCGGCAGGACTAGGGCGCCATCATCGCACCGTTCGCGGCAAACGGCATGTACACGGCCTCCGAAGGCGGCGGCAACGTCGGCGTGGCCGGCGTGCTGACGACCACGGTCGAGGATGCCGTCGACGTCACCTGCGCCTGCGTGGCCGTCGGGGTCGCCGTCGGCGCCGGGAGCGTCGGCGTCGCCGGCACGGTGGGACGCGATCCCGGATCCCGCACGAGGACGTCCGGGTTTTCGAGGTCGATCGTCTGGCGGAAGCCGTCCGAGTACTGCACGCGCAGCTCGCTGCGCAGGCTGACCGGGTACGTCCCGACGGCGCCCATGCGCGCCTGGAACGCGATCACCTGGCGCGTGCTGATCAGGTTGGTCAGCGTCCAGAACAGGTCGAGCGGCGGATCGATGCGCGTTGGCGGGGGGACGGCCGAACCTTGGACGAACGTGACGTCGTCGTTCAGCCCTTCCCAAAGCTCCACCTCGGACACGGTGGCCGGCCGGAGCAGGCGCGTGGCCAGCTGCCCCAGGATCGCCCGAACCCCGCTGGTCCCCTCCTTCTCGACGCCCCACGCCCACTTCATGGTCACCGGATCACCGGCCCGAGGCCCGCGCCAGGACGGGCAACCGGCATAGCAGTCGCTGGCCGAAGCGACAAAGTGCGTGAAGCGGGCGCCCGGGAACATGAGGAAGACGAACTTGACGCCGATGTTGCGTGCGGCCTGCGTGACGGTGGGCAGCGTCACGAGCTGCTCGTTGGCCTCTTGACCGGCCACGACGATGACGACCACCTTGTCGTTGTCCGGCGAGCCGTCGTTGTCGAGCTTCTGCGTGGCCGTTCGGACGGCCCCGAGCATGCCGCGGACCTCGGTCTCCTGCGTCAGCCGAATGCCGTCGACGGCGCGGAGCAGGTCCTCGCGATCCTGCGAGAGGTTGCGCAGCACGCTATCGTCGCGCGCGAACGTGATGATGCCGGCAGAGGACGTGGCCGTGTTGAGCTGGACGAGAAAGTCGCGCAAGGCCAGCCGCGTGGGCTCGAAGAAGCCCTCGGTGCCCATCGTCACCGAACGGTCGACGACGAAGAACAGGTCGACGCCGTGCTCCTCGTAGGGGCGGCAGCCAGGATCGATCGTGACGGTGATGGCGGTGCTTTCCCCGGCGTACACATCGCGCGGCGCCACCTCTCGGCTCGCGGCGAACGCGCACGGCGGGGGCGGACCGGCTTCTTGGGCACTGCCAGGCAGGGCACGGGCGAGCGGAAGGGCGATCGCGCCGGCCAAGACGCTTACGGCGATCGCCAGCGAGCGCGCATGGCGCATCTTCATGATGGCTCCTCTCCCCTCTCGCGAGGGTCTGAAACGCAAGGGACGCAAGCGCCGATGCGCTCGCGTCCCCGCGCGGCTTAAGGTTTGGTTGCCGGCGGCCGCATCACGGCATGGCGTGGGCGGCGAGCGCGAAGGGCATGAAGACGAGCCCCGGGCGAACCGTCGTCGTCGGCGTATCCTGGGGCGTCGGGGTGTCGGTGGCCGGCGGCTCGTCGGTTTCGGTTGGCAGATCCGGGGTGGGCGTATCCGTTTCCGGCGCCTCGATCGTCGGCGTCTCGGTCACGCTGCCCGGATCGGTCGTCGGCGTGTCGATGGGCAGTGCCCGCGCCGTCGCCGTCTGGTGGCCGGCGACGACGGTGGCCGTCATGCCGCTCTCGAACGCCCCGCAGTCCTGGTCGCGCCGGCCAGGTCGGTAGATGCACACCGTTTCGTTCTCGAGCAGCAGCTGATCCGACGTGCCGTTGGCGTAGTAGTACTGCAGGTCAGGGCCCGGGTCGATGGTGATCGGCGTGATGATGCCGCCCGAACCCTGCAGCGTGTCGACCTTGTACGTGTACCGGAAGCTCGCGCGCGGGTTGGAGCGCGAGACGTTCTCCTCCCACGCGAGGTCCGTCCCGAAGACCACGGTGTCCGGGTCGCGGGGAATGCCGGAAAGGTCCTGGTACTGGAAGTACGCCGGTTGTAGGTAGTCATTGTACGCGGTGGTCTGCGGCTTTTTGCCCTCTAGGAGCTGGTCCCGGATCTGCGTAAAGAGCCCCGGCAGGTCATTGCCCGCCTCGCTGCTCGAACGGAAGTACCAGCCCCGGCTGTTGCAGCCGTTGAGTCGCCCTTGGGACGCCTGGAGCGCGACGAGGATGACGATGTTCTTCTCGGACTTGGCGGCGTTGCACGCGTCGCCCACGGAGGCATCGTCCTGAGGCGCGGGCACGCCGACGCACTCGATGGAGCCCGCGTCGATGATCAGCATGACGCCGGGCGGGATGCCCTCCGGCTTCTCCTTGGCCAGGTTGTTCAGGTCGCCGCTGGCCGCGCGCATGGCGGACCCGAAGTTGACCCCGCCCGGCATCTGTCCGCGGATGGACGAGATCTGGCGCAGCCACCCCTCGTAGTGGTCCTTGCCGCTGTTGAGCGGCACGATGCCCTGCCAGTTACACCCAATCCAGATCATGCCAAAACGCGAGCCGTTCCGATAGTCCACCGCCAGCGCCAGGTTCTGGAGCGCGTTCACCAGGTTGTTCCTCAGCTTGCCGCTTTCGGCGCGAAGCTGGCCGTTGTTCTCGACCACGTAGAGCAGGTCCACCTGGCGGGTGCCGTCCTCGCGGCAGTCGTACTGGTACGTCACCTCGACCGAGATCGGCTGGCCCTCTTCGACGACGCGCGGCGACACCGTCCGCTTCCCGGTCGAATCGCACGGGCCCACGCCTTCGAAGGGACCTTGCGTTGGCGTCGGCTCCGGCTGGAGTGGACGCGCCCACGGCAACGCTGCGACGCCGCTGGCGCTGGCCGCGGACGGCGAGGCGGCGGAGAGTCCGGTCAGGACCAAGGCGCTTGCGGTGGCAAGCAATGCTCGCGACCGCATGCTGCAAAGAATGTTCACGCGCAACCCCCTTCGTTGCTACACGGCCGTCCGGCGCATCCACGCCGCGGCGCTGGCCAGGCGCCATGGCAGGTCGCGGGCGCAGCACGGCGCCCGCTCGATACTAATAGCGCACTTGCGGCCGTTGCGCAACGCGTTCAGGCATCGCTGGCGGCGCCGAGCGATCGGTGAGCGCCTACTCTCGACACCCGCCGCGGGCGATCAGCTCGAACACCGCCTGCAGCGCCTCCTCCGGCTCACCGCGCGCGTAGCGCGCGGGGTCGCCCGCGAGGCCGCGGAGCACTGCTTCATCCGGCGGATCGCCGATGCCGACCGCCCACACGGCGACCGAGCGCAGACGGAGCGCGGCGGCCAGCGCAAGGGCCGCCTCGCGCTCGGCGCTGATGCCGTCGCTGATGACGACCACCGTACGCGGCCGCTGCGGATCGTCCGTTTGCGGCTGCGGACCCGGGTAGCCGTGTGCCGGGTCGAACAGGGCGTCCTCTGCCGCCGCAAGGCCGAGGTCGAGGCGGCTGCCCACGCCGTGGAACTGGAACAGCCCGCCGAGCACGAACTGCAGCGCGGCCCGGTTGGCCGTCAGCCGCTGCACCAGACGGGCCTCGCCACCGAACGTGACGATCGCTGCGCGATCGACGGGCAGGACGAGCGCGTCGACGAACCGACTGGCGGCGAGCACGGCCGCCGTGAGCCGAGGCTCGCCGCTCGGCCCCCGCGACAACATGCTGCTGGACGTGTCCATGACCAGCACGAAGTCCTCGCCCTTGCGCCGCGGCGAACACGCCCGATCGAACGCCGCCGGCAGGTAGACCGGTCGAGGGGCTTGCGTGGCCGTCGGTGACGGGCCGACGGTTGCGGTGGCCGTCGGCGGCGCGGTGGCCGAGGGCACGGGCACGATGTCGACGAGCTGGTCGGGGATCGGGTGCGTCTCGCTCGGGCCACGATCGAAGCGGAGCTCGACGACGCCGCCGCGCGAGACGGGCTGCCGGCCGAGTGACTCGGGCAGCAGCTCAAACGTGATCGCGGCGCCGCCAGGCGGCCAGACGGCATAGCGCCACACCAGCGCATCATTGACAGGGCGGCCCGGCGGAACGTCGCTGCCCCAGACGAGCGGCATGTCGGGCGGCAGCCGGTCGCGCACCTCGGCCCCGATCAGTCGGATGACCCCCAAGGTGCCAGCGATGTGCCCTAGGAGGTCCGGGTAGAGGGCCGAGGTCCCCTCGGCGTGGACGTGCTCGGGCGAGCTGGCAATGCGCTCGAGGAGCGCGAGGTCGGCGCCACCGCCGAGGGCCACGGTCACGAGCAGGATCCCGTCGTCCTTGAGCCGCTGGGCCTCGGCCTCGACGTCCGCGGCATCGCCCTCGTGCGGGCTGCCGACGAGCAGCACGGCCACCTGGGCGGTCTCCGGCAGCGCCGTGTCTCGTCCGCGCTGTAGCGCCGCGCGCAGCCCGCGGAGGGCCATGATCATGTTGCTCCCTGGCCGCGGGAACAACCCCTCTGCCGCCGCGACGAGCGCCGCCCGGTCGTTGGTCAGCTCGGCGTGAAACTCGACGTTGCGGTGGTATGAGAGCAGCGCCACGCGGCTGCGGGACATGTCCAACCCATCCGCAAACGCCGGCACCGAGCGCTTCATGTCGCCGATGCGCGAGCCCCCCATGGCCAGCGACGTGTCGTAGCCCAGGGCAACGTCGAGCGGTTGGGTGAGCGACGCACAGTCCGCGCGCACCGTGATGGTCACTCGGATGGTCTGGCCGAGGACCGCGGTGGCCGGCGACGCGGCGCGTCCGACCTCGACCTGACACGCGGACGGTGAGCCCGCGACCGGGACGGCGACGCCCGTGGCCGAGGCGAGCGCGACGACAACCGCGATGGCGGGTAGGACCGCAACGGCGCTCGTTCGGCGCGCCGCGTCCAGGAGCACCGTCCTCATGCGCAGCGCGCTCCCGCCGCCGCGGCGTCCGCGTCAAGCGCAGCGCGCGGCACCGGCCGGACGAGAAAGAACCCGTCGTCGCCCTGAGCTTGGTAGAGCGGCATGAGGATGCGGCCCGTTTCCGGCGCGCGCACCGGCCCACGCCAATCCGACGCCACGGTCTGGCCGGAGACGACGGGCTGGAAGTTCACAAAGCCGTCGCGCATGCGAAACGCGTCGGACGGTCGGATGGCATGTCGGTACTGCACTTCGACGGCCCCGGGCAGGCCGGAGCAGGCATTGGTCAGGCGCTGCCGGATGCCATCCAAGCGTGGGACGTCCACTGCGGCCAGCAGGCCCGCGTTCACGAGCGCGAGCCAGACGACGGCTTCGAGGCGTTCAGCGCTCTCGGGGTCGTCATGGCGACCGCCCTCGACGCCAAACCCGATCCAGCCCTCTGCGGCGAAGCGCGCGAGCATCGTCCCCTGAAGCTGCGCTTCCAACCCAAGGACCAGCGGCACGCCCATACCGCGTGCCAGCGCGAGGTGCGCCGGCCGCCGGCCGACCAGGAGGAACGGAACGCTCGCGGCGCTCGTGGTGTGCAGATCCACGAGGAAGCGCGCGCCTTCAGCATGTGCCGCTGCGTCGTCCAGCGCGTGGTCTAGCGCGAGGAGCTCGGCGTCCTCGACCGAGGCCGGTCGTGCGCCGGCTCGCAGCCCACGAACGCGGTCCGGCGTCCAGTGGCGGTTGAGGTCGACGTCGACGAAGCGGCGGCCCAGCGCCAGGCCGGCGACGTTTCCGCGCAGTGCCACGAAGCGGCCGCGGAGCGGCATGCTCGCGATCGCCACGAGCACGCGCTGACAGGCTAGGATGCCCGCCGGCTCGTTGCCGTGCAGCCCTGCCACCACGACCAGGAGCGCGCCGCCGAGCGGCCCGGCCGCGCCGATCACGCGGGGGTTCTCGGCGCGGTCCAGTGCGGCGTCTAGGTCGGAGCGCATGGCGGGCAGTGTATCTCGGCGCCCCGGGTCGGTCAACGGCGGCCGGTTGTGGCCGCGCCGCCGGAATGGTAAAATCGACGCGCTCGGAGAGGTCGCATAGTCTGGCCTAGTGCGCACGCCTGGAACGCGTGTATCCCGCAAGGGATCGTGGGTTCAAATCCCACCCTCTCCGCCTGTCCCACCAGTTCCTGGTGCCGCGGGCAGCGTGAACCAGACGCTGGTGCCCAGGCCCAGCGTGGTCTCCACCTCCAGCAGCTGCCCATGCAGCCGAACGACGGCGCTGGCGAACGCAAGCCCGAGCCCGCCGCCGATGCCCTCATCCCCGCGCCATCCGTCTCCGCGCAGGCGCGCCAGCAGCGCCTCTGCCGCGGCCGCCGGCATGCCCAGGCCGTTGTCGGCCACGGTGAAGCGCACCCGATCCAGCTGCTGGTCGAGCGCCACGCGGAGGCGGAGGTTGCCGCCCACGGCCGTGAAGCGCGCGGCGTTGGCGATCAGCTCAACGATCACCCAGTGGATTTGCACGGGATCGCACGCGACGAGCGGCAGTTCGGGTGCGACCGCGACCTCCAGATCGTGGCGTCGCTCGGCGACCAAGGACCGGACCTCGAGCACGGCGGCCTGGACCAACTCCGCGACGTCGACGGGCTGCACGTGGAACGCGACGCGTCCGGCGGCGATGGCCGAGAGCATGACCGCACGCTCGTGCAAGCGCAGGACGTCGCGCGCGCTCGCGGCGATGACGTCGAGCGGACCCAGGCTTTCGGGCGGCAGCGCACCATACGCGCCGTCGCGGAGCAGCTCGAGATAGGTGAGCATGGTCGTCACAGGCGAGCGCACCGCGCTGGCCGTCGTGGCGACGAGGTCCGCCTGGGACTCAGCGGGTTGCCTCGAGGCGGCGCCCGTGGACGTCACCCTGCTGCGACCGGCACGGCGCGTGGCGTGAACGCCAGGACGAGCTCCGGCGCGTCGGGCGAGACGGCGTCCACCACCGCGGCGCCGCCGTCGACGAGCGCACCGAACAAGATGGCATCGGCCATGGGCTGTCGGATGGTGCGATCGATCAGACGCGCCAGCGGCCGGGCGCCGTTGGACGGGTCGTGGCCGTGTTCGGCCAACCAAGCGCGCGCCGCCGGCGATAGAACCAACTGAACGCGGCGGGCATCCAGCTGCCCTTGAAGCTCCGCGATGAGCTTGTCGACGACGCGCGCCATCACCTCCGGGCCGAGCGGTTGGAACACGACTCGGGCGTCCAGCCGATTGCGGAACTCCGGGCTGAACGCGCGCTCGTAGGCGCCGCCGTCGCCGCCGGCGTCCGGCCGGCCGTCAAAGCCGAGGCCGCCGCGCGCCATCTGCCGCGCCCCGACGTTGGAGGTCATGACCAGGATGGCCTGCCGGAAGTCGGCCGACTTGCCGTTTGTGTCCGTCAGCGTGCCGTGGTCCATGACCTGCAGGAGGAGGTCGTACACATCGGGGTGGGCCTTCTCCATCTCGTCCATGAGCACGACGGCGTGCGGGTTCTGCCCGATCGCCTCGGTGAGCAGCCCGCCGCGATCATAACCGACGTAGCCGGGCGGCGCCCCGACGAGCCGCGCCACGCTGTGTCGCTCGGTGTACTCGCTCATGTCGAAGCGCAGGAACGGGCTCCCCAGCGCCTCCGCCAGCCGTCGCGCCAGCTCGGTCTTGCCCACGCCGGTCGGGCCGGTGAACAGAAAGGAGCCGATGGGACGCGTTGGGACGCGGAGCCCGGCGCGCGCGGTCTTGACGGCCGCCACCACCTGCTCGACCGCCTCGTCCTGCCCGAAGACGACCGCCTGGAGCGCCCCCCTGAGCCCTTCGATGCGCGAACGATCGTCGCCGACGAGGGCGGAGCGCGGGACGTGCGCCATGGTCGCAAGGGTCCGCTCGACGTCGCGCGCGCCCACCGTGGCGCGCCCGGCGAGCGACGAGGCCGCGGCCGCCTCGTCGATGAGGTCGATGGCCTTGTCGGGAAGCCGCCGGTCTCGCAGGTGCCGCCCGGCCAGCTCCGCCGCCGCGACGAGGGCGCGCGCCTGGATCCGCACGCCGTGATGGGCCTCGTAATGCGGTCGGAGGCCGCGCAGGATGCGCACGGTGTCCGCCACGCTGGGCTCCACCACGTCCACCTTCTGGAAGCGCCTGGCCAGCGCCCGGTCCCGTTCGAAGTACTGCCGGTACTCCTCCCATGTGGTCGCGCCGATGCAGCGCAGGGCGCCCGACTCGAGCGCCGGCTTCAAGAGGTTTGAGGCGTCCAGCGTCCCGCCGGAGGCGCTGCCGGCACCCACCAGCGTGTGGATCTCGTCGACGAAGAGGATCGGCCCCTCGTCGCCTCGCGACTCCAGCGCGGCCAAGACGGCCTTGAGGCGCTCCTCGAAGTCGCCGCGAAAGCGCGTGCCGGCCACGAGCGCGCCCATGTCCAGGCGATAGACGGCCACCTCGCGCATGACCGCCGGGACGGCGCCCTGTGCGATGCGCCACGCCAGGCCCTCGACGATGGCCGTCTTGCCGACGCCGGGATCGCCGACCAGCACCGGGTTGTTCTTTCGGCGCCGGCGCAGGATGTGGATCATGCGCGTCACCTCCGCGTCGCGGCCGATGAGCGGGTCGATCCGGCCCTGCCGGGCGTCCTCCGTCAGATCGCGGGCAAAGCGCGCCAGCGCATCGGCCGGGTCGGGCGCGCTGGCGCCCGAGCCCTGGCCGCCGTCTGCGTCCGTCTGTGGCGACAAAGAGCCCATGACGTCCGCCCGCCGCGACTCGCCGTGGGCCAGGTAGGCCACCACGTCGAGGCGGGTGACCTCCTGCTGCGCGATGAGGCCGACGGCATACGCATCGCCCTCGTCCAGAAGGGCGACGAGGAGGTCTGTGGGCAGGATCTCCGTCCGCCCGCTGCCGGCCCGCTGCGCCGCGGCACGCGCCAGCGCGCGGCGGAGGCCCAAGGTGAGCTCAGGCGGCTCGTCCTCGTCAAGAGCCGCATCGGCCGGCTCGCCGTCCAGGAACGCCTCGATGGCCAGCGCCAGCGCCTCGACATCGGCGCCCGCATGCCACAGCGCGTCCCTGACGCTGGGGTCGAGAAGCAGCGCGCGGAGCGCGTGGTCGAGCCCCGCGAAGCCATGGCCACGGCGCGCGGCCTCGCCGACGGCCACGGACAGCGCGATCTCGAGGTCTTGCGAGAGCCTCACGGCGTGCCGTCTCCACCCGCGCCACCGGCTTCGGGCTCAGCCGTCAACCGGAGGGGCATGCCCTCGGAGCGCGCCTCCTCGGTGACGCGCATCACCTTAGACTCAGCGACGTCGCGCGTGTAGACGCCCGCGGTGCCCGCACCCTTGTGGTGGACTTGAAGCATGATCCAAACGGCCTCCGGCTCGGATTTGCCAAAGTGGCGCATCAGCACGTCCACGACGAAGGCCATGCTGGTGTAGTCGTCGTTGTGCATAACGACCTGCCAGCGGCGCGGCCGCCGCGTGGCCGTGCGCTCCCGCACGCCTGGTGCAACCGCCTGATCGCCTCGGGGCTCGGTCATCGGCCGTCTCGCCGAGCGTTGCCGCGCTCCGATCGGCGCGGCCTCAACGAATTGTAGCGCGGACCGGGCGACGGCTCCTCGGCCGGGCCGGCACCCAGGGCGCGCCAGAGCGCCGCCCGCGAGCCGGCGCCGGCCAGCGGCAGCCCGAGCGCCCGCGCCAGCGCAAGTCGGGCGGGCGAGACAAGGTCGGCATCGGCGAGCAAGGCACCATCCGCGAGCACATCGCCGGCCGGCCCGTCGGCGCGCACGAGGCCGCCGGACAGCACGACGACCCGATCCGCAACCTCGGCCACGAAGTCGAGGTCGTGGCTGGCGACGACCACGGTCCGACCCTGGCGGCGCCATGCGTGGATCGCGGCTTCCAGGCGCAGCTGCCCGATGGCATCCAGGCCCACCGTCGGCTCGTCAAGGAGCACGACCGGCGTCCTCAGCACGAGCGCCGCCGCGATGGCGTGCCAGCGCCTGCCGCTCGCCGGCAGGTCGTGCGGGTGCGCGTCGGCATGATCCGTGAGGCCGGAGGCGGAGAGCGCGGCCGCGACGAGCGGCGCGTGCGCGCGGCGCGGCACGCCCACCCAGTGCAGGCCCACGGCCACGTCGCCCGCCACGGTCCGCGCCACGACCTGATCTTCCGGCCGGCTGCCGCAGAGCGCGACGCGCCGCGCGGTAGCGCGCCGCTCGGCGCGCGCGGGATCGGCATTGCCGACGCGCACGCGCCCTTCCGAGGGGACGACGAGGCCGGCAAATGCCCGGAGCAGCGTCGTCTTGCCGCCGCCGTTGCCGCCGACCAGGCCCGTGACCGCGCCAGCCTCAGGCCACACCGACAGCCCGCGGAGCGCGGGCCGCCCGCCAAATGCAACGGCGATCCCCGTCGCGCTGAGGAGGCAGGTCGACTGCTCGGGCGCCAGCGCCGCCCACACATCCTCAGACGCGTGCCATCCAGCGGCGTCCCCGATGGGGTCGGCGCTTCCCTCGTCGTCGGCCGTCCCGTTCGGCCGCATGGCGGCGCACGCTTCCGTCTCGCCGCCCAAGCGGCTGGACGCGCTGGCCGGCGCGGAAGCGGGCAAAGCCGGCAGGATGCCATAGCAGGCGACGTCGGGCGCGGCCAGCAGGGATCGCGCTGGGCCGCTGGCCGCCACGCGGCCGACGTCCAGCACGTGCGCGCGCGATGCGGCGAACCAGCGGGGCAGCGCGTCGGCCAGCGCCGCGGGCCGCGAGGTGAGCAGGACGACCGCGCGATCGGCAGCGGTCGCCTCGACGAGCTGCAAGAGGTCGCGCAGGCCGGCGCCGTCCAGGTAGGCTTCCGGATCGTCGACGACGAGGGCCTCGGGCTCAAGGACCAGGATGCTCCCGAGCGCCAACCGGGCCGTCTCACCGTCCGACAGCGTGCTCGGATCGCGGTCGGCCAGGCCATCCAGGCCGATGGCGGCGAGCATGGCCGCGGTCCGCTGCGCGATGTGGGCTGGCGCGACGCCGCGCTGCTCGAGCCCGAAGCCGAGCTCGCCGGCGACCGTCCGGCGCGACCACGTGAGGCCAGCGCGCGGCGAACCGCCGGACCAACCGACGGCCGCCAGCCAATCGGCTGGCGCCGTAGCCGCCTGCTCCAGCGCGTGGCCTTCGCGGCGTACGAGCGCGACGCGGCCGCGGCGCCAGCCGCCCGTCAACCGCGGCATGAACCCGGCCAGGGCCAGGGCCAGCGTGGTGCGACCGCTTCCCGAGCGCCCGGCGATCACGCACGCCGTCCCGTCCCCCGCCCGCAGGTCGGCGGCGATGGTGGTCTGGCCCGGCGCGTAGCCGCACACCAGGCCCTCGGCGACGAGCGCTGTACCGCCGCCCGACGGCAGCGCCGCGGCGCTCAGCGGGGCCATCGCGCCGCGATGAGCGCGGCCAGCGAGGCGCCGACGATCAGCCACCTTCCGGCGCGCTGCCCTGGGCCGTCCTCGAGCACGACCATCGACGTGCGCCGCCCCTCGAGGCCGATCCCGCGCGCTTCGAGCGCGCGCGTCCGCGCCTCGACGTCGTCGAGCACCGCCGCAAGCAGCGGCGCGACCAGCGCGCGCGCGGCCTCTGGGTTCGGGAGGCCGCCGCGCCGAAGCGAGAGGCCTCGCGCGCGCTGGGCGTCGGCAATGTCCGACGCGCGGCGGCGAAGCTCCGGCAGGAGGCCGCCAGCGATCGGGGCGTAGGCGGGCAGCGGGTGCGGCAGCCCGGCTTCGGCCAGGCCTTCCGCGAGCTCCTCGGCCCCGGTCGTCGCGGCGACAAGCACGACCGCGCCGGTGATCAGCGCCAAGCGCGCGACGACGACGGCCGCAAACGCAAGCCCCTCGGCGCTCACCGCGGCAGGGCCGAAGCGCGCCAGGACCGTTTGGCCATCCGGAAAGAACAGGCCGTTCATCAGCAGGGCGCCCACCGCGATGGGCGCGATGGCCACCAGCGAGCGTCGGAACCATGCCCGGCGAACGGCGCGGCCCTCGCGCCACGCGGCGACGGCGACGACGAGAAGCGCGCCGAGCGGCACCCACGCCGAGGACGGTGCCGACGGCCGGGCGCTGAACGCGACGAGCGCCGCGGCGACCAGCCCGGCGAGCTTGGTCGCCGGGTGAAGGCCCGACAGCCAGCCGGTCTCAGGCCGCGGCGTTGCCGTCGGTCGCCTCCCCGAGCAGCCGAGTGCCGTTGGGGTAGCGGCGCACGAGCCGGGTCGATAGCGCGCCGAGCGCCGCCCACACCAGGCCGAACGTCAGCACCTTGTCGATGCTGTCGCTGAGCAGGCTTTGGTAGTACGAGGCGGTCAAGATGTCGTTGCCCAGCGCCCGGAAGACCATGACCAGGACGTCCGGGCCGACGGCGCCTGTCGTGCCGCCAAACACGAACGCCGCGATGGGCGCGCTGATGGCGGCTGCGACCAACCCGACGCCCAAGCCCACGGCGAGCGTGCGGGCGAGGCCGGCGGGCGTCCGCAGCCGGATCGTGCCGCGCTTGCCCGCAAGGCCCGCCAGAACGCCGATGATCGCCGCCGGGAACGCGAAGAGGAGCCAGTTCGGCTGGTTGAGGACGGCGAGGACGACGTTGGCCAGCACGCCGGTCAGCGCGCCCGCCAGCGGGCCGGCCAGCAGCCCCGCCAGCACGGTGCCCAGGCTGTCCAGGTACAAAGGGACGGGCACCGGCAGCGGGTAGTTGCCGACGACGTAGCCGATGACGCCGTTGAGGGCCGCAGCCATGGGGATGAGCACCTGGACGCGGGTCTCGGACAAAGGGGCCATCGGATCACTCCTGCGGTTGGGCGTCTGTGGGTCCAAGCCAGAGGGCGGCGTAGTCGTCCAGGCGGCCGGCGGCCAGCGCGTGGCGGATGCCGTCCATGAGCGCGTTCATCTGCGTCAGATTGTGGAGCGTTGCCAGGCGATACGCCAGCAGCTCGCGCGCGTGGAACAGGTGGTGGAGGTAGGCGCGGCTGAACGTCCGGCACAGCACGCACGGGCAGTCAGGGTCCAGCGGGCGCTCGTCGCGCGCGAAGCGGGCGTTGCGGAGGTTGACGCGCAGCCCTGGCACGGGCTCGCCGTCGAGCACGCGGACCATGAGCCCCCCGTTCCGCGCGTTGCGCGTCGGGGCGACGCAGTCGAACGTGTCCACGCCCCGCGCGACGGCGTCGAAGATGTCGGCGACCTCGCCGATGCCGAGCAGGTGGCGCGGCCGATCTTCGGGCAGCTCGGCGACCGTCCACTCCAGCACGCGGCGCATGTCGGCCTTGGTCTGCCCCAGCGAGCCGCCGATGGCCATGCCGTCCCACGGCCGCGACGCGATGAACGCCGCGCTGGCCTGGCGAAGGTCCTGGTGCCAGCCGCCCTGGACGATGCCGTAGAGCGCTTGCCTGGCGCCGTGCGGCGGCGAGGAGGTGTGAAAGGCCTCGAGCGAGCGGTCCGCCCAGCGGTGCGTGCGCCGCATGGCGGCCTCGGTGTAGGCGCGGTCGTGCATCGGCGATGTGCACTCGTCGAAGGCCAGGATGATGTCGGCGCCGAGGCGGCGCTGGATGGCGATGGACGACTCCGGCGATAGGAAGTGTTCGCGGCCGTCGACCAAGCTCTTGAAGCGCACGCCCTCCTCCGTGACGCGGGCGGTGGGAACGAGGTCCGACGGCGCCCGCCGCCCGCCGCCGGCCTCGCCGGGGAAGAGCGAGCCGAACTTCCCGACGCCGTGGGCGATGCCGGCGCCCAGGCTGAACACCTGGAAGCCCCCCGAGTCCGTGAGGATGGGCCCGTCCCAGGCCATGAACCGGTGCAGGCCACCGAGGTCGGCGATCACCTGGTCGCCCGGGCGCTCGTAGAGGTGGTACGTGTTGCAGAAGACGGCCGCCTGCCCCGCCGCGCGGAGGTCGTCGGGATCGAGCGCCTTGACGGCGGCGCGCGTCCCGACGGCCACGAACGCCGGCGTGTCGATGGCGCCGTGCGGCGTGATCAGGCGTCCCACGCGGCTGCGGCCGCCCGTCGGCGTGGCCTCGAAGGCAAACGCGTCGTCCGTGCGCTGGTCGTCCGTGTGCTGGTCGTCCATGGGTTAGTAGTAGACCGTCAGCGTGCGGTGGTGCGGTGCCATGGCCTGGGCGCGTGCCTCTGCGGCGTGCCACAGCCACCAATCGACCTCGACCGCCGTGAGCTGCCGGCCGCGCGCGCCCAGCACCGCCTGGAGCTGCTCGACGGCCTGTACGGTAGCGGCGCGGATGGCGACCTCCTCGGCCGATCCGGCGGGGATGGCGCGGAGGGCATCGACATCGTCGGCCAGCTCCGGGGCGTAGCAGATGACGCCCTCGTGGCGCAACAGCTGCGGCACGCGATAGTCGGCAAACGTCGTGAGCGCGGCAACATCCCGCAGCGCACCGGGCCCGGAGCCCCCAAAGGCACCCCAGACGTCGGCCGCAAAGATCTGAGCGCGCTTGAGCAGCGCGACCTGGCGCCCATCGACGACGGCGACGTCGCGGAACCCGGGCAGGTGGGCGGTGACCAGCCAGACCAGGCGTGCCGCGGAGCCATCGGCCGCGGCGACGAGGCGCTCGGCGCGGCCGCCAAACCACGCCTCCAGCGCCGCCCCGACCTCGCGCACGAGCCGGGCGCGCTCCTCGGCCAGGCACACCGGCCGGCCGAACCAGCGGGCGATATCCGCGGGCGTGGCCGCGGCAAGCGCTGCGGCATCGAACGCGCGCGGATCGGCCAAGAGCGCAGCGCGGAGCCCTTGGGCCAGGTGGCGGTAGCCAAGCCCCTCGTCCGGCCAGAAGCAGAAGTTGAGCGCGTCGAGGACCAGCAGGTACTGCAAGGTGTCGCCCGGCGCCCCGACGAAGTGCACCGACGCATCCCAGGCGGGCGGCGGTCCCGCGGCGAGGAGGGTATCGGCGAGCGCCGCCGCGGCGTCCTCGTCGATGGCGACCAGCAACGTGCTGCCCAGGAAGGCAGCCGTCGAGGCATGGACGTGCTGGAGGGGGTCGAGGGCGGGGTGCATGGGCAAGCCGTGCTCGGGTCGAGAACGCGACGCGCCCTCCGAGTGTACTCCAGGTATGCCCGTCGGATGCCGGTCCGCACGCGACGCGGCTGTCGATCGTGCCCTACTAGGACACCGAGGGGCGACGTCGAGACCTTGGTCCGACCGACGCACGCCGCCATAATCCCTGCCATGATCGCTCAGCCCCTCGCAACGCAGAGGTTCGCCCCGGCCGTTCCCTCGACCTGCGGCCTGTACATCCACATCCCGTTCTGCGCTCGCAAATGCGCCTACTGCGACTTCAACACCTACGCGGGGCTGGACGCGCTGATCCCGCCCTACGTGGACGCGCTGTGCGCCGAGCTGCGGCTGCGGGCCGCGCAGGCGGCCGATCGGGTGGTGACCACGGTGTTCGTCGGGGGCGGGACGCCGACGCTCCTTGGCGCGGCGGAGCTGGGCGCCATCATGGACGTAGTGCGCGCGGCGTTCGCGCTGCACCCAGCGGCCGAGATCACGTGCGAGGCCAACCCGGGCACGGTCGACCAGGCGCGCTTTGGCGTGCTCCGCCAGCTGGGCGTCAACCGATTGAGCATGGGCGCGCAGAGCTTCCAGCCGGCGGAACTGCAGTGGCTCGAGCGCATCCACGGCGCCGACGACGTAGAACGCGCCTACGGTGCGGCGCGCGACGCCGGCTTCGACAACATCAACCTGGACTTCATGTTCGGCCTGCCGGGTCAGGCGCTGGCGACGTGGTCCGCCACCCTGGAGCACGCGCTCGCCATGGCGCCGGAGCACCTCAGCCTCTACAGCCTGATCGTCGAGCCGGGCACGCCGCTATTTCACCGCGTCCAGTCGGGCACCCAGGCACCGCCGGACGACGACGAGGCAGCCGGGCATTGGGAGCATGCGATGGCGCGCCTGGCGGGTGCCGGTTATGTCCACTACGAGGTGTCCAACTGGGCGCGGGACGACCGGCCTGCCCCGGCGGCGGGCGTCGACGCGCTGGATCCGGATAGCGCATGGGACGTCGTGCCCGCGTTCGCGGCCCGCCACAACCTGACGTATTGGCGCAACGGAGATTGGGTCGCGGCGGGCGCAGGCGCGCATGGCCACCTGCGGGCGCGGCGGGCCGATGCAGGCCATTACAGTTATGTCGACCGGCGCTGGGGCAACGTTCGATCCGTCGCGGCGTACATCGCGAGCGTGCGCCGAGGCGCAGGCGTCGGACCGATCGAGGCCTTCGACGAGGAGCTGACGGCCCCGACGGGCATGGGCGAGACGATGATGCTCGGGCTGCGGCTGGTCGATGAGGGCGTCCCGCACGCGCGGTTCGCCCGACTGCACGGCATCGACCCCCGGGCGGTCTTTGGGTCGGAGCTGCGCGAGCTGGCGGCGCTGGGGCTTATCGAGGTGGACGCAGAGCGGACGCGCGCGACGCGGCGGGGGCTGGCGCTGCTCGATCGCGTCGCGGAGCGGTTCGTCGGGGTCGGGTAGGGGCCGACGACCGACCGCCCAACCTGACAGCGCACTAGCTGCGCCGTAAGACAGCGCCGTAATACGGCCCACAGGCCTGACTGCGTGACAAATCGCAGATCGATGGAGGCGGGGTTGGCATGCGGTCTACGCGCGTGTGGCCAAAATTGGGGCGAGGGACATATTCGGCTTTGGATTATCGGTCGCCTTCGCGCCGCCTGAGCGCGCCCGCTGCGGTCCCTTTTCTGGATTTCCGGGCCGCCGTCGCAGTGCCGTCCTGTCGCAGCGGAGGGCCATCACCAGCCGCGGTCGGACGGGCAACATCGAACGCGCTCCCCCGTCGCAGCCGCGCACCGTGGTCCGCTCCTCACTGCGAAGCACGGCCAATCGGCGTATGCGTGACCGGTAACCCAAAGCTGTACTGGACTTCACCAAACCGAGCAGGGCGGGTCATCACGCACCGAGCGAGGTGGGACAACGCCATTGAGCTATCGCTGCTCCCTCCTTGGCGCGGTCAGGCGCTCGGCGGCGGCTTCAGAATCCAGCTTAGCGTCGAGCCGGTGACGTTGATGAGAGAGCCTTGCGGCACACGAAGACCAGGATGCTGGACATGTCCACCGGCATCCAGCGCATGAGGGGCACGAAGAGCCGCGTGGGATGGGCCGCCATTCCCAGCAGTGCCCGTGCGTCCACCGGATCGAACATCGTCTCCTCGAGGCCCAGCACCCGCTCGACCTCCAGCCCGCCGGCCGCCAGCACGCGCGTCCATTGGGCACGGCTGCCGTAGCGCTGGATAGGCTGGCCGTCGTCGGGAACGTCGCCGCGTCGCCAACCGTGGGCGACGTTCCAGCGCAGCCCGAAGAGGTTGGGGACATGCAAGCAGACACGCCCGTCGGCCGTGACGACGCGCGCCATCTCGGCCGCGCCAGCCACGGGGTCCTCGTAGTGCTCCAGGCTGCCCATGTTGGTCACGACGTCGAAGGCGGCGTCGGCGTAGGGCAGCGCCTCGCCGTTGGCCACGGCAAACGGCGCGGCCGGCGACGCCCGCCGCCCGATCGCCAGCGCGACGTCCGAGAGGTCCACGCCGTGCGCGTCTAGCCCGCGCGCCGCGGCGTGATGGACCAGCTGGCCCTCGCCGCAGGCGACATCGAGCAGGCGCTGGCCGGGGACAGCCTCCACGAGGTCGAGGATCCAGCGCCAGAAGCGGTCGGGATGGCGAATGCCCTCACCGCGATAGATCCGGTTATACGCGGCGCGCGTTGTCCCCGGCACGTGGCGGAACGCGACGATGCCGGCCGTGGGGTCGCCCGGCGCGGGCACGGGGGCGCAGCGGTGCTCCGCAGTCGATGGAGCGCCCGACCCTGGGGTGGTCGCGGGGGGGGTGGCCTGCATGGGTCGCTCCAACTCGTTTCGTAGCGGGCGCGCCCTTGCCCAACAGCGCGCGGACCGCGATTATACGGCCCACTCCGTTCGCGCCGGCACGCGCCGGCCGCCCCGTCCAGGCCGCCCATGCCCTCGCCGCCCCGTGCCATCCCGCTCTCCGACGTGCGCTCGCTGCCGCCGGTCGATCCCGCGACGCTGCCCGCACGCGCCGAGGCCGTGTACGCGCGGATGCGCCAGCGCCGCACGGTGCGCGACTTCGCGGACACGCCGGTGCCGCGCGAGGCCATCGCATGGTGCCTGCGCGCGGCCGGCACCGCCCCGAGCGGGGCGAACCAGCAGCCGTGGCACTTCGTGGCCGTCGCCGACCTCGCGACGAAGCGGCGCATCCGCGCGGCCGCGGAGGCCGAGGAGCGCGCGTTCTACGGCGGGCGCGCCCCGGACGATTGGCTGGCGGCCTTGGCGCCGCTCGGTACCGACGCGGACAAGCCCTTCCTGGAGGTCGCCCCATGGCTCATCGCCGTGTTCGCGCAGAGCACGGGGCTGGATGCTGACGGGCAGCCCGTCAAGCACTACTACGTCAGCGAGTCCGTGGGCATCGCCACCGGGCTGCTCATCGCGGCGCTCCACGAGATCGGGCTGGTCACGCTGACCCATACGCCCAGCCCGATGGGCTTCCTGCGCGAGGTGCTGGGACGGCCAGCCAACGAGCGCGCCTACCTGCTGCTCGTCGCGGGCTACCCGGCTGACGGCGCGCAGGTGCCGGACATCGCGCGCAAGCTGCTGGGCGAGATCGCCACATTCGTCGGGGACGCCTCGCCCCACTGAGGACCGGCTACGGCGCCGCCTCCGCCCCGTCCGCCCTTCCGAACCCCACCGGCAGGTACACGGTCCCCGGGATGATCGGGTACGGCGCGCGCACCGGCCCCGTCGCCGCCCCCGGCACCGCGTAGTACACCAGCCACGACTCCATATCCACCCGCGCGTCGAAGCCCTCGTTCGGGTCGCTGCCCGGCGGCTTGACGGGCACGTAGTCCTCGCCGCGGTAGAGCCCGCGGTACGTCAGTACGTTTTCCTGGTCGACCACGGTCTCGTCCGTTATGTCCACGCGCCACGGTGGGACGTCCAGGCCGGGGCACCAGCCGGAGCGGCCGTAGATCCAGGTTCCGCCCTGGTTGGGCACGACGCCGTCGCCGACGCGGTCGAGGCAGCCGAAGAGGGCCTCGGAGGTCGGGAAGTCGCGCACGTGCTCTGGCCCGTCGTTGATGCGGAAGTGGTGCGTGTGGTTGCAGAACTCAGCGCAGTTGGCCACATCGCGGCCAAAGCCATGGCCGGTGATGGTGGTCACCAGCTCCACGCGCTCGGCCCAGGCTGGGCGGTCGAACGACATCGGGTGGTAGCCCGCGTTGTAGTCGTTCCAGAACGCCCCGCCCTTCAAGAGCGGCACGGCCGCCCGGGGCACCAGCCCGACGCCGCGGTTGGACAAGCGCACGTCGACGTCCAGGCGGTAGCGCTGGACCGTCCAGAACGCAAAGCGCTGCGTGCCGCCCTCAGCGATCAGGCCGAGCATGGGCGTGAGGTCGGTCACCCAGCGGCCGCCGCTCCAAATTGGGGTGATCCAGCGTGCGAACTCCGTCGGGCAGCCCTGCGGCGTGGTCGCGCCCGGCTCGCAGAGGTAGAGGTAGACCAGGTAGTCCCAGGGCGGACATCCAGACTTCTGGCCCCGTCCACCGCAGGTCAGGCGCAGGTCGAGCTCGAGCGTGTCGAACGCCGCCAGCTCGTCGGCGGGCGGAAGCTCGACATCGACGTATTGCATGTCCTTCCGCCAACCCGGGTCTTCGGCCCACACGCCGTCGTACATCGGGATGACGCTCGTCGAGGGCTCGACCGCCAGCCGGTCGTCCAACGCCTGCTCCCAGTGGAGGTACGCCGCCTCGAGGGCCACCGAGTGCAGCGGGTCGACGGCGTCGGCGCCCAGCGTGCTGTTCCAGGGCCACGGGATGGTCCCGAACTCGCGCGCGCGCCCCTGGTGGTCGATGGCCAGCGCCTGCGCGCCCACGGGCGTCGGCGAGAGGGTGGCCGTGACCGCGTAGCCGGCGGCTAGGGCTTCGCGGAGCCGCAGCCCGGGCGCTCGATCGATCATGACCACCGGGATCTCCGGGCAGCTGCCGCCGCAGTCCCCGCTCATCCCGACCTTGGGGGTGTCGTTGGTGAAGAGCAGCGCGGCGATCGCGCCCTTGGCGGCCGCGTTCTGCGCCTTCTCGACGAACGGGCAAATCCCCCGCTCGATCAGCGCGATCCGCTCGGCGACGTCCTGCGCCGGGACATCGGCGCCGCACGCCAGGCCGTACCACGCCAAGGGCGCCGCGATCGGGCCGGTGTCGACGAGCGAGCGCGCCCAGCCCGTGTCCGTCGTGGCGTCCGCCTGGACGGTCTGCGGCGCGCCTGCCGCATCCACCCACGTCGCTTCGGCGGTCGCTGCCACCGAGCCCCAACCGGTGAGCAGTGGCGTCAGCGCCAGGTCCTGAGCCATCGGGTCCCCGACGACGAAGTGCACGTGCTCGCGCCAGTGGGCGGCCTCGGCCGCGGGCAGCGCGTCGATGGCGGCGGCAACGCGCGCCTGTTGCGCCGCGAGCGGCGAGGAGGGGTCGTCCGCGGCGCCGTACCACCCGAAGACGTAGTTGACGTCGCGCGGCGACGCGGCAAAGAGCTTGGGCAGCGAGCCGTCCCACAGCATTCGCCCGTACGCGGAGTCCGGGCTGGCAAAGAGCAGCACGTAGCTCTCGTCGGGCGCCATGCCCTCGCCCAGGTGGAGGTCGCCCGAGGACGTCGCCAGGGTGAACGCCGGCACCTGCGCGTAGGGCTCCCACGGCGTCTGGGCGCGCGCCGTCGGCGCGCCGGACGCCAGCGCCAGGGCAGCGATCAAGGCCGCGATCGGCGTGCTGGCACGAGCGTTCATGCGTTTCTCCTGGTCGAGCGCCCGCGAGCTAGGGCTGCGCGCCCTTGTATCACGCTGGGTCGGGCGCGTCAATCGCGCCTCGTCCGGCCGGGCAGGCAGTGCGGCCTACGGCGACCTTGACCCGATGGCCATCGCGACGCACCCTAGCGGACGGCCGAGCGCGCGACCGCTGCGCGGGCGCGACCACGAACCGCCCAACGCATGCCACCAGAGAGGCCGGAGACCCCATGCCCATCCCAGCCCCCGTCAGCGACCGCATCCTGGCCGAGTGCTTCGGCCGCCCCCAGGCGCACGCCGAGCTGGGGCGCCTGTGCGACACCGTCGGCGGCCGGCTGGCGGGGACGGCCAGCGGCGCCGCGGGCGAGGCCTGGGGCTTCGAGCTGTTCGAGCGTTGGGGCCTGGAGGCCGTGCGCTACGAGCCGTTCCCCGTCATGGCCTGGGAGCGCGGCGCGCTGATGGCCGGGGTCACGGCGCCGACGCCCTGGACGCTGATCGCCATGGCCCACGGCAGCTCGCCGCGTTCGTCGGACGTCGAGGGCCCGGTCGTCGACGCGCTTCACGGCGAACCGGAGACGTTGGACGCGCTCGGTGCCGCGGTCGCCGGCGCGATCGTGCTGTGCGACGAGGGCGCCTCCGCAGGCCAGCGCGTCCGCCATCGCTCGGAGAAGATGGCCGACGCCGCCGCGCGCGGCGCGGCCGGCCTCATGATCCTGAGCTCCGCCGACGGCGGGCTCCCGCGGACCGGGACGTGCGCGGACGACGAGGCCCCGATCCCCAGCCTGGGCATCAGCAGCGAGGACGGGACGCGCCTTCGGCGGCTCCTGGCCGGCGGCACGCGCCCGATCGTGCGCATCCGCATGACCAACGCCATCTTTCCGAGCGAGGCGCGCAACGTCCTCGCCGAGCTTCCCGGCCGCGAGCGGCCGGACGAGGTCGTCCTGGCCGGCGGGCACATCGACTCGTGGGACGTGGCCACCGGCGCGACGGACAACGGGCTGGGTGCCGCGATCGTCCTGGAGATGGCGCGCGTGCTCGCGGCCACCGGCGAGCGGCCCCGGCGGACGCTGCGCTTTGCGCTCTGGGGCGCCGAGGAGATCGGCCTCCTGGGCTCGCAGCACTACCTTCGGGCCCACGCCGACGAGCTCTCGGACCACGCCGCGGTGATGAACTTCGACATGACCGGCGACCCCGAGGGTTTCTGGACGCCGGGCCACGCGGAGCAGCCGGCGCTGCTCCGCGACCTGGCGGCGCGCCTGGCGTCGCTGGGCCTGCGCCCCGAGGCCCATCGCTCGGACGCCTCGCTGCACAGCGACCACCAGCCGTTCATGCTGGCCGGCGTGCCGGTCGTTGGGCTGGTCGCGCCGGCTTCGACGGCCGGGCGGCGCTTCTACCACAGCGTCGGCGACACGTTCGAGAAGGTCGCGCTACCCCCGATGTGCCGCGCCGTCGCGGCCGCCGCGCACGCCATGTGGGCCATCGCCGAATTGGACGAGCGCGTGCTGCCGCACCTCGAGCGGGCGGCCGTGCGCGCCATGCTCGAGGCGGCGGACCTGCTCGAGGCCTCGGGCTTCGAGGCCGCCCAGCCGGCGCTGCAACCGGCCGCCGTCAACCCGTCCCGTTAGACCACCTAGGAGGGAAGTCGCTTATGGATCGGTTCTTCCGCGCAGAGCTAAGGCAGCTCATGGACCAGCAGGCAGGCCCATGCGTCACCATCACCCTGCCGACTCACCGGAGCGGTCCCGAGACGCAGCAGAGCCCGATCCGGTTGAAGAACCTACTCCGCCAGGCCGAGGAGCAGCTGGTGGCCACCGGGATGCGCGGTACCGATGCGCGCGAGCGACTCGCCGGCGCCGAGGCGCTCTTGTCGGACAGCGACTTCTGGCGCCACCAGAGCGACGGCCTGGCCGTGTTCGTGGGCGCGGACAGCGCCGTCCGCAGCTTCCGCGTGCCGCTCGCGCTCGACGAGACGGTGGTCGTCGGGCCACGCTATCACGTCAAGCCTCTGCTGCCGCTGGTCACCATCGACGGGCGCTTCTTCATCCTGGCGCTCAGCCAGAACCAGGTACGACTGCTGCAGTGCACCCGCCACCACGTCGGCGAGACGGGCGTGGAGGGCATGCCGCAGAGCCTGGCGGACGCCTTGAAGTACGACGAGGGCGAGCGCCAGATCCAGTTCCACCAGGCCGGCGCCGGCACCGGCAGCGGCGCGGTGTTCCATGGCGAGGGCGGCATCGAGGACGCCGAGGACGAGCGGCGCCTGCGCTACTGCCAAGCCATCGACCGCGCGCTGCACACCCGCCTGCACGAGGAGAGCGCGCCGCTGGTGCTGGCGGCGGTCGAGTCGATGATGGCGACGTATCGCGCCGCGAACCGCTACCCGCACCTCTCGGCCGAGGGCATTCCCGGCAGCCCGGATCGCGTCGCCGACGCCGCCCTGCACGAGGCCGCCTGGTCCATCGTCGAGCCGGTGTTCCGCCGCGGGCTGGAGAGCGCCCTCGAACGGCTGGGCAACCAGCTGAGCAACGGCGGCGCGACGACGCTGCTGCCGGAGATCGTCCGCGCCGCGCACGAGGGGCGCGTGGACACGCTCTTCCTCGCCGAGAACATCGAGGTGTGGGGCGCTTTCGACGCCGAAACGGGCGAGGTGGCGCTGCTCGAAGACGCGAGCTCGGGCGCCGCGGGGCTCACCGAGCTGGCCGCGGCGCGCACGGCCATCGCGGGCGGGCGCGTGTTCGTGGTCGCGCCGGACGAGGTTCCGGGCGGAGCGGCGGCGGCGGCGCTCCTGCGCTACTGAGGCCGGTACTGAGGCGAGCCCCCTGACTGAGTGACACATCGACCCTTGCAGGGCAGGCACGGGGGCCTGCCCCTACCCATGCACTCCAGGTTGTTCCGTGTAGGACAACAAACGTGGTTGCCCTTTCCGCTCGACGGCGCCGAGACGGCCAAGGGCCGTCGCCCGCGTAGCGGCCAAACGGCGGCAACGGCCTGCGGGGCGCCACTAGGCTGAGGCCGCGCCTCGGCCCGTCGCCGCGAACGCCTGCGCGGCGAACGACCCCTCCGGCCGAGGCACCGGAGGTCCGCCATGCCCGCCACCAAGCGCCGCCTCGTCCTTACCCGCCGCACCCTTGTGTTACGACGCGCGCGCAGAACGGCGCGCCCTCGCCTCGCCCGAGGCGCCGCGCGCCCTGGCCAGACGGCGCTGTACGTCGCTGCCCTCGTCACCACCGCGCTTCTTTCGTCCGCGCTGACCCGAGGGCCGTTGGCGCTGGCGCCGCTGCCCGTGCCGTGGCAGGGGGGGAGCCCGTCGCTCGAGACGGAGGTCCCGCCGGCGCTGCTCGGACCCGCCCTGCCGCAGCCTGCGCACGTCGTCTGGCGGTCGCCGATCATCGCCACCGCCCCGGCGCGCGGCGCGGCCCTTCGGCCCGGCTTAGGCCTGAGCGGGCCGCGCCAGGCGGGGCGCGCCCTTCGTACTGACGCGGACGGCATCCGGCGCGCGCTCGTCCCGATGCTGCTCTACCACCACGTCGACCCGGAGCCGGCCACGACGCAGGCGCAGCGCGGGACCACCGTCTCGCCGGCCGCGCTCGAGGCGCACCTCGAGGCGCTCCAGCGCGGTGGCTGGACGGTCGTTGGGCTGGATGATGTCGTCGACGCGCTCGCGCTGGGCACGCCCCTGCCGCCCAAGGCGGTCGTCCTCTCGTTCGACGACGGCTGGCGCGACCAGTTCCAGGTCGCCCTACCGATCCTGGAGCGCTTCGGCGCGACGGCCACATTCTTTATCACAACGGAGCCCCTGGAAGCCGGCTGGATCGGGTCCATGGACTGGGACCAGGTTAACGCGCTGGCCGCCCGCGGGATGACGATCGGCGCGCACACCCACACGCACCGCGACCTCACCGAGCTGACCGACGCCGAGCTGGCCGCCGAGCTGGCGGGACCGGCGGATATCATCGAGGCGCGTACGGGCACGCGCCCGCGGCTCCTGGCCTACCCGTTCGGAGTCTTCGACGCGCGCGTCGTGACCGCCACGAAGGACGCGGGCTACACCGCCGCCGTCACTGCCAACCCGGATGGCTATGCCGCGGGCGACGCGCTGCTCGCGCTGCCGCGCATCGCGGTGCGGGCCGACTGCGACACGGCGGAGGCGTTCACCGGGTGCGTGGGGGAGTGGCTCGGGATGGCGGAGGCGTGGTGGGACGAAGTTGGGGACGCGGTGCAACGCAGCCCCTGAACAGCGACAGGGGGTGCGCCGCGTGCGGCGCACCCCCTGTGCTCGAGCTCAGAGCCCGCGATCGCGTGATCGACGCTTAGCTTGCGCGCGCGGTTGTCCGCTGGCGTGCGACCAGCCCAATCCCGATCGCCAGCGCGGCGAGCAGCAGCCACTGAAGCTGCGGAGCAGGCGCGCCCGTCTTCGGGAGGGTGGCCGGCTGCGTCGTCGCTGCGGTGGCCATGGCCGTCGGCTCCGCCATCGCGGTTGCCGCCGGGGCGGTCGTAGCATCGGCCATGGCGCGGGCCGGGATGTTGCCGCAGCTGATGTAGTTGGACGAGTTGGTCGCCGACTCGTGCGCGTTGATGGCGTGGTCGCCGTCGAGCACGCTGTCCAGCATCACGCCGGCGATCAGCGTCGTCGAGGTGCCGTCGACGACGGCGGTCAGGCCGTGCACGACGTCGCCGGGCTTGGGGCACGCGCCGCTGTGGATGTGCACGGGGTGGCTGCTGCCGGCCGTCGTGCCCGAGAGGTCGATGACGACCCGGAGGTCATTGCCCACCTGGGTGAGCACCGCGGTGCCGCTGACGCCCGACGCGTTTTGCGCGGCCAGGTTGACGGTGACCGGGGACTGGGCGCTCGCCGGCGTGGCGGCGAACAGCGAGAGGCCGGCGATGAGCAGGACGAGGAGGGACAGTCTCATGCGTTGCGTTCCTTTCTTAGTACGGGGAGGCCGCGCGCAGGGTGCCCGCGACCACCCCTTATGACGTCGGGATAGCCCATGCGTAACAGGCGTGCGCGATCGCGGCTGCTTACGCGACGGCTTCGCCCGCCGCGTACCCTAGGTTGGTCCCCAGCCAGCGCTCCGCCTCTGAGAGCGCCATGCCCTTGCGGCGCGCGTAGTCGGCCACCTGGTCGCGGCCCAAGGGGCCGACGGCAAAGTAGCGCGCCTCCGGGTGCGCGAAATAGAAGCCCGAGACCGAGCTGGCCGGCGTCATGGCGAACGACTCGGTGAGCGCAATGTCCGCGGCGCGCTCGGCGTCGAGCAGCCGCCAGAGCGTCTGCTTCTCCGTGTGGTCGGGCTGGGCGGGGTAGCCCGGTGCCGGGCGGATGCCGCGGTAGCGCTCCTTGATCAGGTCCTCGACGGCCAGGTCCTCGCCCGAGCCGTAGCCCCAGTCGGCGCGCGCGATCTGGTGCAGCCGCTCGGCAAACGCCTCGGCCAGGCGGTCGGCCAGGGCCTGGGCCATGATGGCGCCGTAGTCGTCGTGGTCGGCGTGGAAGGCAGCCGTCAGCGCGTCCAGCCCGTGGCCGACGGTGACGGCAAACGCGCCCAGCCAGTCCGGCCGGCCGGCGGACAGCGGCGCGACGAAGTCGGCGAGCGCCAGGCAGAGCGCGTCGTCGGTGCGCGGGGACTGTTGGCGGAGCGTGTGGAGCCGCGCCAGCTCGGTGGCGCGCGCCTCGCCTTCGAAGAGCACCAGGTCGTCGCCGTCGGCGCCGGCCGGGAAGAAGCCGTAGGTGCCGCGCGCCTCCAGGAGCTCGTCCGCGATGATGCGGCCGAGGAGCCGCTGCGCGTCGTCGAAGACCTCGCGGGCGCGCGCGCCGACGCGGGGGTCGTCCAGGATGCGCGGGTAGGCGCCGCGCAGCTCCCACACGCTGAAGAACGGCGTCCAGTCGATGAGCTCGGCCAGCTCGGCCAGCGGGTAGCGCTCGACCACGCGCGTGCCGATGAACGCCGGGCGGGCGATGTCGATCGCCTGCCAGTCGGTGGCCAGCGCCCGCTCGCGCGCCTCGGCCAGCGGGATCAGCCGATCGCCCTCGTGCTGGCGCGCAAAGCGCTCGCGCAGCCGGGCGTACTCCACGGCCGTGGTGCCGGACAGCTCCGCTCGCCCCTCGGCGTCCAGCAGCCTGCCCACCACCCCGACGGCCCGCGACGCGTCGATCACGTGCACCGTAGGGCCCACGTAGCGCGGCGCGATCTTGACGGCCGTGTGCATCCTGCTCGTCGTCGCGCCGCCGATGAGCAGCGGCAGGTCGAAGCCCTGGCGCGTCATCTCGGCCGCCACGTGGACCATCTCGTCCAGCGACGGCGTGATCAGCCCCGACAGCCCGATGGCGTCCGCCCGGTGCTCGCGCGCCGCCGCCAGGATGCGCTCCGCGGGCACCATGACCCCCAGGTCGACGACGTGGTACCCGTTGCACCCCAGGACGACGCCCACGATGTTCTTGCCGATGTCGTGGACGTCGCCCTTGACGGTGGCCATGACGATGGTGCCCGCGCCGTTGCGCTGGCCGATGGGGCCGGCGCGGTAGCCGTTGGCCGGGAGCGGCACGTCGGCCGCCCCAGGCGAGCGCGAGCCGCCGTCATCCGTCGTGGTCGCCGGCGCGCTCGCGTCCGCGGCGGCCAGCACGTCGCGCTCGGCCTGCGCGGCCTTCTCGGCCTCCAGGAACGGCGTGAGGTAGGCCACGGCCTTCTTCATCACGCGTGCGCTCTTGACGACCTGCGGGAGGAACATCTTGCCGGCCCCGAACAGGTCGCCGACGGCGTTCATCCCGTCCATCAGCGGCCCTTCGATGACCGCCAGCGGCCGGCCCAGCGCCGAGAGCGCCTCGGCCGTGTCGCCGTCGATGTGGTCGGCGACGCCGTGGATGAGCGCGTGCTTGAGGCGCTCGGCCACGGGCGCGCTCCGCCAGGCGGCCGCCTCGCGCGCCGCCGCGGGCGCCTGGTCCTTCACGGTGTCGGCAAAGGCGACCAGGCGGTCGGTCGCATCGGGCCGGCGGGCGAGCAGGACGTCCTCGACGCGCTCCAGGAGGTCGGGCGGGATGTCGTCGTACACCTGCAGCATCCCGGCGTTGACGATCCCAAGGTCCAAGCCGGCGCGGATGGCGTGGTAGAGGAACGCGCTGTGCATGGCCTCGCGCACCGGGCCGTTACCGCGGAAGCTGAACGAGACGTTGCTGATGCCGCCGATGGTGTGCACGCCCGGCAGCTTCTGCTCGATCTGCCGCACCGCCTCGATGAACGAAAGGCCGTAGAGCGCGTGCTCTTCGATGCCGGTCGCCACGGTGAGCACGTTGGGGTCGAAGAGGATGTCGGACGGCTCGAAGCCGACGTCGTCGACCAGGATGCAGTAGGCGCGCTCGCAGATGGCCACCTTGCGCTCGGTCGTGTCGGCCTGGCCCTCTTCGTCGAAGGCCATCACGATGACAGCCGCCCCGTACCGGCGCGCCAGCTCGGCCCGGCGGCGGAACTCCGCCTCGCCGTCCTTGAGGCTGACGGAGTTGACGATCGGCTTGCCCTGGACGCACTGCAGCCCCGCCTCCAGCACGTCCCAGCGCGAAGAGTCCAGGATGAACGGGACGCGCGCGATGTCGGGCTCGGAGCCCAGGAGGAAGAGGAACCGCCGCATCATGGCCACGGAGTCGATCAGCCCCTCGTCCATGTTGATGTCGATGAGGTTGGCCCCGCGCTCCACTTGCTGGCGCGCGATGGCCAAACCGCCCTCCAGATCGCCGGCGCGGACGCGGGCGGCGAACTGCGGCGAGCCGGTGACGTTGGTCCGCTCGCCGACCATGGCGAAGCCCGATGCGTCGTCGACGGTGTACGGCTCGAGGCCGCTGACGCGCAGGGCGGGCGCGACGACGGGTACGCGGCGCGGCGCCTGGTCGCGGCACGCCTCGGCGATGGCCGCGATGTGTTCGGGGGTGGTGCCGCAGCAGCCGCCGACGATGTTGAGCCAGCCCTGGGCGGTGAAGTCGCCCAGGATCTCGGCCATGTACGCCGGGGTATCGTCGAAGCCGCCGAACGCGTTGGGCAGCCCGGCGTTGGGGTAGCAGCTGGTGTAGCGGTCCGCGATGGCGGACAGCGTTTCCACGTACGGCCGCATGTGCTCGGCGCCGAGCGCGCAGTTGAGCCCGACGGACAGCGGCCGCGCGTGCGCCACGCTGGTCCAGGCGGCCTCGAGCGTCTGGCCGGAGAGCGTCCGCCCGCTCATGTCCACGATGGTGAGCGACAGCATGAGCGGCACGCGCGCGCCGCGGGCATCGAAGAGTTCCAGGATGCCGAACACGGCGGCCTTGAGGTTGAGCGTGTCGAACGCCGTCTCGAGCAGCAAGACGTCCGCCCCGCCGTCCAGCAGGCCGCGCGCCTGCTCGGCGTACGCGTCGGCAAGCTCGCGGAACATGATCGCGCGGTAGCCCGGGTCGCTCACGTCGGGCGAGAGCGAGGCGGTTTTGTTGGTCGGCCCGAGCGACCCGGCGACAAAGCGCGGGCGCCGCGGGTCGGCCAGTGTGGCGGCCTCCGCGGCCTCGCGGGCGATCCGGGCGGCGGCCCGATTGATGTCGTAGGCCAGGTGGCCGGTGCCGTAGTCGGCCTGGGAGACGCTGGTGGCGGTAAACGTGTTGGTCTCGATGATGTCGGCGCCGGCCGCCAGGTAGGCGTCATGGCAGGCGCGGACGATGTCGGGGCGCGTGAGGCACAGGAGGTCGGCGTTGCCCTGGACGGGCTGGGGGTGGTCGGCGAGGAGCGCGCCGCGGTAGTCGTCTTCGCCCAGCGCGCGGGCCTGGATGAGCGTGCCCATGGCGCCGTCCAGGATGAGGACGCGCTCTGCCAGGAGCTGGGCGAGCGGGTGCGGATTGTCGGATAGGGATCGGCCGGGCTGGCGGCTCATCGTGTCTCCTTCCCGCGGCTGCAGGGGGACCGCACGAGGTTGCGTTGCACGCGATCGGCGCGCGGGGCGCGGCCGTTGGGCGGATTATAGCGGGCGGGCGCGCGACAGCTCAGCGCAAGCGGCTGACCCTGCGATGTGGAGCGCCGGCAGGCCACCGTCACAACGTGAGACGCGAGCGCAGGCGATTGTGACTTCCAGCGCACCGCGGATACTCGTCGAATCGTGCGTGGGGAGGGCGGGTTGAACCGCCGAACCGATCCTGGAAGGACGACGTGGTACAAACCCGCCCCTACAGTCGGTTGACGCACGGCCGGTGTCACCGTGTAGGCCATCCTTCCCGGGCAAGGGCCCGGCCGCGCCATGCGCAATGGTAGGGGCGGGTTTGAACCTGGTTCGCCAAGCGTACCCCATTCGCGCGGCTAACCCGCCCTCCCCGTGCACCGTTTGAAGGACGAGAGCGCATCGCCGGGATCGAGCATGCCCCGCCCTGGTACTCGTCGCCGAGCGATCTGCCATGGACTGGAATTGGCACCGAATGAACTCGGTGCCTCATTCTCAGCTCTCTCCAGCGGGCGCGTCGTCATCGTCCCCGGGCACCTCGATGTCCCACCGGTCCAGGCAGTGCGCGCACCGGTACGCCACGATGTCGCCCGGCTCGGGGCCGAAGCCCTCCTCGTAGCGCGTGAGCAAACCGCACGGTCCGCCGCACTCGACGCAGACAATGGTGTCGGGGAGTCGCGACGTGTCGGGGCGGGGCGTGTTGTCGGTCATGGTGCATGGTCCTCGTCGATGTCGCGGGGTTGGCTCGCGGATGGGAGCGAGAGCGCGCCACGGGCTGACCGATTGCCGGTCACTCGCTGGCGAGCACGATGAGGCCCGCCTCGCCTGCGGCAACGACGACGAAGGTGCCGCTGACGGCGATGTCGGTTGGCATGGCGGGGAGGTCGACAAAGCCGGCGATCGATGGCGCGTGCGGGCTGGATATGTCGACCAAGTACAAGCCGGGTTCTGGATCCGCGCTGCCAGCGACCAGCAGCGGTCCGCCCGGCGTGTCGACCCTCACGGCCATGGCCAGGGCGTAGGGCAGGTCCAGCGTAGCGATGGCGGGCTCGGAGAGGCTCTGGGAAGCGTTGCGCATCGCTACGGAGCCCGGAGGGCAGGTCAGATGGGGGTTGAGGCACATCGAGTGGACGAGGAATGCAAAGTCGTCCTGCCACACCACGGCATAGAGGCTCGAGCCCTCAATGACGTCCTGCCGCAGGAACTCGACGCGGACGGGTCGCGGCAACCGTCGTCCGTCCTGCGTCGTCGTGGCGACGAGCACATCCGCGGGCAGCGCGCCGATGAAGTCGGGTCGGCGTGGATCCGAGACGTCAAAGGCCAGCGGGCCATCGTAGGGCGGGAGGGCGGGCGAACCGTGATGGATGACCAGGACGGATCCAACCACGTGCATCGATCGGATTCCAAACGGCGTACACGTCGGTTCTCGGATGTTCATCGTCTCGGGTGGGACGCAGCCAACCAACTCGGGCTGGATAACGCCGACGTGGCGCAGCGCGGAAAGGTCGTCGCGCGGGAGCTTTTGAAAGACGTCGAGGTCGGCATCCTGTGCCGTGTAGATGGCGCCGGCATCCGCGACGAGGTCTTCGGCGACGACGTTGAAGCTGTGCCAGCTGCGATCCAGTAGGCCGGATGCGTTGAGCACGAGCTGGTAGATCGCACCCGGACGGAACGTGCCCTCTCGCAATGCGATGAGCGAGGACCCGCTGCTGACCACGCGCTTAAACGTGGGAATGCTCGGGACGTTCAAGTCGAGCGAGTTGAACGTCCGACCGGGTCCGCCGAGGTCCGAAACGCGCAACGATTGAAGGGCAACCTCACTCGGCAAGTCGCGATCGTGGGCGATGATGACCTCGCCTCCGATCTGGACGGCTGTAGACTGCTCAATCCCGTCCCATCGGTGAATCCCCCTCAGGAGCGCGTGGCCGGGATGGCCAGACGCCTGGCCAAGCAAGAGGATGTCAACGCCCTCCTGACCCATGACGAGCAACGTGTCGCCAGCCGCTTTCACCCACTCGACATGGCCCGGGCACGCCAGCGAACCGAGCAACGTCAGAACGCCCTGCTCGCCCACGTCAAACGCGAAGACGCACGGTCGTTCTGGTTCGTCGGATTCGTAAAACGCTACGGCAAACAGCCGGCGACCATCCACCGCGACGAGATGCGGCCACTTCCCGTCATCGTAACTGCTCCACGGCCAGCTCAACTGGGAGAGAAGCATCGGCACTTCGACGCGCTCGAGATCGAGCACCATCAGGCCCGCTACGCCGCCAGTGAGGTAAGCGAAGCGGCCGGCGACGGCGATGCTCCGAGACCAGTCCGGCAGCGCAAAGATCCTGGCTCGGGCTGGCCCCGCGGGATCGGCGAGGTCCACGACGGCCAGGCGCTTGTGGTCTAACAGCGCCAGCGCGTGGTGGCCATAGAGGGCTAGGCCTTCCACGTTGCCCAGGTCCAGGCTTGCCGCGATGGGCATCTCGGTCTCGCCGACTTCGAGGATGGTGAGCCCGCGCGACGTGCCGACCACCGCAAACGCTCCAAGTCGGACGAAGGCCGCGGGCATGCCCGACAGTAGGGGGCTGGAAGCGCGGATGTCCTGCCAATACGCGTCGCGGCGCTTGAAGCGATGGATGCGCCCACCGATCGCCGCGACGAGCTCGCCGTCGATGTCGCCGAGCAAGCGAGCGGTGCCGCCGATCTGGTCGGCGAAGACGAGCCTGGCGGCCGGCGTCGGGCTCGGCCCGCCGTTTGGGGACGTCGAGGCCACGGGCAAAGCACTGCTTGGTTCGACCCCGGAGCTACCCAGCTGGGTCCGGCCGAGGTCCGCCAAGCGCACGTTCCAGGGCACGGGCGTCATGGTGGCCGAGGGCGTGGTGGGTTCGGCGGTAGCCGATTCCGACGGCTCGATCGTCATGGTCGTGTCGCAGCTGGTCAGGATCAGGGCCAGCAAGAGCGCGCCGCCGCGGTCCAGAAAGGGCTTCGCGACGATCATGAAGTGCTCCCAAGGGTCAGGACACGTGCATTGGCGGCAAAGAGCGAAGGGCGTTGTGAATCAGCCTTCGCCCGTGTCGGCCCGCGCGGCGGCCTCGAGAAACGCGCTAAAGCGCGCGACATCTGCCTCGATCAACGCGACCAAAGCGGGCAGTCGGTCGGTGAGCTGATGGACCTTCAGTGGATCGTAGTCCCACGTGTAGAGGTTGCGAACCAGGTGACGGAAGCGCAGGTACTCCTCCAGCTGTCCGCGGGAGGCACCGCTGAGAAACGCCGGCCGCGCCAGCGGCACGTCCAAGGCCATCTGATCGAGTAGGTCGCGATGCCACGCCGCGCCTCGCGGCACACCGCCGTCGAGCTCGCGAGCGAGCCATTCGAGAATGCGCTCGACGCCTCCGTAGAACCCGTGGAGGTTCAGGACCGTGGCCTCGACGATGGCCTCCGAATCCGCTGCGGACGCCTCCGCAACCGCCAGGAGACCAGCGCGATCGGCGGCGCGGCGTGCGTCCTGCCAGTCCGAACGGAGGCGCTCGGCGAGCACCGCAAAGCGAGGGCTCAAAGCTGTTCGCCTTGTTCGAGGACGAGGTTGCGGAGGCGCTCCGGGCAGGCGTCGAGGTCGACGAGGTCGACCTCGCGTCGCGTCATCGCGGCAATGTCAGCCCAGGCGCGGAAGAAGCGCTCCGGGGCAATGCCCGATGCGGCCAGGTCGATGTCCGACCGATCGTCGAACGCCCCACCGCCACACACCGATCCAACGGCGTAGACGGCGCTGGCGCCGTACTTTTCGCGCAACTCGAACGCCATGCGATGGGCGTCGGACATCGCCGCCCTGCGCTCCAGTGCGTTCCGCTCGGCTTCCTGTCGCTCCAGAGCGCGAATCCCCACCAGGTACTCGGCAAACGGCTGGGGCTCGGGGAGAACAGGTGGATCGCCGTCATCGATAATGAGCGTTGCGGCCGGCATGGGGTTCTCCGCGGATCGGCGCGCGCGGCACGTGAGCGCACTGCGCAGCGCTGGCTTGGGCCATCACTGGACCCAGTGGCCAAGGTTACCGCCTTGTCGCCGGATCGCCTACCCCGTCGCCCTCGTTTCGATAGCGGCACGAGCGTCCTCTGTCCTCAGCCGCCCGATTCGTCCTCCGGAACCTCGATGTCCCACCGGTCCAGGCAGTGCGCGCACCGGTACGCCACGATGTCGCCCGGCTCGGGGCCGAAGCCCTCTGCGTAGCGCGTGAGCATGCCGCACGGTCCGCCGCACTCGACGCACGTGATCGTGTCGGGCAGGCGCGGCGCGGAGGTTCCGGTAGGTTCGTCGATCATGAACAGATCCTCCATGTGGCGTCGGCCTTCGCTCGCATCGACGCCAGCAAGCTTAGCTGCATCGAGGGTCCGTCACGACGCGGCTCTCATGCCTCAAGCCGGCGCTCGCGACCCGGCCGTTGGTCAGGTCGTCGGCACCTTACGTGGACACCATAGGCCCAGCATCGCAAGCCAAGTGAGTTCCCTCCGCCCACCGCCAACCGCTAGCATGACGGGACGACATCCCGCATGGAGTGACCGATGACGACCGTTCGAACGCAATCGAACCCTTTCGCATCCCACCGGCCCTGGCGCCCGCTCGCCGTCGCGTGCGTCCTGGCGTGCGGTCTCCTGGTGAGCGCGTGCACGGTCCAGGACGGCGACGTCCTGCCGGATCCCGACATGGGCAACGGGCCGAGCGAACAGCCGACCGCTACGGCATTGGACCCGTCGTCGACGTTGCCGGCCACGCCATCGGCGTCCGACGTCGCGTCCCTAGCCGGTGCCAAGTCGACCCGCGACGCCGAGCTGGCCGCACTGGCGGGCGCTGACGCCGTGACGGTGGTCGAAGACTGGGCCGAGTTCGAAAGTGCGGACGCTGTCGAGTCAACGATCGCGCGCAACCTGGGCGTGGGCGAGAACTCGATGACCCTGTCGCTTGGCGCAGCGGAGGCGTCGACTCTACCGGACGACGGGCTTGTGTATACCTATGTGATCCCGAATGGCGTGCTCGTGTTGACCTACGAGATCCTGGCATCCGCGCCCCACGACTTCGTGGGCTTCAACCGCGATCTCGACCCGCCGGCCGACTGGACGGGCGCGAGCGACCTGGCGCTATGGATCGATGCGACCATGGACGCCGACGTGAACGTCGTCTTCCAGTTCCGCGAGATCTCGGGGGAGGTGTGGCGCCACCAGGGGCCGATGCCAACATCGGCTGACGGTTCGCCGTTGGTCGTGCCCATCGACGCGGAAGCCTTTGCGTGGGCAAGCTGGTCGACGACGGAGAACGGCACGCCCGACCTCGGCGCGATCGACCAGTACGGCGTGTACGTGGGGCATTCGGGACCCGGAAGGGCCGGCGTCGTGCACTTCGGGCCGATCGCCCTGATCCGCTGAACAGCGCGGGGTCGCTCATGTTCGCGTCAAACGGCTCGACCCTGACCGTCGTCCTTGCCGTCGCACTCCTGGCGGGCTGCGCGCCGGCACGGCCTCTGGCAACTGGCGGGCCCGGTCGTTCGAGCCAGGCCGGCGATGCGGCGGAGACCGAACGTGCCGTCGCGACGTCCGAATCGGCTCAGGTAGCCAAAGATGCCGAAGCGGAACCTCCCAGTGCGACGACCGGAGCAGCCCCGGTCGCCGCGGATGCCGACGCTGGACCTGCCGCTGCGACGACCGGATCGGCCTCGGTTGCCGCCGATGAAAGCCCCGCGGCAACCGATGCGGTCAATCGCACCGAAGGCGCGGCGTCATCGACGGCCCCGGCCCAATCGCCCGAAGCCGTGCCCGAGGCCACGCTGCCCGACCTCGGACCAGCGCCGGAGCTTGCCGGCGACCCCTGGCTCAACACCGCCGAGCCGCTCGACCTTGCGCGCCTACGCGGCAAGGTGGTCCTGGTCGAGTTCTGGACGTTTGGCTGCATCAACTGCCGCAACGTCCTCCCGCACGTGGCCGGGTGGCACGCACGCTATGCGGGCGACAGGTTCGAGGTGGTCGGCGTCCATTACCCGGAGTTCGACTACGAGCGCGAGCTCGACAACGTACGGGGCGCCGTGGCCGAGCTCGGCGTCGGCTACCCGGTGGCCGTGGACAACGACGGCGCGACGTGGGGCGCGTGGCACCAGCGCTACTGGCCGACGCTCCACCTGGTGGACCACCGGGGGCGCCTGCGCTACACGCATATCGGCGAGGGTGGTTACGCCGAGACCGAGGCCGCGATCCGAGCGCTGATCGCTGATGCGGAGCACGACGTGTAGAGCGCGACGTGTCGATGGCCGTCCTCCCATCGGGCGGGGCCGCGTCGTCGACCTTGCGGAGGCAGCCGCAACCTTGACCCGCCGCCGCCACCCGCGTTACCCTGCCGCGTCCCTCGATCATCAGCCAGCCGCCGCAGGCCGGCGCACCCGCCGCGTCCAAGACGACGCGGATCAGGACCCTGCGGCTCGTTCCAGGGAGACCCACACCATGACCGATTTCGACCACCTCGCCTCCGTCGCCCGCTCGCTCGTCGCGCCGGGCAAGGGGATTCTGGCGGCCGACGAGAGCACAGGCACCATCGCCAAGCGCTTTGCCGGCATCGGCGTCGAGTCGACCGAGGCCGCGCGCCGCGACTACCGTGAGATGCTGTTCACCACCGCCGGCATGGCCAACCACATCAGCGGCGTCATCCTCTACGACGAGACGCTGCGCCAGGACGGGGCGGACGGCACGCCGCTGCGCGAGGTCCTCCGCCGGCAGGGCGTCCAGCCGGGCATCAAGGTGGACACCGGCGCCAAGCCCCTGCCGCTCCACGAGGGCGAGACGGTGACCGAGGGCTTGGACGGGCTCGCCGGGCGCTTGGCCGAGTACGCCGCGCTGGGCGCCACGTTCGCCAAGTGGCGTGCCGTCTACCGCATCGACGAGGACCTGCCCAGCGGCGCGTGCGTGGAGGCCAACGCCCACGCGCTCGCCCGCTACGCGGCCGCCTGCCAGGAGGCGGGCTTGGTGCCCATCGTCGAGCCCGAGGTGCTCATGGACGGCGACCACGACCTGGAGACGTGCGAGCTGGTGTCCACCGACGTGCTGGTCGCCGTGTACGACGCGCTCTACGGCCAGGACGTGGAGCTGGAGGGCACGCTGCTCAAGCCGAGCATGGTCATCGCGGGCAGCGAGCACCGCACGCCGTCCACCGTCGACGAGGTCGCGGAGGCGACGCTGCGCGTCCTGCGGCGGACCGTACCGGCGGCCGTGCCGGGCATCGTGTTCCTCTCCGGCGGGCAGAGCGCCGAGCTGGCCACACGCCACTTGGACGCCATGAACCGTCAGGGGCCGCACCCGTGGGCGCTCAGCTTCTCGTACGGCCGCGCCCTCCAGGCGCCGGCGCTGGCCGCGTGGGGCGGCCAGGCAGCCAACCGCGCCGCGGGGCAGGCGGCGTTCCTCAAGCGCGCGCGCTGCAACGGCGCGGCGCGGGACGGAGCGTGGGTGGAGGCGATGGAGGCGTAGGCGAGGACCTCGATGGCCGGCACGGCGCGCGAGGGCATCCCGGCAGGGGTCAACGACGCCGCGCTCGAGGTCCTTGCGACGACTTCCTCGCGCCTATAGCCCCGCCTTCGCCATGAGCGCGGGCAGGAAGATCCACGACACGGCTTGGGTGCCGGGCGTTCCCGGCGCCGTCGCGACGCCGGTGGCTGTCGCGGTCGGCGCGGGGTCGTCCGTGGCGGTCGCCGTCGCGGTGGTCGTCGGCGGCACCTCGGTGGCCGTGGGCAGCACCGGCGCCTTCGCGCGCGGCCCGAAGAGGATGGCCACGCGCCCCGTGTTGGATCCCCCCATCGCACTATAGGGCGGGTAGCTGACCAGCACGTCCAGCGTGCCCGAGCCGTCGACGTCGCCGCTGAAGAACCAGCCCTCCGGTAGGTCCTCCCATCGCCCGTCGGGGTCCGTCGCATCGTACGCGCCCGTGCGAACCTGGCCGCCGAAGAACACCGTGGTGCGGTCGAACACGAGCTCGGCCATCCCGTCGCCCGTTAGGTCGAAGGCGTTGAGGTCGAACGTGTCGGTGATGCCAACGACCGACCACGCGGCGTTCTCGGGACGCACCATGCGCGCGGCCAGGTCGGGGCCACCCGGGTAGACGCGCACGGTGCCCGCATCGTGGTCGGCGACGATGACGTCGGACAGGCCATCGCCGTCCAGATCCGGAACCGTGCGCGCACCGAATGCCTGGTCGCCCTCGCCCAGGCGCGCGTCCGCCTCCGCGGCCAGGTCGTACGCCTCCTCCCAGGCCGCGCGCCCTTCGAGCAGCGCGACGTCAGCGCCCTCGCCGATCAACGTGGCCACGATGTCGGCCAGCCCATCGCCGGTGACGTCCGCGACATCGACCGAGTTCGTGGCGGGCTGGAGCGTTACGTCCACGCCGGCCTCGCGGATGGTGCCCGGCCACGGGTCGCGCCCTAGGTAGATGTGCACGCCCTCGAGGCTGCGCAGGACGAGGTCCGGCAGCCCGTCGCCGCTCAGGTCCTCTGCAAACGCCTGGAGGTAGGCGGCCAGCCCCGGGGCGTCGATGTTGATGTCGCCGCGCGTGATGTTGGGACGGCCGGACCATGACTCGGGGCTGAAGTTGACGTGAACGGTCGCGGCCGTGCGCCGCATGATGTTCTGCCGGATGAGCTGTGAGATCAGGTCGTCGCGCCCGTCGCCGTCGACGTCGGCCACCCCGATCATCTGGAGGCTGTCGTCCATGCCAAGGACGGGCAGCGTGAGCTTGAGCGGCTGCAGGCTGCGCACCGCGGCGCTGGCCGGCCACGTCGACCGCCCGAGGACGACGACCGGCTCGCTCTTCTCATCGCCGTGGACGCCCGTGGGCAGCTCGCCGAGCAACAAGTCGGCCGCGTCGTCCGCGTTCATCATGCCCACCCCGTAGACGGTGAGCGTGACGTCGCGCGCGCTGCCCAGGATCTGGGCATCCAGCGCGCCGCGCACCGGCAGCGGCACGTGCCCAGCGCGCGCGGCGGAGACGCCCAGGAGCAAGGCCAGGGCGGCCGCGAGGGCGAGGGTCCGGGCGAAGGGTTGTACGACGAGGTGCAGACCTCCCGTGACAGCAACCGATGAGGCCGGTGGGGTCACGGGATCTAAGAGGCGCTTGCCAGCAATCATCAGATACGCTCGCATGGTATGATCGGGACAGCGCAACGCGCCGAAGACCACCCCACTTTACGGCGTCCGCGGCCTACAGGCCAGCGAGCGTCCGCCACACGACCATCGACGCGCGGGAGGCCCACATGGGACGACTCGAAGCGATCTGGATCAAGCGCGCCATGGGCGGCCCGATGGACGCGGCCGAGCGGGCGACGCTCGTGGCCGGCCGGGGCATCGCGGGCAACGCCAACCAGGGCGAGCGACGCCAGGTGACGATCATCGAGCGCGAGGTGTGGGACGACGTCGCGCGGCGCCTGGGCCACGACCTGTCGCCCGACACGCGCCGGGCCAACCTCCTGGTGTCGGGCATCGCGCTCCGGGAGACGCGCGATCGGGTGCTGGCCATCGGCGGCGTGCGCGTTCGCATCCTCGGCGAGACCAAGCCCTGCCACCAGATGGAGGAGGCCTTCCCCGGCCTCGAGGCCGCGCTCTGGCCCGACTGGGGCGGCGGGGCGTTCGGCGAGGTAATTGAGGGCGGCGTGGTGGCGGTGGGGGACGACGTGGGGTGGGCCGAGGACGCGGGCGTCGCTGAGATGGAGCACGCCGCGGGGCCGTCGGCGAGCGCTTGACCCGATGGCGTCGCAAAGCTGACGCCCGATTGGCGCGAGGTGCTTGTGTTCGAAATGCCGGTGGCAGTACGCTCCCATGGCAGCGCGACCTGGCGGACCAAGACGCAGCCGGCTAGCAGGGCTATACTGCGCGGTAGGTGAGGTGCCATGACCGTGACCCAGACCTTCCCGTCCGCACGCGACCGGTGGATCGACCTGGACCTCTCACCGCTGGCGGACGTGTCAGCCGAGGCCTTCTTCGATCTGTGCCGGGCCAACCCAACGCTGCGCTTCGAACGCAATGCGACGGGAGCCATCATCGTCATGCCGCCGGCGGGCCTGGTCACAAGCCATCGCAACAGCAAGCTGACCGCCGCCGTCCACGCGTGGGCCGAGCGAGACGGCACGGGCATCGTCGCGGACTCCTCTGGCGGCTTCGTGCTCCCAAACGGGGCGACGCGCTCGCCCGATGTCGCGTGGATTCGACGTGAACGGTTGGCCGGCCTCTCCGCGCGCGAGACCGATCGATTCGTCGCGCTCTGCCCAGACTTCGTCGTCGAATTGCGCTCGCCCAGCGATCGGTTGGCGGAACTCCAGGCCAAGATGAACGAGTACGTTGCCAACGGGGCAAGGCTGGGATGGCTCGTCGATCCGCTGGAGCGCACGGTCACGGTGTATCGACCGGGCGCGCCGCGCGAGTCGATGGTGCATCCGGAACAGCTAAGCGGCGCGCCAGAGCTGCCTGGGCTGGTCGTCGACCTGGCCGGGGTGTGGGACGTGGGGTTCTAGCGCGGCGGGTGCGGGTACAGGTCAGCCGCCGCACCCTCAAGCGCGCCGCGCCGCCCAACGGGCCGCGCCCCGCAGCCCAAGCCCGACCACCAGCAGCCCCAGGCCGCTGGCGATGGCCTGCACGTCCAAGGAGGCGGCCAGCGCCAGGCACGCGGCGAGCCCCGCCAGTGCCACCCAGCGCGGCGCCTAGCGATCCGCGGACGCCAAGCGCAGCGCCGCCAGGTTGGTGATGGCGTAGTACAGGAGGATGGTAAACGCGGCGCCGCTCAGGATCGCCTCCAGCCGGCCGGCCATCGCCACCGCGACGAGCAGCGCGCCCGTGACCAACACCGCGCGGTCCGGCGTTCCGTGCCGTGGGTGAACGTGTGCCAGCGCGCCGGGCAGGTCCTTGCGCCGCGCCATAGCCAGCATCATCCGGCTAATGCCCAGCGTCTGGCTGAGCAGCACGCCGAGCCCGACCAGGAACGCAGGGCCCGCGACGCCGGCGGCCACGCCCGACACGACAGAGATGCCGGCCCCGATGATGGCGCCCATCCCGATGGCCGACGCGCTGAGGAGGCTGAGGTCGCGGCGGAGGGCGGGCGGGTTGACCGCCGATGCGGGGTCGGGCGGCGCAGGGTCGGCGGTGCGGGCGGGGTACAACGGGCTCATGGCGGCTCCTGGCGGCGCGGGCCTGCCATTGCAACGCGCGTGCTGTGCCCTGCGCGCGGTCTGGGACTCACGACCGCGCGCCGATTGCAATGTCGTTTGCCGATTTCGACGAGAGTGCGTGTGGCGCCATGCCGGGCGCGAAGCTGGTGGCCGTGTGCCGATTCGGCAGCAGCGGTCGTCTGAACGGATGTGAGCGACCAGCAGCGCAGACGCGCCTCCAAGGCAGCACCTCGGCCGATGGGCACGTGGCCAAGCTGAAGCGCGCGCTCGGCTTGGTCGAGCTCACCTTCTACGGCGTCGGCATCATCATCGGGGCGGGCATCTACTCGGTGATCGGCGCGGCCGCGGGCGCCGCCGGCGACGCGCTCTGGCTGAGCTTCCTCGTCGGCGCGGGCACGGCGCTGCTCACGGCGCTCTCGTACGCGGAGCTCGCCACCATGTACCCCGAGGCCGGCGCCGAGTACGTGTACCTGGGCCATGCCATGCCGGGCCGGCGCTGGGCGCCGTTTGCCATCGGCACCGCGCTCGTCGTCGCGGGCGCCGCAACAGCAGCCACCGTCGCGCTCGCGTTCGCGGGCTACCTGAGCGCGTTCGTCCCGGCGCCCCGAGGGCTGGTCGCGCTGGTGCTCCTCGCCGGGCTCACCGGCTTGAGCATTGCCGGCATCCAGCTCTCCAGCCGCGTCAACATGGTGCTCACCACCGTCGAGGTGCTTGGCCTGATCCTGGTCATCGGGGTCGGCGCCACGGCGCCAGGCTTCGGCGAGGCACTCGGCGCCAAGCCAACGCCGGGCCTCTTCGCGGCCGCGGCGCTCATCTTCTTCGTCTACCTGGGCTTCGAGGACGTCGCCAACCTGGCTGAGGAAGCCAAGGAACCGGCACGCGACATGCCGCGCGCCATCCTGCTCAGCCTGGGCATCACCACGGTTCTCTACGTGTTGGTCGCGCTCGCGGCCGTAGCGCTCGCGCCGCCGGAGCAGCTGGCCGCCAGCAGCTCGCCGCTGGCTACGGCGGTGGCCGAGCGCGCGCCCCGGCTCGAGGGCGCCATCGGCGTGGTTGCCCTGTCGGCCACCGCCAACACGGCGCTGATCGCCCTGGTGGCCGTCAGCCGGATGCTGTTCGCCATGGCGCGCGAGGGCGACATGCCGGCGGTCCTCGCCAGGCTCCTGCCCAAGCGCCAGACGCCGTGGGCGACATCGCTCGTGATGCTCGCCGTCGCGGCGCTGCTCCTGCCGTTCGGCGAGGTCGCGCTGGTGGCCAGCGTCGCCTCGTTCGCGTCGCTCCTCGCCTTTGCCGCCGTGAACATCGCGCTGGTCGTGCTGCGCTTCCGCGAGCCATCGCGCAAGCGCCCGTTCCGCGTGCCGCTGGCCATGGGCAGCGTCCCGATCCTCCCGGTGCTGGGCGCGGCATCGGCGCTCGCCCTGCTCACGCAGTTCGAGCCGCTGGTCTACGCCGTGGGGACGGGCGTCCTGGTCACCGGCCTTGGCCTGTACGCCACCCGGCGGTACTGGCCCGAAGCTGGCGCTTAGCGCGGCCGATCGGCAGGCGCTGGAAGGCGACATGCCGCGCGAAGCGTGATGCGCTCGGGTCAAGGGCTGTGCTATCGTCCTCGTTCCTGAGCTGCTCACCCATGGGCTGGATGAGCCATCGATAGAGCTCTAGACTCGAAAGGACGCAGAGATGCCGCATGTACGAATCGAGCACGCCGTTCCAGACTTCGCGGCGTGGAAGCAGCTGTTCGACAGCGATCCCGCGGACCGCAAGGGCTCGGGCGTTCGCCGCTACCAGATCTTTCGAGCGCGGGACGATGCCAACGTCGTCATGATCGACCTGGAGTTCGACCGCATCGAAGCGGCCGAGGCGTTTGTGGACGCGTTGGAGCGGCTGTGGCAGGGACCTGCCAAGGCGATCATGCAGAACCCGCGCGCTCGGATCGTGGACCGCGTCGAATCCGCTGAGCTCTAGGCGGCATGTCTCGTCGCGCGCGGGCATGAAGCGCTTCGTCAAGGCCCTGGTCGCTTGGAGCATGGTGCTCGGCGCATCGGTCGCGGGCGCGTTCCCCGTCGCCTCGTCGGGCGCCGCCCAACCAGCAGAGGACCCCGGTCCGCACCGCGTCTTCCTGCCGCTGGTTGCGCGCCAGCTCGAGGCGTCGCTCCTGCCCGTCGGGCAACTGGGCGGCGCGATGGACGCGGTCACCGTCGATGCGTCGCACATCTACGTGGGCGTGGGTCCTCGGGTCGAGGTGCTGGACCGCGCCGACCCGGCCCGACCGGAACGCGTCGGCCAGAGCGAGGTGCTGGTCGACATCGTGCGCGATTTGGAGCGGGTGCACGACCACCTCTATGCAGCCACAGCCGACGGCATCGTGATCTTGTCCGTCGCCGGCCCCGGTGACCCCCAAGTCGTCGGTTTCCTACCGCTGTCCGGCGGGGCGGGCATGGCGCGCGCGGCGAGCGGAAGGCTGTACGTGGCCGCGCTCGAAGCCGGGCTCATCGTCTACGACCTCACCGTGCTCTCCGCTCCGCTCGAGATCGGCCGCTACGACACGGATGGCTCGGTGGGTGACCTCGCCCTGAGCGGCGACTTCGCCGTGCTGGGCGATTCGCTCGACCCAGATTTCTTCCGCGGACGCGGCGGGCTGCGCGTCGTCGACGTCGCCGACGTCGAGCAGATGCACGAGACGGACTTCGTGACCACGCCGGAGAGTGGTGGCGAGACCTTGGCGGCGCGCGATGGAACGGTCTACGTCGCGTGGAATCGGCTGACCGTATTCGATTTGGACCAAGCGGGCCGACTGTCGGAGCGCGGGCAATTCGATGACCGCGACCTGTATGCGATCGCGAGCATCGAGCCGCGGGGGGCGGAGCTGTTCATGGCCACCGGCACCGGCCTCTGGATGGTCGATTTCTCCGACCCAGCGCAACCGCGAACGCTGGCCCGCGTGCCTGCGGCCGACTCGCGCGGAGACCTCGCCCTGGTTGACGACTTGGCTCTATTGACCGCGCGCTGGCCCTACCGGCTTGTCATCGTCGATGTATCGACGCCCGCTGCGGCTCATGCCGTCGGCGAGTACGGCTCGGTTGGCGACCTGCGGTCGGTCCAGGTTCTGGGGGAACGCGCGTTTGCGTATGAGCCAAGCCGTGGGCTGGTCGAGCTGGAGGTTGCCGATCCCTCCCGGCCGCAGCGCGTCGGCCTGGCCGTGCGTGAGCGCAATGGCTTCGACTCCAACAGCTCGTGGGTCGTCTCGGGAACGCACGCCTACAGCGTCGATGGCTGGCTGATGGATATCGAGCTATGGGGCGATGCGCTCGGTACCATCGGCTGGGGCGCCGACCGATCGGCCGAGGCCGTCGCGGTCGAAGGAGGCTACGCGTTCGTGGCCGTGACCGATAACGCGGGTTACGACCAGCTCCACCCTGGTCACCTTGCCGTCGTCGACATACGCGACCCCGTGAACCCTCGAGAGGTCGCCGCGGCGGGCGTGATCGCCGGGCACGGGCTACACCTCGTCGTGGCGGCAGGGATGGCGTACCTGACCGAACGCGAGCCGATCGATCGCTATGAGAGCGTGGGCGTGCTGCGCATCTTCGACGTGCGGGACCCTCTGCAACCGGCCGAGTTGGCGCGGCTACGCGTGGACGGCGATGTCCGCGGCATCGCGTACGATGACGGCCTCGTGGTCCTCGCCGACTTCGCTCCCGGCGGTGGCATCATCGTCGTCGACGTTGCCGACGCGGCGGCGCCGCGGATCGTTTCGCGCTTCTCTGAGGTGCCCGACCTCGGCCCAAGCAGAGCGGTGGCGATGGCCGATGGGATCGCGTACGCTCGGACGGACGGCGCGTTGGTTGCGGTGGATGTCACGGAGCCCAGCCTGCCGCACGTTGTCGCGTCGATCCGGCGGCCGCTCTGGTCGCTCGCAGCGATCGCGGCCGTTGGCGAGCACGTATTCTTGGTGGAGGGCGTGTACGGCCTCAAGGTGCTCCGGCTGATCCGTCGTCCTTGACCCGAGCGATCGGCCAAGGCATCCCGAGTCACCGCTCGGCGACCACCAAGTTGGCGCCGCTGGTGGGATCCGGCCCGACGGCTAGCGCGACGGCGCGAACGGCGTCCGACGCGCTGGAGTGGTCGGCGAGGTGCGCGACGAGCGCGGCGGTTGCGCGGTCCGTGTGCCCGGCGGAGACATCGCCGTCCCAGCCGATCACGGCCCGGGCGCCGCGATCCAGGAACGCTTGCGCAAGGCCCTGGTCACGCAGCGTGTTGCAGCCCATCAGAACCACGACCGCATCGGGGCGGAAGCGGCCGCGCAGCTGCTCGCGCACGAAGCGCGCGCCGAGGCCAAGGTAGGGTCGCATGTCGGTGCCCACTGCCCGGCGAACCGGGACGAGGGCGTCGGCCGCCTCCGCGCTGAGCCGAGTTGCACCGACGGGCGCCGAGCCTTCCGCCGGGACACCTGCGTCGTCCAGACCCGACGCATCGATCGCCCGGAGCGCGCTCACGTCAAAGCGCCCCAGGTCGACGGGCTCGCTGCTGAACAGGGCCGCGGCGTCGGTCAGGCGCCCCGCGGCGACGATCCGCGCGGCATGCGCGCGCAGGATGATCAGGCGCGCGCCATCGCCCGGCAGCGCCTGGAGCCGTTCGACGGTCACGTCCGCCGAGGGCACGTACGTCAGCCGGTATCCGGCCGCCCCAAGGACGGCCCCCACGTCATGGACAAACGCCGGATGCGGTTCGAACATCGCCAGCTCGTCGATGAGCACGGCCCGCCGGATCGGCAGGCCAGGCACCCTGTTGGCCAAGCGCGCCCCGGCCAGCAGCACGACGGTAAGGGCGACGATGCTGGCCACCAGGAGCTCCGTGCCCAGCGTCCTGTCGACCTGCGGGATCGGCGGCGCGGCCGGCCTTTGCCGCCTCAACGCGCCGACCGCCCAAGTCGCGCCCGCGCGAATATCGCCAGCGCCGCCGAGCACAGCGCAACGACCAGGCTGAGCGCTCCTCGGCCCGTCGCCGGCGTCTCGCGCGGCTCAGGCGCTCTGAGCACTAACGCACCAAGAGACTCGCCGCCGACCATCGAGCCGGTAAGGCTGCGGCCGAACGCGTCGGGGGCTACTTCGCCTGTGGCGGTGGCCGTGCGCGTTGCAGAGGGCGTCCGCGTGGGCGTCGTCGTGCGCGTCGCCGTGGCCGTTCGTGTCGGCGTGCGGGTCGCCGTGGTCGTCGCGGTGCGCGTTGCCGTGCGGGTCGGCGTGGTCGTCGCGGTGCGCGTTGGCGTGCGGGTTGGCGTCTGGGTCCGCGTGCTCGTCGGCGTGCGGGACGGCGTGCTCGTCCGCGTCGCGCTCGACATGGTGGTGGCCGTCGGCGTGGTCGAGCTGGTCCCGGTGGTGGCGGGAGAGGCGGTCGGCGACGGCGTGGACGCGCTGGTCCCGGTGGCGGCGGGCGAACTGGTCGGCGACGGCGTGGACGCGCTGGTCCCGGTGGCGGCGGGCGAACTGGTCGGCGACGGCGTGGACGCGCTGGTGCCGGTGGCGATGGGCGAGCCGGTCGGTGACGGTGTGGGCGAGCTTGGTGGCGTTTGCGTTGGGCTGCTCGTCGGCGTGTTGGTCGCCGTGCTGGTCGCCGTGTTGGTCCAGGTGCCCGTCGCCGTCACCGTCGGCGCATCGGCACACTGCGAGCGGACGACGGCGCTGCTATCCATCGTCACCGCTTCGGTGCTGGCGATTGCGCGGCCCGAGAGGAGGGTCCCGGTGTTCAGCGTGATGCTGGCCAGGGCCAGGATGTTGCCGATGAACGACGTGGTGGTGTCCAGCGTTGCCGACGAGCCGACCTGCCAGAAGACGTTGCAGTCCTGGCCATCGTTGATGAGCAGGACGGACGAACCAGGCGCCGTGATCAGCGTCGAGCCGATCTGAAAGACGAAGACCGCTTCGGGATCGCCTTCCGCGTCCAGGGTCAGGATGCCCGTCAGGAAGGCCGACGTGTCGAAGCAGTAGACGCCGGCAACCAGCGTCAGCCCGCCCAGGTCCTGTCCCGTGAGATCGCTGTCACAGGCCTGCCCGGCCAGGTTGGTGTAGGCTGTGGCGGCGTCGGCCTGCGCTTGGGCCGCCACGGCATCCGCCACGTGGATGGCTCCCACCACGATGCCGGGCGGAAAGCCCACGACGGCGGTGCCCGGGCTGACGCCCAGATCGCCGACCACGGTGCTGGGACCGGTGTTGCTCACGCCGCTCGCGCCGAGGACGCCAAAGCTGTCCGCAACCCCCAGGCTTGGGGCGGTGCCGATGCCCGAGGTGGCATCCCCCCGCATGACGGCGGCCAGCCCGACGAGCGCGACCACGGCGAGGCCGGTCCCAAACGCCGCCCCGCCCCAACGCCGGCCGATCGAGGGCGGCAGCGCAGGCCGGACGCCCGATGGGTCCTCACGGGCACGGTCTTCTGTTGTCATACGGGGTGCCTCTTGTAACGAACGCATGGGTCGCGCTGACGGGGTGGTGCACGCGTCGACTGGTCGACGGGTCACCGTCGAAGGGTCCAGCGCCCGTCAGGATAGCGCAAACGCGGCAACTAGGTTTCGGCCCTGAAACCTCGCGCCGGGCTGCTGAACCGCGCGTTCACCAATTTCATCGCGATGGTGTCCTGCCGTGTGCACGGCAAGCGCCGACCAGCCAAACTTGGGTCAGCACCGATCCACCCCAGCAGGAGGTCTACGGCATGAGCAGAGTTCTCGAGGACGCGCACCGCGGCACCGCCGGCTTCGACCTAACACCACCCACCGCCGCGGAGCGTCAGGCGCTCGAGCACACGCTCACCAGCGAAGAGCGCAAGGTGCTCCTCAACCACGGCACGGAGGCCCCGTTCTGCGGCGGCCTGCTGGCCAACAAGGAGCCCGGCACGTACTGCTGCCGCCTGTGCGGCCTACCGCTGTTCGCGGCCGAGCGGAAGTTCGACAGCCGCACAGGCTGGCCCAGCTTCACGGCGCCGTTCTCCCCGGATCACCTGATCGAGGTGAACGACGTCAGCCACGGCAGGACCCGCACGGAGATCCGCTGCGCGCGCTGCGACAGCCACCAGGGCCACGTCTTCCCGGACGGCCCCCCGCCGACCGGCCAGCGCTACTGCATCAACTCGGTCTCGATGGAGTTCGCGGCCGACGGGCAGCCGCTGCCGGACCCGCTTGGGCGCGGCGACGCGGCGCTGCGGGTCTAGATGCTGCGGCAATGCTGCGATGCGACCCCACGGCCGCGCGACCAGCATGGCGCGGCCGTGGGGTCCCTTGCTCGCAGTCGGCCAGCTTCGAGCGGCCCTTTGGCTGCCCGCGCGCGATCTGCCGCCGGCTAGCGGCCGGCAGAGCTCGGTGCGGTACGCGGCCGAGTCGGGACCGGTCTCTGGCCCGGTCACGTAGCGCTCCCAAAGGTTGGGCGCCGTGGCGTGCCCCTCGGCCGTGATCCAGGCGTCGAACTCACCCCAGGCCTCGCCCAAGCCCTCGTAGCCGCCGTGGTAGACCGTCTGGACGACCCGCGCTGCGGGCAGCTCGCCCGCCTTGACGCGCCCCGACGGCGCCACCGGCGAGGCGACCGGTACACCGAGCTCGAAGTCGTAGGTGTTGGGATCGTCCATGCGGAAGTGGTGGGAGAAGAACGGGCCGGCCGGGGTGATGCCCTGCTGGGAAAGGACGTCGGACAGCTCGCCGAAGGCCGGGCCCATCACGTTCTGGATCTCGTCGCGCGGGATGGTCAGGTGGATGACGGCAGCCCGCTGGCCCGTGGTCTGCGCGATGGTCGGCGTCTCGATCATGGGAGGTCCTCCCGGGGGTGCGGTTTGGGGGAGGAAGGGTGGCACAGGGCGCGCGTTTCCTCAAGATCCGGCGTGCGCACCGATCGGAGAAGCACGATATGCTTGAGCGCTGGCCAGAGCCGAACTGTGGGAGGGTGAGCAGGGCCGATGGACGACGCCGCGATCGACTCGTTGGACGACCTAGAGCACGAGGCGTTCTTCCGCTGCCCGTGGTGCGCCGAGACGGTCTCGGCGTTGGTCGACCTCTCGGCCCCGGACCAAGTCTACGTCGAGGACTGCGAGGTGTGCTGCCGCCCGATGACGCTGCACGTGTGGCGTGATGGCCGGCGGGTTCGTGTCGAGGCGCAGGCTGGGGGGTGACGCGTTCGGAGGTGGGGCGAGCCAGGCAGGGCAGGCACAAAAGGCATCAACTCGCCGCTGCTGGTCGAGTTTCGATAGATGGTGTAGAACCGATAGACCCTGACGAGCTCTGGTCCGAAGAGCAGCCCGGCAAGCGCACCGGCTAACAGAAGCCCCGCGACGATGCTTACGGCGGTCCGCCGTACTACAGCCCCCATCGTACTGCTCCATGTCACTTGATAGTAGGGCGATGGCGATTGCCTAGCTATCAAACTTGAATCGCCTAATAAGGCAATTGGGGTTTGATAGCTATCAAACGCCCGGGGCCAGGCTGGCAGGCTCAACTTGGGTGGGAGCTGCCGCATCCCGCGATCCAAAGCACCCCCGGCAGGATTCGAACCTGCGACATTCGGATTAGAAGTTCCCCACATGCCCTTTCCGCCGCTGTTCGTCACTGTGCGAGAATGGCGTCATTACGGGCAATACAGCGGTTCCGAGTACCTATCGACTCTCGCACATGTTCGCCGTCGCTCGCCCCGGTTGGCATCACGGTTGGCATCAGTCGGGGGAGAGTGGCCTCGTGGGGTCGGAAGCCAGCTCGGCATCCTTGGCCGGGGGTGGCTCTGTGTTGTCCACCGCATCCGCGCCCGCGTCGACGAGAGGAGCGGCCAGGGGAACAGGCGCTTGCGGCACATAGTCTCCTCTGGGCCGTTCACTCGGGTTGCCTTTCTGCCATTGCCTACGCGCGCGCCGGGCATTGGTCAGCCAGACACCGCGGAAGGTTCCGGAATTCACCATGAGATCGTCGGCAGCCGCAACGACATCGCGGTACGAGTTCTCAAGTAGTTGTGGAGAGAGTTGTACATTCGTTAACCACGTTTTGAGATCCGACGGTGCCCCGTGATCCCTAACCTCTATCCCCCTCGCTAAGATCAAGAATGCGTAAGCGGTCTTATAGAAGTCCTCCCACGCGCTGAATTCCCCCATACGTCTAACTGCGGCGTCAATCTCTGCGTCGATATCGCGACTCTGCGGCCCGGTATGAGTCGATCTCACGCGCTCGTAAATCACCCCGCATTGCGCCTTGAGTGACTCAACTCTCTGGCGTTCAGAGTCCACAAGACGCGGATGATCTAACCACTCTAGCGTCATCGTGATTACATCAGGGACTACGAGGGCCAAAGTGAGGAGCATGATGGAGAACCACAATGCATGGCGGGCAATCAATCCAGCAGCAGCCGGCAGCTGCATTTGGGGAAGGTTGAACAGATTCAAGATGTCGTTAAGTAGGAAGATCGCCGGTAGGACAAGCAACGACGCTGCGCAAAGGAACAGAACGACAGCCAGTAGTGCGACGAAAGGTCGAGCGAGCCAGAGCCTCTGGACCACGTTTGCCATGTCCCAACGCTACACCCAATCCCCCAGTGCGTCAAGGAGATGCGTGAGGGTTCGATTCCGGCCGCTGTCGCGTGCGCTTGCCAATTCCCTGCGACACAACTTCAAGTCAATCTCTTGAACGAGTACATTCTGAGAGATTTCATTACGTCCCACGGAAATTTGCGACTCTGCCCATTTACTAGCCGACATCCAACTGGTAAACTAGTGTCATATGCCAGAACGAGAACGTCCGACGGGAGAGACTGTACCAGAAGACGATCAATACGGCGGTTACGCCAACTACCCAACATGGGCTGTCCATCTGTGGCTGGCCAACACCGAGGACACGTACTACGAGGCGAAGGACCTCTTGAAGGCTGCTGGAGGGCCCCACAAGGGTGCGAAGAATCTCCAGGCGTGGATTGAAGGCATGGGCCCGCTTGAGGAAAGCAGCATGTATGCTGACATCCTCGCCTGGGCTCTTCAAGCCGTCGACTGGGATGAGGTCGCCCGTGCCCTTGGCCCGCAGGAGTGGGAGGCGCTCCAGCCACCCACCGCTCCCAGTCCTTGACCCTGTTATCAGTTTAGCTTTACGCCTCTGAGCAACGAGAAGCCAACATACTTTGACCCACGAGCCGCGCGCGCAGCGCACAGCCTGTACCGCAATCGCCATCGACTCGAACAGATCAGGCAGCGCATTGACCGCGCCACCGCGCACCTGCTGTCGACGCTGGCGCTGTCAGGGCAGACCCACGCCATTTTCGGGCTCTACGAAGTCGCCCTTGACGATGAGCAGTCGCTTCACCTCACGCGCCTTCCCGACCTTGACCATCGGCAGCTGCGCTTGCCCGATGAGCCCGTCTACGATCTCGCCGACACTTTGCCTCCTAGGCAACGTGAGATCCTGGAGCGAGCGGCAACTGGGGAGGTGGCGTGTCCATGGTGCGATGAAGCGCTTCATGGAGAAGCGTCGCTCTCGGTCGGCGAGCCGACGGTGCACTTGACGTGTTGTCAGTGCGGGTTTGAAGAAGTGTAGACACCCCCCTATGAGCACCGAACACGGTCATTGGCTACCCAAGTCGCCCGAGACCCTCGCCCTGTTGAGCGACAGCGAGCTGGCCGCGATCGCTCGGGCTCTGCTTGGGACATTGGCGGACGCCCAGATTGCACCGCTTCTGGCGCGGCGCGAGCACTCGTGCGTCCTTCAGAGCCCCGCTGACGTGTTTGCCTTTCTGTCCCCGGAGATGAGCCACCTTGCGCAGGAGCAACTGCGCTTGCTCACCCTCACCACCCGACACGGGCTCTTGGGCAACCACCTGATCTACCAGGGAACCGTGTCCTCGTGCCACGTGCGCCTGGCCGAGATACTCCGCCCGGCCATTGTCCTGCAAGCGCCGTCGGTCATCCTCGTACACAACCACCCGTCGGGGGAAACGTCGCTAAGCCCCGAGGATCTCCAGCTCACGCGCCGTCTCATAGAGGCGGGCACCCTTCTGGACATTGAGGTCGTTGACCATGTGGTCATCGCCGGAGAGTCGTACAAGAGCTGCCGAGAGTCGGGACTCATGCCCATTGTGCATCCGCCCAGCAGATCCGTCTCAGATCCCGCCAGCGGCGTGTACGCCAACGGGCAGCCAGCCAAACGTCGTGGTCGGCGTCACAAGGACCAGTAGTATCCAGCTCGTTCACACTCGTTGAACAGGCACCAATTGAAAGCACAGGTGTACGGTCGCCTGTACGATCGCACCGTACACCTGCAGGTGACGTTTCGGACACTCTGGCCACTTCGGGCATCGAGCCCTCGCAGCCAGCAAGGGGGGAATCAGTCCTCGCTTTGCTCGGGCTGGGCGCCGTCGGGCACTCTCGATCCGATCCCCACGTGCCTTCGGCACTACCGCAGGCTGCCGCCGCGGCTTGGGTGGGGATCAGGCTCTTCGCGAGCCCGACTCCCCTCCGCTTGTTCCCTTCCGACCGTTTCCTCTTCTCCAACGCCGTAGAGGCTCAACGTCCTAGTCTATCTCTGCCGCGGAGGGGAGTCGGGCTCGCTACGCGAGACGCGACCCTACGCCTCCTTTCAGTCGGCTTCGGATCGCTCCCGACGGCGCCGCGCCCCGCTTCGCTCGGGCGCTATATGGAAGCAGCCAGCGGCATTCCCCCCTTGACCCTCCTTCCGCTGGCTGCTCCAATTTCAAACTCAGATTTCTAGAGCGGCTCCGCCTTCTCTCTGGGAAGGACTCGGTGTATCGCGTCATTTTCCCAACACATCGTCGCGAATCTTTGATACAATTGCTCATTGAATGTTCTCGCTGCTTGTTGGCATGTCTCTATGCGAGAGTCCAAAGCGATCTCTGGCCTCGCGTATGGAGAGACACCCCCCTCGCAGATCCGGTGCGGAACCGCCCTCGCCAGGCGCACGATTCGAGGTCGGGCAGCCGGTCGCCCTCTCGGTTCACTACGTGCAGGAAGGCGACCAACGGCTCGAAACGTTGTGCCCATCGACTGCGGGCGGCAATCCCCGTGCCGGAGTCTTATACTGGGTTGGGGAGAGAACCCCCTTTCTGAGGGCAACCCTGGGTAAAGCCAAGTGCTCGACGTGTGACTATACGGAGGCCCTCTTCTCCTTCCGAGACGGCTCAATTCGGCGAACGGGAGCCCATCCCAAGGACGCGTGACGTGGTTCAGCTCTCAGGGCCAACCGGATCGAGATCGGGACGACTCCAGGCTCGGCGCAACGAATTGCCTGAGCAGCCTGTCAGTATGGAGTAGAGGAGCCCATGGACCTGCGAAGACACATTCGGGAGGCCTTCGCCCCCAGCGACGACGATCTGGTTCGCCGCGCGCGCCAGCGCGACGAGGATGCGTTCATGAAGCTATTTCGGCGTTACGAGAAGGAATCCAGCCGCATCGCGTCTCGCATTTTGCGGAACTCGCAGGACTCTGAAGACGCGGTGCAGCAGGCGTGGATCAAATTGTACAACGAGCTGCCAGCCTTCCGCGGGGAGAGTTCTTTCCGCACATGGGCTTCAAGGATCGTATTCAACACTGCCTTGAACCTTCTCGATTCACGGGAGCGCCGCTTTCGACGAGAGGGCGGAAGGATCACCTTTGATCTCGGGCGCAACCTCTATTTCATCGGAGAAGACCAGTCGCCCGAAGACCATGCCGTAGCCGGGCTGAGCCGCACGCTTCTCCTCCGAGCCGTTGGTCGCTTGCCCGAAGTCCAACAGTCGGTGGTGATGAGCCGTTACTTTGACGGACTTTCGGTTAGAGAGACCGCCCGACGGCTCCGCATTCCCGAGAATACCGTGAAGTCACATCAGCATCGAGCCGTGGCCCATTTGCGTGAGGAGCTTGATCAACGCGGGCCAGTAGCCGCGCGTCAGCCGGGCGATCGCCCTTCCCTTCCCGACCTTATCGGACTTCGTATTGCCCCCCGCTCCGACGCGAAGGATTTCCTGTCCGACGAAGTCGTAGTCGCGGCGCTCGTTGCGCTGGGAGTAACTCGGACGCCTGTGCGATACAGGAGTGTCGCCGAGGCAGTCAGGCGAGCAGTTCTTCGGAAATAGGCGTGTTTTTGCCGCACAGCCCTTCGGAGGCCACCAACCAAGAGGAGATCCCACGTGACTGCAATTGTTCCCTTCGGCAACAAGCCCCCCACTCTCCCGCGTCCCATGCTCCGGCAGGTCAAGCGGGGCCAGGCGCGCATGATGCGCACTGCTGAAATCTCCATGGCTGCCATGGACGAGATCAGCGATGTGTTCGCCCAAGGCCACTATCGTACGGTCGCCACGCTCTCGGAAATGGCGCTTCTGCGCCAGGCGGCCGAGCTCCAAGGGACCCTCACACCTGCCGATCGGCTAAGACTTGACGAGCTTCGGGAGGCCTACCACGACTGTATGGGCTTTTCCGCCAAGCTCGCCGCCCAACACATCCTTGAGATTGCGGATCTGGTCGCCCAGGACCGCCGGACTGCAAACGCGCCTCGTGGCCTCTTCACGGGGTGACAGGAGGCCACGATGTGCATAGTCCTCACTGGTAGCATCCTCGGGACGGTTCGATCGTCGCAGGACATCCTCCTCATTGTCCCGTGCATCGCATCAACAGACGGCGTCATCCTCCAATTCGCACCTGCCTCTTGGGCACTGGCCCCCGTCGTGGTCGTCGGAGCCGTCTTCCTACGGATAGCCTTTTGGGGCCAGGCTATGCGGGCGATAAGAAAACGGCGCCGGATGCGTGCCGCGCGCAATGGCGCACGTCGCGACTTCGATCGCCTCTCACGGGCGTACCGCTGGGCAGTGACCAGGCAACTGCGCGGAAATAGGAGAAAGTCGTGAGGACTCAGCGCGCTCCAACTCCCGGATCGATGCTCGCGGCTCGGCCGACGTTCGATGGCGGGCCTCGACCTATCACCTCGTTCGGCTCACCGGAGCTGAAGCCGCGCGACCTGCGCCTGATCATCGAAGAGTACGAAAAGCAAATGGCTGTGACCGAGGCGCAGGCATCCATGACAGCCTATGCCATGCGCCAGATGACCGAGCTCCACAGTTACGGCTACGCCACGAAAGTGGAGACGCTCAACGTGCTTCAAGCCCTAGACTCCTCCGTCTCCTATACCAGCCCGTTTGACCAGATGCACGCCCAGCACACACGCGAGCAGCTCGTAATGTACGTGGATCACATCCACAAGGCGCTCCAACTGGGCGCCAAGAACATCGCGATCGAGATCGACCGCTCCCTCTATCCGCCGCCTCCTCCGAAGCCGGGCTTGATTGCCAGACTACTGGGCATCAGTGAGGCCGGGTAATGACCTCCGCCTCGTTTGACCGCATCTGGAATGCACCTCCGCAGAGCCCGGAGATCCGAGATCCGTCCGACCTTGCCGGACCATGCCCATACGCGGTCCAGTTCCAGGCGTGGGTCGATGCGCTTCTCGAGCGGCGACTAGCCAACGCCAACCGCGTGACTATCAACCAACTGAAGCTCCAGATCCAGGACCGGTACTTCGGCTGGCGCGAGCGCGTGCCCGTCGCTCACCGCCACATCGGTGGGAGCGGTCGTGGCCATCTCTGTCTCTTCGCAGTGTTCGAGCGCGCGATCAACGAGCTTCAGCAACTCGAACTTGCGCTGGACCCGCCGTCTATTGTCGAGATCATCTCGGCGCCTTCCGCGCCGCGCCAGCAAATCGACGGGTTCGTAGTCGGCGAGCTTGAGCCCGACTCGGATCAGTAGTACCAGAGTACTCCCATGCGCCTCGTCCCCAGCCGCTCCCTCGCTTCCGTATACATTGCATCATCGGCGCTTACGTCGGCCCTAACGATTGCCGATGAAGACCGGGACCGCGGAATACATGTTGTGGCTGGCTCCGGGTCTGGCAAGTCCATCTTTCTCGGCGAGCGCCTCGCGTTCACTGACTTCGTCCGCGGCGTACCGCAGGTCCTCTTCGACCCACACGGCCCACTCATCGACAACTTCCTTCATCGCGTTCTCAGGCTGCCCCGCAGCCAGCGTCAGAAGTTGTGGCCGCGGATCAGATACCTGGACATGGCAGGGCCTCCGGGACGGGTTATGCCGTTCCCTCTCTTCTTCGAGCTCGGTGGCGAGTCGCGCCGCGACGTGGCGGATCGGTTCCTCACGACGATTCGCAGGCTCGATCCGCATCTGCAGTCGGCCTCCGTCCAAGGATGGAATGCGCTCTACCGTGTCGGCGCACCCACCGGAATCGTCCTTGCCTCACTTGGGGAGCAAGTAACCGCCGCCGAGTCGCTGTTGCGAGAACCCGAGAAGTGGTCCGAGCGGTTGGCAGCAGCTGCTGACCGATTCCCCGAGGCGCGGCCGGCAGTGGAATTCTTCTCGTTCGAGTACATGCCCCTCAAAGCGACCGAGCGGATGAGCTTGGCCAATATGTACTTGGCGAAGATCGCGCAGTTCACGTTGGACCCCGGCATGAGGGCCATGTTCGCCGGTAGTCCTCCGGGCCTCAACTTGGCCCAGGTGGTCGCCGAGCGCCAGACGGTGCTCCTGGACTTTCGGGCTGAGCTCAACCCAGAGCGTCGTCGGTTCAAGACGCGATGGGTTTTCGAGTACCTGATGGCCTTCATCAAGCACCGAGGAGCCGGGCGACATCGACCCTTGGGACTCATCGTGGATGAACTGACGGAGCTGACCCACCAGGCAAGTCTAGAGCATGACCTCTTCGCCGCCGACCTTGAGGAGCTGATCAACGTCTACGCCCGTAACTACTCGGTGTGGCTGACGCTGGCCCATCAAGAGATGTACCAACTCTCTAAGAAGACACAGAAGGCCCTGCTGACCTTGGGCACGCAGATGATCGGACTCACTGCGGACATGGACGCAGCCGCAGCGACCGTCCGCCAATACGTTGCCCTCGATCCGTGGCTCGTGAAGCGATGGGAAAACGTGTGGGGTCACAACGGTGGCGACTACGTCATTGAGGAGCGGCCGGTCAACATGTCGCTTGAAGAGCAAGTGTATCTCGCAGCCCGGCGTCTCCTGGCCCTCCGTCCGTTCCAGTTCGTCGTTCGAAGGCGAGCAGATCCGACTCTGTACACGGTACGCGTTCGGCAAGCCAACGCAGCGTGGGCCAGCGATCGTGCTGAGGAACTTGCCAACATTCGTGTAAGTCTTGGGGGGCGCGATGCGTGCCCAGCGTCCCTATCCTTGGCCAATACGTCACGAGTAGAGCCCATCGCGGACCTCCCGGTTGTTATACTGGAGAATGGTGACCCAACCCATGAACATCATCTACCAGTCGAGCTCACCTTCGGCGAGAAGGCAACAGCGGCCGAAGCTTCAACGCGTTCCAACTGAGGACCGGCCGTCGTTGCGGTTGACTGCCCGCGACATGGCGGTGGTCAGGGCCGTGTATGACTACCGAGCGCTAACGACCGAGCAGATCCAGCGCTTGTACTTCGGCAACGCAGGTCAGGCAGCTCGGATCGCTCAGAGGCGGCTACAGGCGCTCTACCACCACCGGTACGTGTTTCGAGGCGACCAGCCGCATCGCACGCTTGAGGCCAAACCCCTCGTGTACTTTCTGGACACAGTTGGGGTCGATCTGCTCTGCGACCGGCTCGGGTTGGAGCGAACGGAGGTAGATTGGCACCCGCGACACAACGACGTAACGAGTCTGTACCTCGACCACCTACTTGCGAGCAATGATCTGCGCATCGCGGTGGTCCAGGCAGCAGAGGCCCACGGATTTGTCATTCAACGCTGGCTCGACGATCGGTCACTCAAGCGGTCCCATGCAGGGGAGCACGTCACGATTACAAACAAAGACGGCCGCCGCATGACCGTCTCTGTCGTTCCCGACGGCTACTTCCGGCTCACGACTCCCCAGGACACCTACAACTTCTTCGTGGAGATCGACAAGCGCACAGTCACCGGGCTGGCGTCAAAGTGGGGGAGGCGCGACTGGTCTCGAAAGGTTGCAGCCTATGCGGAGTACCACCGAAGCGGTGGGTACGAAGCACGCTACGGGACCGCCGACATGCGCGTTCTGACCATCACGACGGGCCAGCGACGTCTCCAGAACTTGAAGGTGATTACTGAGGAGACCGTTTCTGGGGCACCTGTGGGGCGGTTCTGGTTCACCACGCTTGAGCGCGCAACAGCGGACTCGATTCTCACCGGGACTATCTGGGCTGTTGGTGGCGCAGACAATCCCTACTCCATTGTGGGGCAGTTGTAGCAGGCGAAGTCCCGCCACTCTACGAGCTGAGCTTCTCTCCAAAGGCGAGCTCGCCCGCTTGCCCGGACGCTCCGATGACATGCGCAGAACCCAGCTTCGTGGTCAGCGTCTCCGCTTCTCTCTGCGTTCGCTGATACCGCCGACGATAGCCGGCCAGGACCTCTTCGATAACCCTCACGTCAACTCGTGGCTGGCGCACCGTCAGCGTTTTGATCCGCGCCGCAGGCCGGTCGTGGAGCTTGACGTAGGCGAACTGTGGAGCAAGGTTCTGTAGCTCCTGCGTCCAAGCCTCGAATTGCTCACTGACTGGATAAAACTGCGGGTGCTGGGTCGCGGTCTTCGCGTCGTCCTTCACGGTCATAGGGTCGGCGCTGCCCACCTGTAGCGCCTGAATGGCGGCGGAGTCTCGTCCGAGCCCAAATGCGACCATAAGCCGACAGTTCTCAAGCGCCCCGGACAGGCGCCTGGAGGAGATCTGGGACAGCGACTGAGCGGCAAGCCAAAGCCGTAGGTTGAATTTTCTGGTCTGGGAGAGAATGGTGCCAATGGTCTCATCGCGTGCGGCGATCGATGGCCACTCATCCACAAGAAGAGTGAACGGGCGCCGAGACTGGGGTGCCAAATCGGTCCGAGAGAGAGCGGCCTGCTCTATTTGGACCATGAGCATCGCCCCGAGGAGCCGCCGAGTGTCGGCGTCTTGCACGTTGCCCAAGTTGATGATGAGCGCTTTGCCTTCATCCATGATCCGGCGAAAGTCGAGCCAGTTGTCCGGTTGGCCGAGACTATACCGAATGGTGGGTGAGAACATGAGCAAGAATGCGCGTCGAAGCGTTGAGCCGGCCATCTGCGCTTGATCTCGGCCCAGTCGATCATAGTGCCTCAGAGCTTCGACCACGACCGGATCATCCACGTTGCAGAGGCATGCTTGGCGAAAATCTGGGTCAGATAGAAGCTGGAACAGAAACGTGAGAGGAAGGTCATTGGCGATCAGGACAAGAACAGCCGAGAGAAACAGCGTCTGGAACATAGGCGCAACGCTAAGCTCTGGCCAAACCCGAATCATTGCCTCAAGCGCATTGAGGGCAGTTGTGTGCTTGTCGTAGGAGGTCTTCAAGACATTGAAGGGGATGTGACTGTCATTGCCCCAGTCGAGGTAGATGAGTCGGTCAAAGCCATCCGCTGTCTGAAACAGACCGTCGGCGACGAGGCGCGTCAGACAGTCAAAGGAGAGATCGTGATGAGGGTCGATGAGACCGACGCCCAGGCCCTTGGACACATGCTGAATGAAGACCGACTGGAGAAGCTTTGACTTACCGGATCCGGTTCGTCCCCAGACGGTCGCGTGAACGTTCTGGTCTCTTGGATGGAGGCGGAATTTGGGGAAGGGGAGCGGCGGAGCGGTGGTGCCGAGGATGATGTCGTTGCGGTGAAAGAACCTCATACTTCAATATTGTAGGAATCTGGGCTCGTCGCTGTCAACAGGAATTCTAAGAAGGCGTTCTGGTCGCAGCTGTAAGTTTTAACGAAAATTGCTATATATTTTTCTAAGACGTGATATGATGTCAATCGGCCTTATTCTTTTCTAACAATCTGAATAAGCATCTTCTCTTGTCACTTCTTCTCTAAACTCAGTATCAATTCTCATCGAATCTTACACATAGGCCAAGCAGACGCACAGGTCGGCGTGTGAGCGAACCGGGCTATGGTAGTTGGTGCCAGATCGATAGTCATGGCTCCTATGGACTAGATGTCACCTCGAAGCCATGATACCTAAGAATCTGGACCGCCTTAGGAATCAGTGACGGCGACACGTCTCTGAGTTCGAGACCTGACTCCATGACCGTGAGCCTGGCAAACCCATTCTGTTGCAGGTCGTAGTTAGCAAAGCCGATATGGTCCTTGAGGCCGGGCATTTGCTCTAGCCTCTGGCCATGTCGCTGCACCCACCAGTCTTCCCACTGCTTCTTTCCCTGCTTTACCCAGATAACCCCGAGTGTCGCCATCAGACCCTCCAAGAGAACCGGCGGCGCACTACCCATTGTACCTAGCGCGGACCACAATGTCAAGCCACAGGGCTACGTCCGCCAAGGGAGCGGATCAAAGCCGATGCCAGCGTCGCGCATACTGAAGAAGCCCGACCGGCCAATCACAAGATGGTCGATCACCGCAATATCCAAGAGACGCCCCGCGGCAATGATCCGCTCGGTAACCAGACGGTCCTCTGGATTGGGCTCAGGCTCACCGCCGGGGTGATTGTGGGCTACGTAGAGAGCGGTGGCATTGTCCAGGATGGCCGGGCGAAAAACCTCGGCCACCCGCAGGTAGATAGCATCAACTGTTCCTTGATAGATCATCGGCGCCGACAGGACCCCATTGCTCGGGCTGAGATTGATGACATGCAGCTGTTCCTGTTCGAGGTGCGCCATACGTAGATAGAGAAACTCAAACGCGTCTTGTGGTGTCACAACGTGAGGAAGTTGTCCCCTTGGTCGATCCGGCGTTCCTGGATTGACGCTGGAGGCGTCGAGAACGAATTGGCGAGTGAGGCGTAATAAAACAGCGTCCTCCCGAGAGAGAGTTTGCGATCGGGGTTCTCGTTCACTCAGATACCCTCACCGTCCTCACATATGTGTTGCCGCGCATCCATGCGGCATATTCTACCACATCGGCAATTGTATAGTTGCTCACACGCAAGGTCGATAGCAGGGCGTTTGAAAGACCCAGCACGTAGTGAGACAATTGACCCCTGAACCAAGGTTAGGGTCGGGATCCTGCGGATGGGTTGAATGGTCAGCCCAGAAGGCATTGCGGGCCTCAAGAGCAGTGGCCAGCCGAAGCGGTCGCTCACGGAGATTAGACCTTAGGGTCGCCTCGGTAGTAGACCGGCGGGCGGCATGGTAGTCCTCAGTGGCCTCGCCGACAAGCGCCTCTTGGCGATGGGTGCGGTGAACGCGTTCCACCACCCCACAGGACTATGGATGCGCGCCTCGAGTGCGGATGTCACGGACGCCGTCGGCGTCGCCGAAGCTCAGCCAGTCGCGGCTGACGAACTGGCAGCCCCTGTCGTGGATGACCTTGGGACCGTCGGGTCAACGGATACAACCCCACGCCGAGGAGTTGAAGTGGTCAGCGCTGTACGCCACATCATTCCTCCACAGTACGTGGCTCGGGCCTGCGTTTGACAGGCCGGGCTGTGGAGTGTTAGACTCGGTGACGAAAGTGATCCGGGGTTAGAAGCACGACGATCCACGCCGACGAGCGCCTTTCGCCGTGGCGCTCAAGAGTGGGGCAAACGGTGGGTTCCAAATCCAAGTGGCTTTGCTCGGACCAGAGCGTTGCGATCAGCGCTGGGCCACACCTCGAACCTGGGAATGACATGCAGTTCGAAACGCAAGCTCAGAAGTTCTACTTTGACGGCCTGCTTCGCCTACTCACGGCCGAATACCCCAACGCGGCTGCAGAAGGCCGGCTCTTGATCGACGGTGTCGACGCAACAGTTCGCCTTGTGGTATCGAAACCCGAAACGGGACGTGCTAATCCAACTGCGGTGGTCTTCACCGTGGATGCGATGGGTGACGAGGGCGCAGACATAATCATAGACATCCCCCTTATATATGATGCGAAGCCGACCAAAAGCGCGCTCCTCTACATGCTTGAGTGGAACTTCCTCCATTGGAGTTTTGGGAAATTCACGCTATTTGAAGAGGATGAAGACGACACCTCGCAGATTGCAATCCGTTACCGGGTGCCTGCCCAGATCAGCACCCAGAAACTCCTACGGGAAACGATTTGGATTGGAGCGACACATATGGTAGATCTATTGAGTACGCTCATCCCGCTCACTGGAGGGGACGCCATTATAGACTTGTAACTTGCCTTCGGCACACACCTGTCAGGGAGACGACAATGTCCTTCGACAATATGGCACATGAGGCCCACTTCGCGGCCGTCCGCGAAGCGCTGGAGTTCTCCTATGCGGCTGGTCAAATCAGGACTCAGGCAGACCCCCCGGCGATAATCGTCACTCTGCTGCCAGGCGTGGACCTTGACCAGAGACTTTGTGACGATGAGGGCATTCAGAAGGCTGAAGTTATCGTGTATGTAGTCGGGCGCCACGATGACGACGCAAACCTGCGCGTTACAATACCGCTCATAAAGAACGTGGCCGTCACCAAACTCGACGATCATACACTGCGCTATATGCTCGCTTGGCCAAACAATGGAACGTCCTATGTCAGTTTCGGCCTTGCCGATAGAAATGGTGTGTACGACCTGCTTCTTCACTACGATCTTCTGGCTTCGGTATGTGATCGGAATGTCTTGTTTGACGTAATTTGGATTGCGACCCATAGGATAGGGGAAACCGTTGGCGGGCTGGCTGCGGCTACTGGCGGGGAGTACTACTTTGCCGGAACGACGTGACGGCTTCTTGCTCGGAATCGTCGGGCTGAGCAGGGCGACGCGCGCCTGATGACTTACCCTTGAGCTAACACGTTTTGCGAGGAGAGACTAGTGAACATGATCGAGAACATACTCATTACAGAAGAGGACCTCCGTCACTGCCGAGAAGTACTCAAGGGGCTAACCGAACTCCACCGAGATGGGTGGTCGGAAGCAGTAGTCGCTGCCATCATGCAAGACACCATAAAGAATGTGAACTCATTGCCGCGTCGGACACGAGTGGAGGGGGAGACATACGAATTGGCTGTCACAGGCCGTACGAACAATGACGTAGCACTTCAACTCAACATCGGCCACAAAAGTTACGCAGTGAAGGCCAGCTCATTTGGAGACCTGGCGGGTGTATCTGTCCTGGCCGAGAAGTGGGCACGTGAATATAGGCGGAACTTTACTGGAGAATTGCGGTCCACACTCTCCTCGATGGTCAAGGTACTGGAGCAGCGTTGCCCGGTCTCCATTTCTCCGCCCGGTTATACAACTGTGACATTGCAGTCGCCTGGCAGGGACGACAAGGTCATCCATGTTGGAACGGCCAATCTCTGCTTTGTGGCATTAGGTATACGGCAGAAGCACTCAGCGCAACTTGAAAGCTGGGGGTCCGAGTCAATGTTCAGCCCCGTACTTCAACTGGTGCCAGAGCATGTCCTTGGCATTTTTCCTCGACACGGAGCACCCTGGTGATGAGACCACAATCATTATTCCCTGCGATTATCGACACCGGGCGGCACAACCCCTGCTCGTCCACCCCGCAAGCATCTAATGACAGGTCGGCTTCGGAGGACGCATGAAATGCCCAAACTGCGGCGGGTATCACACTTACAATGTTCAAGGGGCCAAGCTGCAAGAATCTACGGTGACTGGAGCCACTGTGGCACTCGTACTCTTGCCGCTATTGCTGTGGCCGTTCATTCTGTATCAGTTCGCCAAGGACCGCGGAGAGGCCTTAGATACCTCGCCGTATCTCTACGCATGTCGGAGCTGTGGATATAGGTGGGAGAATCGACCCATTGACCGCGAGCTAATAGAAGAGAGGCGATCTTCAGATGCTGCGTGGCGAAAGGTGATGATTGAGCGAAGATCTGCACGTACAATATAGCGACGCCAGTGCCCGCTCCTCTACCCTGAAGCACGGCGTACTGATGCGTACGGAAGTCGCAATCATGCACGAGCTTGCACTCGCCAATTAGCCCTTGACAATGATGGAGGCGACCTAATATAATACGACTATATGATCGATGAACTAGGAGTTGGGAATTCAAACCCGACGGCAAGAGACTACTTACAACAAACCGGCGAAATCGCGGCACGTTATACAAAGGGCGTCAACACACTTAGCCATCTCAATCGACCAGATGTCCTTCGAGAGCCAGTCACACTTGGCCCAGATGCGCTGCGAAATCTCGTCTCGGATCTAATATCGAACCTACACGATCCCACCCGGGCCACTGCCGGAAAGGAATACTTTACGGAAATACTATTTAGAAAGAACGTAACCTTCACACCTCATCAAGCGCAGGCCCTTGTGAACTCACTAATCTCAACTTTGCAGCCGTCAACAGAGACATCACCGTCTGAGAGATGAGTCACCCCGCGCCCTGATCTCCGGAGCAAGATGATGACCGACGTTCGGCAGCTCTGCAATGACTACTTGACCGCCGGTGTCTTTCAGCAAGCTGACTACCTGAGAGCACTCATGCGAGCCGGCACTGATGCCCTGCCTACGCTTGTCGATGAAGCTCTTGACCACTACGCAACAGTTTGTCGTCGGGTCAAGAGGGACGAGCAGGCACTGCACAAGACCAGTGAATTCGCCGTACTCAACATGCTGACAGTGAATGGAAAGCGACTTGCTCGGGATGTGTGCGCTGTAGTTATGTCCCACGATCAAGGCGGACTCCTCGAACTCTGCAACATCGTAGCTGGCCGGGACGCTCGGCGCGCACTACTTGCTGCCCTCACTCTTCTACAATCGGCTGACAACTCCTATGGCAAGAGTGCGGTCGATCGGTTGGACTCCCAGTGGCGGGCGGCGTTAGGCCAGCGCCGGCCCCGGCAGCTTGAACTCACGATTCCACTGATGGTCATCCTGATCTGTGCGTTGAACGGTTCTGAGAACCATCAGCTTGCGTTCTATCGAATATCTAGGTTTCTGAAGACCCCTCTGCTGGAAGCAATTGACTCTGCTGAGAATATGGCGTGGTCAGTCTTATACGAGGAGATTGTGGAATGAGTCTTACGATTCGCAAACTGTCCGACGGTCCACATGAAGGAGCGATGCGCGATGCTCTCTGAGTATGCCCGTGAGGATGCACCACGATTCGTTGCTTCCAAAAACGCCAGCCCCATACCGGAGTCTCTTCTGCGCAGCGGTCCGGCAGTCATTCCCGTTGTTGTCGACGCTGGAGTCACGGAGCTTGAAGAGTTCGGCCTTTACAACATCATGCTCATGTCGATGAGCCTGCCGCCTGAGATTGAATCGGTGACTAAGTTGATAGACGAGGTTCGACGACTCAAGTCCCATGTTCCTGAACAGATCATGCGTCTTGCCAATCGGATCGGCGCTGAAGGAGCCGAGGCGGTAGTCGCCGACATGTTCAGCAGTCCGAAGCACTCAGCGCTGGGGGCCCTGGCACTGATGTCATCTAATGGTCTTCCTCCCTCGGCAATTCGACTGCTTAGAGCAAGAATCGATGAGCTGGTAGTAAGGTATTCGGGGCAGTTTCCGGACGATGACACCCACCGCCTTGCTGAGCTGGCGTTGCTCGTGCTCTCATCATCCGGTGACGCTAGTGCCGCAGATGTGCTCAAGCGTGCTGCATCGAAAAACCAAGAGACGCCGAGCCAGTATCGACAGAATTGGATCACTGAGGCATGGTTATTCTTGACCGACGCTTGGCAGCATATGCCAAAGTGAGTCTAGCCGCTCCGAATCGCTAGCGGAGCCTCCAAGTAGACTGGCATCTCCCATTTGACAAGATTACCCGGCTTCCGTAGGATCCAATTTGACGACACTGATTGTCAGCGGATTCCATTTTGTCAAAACAGGCAAGATACGAACAAGGATCAGAACGACAGCCTTGATATTGGTTGGATATACTGCCGGGGCTTTGGTCATAGCGGCCGCCTTAGAAGTGCTGTAACTTGCAGCAATAGGTAAGCGTTCACCGGTGCCCACTGTGCCAAGATGACCTGTGACAAGTTGAGGGTACAATTTAGACTCGCATTTGTGGGCGGAGTACCGAAGGACAATCAAGATGATCGCAGAGAGACGGAACGGGACAGGGCCCAACGCGCCGGCAGCACGGGTAGAGGCGGACCGCCTGCCCGACCCAGAGGTGCAACCGGTCGTTCGGCGGCGGGTATTCAGCGCGGCATACAAGCGCGCGATCCTGCGGCAGGCCGACGCGTGTGGCTGGGGCGAACTCGGGGCGCTGCTGCGCCGCGAGGGGTTGTACTCCTCGCATATCACGGACTGGCGGCGCCAGTTGGCCGTCGGCGGAGTGGCGGGACTCGAGCCCAAGAAGCGTGGCCCGAAGCCGTCGCCGGAAGCACGCCGGATCGCTGAACTGGATCGGGAGTTGGCCAGCACCCGCAAGCGGCTGGCGCAGGCGGAGGCCATCATCGGCGTCCAAAAAAAGTTGGCGGAGCTGATGACGCTGGCCGAGGAGCCGTCGAGCGGAGCGTTCTCGTGAGCGTGGTGGAGGGCTTGGCCGAGCACATGCCGCTGCACGGGCTGCTGCCGCTGACGTTCGAATTCGGAACGCGGGCAATCTGAAGGATTGCGTGATGGAGCCATCGGTCTGTCTTGGCGTTCCATTCCCAGGATTTGTCGACACTCAGTGGCCTATTGCCTCGCCCGAGATAGCCGCGAAGTATGACGTTGGACCAAAGTGTCTCGCTTTCCATCCAGAGAAGTGTTTTGGCGACACGCACTCAGCAGTTCTTGACTCCAACACTATCATTCTGCGCAAGATCGCAGACTTCATTGGACATCAGAACTGACCGGGGATGTACGCCGGGCTAGACCGAAGTGCGGCGCAATCGTTTTGACATCAATCGATGTGCGACTCGATAGCATGCATGTATGAAGTGGTAATACGCCAGCGTGAGGACCGCCTGTATGATTGCCAGCTCGTAGAAGCTGTTTATATACGATGTCAATCCAGTTCTTACCAGCACAGGAAAGATCATAATCGCCTCCACCCAGTACAGGGTGAAAAATGCTGCCGTAGACGCAATAATGATCGCAAGACCATTCATCATGTGTACATAAGAGTATATAGGTCTCGGATTCGCAAAGTCAATACCCTAATTCATACGGCACTTCTCTTGGTGCTTGACTAATGGCCGCATCGACAGTTAGAATTCTAGTTATGCGTCTAATGTGAAGGGTTTTATCCGAACTGCCGGCTGAAGCACGGAGCCGCCGGCATCGGTTGGCGGCAGTTCGGCGTGAAACTCGATTGAACGAAACCGCGGGACGGTCGCGGCGCTAGTGGCCGACTTCAGACGAAAGCAGAACTTGCACAACGGTGGCACCTCCGATATAATGTTCCAATAATGCACGCCACTTCGCACAAACTCGTGACTCTGTCCGCAATCGTTATGCTTTTGTTAGCGGCGGCATGGGCATTGCACGCGGCTCTCCGTAGCAGCCTCAAGCCCAAGAGCGCCGGTCGTGAGCCGGCGTGGACGAGCTACACCGATCCCCTTGTTGGATTCACCCTTGAGTATCCCTCCGATTGGGCCATAGTTGGGCCAGAGGTCGAGAGTTATCCAGACAAGATCTGGCGTGTTGTGTACTCTCCACAGACCGAGGAACATCGCGCGATTGTGGTGCGGGTGCGAGCCGTTGACTCGGTGCTTTCCACGCCAACTCAGTGGGCGGAGGGTGTTTTGCTGGGTGATCATGAGCAAGTCGACCTCGATCAACACGACTGGGTTGGCAACCAGGACTCGATGATCCTAGCCAGCCCTCAGACTGTTCAGTTTGAAGATGTCGGCGGGAGCGTCTCCACATTTGTTCTTCAAGGCCAAAACCTCTACTGGATAGCCTTGGAGCAAGGAAGTCTGCATGATCCGGGTCCTACGAGCGAAGAGGTTCGTATGCACGACCGGACAGCCTATTCGCGGATCTTACGAACGTTTACGGCGGGAGACCGGCCACTAGTGATTACCTCGCCAGAGTCTTCACCTACCCAAACTGGAGTTGAACCGCCTTGACATATCGCCAGAGTGGGAGTATTATTGCTGATCCTGTGTATGACTGACGATCTCGTCAAGCGCGAAACACCACTCCATCGGATCAAGGAGCCACTCTATGTTGACCGTCTCGTCGTCCCGCCGCGCACATCACTCACATTCGAAGTTGGCCACGCTAATCGCGGTCGTCGGGTTCCTCGTGCTTTCAAGCTCAGCAACCGGTAGTGATCAGTCTCCATCAGAACAGCTCAAGGCAACGGTTGCTGCAAGTCCGGCATCTCCATTGCCCACTGACTCGGTGGCGTGGACGAGCTACACCGATCCCCTTGTTGGATTCAGTCTTGAGTATCCCTCCGATTGGGCCATAGTTGGGCCAGAGGTCGAGAGTTATCCAGACAAGATCTGGCGTGTTGTGTACTCTCCACA
>Ga0326597_10000405_pt1 | contig 77580 bp, 63 predicted proteins | sample RVTome_12_FD_203789 | JGI IMG/M metagenome (GOLD analysis project Ga0326597, IMG submission 203789) | Soil microbial communities from uranium-contaminated site in the Upper Colorado River Basin, Wyoming, United States - RVT100D185 | ecosystem: Environmental > Terrestrial > Soil > Contaminated >...
CTCGTGGAACTGGTCCGGAGCGCCTCATGGGAGGTTCCCCCGGGAGAGATCCTGGAAGAGGTCCCCGCCGAGATGCGGGAGGAACTGGAGAAGCGGATCGCCCGCGGGCGCGAGGAGATCACCCGGACCATCGTGGCCGAAGCCCGGAAGGTCATCCCCCAGTACGGGATCGAGCTGGTGGACGTGCGCATCAAGCGTCTGAACTACGTGGAGAGCGTCCAGGAGAAGGTGTACGCTCGGATGATCTCGGAGCGCAAGCGGATCGCCGCCCGGTTCCGGTCAGAGGGAGAAGGCCGGAGCGCCGAGATCCTGGGGACCATGGAGAAAGAGCTGCGCCAGATCCGCTCGGCGGCCTACCGGCAGGTTCAGGAGATCCGAGGGAAGGCGGATGCCGAGGCCACGCGCGTGTACGGCGGCGCCTATGGCCGCGATCCCGAGTTCTACGCGTTCTCGCGCACCCTGGAAGCCTACAAAGAGGGGCAGAACAAGAACTCGGTGATGATCCTCACCACCGACAGCGACTACTACCGGTACCTGAAGGAGGCCGCGCCCCGGGTTCCACCCGGGGCCGCCTCGTCCCGGTCGACTCGTTAGCACGGTGATTCAGAAGCCGGGAAGCGCGCGGGCGTGGCTACCCGTCGCCGTGTTGATCACCCACTGTACAGTCCTCGGCTTCCCCCGGAGACATAGACGGGCGGATCCCTGGCCGGGCTTCAGGCGTAGAGACACACGTTATCGATCGCAGCAAATGCCACCCCTTCGTCGGTCAGCAGATGCAGGGTGAGCTTAGAGATGAAATCCGCTTTTTCATCATACAAAGCTAGTCGCAGCGGCTTGAAGCTCGTCCAGATGGTTATGGGCTTGATTGCGCGGAAGGGAGGATAAATATCAGGTGGCTCGTGGACAGCCAGCGCCGCTTTAGGCGATTTGAGCGAGATAATCGGTGAGTTTCTTTTCTTTGATGATAAGAAAGCGGTCGCTGTTCGTCTCAATCAGCCCAAGGTTGTGAAATCGCTGCATAAACACGCTGATCCGAGGCCGCGTCGTTCCCACCATTTCGGACAATTCTTCGTGTGTAATTCTCAGTTCGATACGAATGCTGCGCGGGTCCTTTCTGCCCATGGTGCGAGCAAGCTGCAGCAGCGTCTGGCCCAGTCGCTGCTCGCTGTCCACCGTCACCAGATTGGCGATGACCTGCTGCTGGTCGGCAATGCGCACTGCCAGATACCGCACGAAGCCCTCGAACAGCGAGTCTTGGCTCAAACGCGCAATGAACTGGACGGAAGGTATTTGTTTCAGGATCGTTTGTTTCATCGCGGTGGCTGTTTCCAAACGCGCGCCTAATCCGGAGAGACAAAGCTCGCCGAAAATATCACCCGCACTATGGATGGCAAGGATGCACTCCTTACCTTCGGATGAGAGCATGAGCAGTTTGACCTGCCCGCTTTCAATGAAGTAAACCGTCTCGCTTTGATCGCCGCAGGTATAGACGTTGGCGTGTCTCGCAATCTTGACGGCACGGGAATTCTGGGTCTCGCACTGCAACGAATCACGCAATTGTTGTTTGAACTGATCAGCCTGAGGAGTCTGTTGAATCATGATCGTGTCTCCCTTCGATGCCCACGAAGATGACCCGGTGGTTAATTCTTAAGGGGCCTGATCGATCATTTTTTATTCATATGTTTTTTAAACTTTTTCCTGCCGTTCGTCAAGGTGGGGCCGCACTAAACGCTCGAGCCTTTTCCGTATGAACTCCGGTTCCAGTCCAAGCGCCGTGCAGATCGAGACGAAGGAGAACAGCCCGAGACCGACGATCGAAAATCGCAACGGCCGACTGCTTATAACGTTATGCACGAAGCGCACTTCAGCGTCTATCAGTAAGCGTACGCTATCGTCCCTTCTTTGGATTTTACTTCAGCCAGTTCAAAGTATAACCTGAAATCTCTGGACCAGATCCGTATATCCTTCCTTGAATAAGGGGATTTGCCTTCGAAGTCCTTTGGCTGAATACCAATAAGGGTGACCGCAGTTACGGCTGGCTCTATGTAGTTCCAGTTGACTGCGGCCATTTCGTTCCTGATTCCTCCCTCTTTGACCTCCATCTTGGCATAGCCGGTCGAGCTGAACCCTTGAAGGGCCGTGATCGGCGTTGTGAGTTGAACTCGAGTCAACACCTCCGTTGCGGTTTGGAGTCCTTTATTCCGGGTCATCACCGCAATCCACAAATGAGAATCAAATTCCTTCTTGAGCTTTTCCACAGCCTCGGGCCCGGCGAACTGCGCCGTGACGCTCTTCAAGACAGGTTCAAGATTTGCCGGGGTAAGGGCAAAGACCTGAGTGTCGAAGGCGACCCGCGTGATATTAGGTACCTGCAGATCTAGAATCTGCAGGGCCTGACGTGAGTTGACGTATCCGCGATACGCAAAGAACACGATCAGGATCAGCCCTGCCGCTATTATGGCGGCGGCTGTTCGACCGATATCCTTGGGGAGTTCCATCGTAATTTCTCCTTTTTACAACGATTAGAAATCAAGTTTTGACCGCCAGCCTTGAGTTTTCAGAGAATTTTTCGGCAATCTATTTCGTTTTGGATTTGATGTTACGCTGACTCGGGATGGAGTTTCTGTCCAATATTGGACGATTTTAAAAAGAATCATCTCACGATCGGAAACTGCACGGCCGCTCCAGGCGCCTTGCCAAGGTGTATGAAAATTCAATGGATTCAGCCGGGTAAAGGGCCACTGGCCCGCCGCGATTGACGCTTTCCATTCCTTTCCCTTTTGTATATTGACGGCTCTCTCCCTATCGAAGACCACGGTTTGATAGGGGATGGAACAACAGGCGCTCTCGTCGGCCGATGGAGGGAGTTCCGTTAGGTGACTCGGGTCACGGAGGATCATTCAAAGTGGCAACGCGGAGGAAGTCGGTTTGTCCCGCAGGAGCGGATGGCGCCGCGGCCACGATCACTACCTTGTTCCCGCGCCTCACAATCCCTTTTTGGGACGCAAGGTCAAGAGCCGCCTTTATCGTTGCATCCATCGATGTGGATTCTTCCAACAGGAACGGCTGGACACCCCAGACAAGCATGAGCGGCCGCACGGTTTGGGGCTCAGGGGTGACGGCGACAATGGGTTGGACCGGCCGGTATTTAGCAACGAGCCGAGCCGTCCGGCCTGTCCGGGTGCAGCAGATGATGGCTGTCGCTTTAGCCTGATGGGCCACAAGACTTGCGGCATGGGCAATAGCTTCAGAGGTGGAAACGCGGTCGGTCGGAGAAAGGGACACGAAGGGTCGCCGGGCAAAAAGTCTGGCCTCCGCCACCTCGGCGGTTTCTGCGAGAACCTTGACTGCCTCAACGGGATAAGCGCCGACGGCGCTTTCCTCTGAAAGCATCAAAGCATCGGAACCGTCGAGCACCGCGTTGGCAATATCGGCCACTTCCGCGCGGCTCGGCCGGGGATTTTCGACCATCGAGCGGAGCATCTGTGTGGCCGTTACCACGGGTTTGGCGGCCCGCATCGCTTTGGAGATCAGTTCCTTCTGGATGTGAGGCACCTGAGCAATCGGAACTTCCATACCGAGATCGCCGCGGGCCACCATGATGGAATCAGCAACGGCAAGAATTTCGTCAATGATGTCCAACGACTCCACCTTCTCAATCTTGGCCATTAGGGGGAGGTTTGCCTGGTGCGCTGCAAGGAAGCTTCGGGCGGACAGAATGTCAACCGGAGCACGGACAAAGGACAGGGCAACCAGATCCACACCTGCTTCAAGGCCGCACAGAAGAAGCTCCTGGTCTCGCTCCGTGAAAGCGCGCAGGCTTGAGGTTCCTCCTACCACGCTGACGCCTTTTTGACTCGTAAGGACTCCGCCGAGAACAACTCGGCAAACGATCTCCGATCGGGTGACTGATTCCACCTCGAGTTCCACGGTTCCGTCGGCAAGTAGAATGCTTTGGCCAGGCCTCACTTCGTCAGGAAGTTCGGCATAGCTGACCGATGCGAGTTCATGATCCCCGGGAACTTCATCGGTGGTGAGGCGGAATCGATCTCCGGCATGAAGCTCGACCGACCCATCCTTGAAAACGCCGAGCCGGATCTTGGGACCGGGCAGATCCTGAAGGATGGCGACGGGCTTCCCGGTCTCCTCCGCGACGTCCCGGATGCGGCGTATGACGGACTGGTGCCCGCTCACCGTCCCGTGGGAGAAGTTGAGACGAAAGACATCGGCGCCGGCCTCCACCAACTTGCGAAGCATCTCAGCGGACTCGGTAGCAGGGCCAACCGTGCAAATGATCTTTGTGCGGCGCATATTGCGTAACCCCATGCTATGTGAGCGATCAATCTGAACCAACTATGGCTGGGGCTGGCGACACCTCACGCGCTAGAACGAGTGGTCCAATCCCAACAGACGGAATCTCTGGTCCTATTAACGCACCGGATTCAACCGGCATAGTGTCTCAAAAGAGCTACATAGATCAAGATGTTGTTCCCCGTGGCACAGTTCTCATCGTGACGGCGGCGATCTTTCCCGTAGGTTTCCCTCCAGGTCCTCAATCTTCTTCTTCTGAGTTGAAATAACCGATTTTCTTTTTACTATAGCCGGAATCGAGACCAGCGCACTCACTATAACTCCCAGGGCAAAGGTTGACATGAGCACCAGAGGCAACGAGCCCTCAAATGTCCAAACCAAAAAAGTCACACTAACGGGAATAGTGTTTTGTAGCGCAAAGATGACAGTTAAAATGGCTAACCCTAATGCCGCAATCAGGAATGACTGCATCGAAACATCCTCCTCTTGAGCGTCAAACCCCCATCTTTTCTAATACTTGCCCATTACTCTTTTGCTAAAGCTATCAAAAGATCCTTCACGCCGTTGATCTCCTCGGCCTTGACCTCGCCCGAGGTGAAGGACCTTATTCTTCCACCTTTATCGATGATCACGACGTTGCTCACGTCGGATTTCATCTTATAGTCAGACGCCATCTTGCCGTCCCAGTCACAGTATATAGTAGCGCCCTCTTTCTTGGAGTATTCCCGGAGCCTTTTCTTCCATGTTCCCAGGAAGGGCCAGAATGCCCCCGCACAATCGATAATGGGGAGTCTTACTAAAACGTCCTTTACAATGCCCGTCTGCTCGTAATAGAGTTTATTCAATTGGTCCTTTAGCCTCTTGTTGGCGCCGGCAATGTCTTTGTTTTCGTAGAAAACGGCGACGACCTTACCTTTGATCATAGCTAAGGTGAGTTTCTTGTCGTCGCCCGATTGGACTCTAAAGTTGGGAGCCGGGGAGCCTATCAAGCCGGCTGCTCCCGGAGAAGAACCTTGGAAAAGCAGCAGGCTGAGCAGGGCGAGCACAAGTATCAGATTGTTTTGGACCATTGTCTGCTTGACCATAGCCCGTCGAAAAACACCTCGGATCGTCTTCCTTCTTTTGGTGGCCTCGCAGTCTCGGGATTTCAGACCTCTCTAGCAACCGGCGGACGCCTGTGGCCCCCCCTGTCGCTATCATCCAGAAGAGCCAACGGGTAAAAGCTCCTCGGCCTACCGGCGACGACTTCCATAACGATCGGGCCTGTAGGGCAAGGGCCCCGAGACGGATAAATAACTTTATTCCCAACGGTCAGCAGCACTCCTGTCTCCTTCCCCGGTCAGATGCCAGGTTATCGACAAACCTGAGCCAAGCTATAGCCGCACCGTGACTCTATTCGTGCCGCGAGGCGGAGCGGTAGGTCACGGCAAAGGACGTGGTGAGGAAGAAGTCCTTGATAAAGCTGGAGCTGAGTTTTCCAGGGTTGATGTGCCATATTCTCATGTCTCTTAGCTGTTCCACCGTCTCCTTCCAGAACCGTCGGAGGGGTTCGCGGGAGTAGAGCGCGCGATTGCCGAAAGCATCAAACTTGGCGTGCAGGCGCAGGTATTTTGGCGGCAGGCCGTGGCGCAGGCGGGCGTACGCTTCCTGCCACTCCTGTATCCTGCTCCCGGGCCGGATGTTCCCGTGGATACGAATCATCTCATCGAGCCATGCGTGAGCAGCTTCCCCTTCCCGGGTGAGATGATCGCGGAATTCCTTTATCCTGACCTGGAGCCCTTCCCATTGTTTCAGAAACTTGTTCAGGTCCTTGCGGGTGCACAGTACCCTTGAGGATAGCTCTTCGAAGGGATCCAGCCGCGTCCTGGCCTTGAGGGGGAGAGCTGCCTTGGCGTTGGCGTAGAGTTTTTGCCATTCTCGGATCTTGAGGCTTCGCCAAATTTCTCCCTGAATTCTTTGCGCCTCCTCGAGCCATTTTTCCTCGTTTTCGCTTTTCTTCCGTGTCTGGAGCCAGACCTCTTCCATCTCCTTGATGAACTTGACCCAGAAGGTAAAGAGCCGTGTCACTTCTTTGGTCCGCTTCCAGAGATGGACGGGCAAGGGATCGATGGCGAATCCGGGCCTGCGCGAGAGCCTGTCCTTCAATCTAAAGAAGCCGGCGATCATCGGGTGCTCCCTCTCGATGAGCGCGGCGTTTTTGTACCAGAAAAAGCAAGACATAAGATTCCAATAAGCCTTGGGGTTATGGTTCCACCGTGAAAGGATCCTGATCATGTTCTCTTTGCTGTAGAAGGCCTTCCATGCGTCTTGGTAGGCCTGGTACCATTCCTCTGCGGTCATATTGGGGTGCTTGATGGTCGCATGGAAAGAATCGCGCTTGTTGAAATCCGGATCCATCCATTCGCCGCGCTTTTTCATCTCGCGGTGATCGTGGGAGCCGGGAAGAGGAGTCAGCATGAAGAAAGAGGACTGGTCGGGATGAATGACATCCATGAGGTAGCGGATGTCGTGCGCCACCTGTTCCTTGGTGTCAAAAGGGAGACCGATAATATAGCCGGTATGGACCACCACGCCGGCATCGTGCCATTCATTGATGATATTCTGATATTCCTCTACCTGGTTTTGGCCCTTTCCTTCAGCCTTGAGATTTTCCGGGTTGACACTCTCCATTCCGATAAAGACCTGGGTACAGCCCGCTTCGCCTGCAAGGCGCACGAAATCCTTCGGCTTGCGCGCGAGGTCTACCTGCATCATGAAAGAGATCTTGATCCCCTCTTTCTTTAGGTTGATGATTGCTTCGAAAGTCTCACGCCAGAGTTTCTTACGGGCAAAATTATCGTCCGTAAAAAAGTAAAAGGAGACCCCGTGCTCGCGATAGTTGCGGCGCAACATCTCGGCGATGCTCTCGGGACTGCGCTCGCGCATCTTGCGGCCCTGGACGTTTATGATGGTGCAAAAGGAACATGCGAACGGACACCCTCGCGAGGTGTCCGCGGTGCCGAACGACGGTTTGGCAAAGTGGCGCATGGTCTTGGGACTGATTCGGGGAAGGGGCGCGCTGCCGATATCGACGAGGTTTTGCAGGTCCTGGGCGAACGAATAAATGGGCTTTAGCCGCCCATGGAGCGCATCCGCGAGGATTTCCGCCCAGTTCTCCTCAACTTCGCCGGATACGATCGAGATGGATTCTTTGACCAGCTCCCGGATGTCCGGTTCCCGCTCGCCCAGCATGTTGATGGTGCCGCTGGTGTGGAATCCGCCCATGATGACATCGACCCCCGCAGCCCGGAACCGGCGGGCCAGGTCGAAGGCCCGTGGAAACTGGTTGGTTTGGACGCCGACCAGGCCGACGACGAGCTTGGTAGAGGGGCGCCGGCTCCAGCGGATAATTTTTCTTACCGGCAGTTTTTCCGCAGTCTCGTCGAAGGTGACGATCTCTATCCTGAGGTCGCCGAATACGCGGCTGCTTTTCACCTCTTCGGTCAGACCGTGCAGGACGTTCAGGGTGTTGCTCGGGAGCACGCCTTTCCAAAAGCGGATCACATAACCCTCGTCGTCGTACTTGGAGGGTTTGATTAGAACGATCCGGAATTTTTTAAACGGCAGCTCCGACGTTTGCTCCTCGATCGACTCACGCTCGCTTTTAAGTTGGCTTAACATACCTTGTCCACCTTCCTGAGATCGCTTGTGCACGCTTCGGCAGGAAGAATACATTTTGTTTCCCACTTTTAACAAGCGGGAGGACCCCGGCCCATCTACGATTTCTTGGCGCCAACGACGACCAGGACGATCCCGCCGACAAGCGCCAACCCGCCGAGGATAGGTGAAAGCGGAATGGTTTTCTGGGTCTCGGCGGTGGCCTGGAGGGGACCCAGATCGATAATCTTCTCGCGGCTCGTGTAGGTGATGCCCTGGTAGGCAAACGCCACGATCCCGAGAAGGATCAGAGCGATCCCTACAACCGTTATCGGATTGATGCGCATGCAAGTTCCTCTCTTTCTCTTAACACCGAAATGGCTACCAGGGTCTCCGTCCCTGAACGAGATTGACCACCAGCACGATCAGGGCAATGACCAATAGGATGTGGACGAACCCGCCCATGGTATACGAAGTGAGCAATCCCAGTGCCCACATAATCAAGAGAATCACAAAAATCGTCCAGAGCATTTTTTTGCTCCCTTCCGGCTGTTGTACCCTCACGAAGATGCAGTCAGCGCCTAGTTCTTCCGGACTTGCAGGTTATTGATTACCTGTTTGACGCCTTTGACCTGCCCCGCAAGCGACCCGATGTGGGATTTCTGCTCAGCAGTCTCGACTTCGCCCGTGAGGTTAACAATCCCGTTGTTGGTCTCAACACCCACACGGGTCAGGGTGACCATCTTGTCTGATGCAAGTTTGGTTTTCACTGCCCCCGTAATATATGAGTCGTCGATGTTCTCGCCCATCGTCTGACCGGTCATGGCCTGGCAGCCGGTCATGAAGAAAAGAAACGCCAACGCAACTGCGAACAGGTTAAATGTTCGTGTCATATGGATCTCCTTAGTTCGGTGTCTCGTTTATTGTAAAAGCGCAAATTAAATGCCAGCGGTTTCACGATGATAACCCTTTGACTTTGCTCATCTTGTGTTTTTTTCGCCTTCCTACGTTTGGGAATCAAATCAGATCGAGTTTGCAAGTATGCCAACGCGAGAAGGCCGGCAGGACCGAATAGCGTCTCGCCCTGTGCGCCGGTGTCCCCCCTCATCCCTTGCGCGCCTTCGTGACCGGCAGGGTCCACAGGGCCGGCGGGACCGGCGAAGCTAAGGCGTGGTTCTTCCGCCACGCTGATGGCTACGCAGCACTGCACCCAGCAGCGCGACAGCCGCAAATGACATGAGTTTTTTCATCGTAACCTCCTATTGGTTGAACCGGTTAAAGGGTTTAAGTCGGGCTTACTTGAAGAATTCCGAGTAACCGAGGAGTGAAACCCTACGCCTTTAAATCAGTCTCAACTTACGCCGACTCGTCGACGATTGCTGTCCAATACTGGACGGTCTTGAAAATAAATATTGCAAGGCCCGCCAGCATCACTCCTCTCGGTTAATATTTCTTTCAAGGCACACAGCTTACGGCTCCCCGCGCCATCGTCTCATGGCGCGCAGGAGGAAGAAGGCCAAGCGGCAAACCTCAACGGTGGCAACGACTTCGGCTCTGGTTTTCCAGCGAATGTGAGAAGGCGAGCCCGAGATGACGGCGCAGCAGGGGGCCCTTATCGACGGATCGTCACACACCTTGACAAGTCGGAGTGGGGTGCTTACCTTCTGCACAGTTAGAATTCTAGTTCAGGAAAGGAAGCGTAATTATGGAACTTGTGAGATGGCAACCGTTTGAGAGCCGGGGCGACGTTAACAATCTGTTTGCGGACGGCTATGGTCGGCCGAGGCTTCTCCATAGGGCTCCGACCAGGGGCTGGTATCCTCCGGTGGACATCCTTGAGAACAAGGACTCCTATCTGATCCGCGCTGAGCTCCCGGGTATGAAGAAAGAAGAAATTCACCTGGAGCTTGAGCATGAGACTCTTACCCTGAGCGGGGAGAGGACGCTCGAAGAGCCTGCGAACGGGGATGAATACCATCGGGTAGAGCGACTTGCAGGAAGATTTTCCCGCTCCTTCCATATCCCTCAAGCCGTAAAGCAGGACGGGATCAAAGCCACTTATCGAGATGGAATCCTCGAGGTATATGTCCCTAAGGCCGAGGAAGCAAAGCCAAGGCAAATCAGTGTCAGCCTGAACTGACAGTGACAGGAGCTGATGCTCGGGCCAATGGGGGGAGGAAGGCATTATGATGTCCCCCAGCCCCCATTTTTTAGCGCCTCAGGACTAGTTGATATCAGGCGCCTCCTTGGCAACATCCGCGTCATGGAGCGCCGAGGCATGATTGATGCCGTCGTCACAGAACGCCGGAGCCAGGAGGATGCAGGTTCTCCGCCCCAAGGACAACGCGCACCCGGTGTGTTGCACTGTCATCAGCGAGTGGAATACGCGCGACGCCGCCCGAAAGGGGCGTGCCGTCGAGTTCTACAAACGACACCCCGCGCGACACGCCGTGCGGGTTCTCAACGACGATTTCGTAACGCGACGAGTGATAGCGGAACGTTACCTCAAAGCCCGGCCATGTTCGCGGGATGCAAGGATCGAGATAGAGAGCCGAGCCGCGCAGGCGAAGACCCAAGATCCACTCGATGCCTCCCCGATACATCCATCCCGCGGAGCCGGTGTACCACGTCCACCCGCCTCGGCCGATGTGCGGTGGTTCCGAATAAATATCAGCGGCGATGACATAGGGCTCGACCTTGTAGCGGTAAACGCCGGCGCGGCTACTCGCGTGATTAATCGGGTTCAAGATCGCGAAGAGCTCGCCGGCCCTATCTCCGTCGCCGAGCGCGGCGAACGCGAGGATGGACCAGATTGCCGCATGGGTATACTGGCCGCCGTTTTCGCGGACGCCGGGCAGGTATCCTTTGATGTACCCCGGGTCCGGGCTCGCGTGGTCAAAGGGAGGGGTGAGGAGGAGGACGAGACCGTCATCGCGGCGGATCAGATATTTCTCGACCGCTGCCATGGCGCGAGCTCCACGCGCCGGCTCGGCGGCGCCGGAAATGACCCCCCAGGATTGGGCGATCGAATCGATGCGGCATTCGTCGTTTGTGGCGGAGCCGAGCGGCGTCCCGTCGTCAAAGTAGGCGCGCCGATACCACTCGCCGTCCCATGCCTTTTGTTCGAGCGATGCTTTGAGCGCGCTGACATGCAACCGCCATGTTTCAGCCCGCCGGTGCTCGCCGCGTAGGTCGGCCACCCGCGCGAACTCCCAGAGGTTGCTGTGAAGAAACCAGCCGAGCCAGACGCTCTCGCCGCTTCCCCCGGCTCCGACCCGGTTCATTCCATCGTTCCAGTCTCCCGTGCCGATTAACGGAAGGCCGTGGCCGCCAACGGCCAAACTGCGGTCGAGGGCGCGCGCGCAATGCTCGAACAGGGTGCCGCTTTGCGCGGACACGCGCGGCTCGAAATACGCCTCGTCCTGTCCATCCGCCAGAGGCGGCCCGTCGAGGAAGGAAACGACTTCGTCGAGAAGACCGACATCCCCTGTGACTTCGAGGTAGTGAACCATCGCGTATGGCAGCCATAGAAGATCATCGGAAATACGGGTCCGAACCCCCCGGCCGGACGGCGGGTGCCACCAATGCTGGACGTCACCTTCGACGAACTGCCGCGCGGCGGCCCGCAGTAACTGCGCGCGCGCGATGGCCGGTTTGGCGACCACGAGCGCCATCGTGTCTTGGAGCTGATCGCGAAAGCCATAGGCGCCGCCAGCCTGATAAAACGCCGCTCGCGCCCAGACACGACACGCGAGCGTCTGATAGAGCAGCCGGCGGTTGAGCATAATGTCCATAGCCCGCTCAGGTGTTTTGACCTGGACGGCGCCAAGAACGTCATCCCAGTGTTTCTTTACCGCGCTGAGGGCTACATCAAGGTCAGCGGCGCGGTAGCGCGCAATCAACGCCCGCGCCTCTATCGCGGTGGCCGCCTCGCCGAGAAAAAAGACAAATTCACAAAGGCCGCCCGCCTCCAGCTCGACCGTCGTCTGCAGCGCGGCGCACGGATCCAGGCCGGCGCCGACCTTGCCTGAGAGGGGCGCCCCTCGTTCGAGCGATAGGGGATGGTCGAGGGTGCCGTTGCGGCCAAGAAACTCCGTGCGATCACCCGTCCACGCGGCCTGGCGCCCGCCGAGGTCGGCGAAGGCCACACGACCGCCGAACTCGCTGTTCCAGGGGTTGCGTGCGAACATCGCGCCGGTTTCCGGGTCGATCTCGGTGACAACAAAGGGCGCGGAAGCGCTCCGCGAAACACCGAGGACCCATTCGACATAGGCCGTTACCGAGAGACGTCTGGACCGACTTGAGGGATTCTTGATCGTCAGACGGGAAATTTTGACCGAATCGTCGAGCGGTGGCACGAACTGTAAGAGGTCGAGTGAGATCCCGTGTGAAACGTGCTCGAAGCGGCTGTAGCCTTGGCCGTGTCGAGCGACATAGGGCCAGGCCTCCTCGCGGATCGGCAGCGCCGTCGGGCCCCACAACTCGCCACTATCTTCGTCCCGGAGGTATATCGTCTCACCCGGAGGATCGCCGACCGGGTCATTCGACCAAGGGGTGAGCTGGTTCTCATGGCTGTTGAGCGACCACGTGTAACCCGAGCCCGACTCAGAAACCTGGAATCCAAATGAAGGGTTGGCAATCACATTGATCCACGGCGCCGGCGTCCACTGGCCCTCGCCCAGGATTGTCACGTACTCACGCCCATCGGCAGCGAAGCCGCCCAGGCCGTTGAAAAACTCAAGGTCGGACTGCGGCGTCAAGACGTCCAATGATTTCGCCGCAGGCGGGCGCCGCGCCGGTGGAACCGAGACGGCCTCGGATACCGGCTGACGTAGGACCTGCTCGGCCAGAGTCCCGCGATGGCTCAAGAGCACGGCACGCGCGGCGGTTTGGAGCAGGGTGCGATCCTCGGCCGAAAGAAGATCTCCCCGCAGAATAAACACGTTTCCCGACGGTTCATGCCCCTCGGGTTGCAGGCGTGATTGGCTGGTGCGGACTTGGGCCTCTAAAGAGGCCTGTAGTTCTTGAGCGTAGGACGCAGCCTGCTCGTTCAATATCACGAGATCGACCGAAAGCTGCTTCATCCTCCAGTATTCGTGAGCGCGGAGGAGTTGTCGCACAATCCCTTGGTCTTCGGGTCCGTCTATTCGGACCAGAACAATCGGCATGTCGCCGGAAATCCCGTGCTGCCATAGCGCCGACGGCCCCCGGGTATTACGTGTGAGCAGGCCGGAAGAAGGCCGTAGCGCAGGGGCCGAGTACAGGATCTGACCGGCGAGCTCCTGGAACAGGTAGGCCTCATCGGGATCAATGCCCAGATGGTGTAACTGGACCTGAGCCCGGGTCCACGCCAACGTGGCGGCGCGCTCGAAGGTCGTCGGATTGTTGTACTCGTCGGCCAGGGCCAGCGCTTCGTCGCGCGACGGCGCGACGAGGGTCGAGAACGTAACCCGCGCGGTGGCCCCCGGCGCAAGTCGTACCAGGCGCCGGAGGCTGACGATCGGATCGAGCACCGCGCCGACTGTGTTGGAGAGCGGGTGGCCGTCGATGACCGACATCGGCGTCCGGATCCCGCGCCCGCGGCCGAGAAACCGGGCACGGTCGGTCTCGTATTGCAGATCGCCGACGGTTTCCCCTTCGACGACGACCACGTGCGCCGCCCAGAACTGAGATTCGCGGTCCGAACGCGGACGACGTGTTGCGAGCAGGGCGCCGAGTTCCGGAGCAAATTCCGTCTGCACGAACAGATTGGAAAACGCGGGGTGAGCGATGTCGGCTGTAGGAGGCGCCAGCACGATTTCGGCATATGAGGTCAGCTCGATCTCCCGGGTTTGCAGCCCCAGATTCGTGACTGACACCCGGCGCACCTCGGCGTCGTGCTCCGGCGAAACGACGACCTCAAGCGTGGTCGCGATCGCGCCATCGCGCCGGCGGATCTCAGTGTGATCCTCGGAAAATGCCGCTTCATAGGTGTCCGGTTCGACCCCGCTCGGTTGATAGGCGGCTGACCAGACCTGGCCGCTGTGTCCGTCGCGAAGAAAAACGTACGTCCCCCAGGCGTCGCGCGTGCGGTCCTCCCGCCACCGTGTGACCGCGAGGTCCCGCCAGCGGCTGTATCCGGAGCCCGCGGCCGTGATCATGACCGCGTATCGCCCGTTGGAGAGGAGGTGGGTGCCGGGCGTCGGGTCGTGGGCGGAAGTGAAGCGCCGAACGATCGGGGGAACGAGATCGGCGACATTGGCGGCTGCCCGCACCTCCTCGACCCTGGGCCGGGTGACCAGGACGCCGCGCGGGGTGCGTTCCTGCAGCAGTAGTTCGGTGGCTTGTATGCGTGGCTCGGCGTGGAAACGCGCGCGCATGACACCCTCGTGGATGACGTTTGCGAGCGCCACGAGCGACATCCCCTGATGATGTGCCATATAGGCCTGCACGATGGCCACGGGTTGATCCTCGGGGACCCGCGCGGGCGTGTAGTCGAGCGCTTCATAGAAGCCGTAGCGGCCGCGCGCGCCTGCGGCCACGAGACGCGCGAAATTCTGCACCGCCGCGCCGGCGTCGATCATGGCAGCCAGCGCAGTCGCGTAAGGGGCAATGACCACGTCTTCGCTCAGCCCGCGTTTAAGCCCCAGTCCCGGCACGCCGAAATTCGTATACTGGTAGGTCAGCTTCAGATCACGGACATTGTACGCCGATTCTGAGACCCCCCACGGCACGCCCCGCTCGGTTCCATATTTTCTCTGACGGCGAACGATAAGATAATACGTCTGGGCCAACAGGCTACTCGACGGCGAGCGCATCACGAGGGCGGGCATGAGGTACTCGAACATCGAGCCGGACCAGGAGACAAGGGCAGATCCCCAGTCCACCGGCGTCAAAGGGCGACCGAGGTGGAACCAATGGGAGGGCGAAACGTCCCCCTTGGCAATGGCGATGAAGCTTGTGAGGCGCGCCTCAGAGGCCAACAGGTCGTAACAACTCGGGTCCAAGCTGTTATCCGAAACGCGGTAGCCGATCGAGAAGAGCTTCCGCTTCGCGTCGAAGAGAAAGCCAAACTCCATCGCGTCGACCATCCTCTTCGTGACCTGGACGATGGTCGAAAGGCGGCGGACCAGGGTTTTGGAGGCTGCAGCAGAACGCGAGAGGCTTTCGATAATCGCGTCGATTTGCGCAAGGGCTTCGCCCTGCCTGGCATCTTCGGTAGCCGAGCGCTCGCGGAGTGTTGTGAGTTCACGCATGGCAGTCTCGCAGCGGTCCGGTGCTTCGGCCAGGCTCGGGATCGAGACGAAGAAGCGCGCGAACGCCGTTGAATCCAACGCTTGCTCCGGAGTCATAGCGCGATGAGAGACGGCATTACCAAAGACAAGTTGCGTCCAGGGAAGGGCGATGCCGAGATCCCGCACGTGACTCTCGATACCCGTGCGCACCGCCTCCGCCCAAACAAGCAACTCCGTATCGGCGCTGTCGCCCCGTTCCGCAGTCAGCGTGTGGGCAATGTCCGCCACAGTTTGAGCGCGGGCCTCGAGTTCAGTGAGGCGCACGATCCAATCACGCGGAGTTAAAGGGACCGGAGTGAGGGCCGCGGTCAGTGCGTCGAGTGCCTCGTCCAGCTGTTTTACCGTGACCGTTTGCGTGCGCCGGTCGTCGGCGATCGTTGGTATCGCTTCGCGGAACAGTAGAATTGCGTCCTCGATGCCGCGGAGTACGTGCGGGCCAAGCAGCGGGCGGTCGATGATGCCCTGGCACGCCTGTCCGAGCGCAACGAGGTGACCGGCGAGGTTTCCACTATCGACCGAGGATACGTATTTAGGATCGAGCGGGCGGAGGTCACGCGTGTCATACCAGTTATAGAAGTGACCATGGAAGCGCTCGAGGCTGTCCATTGATCCAAGGGTGGCTTCGAGCCGCTCGACCGCGGCCACGGTGCCGAGCCAACCGAAATCGTGCGCGGCGATAGTAGAGAGGAGGTATAGCCCGAGGTTGGTGGGCGACGTGCGGTGGGCCACGACAGGTGCCGGCTCTTCCTGGAAATTGTCGGGAGGAAGGGCATGGTCTTCCGCACTGACAAAGGTCTCGAAGAACCGCCAGGTCCGCCGCGCGGTCAACCGCAGCGTGCGGGTTTGATCCGCCGAAAGGGGCTTGGTCCCGGCCGCGCGTCGCGGGAGACTGATCCAGTGGGCCACCGCGGGTGACAGCGCCCAGAGAAGCGCGAACGGCGTCGCAATCAGCCATGCTCCCTGCGACCCGAATGGGGCGAGAATGGATGCTGCCGCGGCGAGCACTACCGCCCCGCCCATCCGGTGATAGACACTGGCGAGGGTGGTATAAAAAACAGATTTGGCTTGGGCTGCGGTCACCCATTCGAGCAAATTTCGGCGTTTCACATACACACGTAAGAGTGTCCGGGCGATCGCGTCGGTCATCAACCATGCCTGGTGCGCAAGCAACGTCAGCGTGAGCGCCGCCTGCGATGCGGCCCGGACCAGGTCTGTGCCGACGCCGCGCAAGTGGCTGCGTTTTGAAATCCCGCTGCGATGCGGAATCAGCCCGGTCAAGACGGGCAAAAGGGGAGGGATGGCGATGCAAGCGAGCACGAAGGCCGTCCAGATAACGGGCGACGCGAACGGCAGCGTCCATCCCGCAAGCAAGGTCAGAAATGCAGCCGGAGCCGACAGCGTGCGCCGGAGATTGTCGAGCATCTTCCAACGGCTGATCATGGGGATCGGGCTGCGGATCCGTGCGCCGCTCGCGTCCCGCGCTACCCCGATGATCCACGGCAGCAATTGCCAGTCACCGCGGGCCCAGCGGTGCTGGCGCGCCGCGGCGACCGCGTAGTGTGAGGGAAACTCATCGAATAACTCGATATCGCTGACGAGTCCCGCCCGTGCAAAAATGCCTTCAAAGAGATCGTGGCTCAACAAGGCATTTTCCGGCGCCCGTCCGGCTAGAGCTGCCTCAAACGCATCGATGTCGTAGATCCCCTTGCCGATGTAAGAGCCCTCGCCGAAGAGGTCCTGGTAAACGTCGGAGACGGCAGATGCGTACGGATCCATGCCGCCCGGGCCCGAGAAGATGCGCTGGAATAGAGAGCCCTCGCGATCGGTCGGTATCGTCGGCATGAGGCGCGGCTGAAGCAGGGCGTAGCCTTCTACGACCCGGCCGACCCGGGGGTCAAACCTCGGCCGGTTGAGTGGATGCGCCAGCGTGCCGACCAATCGAGCGGCGGCTCCCCGCGGCAGCCGCGTGTCGGAATCAAGCGTTATGACGTACCGAACACTGGAAGGAACGAAAGGCGCCCGGCCGCCTGTTGGCAAAAAAGTGGTGTTCGTATCGCCGCGCAGCAAGCGATTCAGCTCATGGAGCTTGCCACGCTTGCGCTCCCAGCCGATGCACTTTCCCTCGCTCTCGTTCCAGCCGCGCCGACGGTGAAACAGGAGAAATCGCTCGCGCCCATCGGGGGTGGACCCATGGCGTTGGTTCAGCCGCGCAATGCCCTCAACTGCCGCCGCCAGCAATTCGTCGTCTCCCGGCATGGATTCTTCAGGCGCATCTGTCCAGTCGGAAAGGAGCGCGAAACCAAGATCGCCATCCGGATTCGCCAGGTAGTGAACTTCGAGCCGCTCGACCTGCTCTTCAATTTGGGCGTGGCCTGTCAGGAGAGTCGGGACGACGACCAATGTGCGCAGATCCGCCGGTACTCCATCCCGTAGCGCCAGCCTGGGCAGTGCCCGTGGCCCGAGCAGCTCCATGACTTCACGATTGACCAATGCGATCCCTAGATCCAGAGCGGGGACGAGAGCGAGAAGCCCGAGCAGCAGCAGGCCTACGATACCAACTCCCGCTGCACCTGAATTGAAAAGAAACAAAGAGAGGATGACGCCGCTGACAATTGCGATGGTGCCGAGGTAACGTGACGTCGCTTGAGTAACGTAGGCGCGGGCAAGCCATGTCTTGATTGGCATGGAATAGCCGAGTTCCCGCTCGTAAGCGTCACGCCCGTTCGCGATGAGGTAATAGCCGGGATCCCCGCGACGGTCCCCTGCCGGATCGTTGGCTCGTTCAGCTTCACGCCGGAAACGTTGCGCTTGAAAAACCGCCCGCCGGGCAACCTCAAGCTCATCGTGCTGGGAGCACCGCGAAAGTTCCTCGATCGCGTGCCGGTAACGATCGCGTGTCGCGAAGTCGGGGTCGGCAAAACCGGTGTCGGCCCAGAGTATTGCGTCGACAAGACTGACGCTCTCGAAGAATTCCGCCCAATCGAGGACGGACATCAGGCGCATACTGGTGATAATGTTGCGCACGGTCACGTTCATCGCCGCCTGCCCCTGGTGCTGGACCCGGACGATCTCATCGGACGTAGTGCCCTGAGCCGTCAGGTGTTCTTCGAGCCAGCGAAGAGCCGGCGTGACCACCGGGTCCTGATCGCGCAGCCGCTGGACGAGCTGCACGGCGAAGGTCATCGCCAACGGGGCCCCATCGAACCGCCCCAGGACCGCCGCCGCGGGCTCAATCGAGTGGCCGCCGAGTCCGAGCAGGCGGTCGGCCACCGCGTCGGCCTCCTGGCGCGCGGCCCGTCCATGCACGATTCGCTCCGCCAGGCGCCGTAGATTCTCCACGAGCACCACCCGCAAGGTGATGGCGACCGCCCAGAGCTCGCCGATGGTCAACGGCTGCACGCGCTGGTAGGCGCGCACAAACCGACGGAGGGTCTCCGGGTCGAACCGGCTGTCCGTATGGGCTATGAAAGCCCAGGCCAACCCATAGACGCGTGGGTACCCCTGGAGTGGACCCTCGGCTATCTTGGGCAGTTCTCGGTAAAAACCGGGTGGCAGGTCATCACGGATCTCGCGCAGTTGTTCGTCCACGATGTGGTAGTTGTCGACCAGCCATTCTGCGGCAGGTGTGATCGAGCGCTCCTCGCCGATTGCCCTGGCGATTGCGCGATAAGAGTCGAGCAGGACCCGGCCGTTATGCAGCACACGCGGCAACAAAGGGCGACCTTTCCGCGGCGTAGCCGTTACGCGCTGGGCGGTGGCAAGGCTCTCGGCGTGCTGCTCAAGACGTTCGGTGCCGAAGAGCTCGGCCCGAATCGGTTCTTCGATTTCCGAATGAGCAATAGTCCGTGAACGCACTTTTCTTAGCAGATTTTGGGGAAATCGCATCTTCAATCCACATAGCCCACGCTTATCCTTGCGCGCGCCGCGCATCCCAGGCGATCAAGTCCGCGTCAAACCCGGACCAGGTTATTGCCGAACTTTAACTCTAATCAGCCCGGGAGCCGGCGCGATAGGTCAAGGCAAAGGAGGTGGTGAGGTAGAAATCCTTGATCAGGCTGGTGGTGAGTGTTCCAAGGTCGACGTTCCATATCCTCATGCCTCTTAAATGTCCCGCCGTGTCGTTCCCATAAAGAAGGCGGTGACTTCTTTGGTTCGCTTCCAGAGGCGGAACGGCAAAGGATCGATGGCGAACCCCGGCCTGCGCCATAGCCGGTCCTTCAAACGGAAGAATCCGGCGATTATCGGGTGTTCCTCTTCGATCAGGGCAGCGTTTTTGTGCCAGAAAAGGCAAGACATAAGATTCCAATAGTTCTTAGGGTCATGGTTCCACAGCAAAAGGATCTTGATCATGTCTTCTTTGCTGTAGAAGGCCTTTCACGCGTCTTCATATGCCTGGAACCATTCCTCCGCCGTCATATTTAGGATGCTTGATAGATGCATGGAAGGAATCGCGCTTGTTGAAATCGGGGTCCATCCATTGCCCCCCGGGTCTTCATCTCATGGTGATCATGGGACCCGGACTGTGGGGTCAACATGAAAAAGGATGCCTGATCCGGCTGGATGACATCCATACAGAAATCAATCCCTGTGGCTTAATGCACTGCAATTGTACCATGATTTCGGACCCGTTTCTGTCTCATTTTGGACGATTTTGAAAAGAATTCTCGCGAGGCCCCCGCACATCCGAAGCCGATCTGGACGACCCCGGGTCGGTGGCGAACCGCGTGGCTGTCAGTCGAATGCTGTAAATACGGCAAGTTACCTTAAGGATAAAGGGGTCTCGGAGCTTGTCGGTAAAATCATCCATACCACCTGGTCTAGGAACTCCCCCTCGCCGCCAATGCGCTGGCTCCGATGCAGCCGCACTCTCCTGTCCCCGGAATTTCCGCTAATTGCTCTTACCTCTGTTCCGGTACGGGTTCCAGGGAATCACGGCAAAAATATAGCGCGCGGGTGGCTTGACACCATCTCCGTAAACACATATAGTCGAGATCCTACTTCAGTAAAGGGCCTTCTGAAAGAGGAATAACCAAGAGTTGAAGGCCTCTAATCAGTCTCTCCTTGCGAACGATACCTAATGGACAATCCAACCAGAGCGTGGTTGCAGTAATTCAGTCCCCATGTTCTGCCCCATTGGCAGTCTTATTCTCAGGGTCAAAGACACAAACATTCTCTCATAGGAGGAGAACATGGGTAATAAATTATACGTTGGCGGTCTCCCTTACTCGGTAAACGAGGGGAAACTGCAGGAAATCTTTTCCGCTCACGGGACCGTGGAATCGGCCAATGTGATCTCGGATAAGCTTACGGGACAGTCGCGGGGCTTCGGCTTCGTCGAGATGAGCTCCAGTAGCGAGGCCCAAAAAGCCATCGAATCGTTGAACGGGACCCAGATCGAGGGGCGCACGTTGACCGTCAATGAAGCCAAGCCGATGGCGCGGCGTGATGGTGGCGGTGGCAGAGACCGCGACGGCGGTCGTAATCGCTGGTAGTTTTTCCCTAGATACTTGTCAGCCAAGGGGGGGGCAATGGGTTGGGTTGCCCCTCTTTACTGCACAAAGAAATCAGCTCGGTACCGTTTCGCCGGGAGTAGAGTTCTACTACCGTAATTCTGGCGTTGGCTCCCCGTCGCCCACGGCGAAACAGAGGTCTCCTTACTCCAAGATTTTGAGGCCCCGACGATGTTCGGTGACCTTGAAAGCGTTTTATCGGCCTTATTAGAAAGCCATGGGCGGAAGCCCATGGGGGAATGCGACAGTCGGATTCTCCGCCGTGCGGCCCAAAGCCTTCGGGCGACGGGCCGAAGCTTGAAGAGCGAAGGAGACTGCTTTGGCGGATTCCGCCGAAGGTAAGGAAGGATACCACGGGGATAATCCAGTAAAAGCTAAGCTGGGTCGTTTAGGAGGGCGGTTCCATGATGGATCGTGTATTGGTTAAGCAAAGCACAGAACTATTAACAGGTATTGTCCGTAGCATCGACAAAAAGCTTGAGTACACCTTAATGGACCAGACTCAAGAAGGACGACTCTCTCTTCGGCTGTCATTACGCGGCCGGGAAGGAGTCGTTTCCCTACTGATTGACGACCTGCGAGCGGCCGGGGAAGATGCCGTGCGCAAGAATGCAATCCGGCAAAAAATCAAGAATGCGCGCGACCATTTGCTGTCCAACCCCGTCGTGGATGTCATGGGGAAGAGAGATGCGAAGATGTTGAAACAGGCCGGTGGTGGGAAGGACGATTCTAGGCCCTTCGACTTTAGACACCAGCAGGGAAGAAGGAGATAAGAGGTTTCTCGCCTCAAGGAAACAGTGGCAGCCGTCTTGAGCCGGTAAGGATCAGCGAGATTAACACAGACCTTTGCAAAAGCTTTCGGCGGGATCGGGTTCGGGCGGCGACCTTGAAGGAACGTAAATCTTTTTCTCTCAAGCCGACTGTTTGTTCGTTCTGCCGCGCCAGTGAAGGCCACATCCCAACTTGCGGCAGATTGGCGATCTGCGGTTGCTGGAACTCCTGCTTGGTCAAGCGCTGCGAACAGCACAGTCATTTCGGGCGGTGTTACGATACCTAGGGATTTAGAGTTTTCAAGGTGGAGAGCCGGTTCTTTAATGGGCCGCGTTTCGCAAGAGGCGCGGCCCTCTTGTTGGTCCACGGCATTTCTCTCTTTCCTGGTGAGAACGGGGCAATGGCGGCGCAAGGGGTGGCGCGGTTTAGCGGACCTTGCGGCGTGACAAGCCTATGGAAGCATCGATGATTGGGGCCTCGAGGGGATTGACAACACCTTACCGGGTGATATGAGTGCCTTGATATGAGGCATTTTCCCGCGACCATTGTCGATTGCGACAGCCATATCGTGCCGCGGGTGGATCTCGATTCGTTCAAGGACCTTCTCCCTGAAAGGCTCACGCCGCAAGCCCGGGACATGTACGCACAGGAGGCCCGCCTTTGGGCGGAGCCCCAGGAAACCGGCGGCGGGAAGGAGAAGGGGCCCGTTCCCCTGCGGGATCCCGCGGAGCGCATCAAGGTTCTGGACGACGTTCTGGGGGTCGACACGCAGGTCCTGATTCCCCACGCGCAGTTCGCCCATCTGAACGGGGGGATGCCCGAGGGAATGGACAAACCCTTCGCGGTTCGCCTGGCAACCTGCAAGGCCTACAACAACGCGGTGGCCGCTATCCAAAAGCAATACCCGGACCGTTTCATTGCCACGGCCATTCTCCCTTTCGACGATCTTGAAGAGTCCCGCAAGGAGGCGCGCCGCGCCGTCGAGGAGTTGGGGATAGCCGCCATCCAGCTCCCGGCCAACTGGATGGGGCAAAATTTCGACACCATGGAGCTCTACCCCTTTTGGGACACCGTGAACGAGCTGGATGCCCCCGTGTTTGTCCACCATATCCCGCAGAGCTGCCGGGGATCGCTGGGCGATCATATTCCCATTTACCCCATGGTCGGACAGGAGAGGATGCGCCGGCTTCACATCGGCGTCTATCTGGGATTCGGCATGGAATACTTAATGGCATGCGCCGCTCTGACGCTGGGGGGCGTCCTGGACCGGTTCCCAAATCTTCGTTTCTGCTTTTTCGAGGCGGGCGGGGGGTGGCTCCCCTACGCTATGGTGGGCTGCGATCGCGCCTTTTATATTCGCAATCAGTGCTCCCGGACCGCCACGCGCCCCAGCGAGCTGATCAAGAGGCACTGCTTCACCGCCGTGGAGTCCACGGAACACATCCCCGCGCTGGTTCAGTCCATGGGCTCCGAAAATTTCTATTTTGGAAGCGACTATCCCCACGGCGAGTACAAGTTCCTGCCCAACACGGTGGAAAGTATAACCGGCCTGGAGGGGATCTCCCAACGGGACAAGGAGAACATCCTCGGCCGGACCATGCTCCGGGTCCTCAAACGTGCCTAGGCGGTAGGCAATTTATCCTCCCCTTAAATCGGCGCCCGATAGGTCAGTCCTCTTCCCTTTGTTTAATTCCACGCGTCTTACTCACGAGTGTCCATCTGCGTAAATGGCTCAAAAGGGTAGAATCGTTTGTAGCATTTCCTCGTTCCGAGGGGCTCCATCGAGTTGTCGTTGCCTTGCGTTCTGACGTACACTAGAATTCAAGATGCGTCGAGAGCGAAACGCCAATTGAAGGATCTCCGATGATTTTCCGCGAACTCAACCACGGCAAGTGCAAAACCTACCTCATCGCCTGCGAGGCTACCCATAAGGCTGTTCTGGTCGATCCCATTCGAGAGAAGCTGGATCGCTACCTTTCTTTCCTCGCTTACCACGGGCTCAAGCTCCAATCCGCCATTGATACCCACACCCACGCCGATCACCGCACGGGCAGTTTCGAGCTGGCCGATCTCACAGGTGCCACGGTGATCATGCACCGCCGGGCGCCGGCCCCCTCCGTGAACGTTCACGTAGAGCATGGGGAACGAATCGCCGTGGGCAACGTAGAGCTTCAAGTCCTCTACACGCCGGGGCACACGCCCGACAGCATGAGCCTGTCTACGGGCGACCGGGTATTGACCGGGGATAACCTTCTCATTCGAGGCACCGGACGGATCGATTTTGCCGGCGGAGACGCGGGAGCGCAGTTTGACTCGATCACGGAAAAACTCTTCCGCTTGCCCGATAAGACGCTGGTCTTTCCCGCCCATGATTACCGCGGCAACACGCACTCCACCATTGCCGATGAAAAGCGCTTGAATCCTCGTGTGGTTGGACGCACGCGAACGGCTTACATCGAGCTGATGAACAACCTGGGACTGCCCCTGCCGGACAAGATCCAAGAGGTGCTCCAGCCGAACCAATCAGCCTTGGACGATGACCGCATCCGTTTCCCCACCCTGGCCGAGTTGAACCAGGTCCGCCAGCTCAACCCGCATGAAGTCCAGGACCTCCTGTGGGCGGTTCCGGCTCCCCTGGTTCTCGACGTCCGCGAGCCCGATGAGTACACCGGCGAGTTCGGCCATATCCCCGGCAGCCTGCTGGTTCCTCTCAAGGACCTGCCCGCCCGGGCAGCCGAGCTGGAGGTTTACAGAGACTGGCATATCATCGCCGTCTGCCGTGCCGGGGTCCGTAGCACCACCGCCACGGCCATTCTAACCGGTCTCGGCTTCGAGCGCGTCTCGAATCTCAAGGGCGGGATGCTGGAATGGAACGAACAAAATTTGCCCGTGGAACGGGATCAACCAACACCGTGACACGGCCGGTCCGGCCTGCGGGCAAACCGGGGACTCAAGCGCCTTCCCTCGGGAACCAGCCGCCGCGGCGGTGGAGGCTGCGGAGGTAAGTGATCTGCCCGCTGATCTGTGTGTCGGAGTGGAGGATGCTCACCAGTCGCACGGCGACGGTGGGTAGGGGCTGGAAACGGGGTTCGTTGAGGACGCGGTCCAGTTCCTGGGGGGTAAGGGCTTCCAGGTAGGGGTGGCAGCGCTGCGAAACCGTATCGTAGTATTCCAGCAGGGTCTTCGAGTCGGGAGCCCGAAAAGAAGCGACCTGCTCGCGAGTGTGGGTGAGGCCGGGGCCAAAATCAGAAGGGCTCGGCGCCATGTCGAAGCGCGCATGCCAGCCCTCGGCAATCCAGGCCTGTTCCAGTCCCGCCAGGCGCGATAGCTGGCTGTCGTCGGAACGGGTAAGGCGCCAGGCGAGCCACCCGATGGGGGGAACCGGCTCCCGGTGAAGCTCCTCCACGCTCAAGTCGGACATGTCTTTGTGCAGGGACTCCCGGATCCTTTCGAATGCGTCGAGAATGACTCCCTTGGCTTCCATGGCGGCCTCCGGTCCGGGTCGGTACCCCCCCTTTCGCAGAACACGGGGGAGTTAACGGTAAAACTGTTCCAGCTCGCTCATCTTTTTGGCCGGGTGATAGGTGTAGTAGACGGCGTCGAGAAAGCTAAGGTAGCGCTCCACGCTGCTCGAGCGCAGGACCATGTCCTTGAGCGCCTCCGGTTTGACGAAGCCGTCCTCCAGCATCCGCACCGTAATGTAGCGGTTCCCCTCAGCGTGACCCATGACCTCGTGGCCGATGGTTTCTCCTCCCTCGTGCTCCCCGAAGTTGTCGGCTTCCGAGTGGAGCCGGAAATAATAAGCCCCCTCATCGCTGATGCCGTAGTGCTTGGTGAGGCTCTGGTACCAGATCCAGCACCATTTGCCGAACCACTCCTCGGTGGTGTTTCCGATGCCGAATTGCAGGTTGACTTCCAGGGCCCAAACGTTGGAGTCCAGCATGCTCCGCATGGCCGCCAGGGGCCGGTACTCGTGGAGTTCCTTCTTTTCCAGGCCCAGGGCCTTACCCAGGGCGTCCAGGGTGCGCTGGTGGCCCCCCCGCACCGGGGTGACGAACTCGTCGGCGTAACGGTCGGCCAGCAGTTCCAGCAGGTCTGGCCTCTGGTTCAGCATATGATTGAACAGGTAATAGCGATAGGGCAGCGACATGTTGATTTCCAGGGACCAGGCGTAGGTGTTGAGCAGCCAGCCCCGGATGCACTCAATGGGGAGCGTACCGTCCTTGAGTTCCCGGGTGAACGGATGGGTGAAAATCTTTTCAAAGGCTTCCTTGAGCGCCGCGTTGACGGCCTGGTTCACTAGTTTCCAACACTCGTCGCGGGTGAGTTTGTTGCTTTGAGTCGCTTCCTGCATGGCCATGGATTGGAGCCCTCCCTCTGGGCCTTTTATATTACTAATATGGCACGCCTGGGGTTGTCAAGATTACCCATGAAATGGAACCGCTCCGGGCCATTGACACCCATCCTACGTTTTGATACCGGTACTGGCGTAACAGTTTGAGCTTCTTCCCAGCATTGGCTACGCATCCCGCGCGATGTAGGTCCTGATGGAGGAACGACGGGGTTCCTCGGAGGGAAGAGATGAAGCAATCAAGGCCGGCCGCCCCAGCGATCCAGCGCTCAGGTGTGCCAGCCTTTTTGTTTTTCGGGTCCCGGTGTTTTCCAGCGCCGGGCACCCCGTCGACCCGCCGAGTCCATCCCTCTTCCCGCTTCCATTGTTTCTTACTGACTCCAGATTTTCCGGTTTATCCCATACTACGGAACGCACCGGGTGGGTCCGAGCATGAATTTCCCGAATTCCGCCAAACCGAGACGCTCCAATGCAACGGATGTAAGTCCATGGTACGGGGTCTAGCAAAGACTCAGCCTAAGGAGGGCACGCGTATGAAGCACAAGTTGAAACATGGTCACGGGTCAAAGCAGCAGGCTTCCTGGAAGATGGGCGTGCTGGCGTGGTTCCTCGCAGGGCCGGTGTTTCTGGCCGGTGGGGGATTGGCCGCGGCCGACCCTTGGGATGACACGGTGGCCAAGGGAAAAGAAGAAGGTAAAGTCGTCATCGTCATGGGAGGAGCCGCCTCCAGAGAGTTCGCCCCCATCTTTCCCGTCTTTGAAAAGAAATTCGGGATTCAAGTGATCGGCAGCAGCGGCTCGGGGCGGGAAAGCGCCGACCGGATCCTGGCGGAGCGACGGGCGGGCATCCACACGGCGGACCTCTGGTACGGCGGCACGGCGACCATGAACACCCGCCTGGTCCCGCAAAAGGTCCTGGACCCCGTGGAGCCCGAGCTGATCTTGCCGGAGGTTGTCGACACCTCCAAGTGGTGGGGAGGTAAACGCTGGTACGGAGACCACGAGAGCAAATATATCCTCCTCTTTGCGGCCACTCCGTCCAACAACTTTTCGGTCAATACCAAGCTCGTCGACCTCAATAAGATCAATTCCTTTTTCGACCTTTTAGATCCGAAGTGGAAGGGGAAGATCGTCTCCCGAGATCCCAGCTCGACGGGCGTCGGGCTGACGATCCTGTCGTGGTACGCTCACCCCAAATTGGGTAAGGATTTCATACGGCGGCTATACACCGAGATGAACGTCACTCTGGTCCGCGATTTCCGCCAGGGGGCGGACTGGCTGGCCAAGGGCAAATTCGCCTTCTATATCATGCCGGGCCGCGCCCGCCAGGACGTGGAGAAACTGGCCCAGCTGGGGCTGCCGGTGCAAAACGTCTACAAGCCACTCAAAGAAGGCGCCGAGCTGGGGGTGGGCGGCACCAGCAGCGCCGCCGTTATCAACAATAGGCCTCATCCCTACGCGGCCCGGGTATTCTTGAACTGGTGGTTGTCCAGGGACGGGCAGATCGCCTTTATGAACGCCGGCAAGGAAGACGATTCCATGCGCATCGACATCCCCAAGGACGTGCTCGAAGAGCGTCTCAGGAGGAAGTCCAACGTGGAATATATCTTTTCGGAGGCGGATCCTGAAATACAGAAATTGTTCAGCGAGGCCTTCGACTACGCGTCGACGGTCTTAAAAGGGGCGGGTCTCAAGTAGAGCCCATATACGGGAAGCAGGGAGGCGGACCATGGAACAAGTTGAGCCTCGGGCCCTGCGCGCGCGACTGGTCTGGCCGGACACCAGTTTGTACATTATGACCGCGCTTCTCCTGGTCCTGGGCTTTTACATCGTCTATCCCGTCCTCCTCATCACCATCAACAGCTTCAACGTCGCCGGTATCGGAGCGGCGAGCCGATTCGGCGTGGAGAACTGGCGGGTGGCCTTTCAGGAACCCGGCGTACTCGGGGCCCTTGGCAACACCCTTCTCCTGTTTGCCCTGTATACAAGCGTGAGTTTTCCGGTGGCCGTTTTCATCGCCTGGACCCTGGCGCGAGTGCGCTTGCCCTTCAGCTACGGCTTGGAGTTCATGTTCTGGGTCGCTTTCATGATCCCTCCTATTTCCTCGACCATCGGCTGGATGGGTCTACTGGACCCTGACCTCGGATTCATCAACATCGGCATTCAGAGGTTGTTCCCGTCCATTGTGGAAGGCCCGTTCAACGTCTTCAGCGTGCCGGGAATCATGTGGGCCCACCTCATGACCCGCGCCATTTCTTCCAAGGTCATGCTGCTGACGCCCGCGTTCCGGAATATGGATTCGGCCATGGAGGAAGCGAGCCGCGTTTCGGGCGCCTCTACCCTGAAAACCATGATCAAGGTCACGCTGCCGGTGATGGTTCCGGCCATGGTGGTCGTCTTTGCCCTGAACATGGTGCGGTTGTTCGAGTCCTTCGAGATCGAGCAACTGCTCGGCGTCCCTTTCCGGTTCTTCGTTTACTCCACCAAGATCCTGGACCTGGTACAGAGCGAACCCCCGGCCTACGGACAGGCAACGGCCCTGGCCAGTCTCACGCTCGGCGTCATTGCCTTTATCATCCCGCTCCAGCGCCGCCTCACCGAGCGCCGGCAGTTCACCACGGTTACGAGCAAGTTCAAGCCCGGCCTTATCAACATCGGGACCTGGCGGTTCGTGGTCTTCGGGCTCATCGTTCTCCTACTGGTCCTGCTCATTGCGGCACCCGTGTTCTCACTGGTCCTGGGGAGCTTTATGACCCGTTCGGGTTACTTCGAGGTGACGCCCGTCCTCACCCTGCAACACTGGAAGACGGTCCTGGCGGATAACCTGTTCGCGGAAGCCTTCCGCAACACCTTTCTCCTGGCCGGCACCACGGCCATCCTTAGCCCGCTTCTGTTCTCCATGATCGCCTACGTCCTGGTCCGCACCCGCTGGGCGGGACGGAGCTTGCTGGACTCCATGATCTGGTTCTCCGCCGTCATCCCGGGGATGCTTTCGGGCCTGGGGCTGCTCTGGATGTTTCTCGACACGCCCTTTCTCAAACCCCTCTATGGGACCCTCTGGCCGCTTGTCCTTGTCGTTATTTTGCAAGGCAAGCTGACCGGGGTCCAGCTGTCCAAGGCGGTCTTCCTCCAGGTCGGGGAGGAGATGGAAGAGGCGTCCCTTCTCTGCGGGGCGGGCTGGCTGCGGACCTACTTCCGCGTCTGGCTGCCGTTGATCATGCCTACCATGGTGCTCCTGGGAACGTTCCATTTCGTTCTGGCCGCCTCCACGACCAGCAGCATCATCCTGCTCGCCACCCGCGGGACCATGACCCTCTCGATTCTGGCGCTGGAGTACGCGTCGCCCGGAGTCGCCTTGCGCGAGGAGGCGGGAATCGTGAGCCTTTTCATCGTGGGCTTGACGGTGGGCGTGGCCTTGATCGCGCGGGCCCTGGGCCTGCGGCTCGGCGTCCAGCACAACTAGGGGCGGGCGGCGTCCCCGGGGAGACGGCGCCGGCTACGATGACTTCCGCGACGACCTCGATCGGAGTCGTTGCCGGCCTTGGAGGATTCGGGTTAAGCTTGGGCCGGGGGCTTTCCGAGGGGGGGCCGTTCCCGTTACTGGAGGAGAAAGGACCATGGCGAAGATATGCACGGTGATCGGTTGTTCGCATTCCCCCTTCCTCTTCATGCCGCCGGAGGTGTGGGATAGGGTCCGCGCCAAGCGGCAGGTGCGGAAGGACGTTCCTCGACCCTCGCCGGAAGACAATCGCCGAGATTTTGACCGGTGCATGAAGGCCTTCTCCACGCTAAAGGAAAAAATCCGGGCCGCAAAACCCGACGCGCTATTGATCTTCGGGGACGATCAATGCGAGCAGTTCAGCTTCAGCAATTTCCCCGCCCTGGGAATTTACCTGGGCGAGGACATGGAGGGTGAAACGAAGCCCGTGGGCTTCCTTCACCGGGTCATGGGAATCACGGACGCGCCCGTCACTGAGGACTGGACCAGGGCCAAGGGCCACCCGGATTTTGCGAGGCAGTTGATGATGGGGCTCATGCAGAGCGGCTTCGACCTCGCGTTCAGCCTCGAGCTGCCTGACAAGGAACAAGGGTTGGGACATGCCTTCTTGCATCCGCCCTATTACCTGACGCCCCATTACGATATTCCCATCGTGCCTTTTTTCGTGAATTGCTTTTACGCCCCCCAGCCCACCGGAATGAGGTGCTACGAGCTGGGAAGGGCCGTGAGGCAGGTGATCGAAGAGTGCCCTCTGGATCTCAGGATTGCCGTCATCGGCTCCGGCGGGCTGTGGCACACGCCGGGTGTCCCGGAGGCCTACCTGGACGAGGAATTCGACCGGACCATCTTGGAGTTTGTCGGCATGGGCGCGGCCAGGGAAATGGCGCAGTACTTCGATAGCCGGCCATGGCCCTATCCGTCGGCGACTCCCGACGTCGCTGAGAAGCTTTTGGGCGGGACGGGCATGGCCGCTGGACCCGGCAGCGGGGTTGGGGAGACCCGGAACTGGCTCATCGCCGCCGCGGTAGCCGACGGGGTCAAAGGATCGGTGGTGGATTACATTCCCGTCTATGCATCCCCCTGCGGGATGGGCTTTGCCTACTGGGACATGAATTGACGGATCCTGAAACACCAGCGCAAAAGAACCCCCCGCGCTGAATCGAAAATCGAAAAAGGACTCCTGCTTACCCTAGGATTGCCAGGTCGCGCTCGTTCGTTGGCATCCGCTTGCCTTGGGGGCCGCATCCGGGCCGTATCCCGTGTACCTCGCTGTTCGTTATTATACCAAATAATTTTCACCTCGCCGTAGGGAAGTGCCAGGGGGGCAAGTATCCCTGGCAAATCGCGGCGGCTACCCGCTTGGCACGATTTTGGCATCCGATGGGAATAGCCCAGACGCTATTCCCAGCCGGTCAAATTGAGTGATGCCAATGATGTTCCGCCGACGTATTTTTCGTCCCCTGGCGTTCGGAGCGCTGGTTTCCATGCTCTCCTTGAACGGGTGCGCCGCGGTTGCCATCGCTTTGTTGGGAGCAGTCGCAGGGGTCGCCGGCGAGGCCGCCGTATCCTACTCCATGAACGGCATCGCCGCCCGGACCCTGTCGGTTCCCCTACCCAGGGTGCGTAACGCCGCGCTGAAGGCGCTCAGCCGCATGGGTGTCCGTGTGGAGGGTAGAGAGAAGACCGAAACCGGCGAAGTCATTAAAGGGGACGCAAAGGACCGGCTCATCGAGGTCCGCTTGGACCGTGTAAGCAACGTAACCACACGAATGCGAGCCAGCGCCCGGCACGGGTTCTTTCTCCATGACCGGGCGACAGCGGTGGAAATCATCCAGCAGACCGAGAGTATTCTATACGGTAAATCCTGACGGAAAAAATCCTCGACTGCCAATTTTCAAGGCAATGAGGTTACAGCTTGCCCCAACCTTTGCCGTAACTCTCGATGAACTTTCGTACATCACGGAGCTTGGCCCTGTCGAACCCATTCCAATGGGTCGTTTCTTCAAAGGACCTCCTAGACTTGGGCGGTGGCGACTGCTGGGGGTAACCGAGGCGGACCATGGCGATTATCTCGATGCCTTCGGGAAGCGCGAGGATCTTTCCAAGCTGTCCCATGCTGCCTTCTCTCACGGTTCCCCAATTGGTGGCCAGGCCACAGGCCGCCGCCGCCAGGTGAAGGTTCTGAACGCACGCCGCCATGCTGGAGTAGAAAACCTCCTCCCGGTTGACGTTCTCTGGATAGGATTCCTTAATGCGGGTATCGCCGCACACCACGATAATCACCGGAGGATCGACGGGCGCCTCTCCGTGGCCCGGACCTCCCGCCGGTGCGGGGTGTTCCATGGTCTCCCGAATCTTGGCCTTGAGACCCGGGTCCGTGATCACAACGAACTCCCAGGGCTGTGCGTTGTTGCCGGAAGGCGACCAACTGGCGGCCTCGATAATTTTCCTTAATGCTTCGTCGGGAACCGGATCCGCCTTGACCCGGCCGTTGTGCCTCCGCTTCTTAATAATCTCCAAGAGCCCGTCAATATTCATAAGCGGCCTCCAAAATTGTCTGTTTTCTTCTATGATCGGCCTGTTAGGATTGAACCCCGTCGAAGAGGCGTTGGGCGTTTTGCCAGGCGATGAGATCCTTTTCGGCCTGCGAGATTTCCCGGTTGCCTTCGAAGAGTTCTTTGTCGTTCCATTTCATGAGACCCCCCGGATCGTCGTGGGGGTAGTCCGTTGCGTAAAGAAAGCGTTCGGCGCCGAGAAAACCCACGGCAGCCGCCAGTTCCGGCTCCTCCGTCTCAATAGTGAAGTAAATGTTACGGCGCAGGTAATCGCTGGGTCTTAACTGATTTTTAGCTCGCGCTTCCTGCTTCGGCACCAGGCTTGGGGGCCCCGCCGGTTTCCTGACAGAGGTCCCTGCATCACGGGAGTAATCGGGAAGATTGCGCTCGAATCGCGCATCCAGGCGCTCCGCCAGAGGTTTGATCCACGCCGTGCCGCCTTCCGTATAAACCACTTTGAGTTTCGGTAACTCGTCAAGCAGACCGCTGGTGATGAGGGAAACCAGGGTCATGTGACCGTCGTGGGGCGCGAAAATGTCGAGTCCGATTCTTTGAAAGCGCCGGAAATTGACGGCCCGATGGCCGTGCTGCACTGCGTGGAGATACAGAACCATATCTAGCTCGTGCACCTTTGCAAAGAAGGGCCGGAGCTCCGGGTGCTCTCCAAGCGTCTCTCCGTAGGGATGCTCCCGCACGGCGTAGGTATGATCCGCCACCACGGCCTTGAAGCCGTTATCGTTCGCCCATTGGACTTCGTCAACAGCCGCCGCGACGTTTTGAAGGGGCGCGAGGGCGACGCCGATAAACCTTCCCGGGTATCGGTTCATGATCCCGGCCATGGAGCGGTTGTATGAGCGGGATAGGGAACGAGCCAGGGCGGGATCCAGCAGCGTGGACCAGGACCACGGCGTGAATTGAGGAAGAACAACCTGGAGATCCACGCCGAGGCGCTCCATGTCCCGCACCCTGGCCTCTAAATCAACCATGCCCAAGAGGTCCGTGCCCGAGCCCCCGCGGGCCCTGGAAAACGACGGGAGGGGGGTGGTCCCCGGAACCAGCGGCGGCCTGGCGGGGAACTCCGAGTGGGTGTAAAGACCTCGGCTGTCAAAACGGAGAAGTGGGCGGAGCCGCTTCGACCCTTCATCCATGTAGTCGAAGGCGTCCCTGGGTATAATATGCGTATCGCAATCAATAAGCATATTCGACTGCTCCAGCACTACCTCATTCGGTACTCCGAGTGCAAGTATCCTGGGGCACCGGCCAGATGAAGCCGGGATTTACAGTCCCATGCGGGTAGGGCCCTGTCCTTCTTCGCGGTAAAGCCCGAAGGCCTCGAGCACCGGTTTGTCGTGCATTGAGAACAAGACGGCCTCTTCCGTGCTAGTTCGATTGGCGTGTTCGTGCCAATGCCAAAGGGGTACGACAAAGGTGTCTCCCTGTTCCCAATGGATGGCATCTCCATTAACGACGGTGGTGCCGCTGCCCCGAAAGGCATGGTAGATGGTGGTGCTGGTGTGGCGGTGCACCTGTGTGCGTTCCCCCGGCCGAAGCAGCTGGAGCCAGCAAGCCAGGGTCGGCAGGGTGGCCCCGCCGGTGGTGGGATTGGCATACTCCAGGGCGACTCCCTCATAGGGGTGGGGATCGAGTTCGGCGCGGCGCTTAAGAGAGGGGTAAATATCCTTCCATGGGTAATGAAAAGGCCGGGGAACTTCCCCCCGAGGCGGCGCCACGGGCCGCATCATGCCGAAATCGGTGGACGAATAACGGGTATTGTCTACTGCCAGTCGCTCATCCCCGTAGGGCTCCATGGAAACCAGCTGCAACGATTCGATGAGAGGAACGTCCAGACCGTCGATCCAGACCATGGGCTCGCTGCCTTCATTGGCATGCTCGTGCCATGTCCCCTGGGGCGTCAGGATCAGATCCCCCTCCTCCATCATCATCTTCTCCCCCTGGACGTTGGTATAGGCGCCTTTTCCCTTGAGAATAAACCGGATCGCCGCCATGGAATGACGGTGGGGGGGAGCGATCTCTCCCGGGTTGATGATCTGGGCGGTGAAGATCATGGTATGGGTGGTCCGTTTTGTCTCCCTGAGCCCGGGGTTGACGAGCCGGATGGCTCTTCGCTCCGAGCTCCCTCGGGCGATGGGGATTTGTTCCCGGGACCGAAGAAGCCCGTCATAGACCTCATCCCATTTCCAGAGATGGGGCCGGACCCTGGTCCTCGGCTCCGGTGGGCGCTCCGATGGGTCAACGGTCCACAGCCCGGACATCCCGCGCTGGTCGAGCAAACGATCCAGATCCTGCCGGTTTCCGGATGCTGCCTTTGTGATTTCTCGATTCATTCCATTCCCCCGAAAGCCTAATCTGCGGCCGCCGGCCGGGCTCTTTGGCCGAGGTCGTCGTGATTGGGTGCTTGAATATTTCCCGCCGTGGGCAGTCTATCAGCTGGAACGCAAACGAACCCCATGGCCTGCGCGGCGTCAGTTCTTAATCCACTCCGATACGTTTCCCTCCATGATCGTGGCCAGAATCTCCTTACAATCTTCGATGGCCTTGCCGGCAACCTCGGGCTCCCCGGTGTGCGGCATGGCATAGCTCACCGCCCGGTGAAGGGCCTGCACAACTTCTTTGAGATGCTCGTCCAGCTCTAGGGTATGGGCTGCTTGTGACATAAAATCGCTCCTCTCGAATAGACTACATGTAGAGCCGGCCCTTGTTGGGGTCCGGCAGCTCGAGACCCATTCCCAGAATAATGGGCTTTACCTCCTCCATATACTGTCTTCTCGCCTCCGCGTTGGTCCGGCGTTTGAGACCCCAGTAACGGTAACGCTCCGATCGCTTGGAACCCGAATGGCCAAACATATCCAGGGCCTTGACATACCAGTAGTCCAGAACCTTCTGGACCTTCCGCTTCGTTTCCTCGTCTTTAGCTGCGAGCTCCGCCGTCTTGGTCGTGCCGAAATCGATATGCCCAGCTTCCTCTTTGATGATGTCGGGGAGGATACGCTCCAGGGGCGCGTAGCTGCAGCCGACAAATTCATCCAACTGGTAGTGGCCGATGCGGTCGATCATCATTCCGAATACGGCGTAGTCTTCCCAAGTAGTGATTTTGCCCCGAAAGGCCTCCACGTACCGTTTCTGGTTGGGGGTGCTGAGCACGAAGGAAACATCCGTCCCAATGTCTCCGGCAATGCGGGCAATCTTGCGAAAGTGGTCGATCTCCTCGGCGGCGGTCCTGGCCACGACCAGTTGGTCCACCTTGGTCGGGGCCGTGGGTAGCATGGTGTCCACATAGAGATGAGGGCCGCCGATTTCGCAGTCCGCTTGAATGGTCAAGACCCGCTTTAAAAGGTCCTGATATTCGGGATCCATCTTCTCAAAATCTTTCAGTTCGACTTTGTCCGTAAACATGGGTTGCCTCCTTTGTGTTGCCTAAGTTTTAACCGGCTGCCCGCTGGGGAGCCGTCCTCGCCCTCGTCGCGTTTCTCTTGTCGATGGAGTCTTGAAGCTTCGTGTCGATCAATGTGTTTTCCGCCGGGTCCCTCACCACACCCTTGGGGTCCATCCCATTCTGAACCCTGTCGATTTCTCTCATTAGAATCTCTCTGAGCATGACAATCCCATGATCGGCTGTAGCCAGCCGCTCCGCAGTGCGGTCCGAGACGGGCCCTTGGGTCTCCCATGCCATGTGGTCCTGAGCTTGAACGGCCCGGGTCATGTCGAACCGGGTAAAGGGATGGAGCGCTGTCGATGGACTCTTGTACGATTCGATATACTTCACGGGGGGATCCTCGTCTCCCTCGAATTCAGTTCCGTCTTCCGAAGGATCGAAGTGGACAAAGAAGATACGGGTGTGGGTGTCGTCCATGGGTACCCGGATCTGAGTCTCCATCGCATGTCGTAAAATGTTGGGAAAGATCAGCGGGTGCTCATCGACGAGCCCGTTTTTGTACGTGCGTTTTTTCATAATGCCGTAAGGTACTTCGTAGAATTCAAACTGGCGTACATCATCGGTAAATCCCTTGGTGGAATCGGGAGGGGTTTCCCTGCCGTGCCTACGGGCGATCAGAGTTTGATGGAGGACCTGCAAATGGGAGGGGTCAACGGAATTTTCCATAGCCTGCAACCAGTTGCAGTCGAGCTGGGGTTGGATGACGATCCGTTGGCTCCCATCCCTGCGTGCCCATACGTCGTAGTGGGGGATCAGGGGGACAGGCTCCGGGCCCATGTAGGTCCAATAGAGGCCGACGAACTTCTGGACCGGGTAGGCCTTCTGCTTTACAGTCAGGTGGAATCGACTCTCGGCGGGCTCCGCGGGGGACTCCAAACAGGCCCCCTGGGTGTCAAACAGCCAGCCGTGATAGGCGCAGGCGATCCCTCTCTCTTCAACCCTGCCGTACAAAAGGGACGCCCCCCGGTGGGGGCAGCGGTCCGCTACGAGACCGACCTTTCCCTTCTTATCCTTGAAAAGCACGAGGTCTTCGCCAAGGATCCTGATGAACCGGGTCGGGTTGTCATCGGTCAGCTCCTTGGCGACGGCGATGGGATACCAGTAGCGTCTCAACAGCTCTCCTCCCGGGGTCCCGGGACCCACACGGGTCATCCGCTCATTTTCTTCTCGAGTGACCATGGCATTCTCCGTCTCGATCTATGGTTTGCAACATTTCTTAATTCCACTCCATGAAACCCATGGCGCACCCGGTCCCCGCCGGAGTGCGGTAGCAGGGAACGTAATCCAGCAGCTCGGGATGCATACGTTCCAAGGCCCCCGCGGCCATAATCCAGTTCAAGGCTTCTCCTGTTCCCAGGACCAGGAGACGGTCCACGGGGAGGCTGCTGAGCTTGTCCTGGTCTTGTTTGACCAGCCCGTCGATCGTCATACGGTCGATTTCCTCGTCGATGATGAAATGGCTTAATCCACCGGAGGCGATAATGGCAACCCTCTTATCGGTCTCCCAATCTTTGACCGCCTGTTCGATCACCTTCCCGAGGGCATAGCACCGTCTGGGGAGGGGTTGGTTGGGAGGGAAAAAGGCGTTGACCATAATGGGCACGATGGGGATGCCCTTGGGGGGCATGAGATTGTTGGTCACAAAAGTAAAGGCGTGGCCGAGGCCGATTTCCGGTTTCAGTTTGTTGGAGGTGGAAACGTCAAAGCCTTGGGCCACGGCTTTTTGGATCAGGTGGCGGGCCAACCCGGAGTCGCATTGGACCGTACGATCCACTTCGTCACCCACGGCGGCTCGGGCCTGCAACCAGGAGGACCCCCGACTCCGGTCCCTCGCCTTTTGGACCACGGTGTCGCCATAGTAGATGGAGAACATGGGCATGTTCTCCTCCCAGAACTGTTCGTGCTGATCATCCCCTATGATGACCAGGCAATCGGGTGAAGCCTGGGCCAGGGTCTCCTTTAAATGGGCGATGGCTTTTTGACAGGCGTTGAATTTCTTTTGGAAGGTCTCGTCGTTTAGCTCATTTCGTATTTTTGGGTCGGCCTTTTTCAGGACTTCCTTGTAATTGTACCGCCGGTCGTTCTGATCCTTATCGAGGAAGACATTCCATTTGTCCGGCGGAATACTTAGCTGCGGGCCATGTGAACTGCCTAACCCTAATACAATTTTGGCCATTGATGCTTCTCCTTTTTCATACCAGCTCGGGTTGGTCCGTGCCCCTGATGTAAACCGTGTCATTGAGAGCTGGGTCGCGAATAATGTGCTTCGGGTCCCGGCCCTGGCGGATGTCCTCAAGGGCGAGGAAATAAATAGCCCGCATGGCCGCCAGGACCTTATCGTGGGCGCCGAGGTGTTCCTTCGTCCGTTCTTCGATAGGCCCCTGGGTTTCATTGGCCATATTGTCCTGAACCAGAAATCCCTTGATCGTGCTACCGGGGGTGCGGGTGGGGATGCCCGAGATGGTGTCCACGTTGCCGTACTGTCTGTAGTAATCGTTTTCCGGCCCGGGCTGCATGAAACCTTCGGGTTCGCTCGGCCACTGATAGGGTTTCCCTTCGTGGGTGCTGAGGGGGGCGAAGGATACCTGGAAACGCATGGTGTGGGTGTCATCCATGGGGACATACCAGGAGTAGAATTTTTTCAGGTCTCCCTTCCCGCGCCGGCTGTCCTGGATACGGACAAATCCTGCGGGCATGAAAAAGTGGCCGTACATATCCTCCACCACAGGTCCGTTAGCGGACGGAAGAGGCAACCATGATTTTTGCCAGATGCCGTAATCGGTCTCGACGAACTGGATCCTGGGTTTCGGGAATTCGGCGATCTTGGCCTTTTCCCTGGACCACCCGTCCAGGTGCAGGAACGGCGCATGAATGGTGTCGAGGGCCCCTTCAACGTTTTGCAGGTAGTTGCTGTTGATCAGATAATAATCCACCTTGCGGGTGCCGTCCTCCCGCACCAGTACCTCGTATCGGGGCAGAAGAGGCTTTTTTCCCTTGAGTCCCATGTAGGTGAAGATCAACCCGCCGAGTTCCTCGCATGGATAGGCCAGATGGCGGAACTTATCGGTAAAAGGTTCGGGTTCGGCAGGTTGCTCCAGACATCTCCCGCCGATGTCGAAGAGCCAACCGTGGAAGGGACACCGGATCCCTCCGTCTTCGACCCGGCCGTAGGCAAGGGATGTTAACCGGTGAGAGCAGTGGAGGCCCAATAAACCCGGCTGACCATCGTCGTCGCGAAACAGAACCAGGTCTTCGCCCATCACCCTGACCTGCCTGGGTTTTCCGTTGGGGGTGACGTCGCTGGAGAGACCCACCGGCTGCCAGTAGCGTCGAAACAGTTCGCCTAGGGGCGTCCCCGCATCGGAGCAAGTCAGGAGTTGGTTCTGTTCTCTGGACAGCATTTTCTCATACCCGCTCTGGCTTAAGCTTGCGCCACCGCTTCGGCCTCAGCCTTGCGCGTGAACTCCTTCCAATCGGTAGAATTGGGCACCGACCGAGAAATGACGACCATATGCGGGAAGCGGTTATTTTTCGGGTCCCGGATCACGTGCTGCGGTTCCCGTCCTTCCTGGACGGCTTTGATGGCGTTCAGGATGAGCTTGCGCGCTCCCACAATGGCCTTGTCCGAATGACCGGTAATCTCCTTCGTTCGATCCTGGATGGGACCCTGGCTCTCTGTGGCATAAAAATCATGGGCGGGGAAAAAGGTGCCTAACCCCGTATAGGTTTTGGTCTTCATCTCTTCTCGGTCCTGAAGATAGCGGTTGGCCAGGTTACGCCGCGGCCGGTAATCGGGCCCTATCTCCGCCGTGTAGCGCTTCTGGAATACCTCCTTATTCAATAGGGCCTCGCGGCTGAACGTCATCATGTATTTCCAATGGTGCTCGTCGTCGATGGGAACGTGCCAGTTGATCAGATACCCGGCACCCTGAGTCTCGCCGGGAACGGCACAGAGGTTGGGCATCACGAAATTCGAAACCCGCAGGTAGGCCTTGTCGTCACTGACGGGGCGCCACGTATAGATCCGCAGCCCGAAATCCACCACTTCGACCTCGATGGTCGGGGCAAGATTCTCCCCCAATAGTCTATTTACAGAATTATTGCTTCCTCGAACGTTGACGTATTCAGCCGGCCGGCCACTTCGGGCGAGGTTTTCATCCAACATCACGTGCAGGAAGGACAGGTGCACCGGGTCGATGTTCCCCTCATTCCCTTGAAGGTAGTTGCATTCGGAATACCCCTTCCTGATAAAGCGATGATCCTCCGGCACGGTTAGCAGTTCGTAGGCAGGGAGCTGGGGGAAATCCCCTGGCCCCAGGTAGGCGAAGATAATGCCGGCCATTTCCCGACACGGGTAGGCCCGGAGACGGATGGCCTCTTTGTGCTCTCCTCCGCCTGCCTCCCCGGGCTGATCCAGGCAATGGCCCTCGTTGTTGAAAAGCCAGCCATGGTAAATGCACCTCAAGCCACCGTCTTCGAGACGTCCATAGCTCAAGTCGGCGCCCCTGTGGGGGCAATGGATATCGATGAGCCCTGGGCGACCCTGGTCGTCCCGGAAGAGGACCAGGTCTTCGCTCATAAGCCTGACGGGCAAGGGGCTCCCTCCCTCAGGCAGTTCTTCCGAAAGGGCAGCCGGTTGCCAGTAGCGGCGCATCAATTCCCCGCAGGGAGTTCCGGGCCCGGTCTGAGTGAGTAGATCGTTCTCTTCTTTGCCGATCATCGGTGCTCTCCTCAGGCGGCTCTAGGCCACCTTGGGTACTTCCCTCAGTTCACCCCTCGTCTCAGGACCGCGGAGCGATTCCGCCAGTTTCGTGTCGATCATCTCATGGGCAGGATCCCGGATGACGCCCTTGGGGTCCTGTCCCTTTTGTACCTTTTCGATTTCACTAAACATCATCTCTCTCAGTTTAACGATACCGGCGTCGGCAGTGCCGAGGCGTTCGTCGGTGCGGTCCGATATGGGCCCCTGGGTCTCCCATGCCATGTGATCCTGGGCCTGGACCTCTTTGCTGATGTCGAACCTCGTAAACGGGTGCATGGCATCGGCGGGGGTCTTGTAGGGCTTGACGTATTCGACGGGGGGATCGCCCTCTTCCTCGACAATGCTGCCGTCTTTGCTGGGGTCGAAGCGGACGAAAAAGATCTTCGTATGGGTATCGTCCATGGGAACCCTGATTTGGGTTGCATTCGCTTGTCTCAAGATATTGGGGAAGATAAGCGGATGTTGGTCCACCGCTCCGGACTTGTAGGTCCGTTTCTTTAGGATCCCATAAGGGACCTCGATAAACTCGAATTTCTCCACGGTGTCGGTAAGCCCGCGGGTTTGGTTCGTGATCGGACCCCGGGCGATCAAGTGCTGGTGGAGGATTTGCAGGTGCGACGGGTCGACCGAATTCTCCATGGCCTGAAACCAGTTGCAATCGAGCTGGGGTTGCACGATCAGGCGTCGTCTCCCGTCCTTACGCACCCAGACGTCGTACTTGGGTAGAGCCGGCACAGGTTGGGCGCCCATATAGGTCCAGTAGAGGCCGACGAACTTCTGGACCGGGTAGGATTTGACCTTCACCGTTAAGTGGAACTTGCTCTCCTCGGGTTCCGCCGGGGTTTCCAGACAGTCACCGCCGGTGTTGAAGAGCCAACCGTGGTAGGCGCATGCGATTCCCCTTTCTTCGACTCTACCGTATGAGAGGGAGGCGCCGCGGTGCGGGCAACGGTCGGCGACCAGACCGACTTTTCCTTTTTTGTCACGGAATAAGACCAGGTCCTCGCCAAGGATCCTGATGCACTTGGTCGTGGTCTCATCGGTCAACTCGGCTGCGATCGCCACAGGGTGCCAATAGCACCTGAGCAATGCCCCCGCAGGTGTGCCGGGACCAATGCGGGTGAGAATCTCGTTTTGTTCTTTCGTAAGCATGGGGCCGTCCTCCTCTACCGATTAAAGATTTTGATTTGCTTGGAATGAAACCATAAGCGTGTCGGGTCAGGCGGCCTCTTTGACTTCCGAGACCCAATCTTTATCCCGTAGAATGCCAGCGAGCACCTCCTGATCTTTCGAGGTTGGAAGTACCTCTTGCAGGTGACGGCCGTAGTCTTTCTCTGACAGGGACTTCCCGTCTACGCCGAAGGTCTTCCCCGCATGCTCTCCAATCTTGCGGTTGAACCGGCCATCCGGAAGGAATAGTTTCGATTGTCCTTCCGGGATCATTTGATTCAGGCTGTCAATGATTTCGCCGACCTCCTTAGCGTAAAGGGATCTGGCTTCCTCGTTGAGCCGCTCCAAGTCCTTGGGAGGGGCGAGGCTGGTGTCTTCGTTGAACCTGCCTTTGAACCCCCAGCGGTAAAATCTGAGGGCGGAAGTTGAACGGTCCTTGCCGAACAGGTCGTATGCTGCGGTGATCCATTTGTTGAGGTATTTCTGGATGATTTCAGTTGGGATCTTGCCCGCTTTGACGACGCGAGTGAGGCCACTCTGGCCGGTGAATAGATGGAAGGCTTCCTCTTTGAGCATCGGTCCCATGCTGTTGGCCACGGGTGCGAACCCCGAATGGTGGAGCATGCTTAGCTGGTATTTCCCGTCTCGGTCGATGAAAGCCGTGTAAACGAAAAACTCCAGCCAATTTTCCAAAGGTTGGTTGAAGGCCCCGAGCAGGCGATTCCCTTCAAAGGCTCTCCGCTCCAATAACTTTCGCGCCTCGAGCTTTCCGGTGTCGCCGAAATGGGAAACCAGTACATGGCTCATCTGCCATCCGTGGCGCATCTCGTCTCGCATAACCCGAAGCAGGCATTTGAGGTCATAGGGGGAGGGAGCCGAATGGACCAGGTGCCGTTGTTGTTCGGACGAAGCAAATTCCGTATCGCCTTGATAGACGATCAGGTGGAGCAGAGCGTCGCGCATCTCCTGGTTAGGGATCTGCAGGAGCCGTTCCCACTTTCTGTTTCCCGCGAACTCACCAAACTCGACCTCTGGAATGGCGGTGTCCTCATAGAGGGCCTCGAATTTGTAATCCGCCGGGATCCGTGAACTATCAAAACCGATGTCCTTCTGCCACTTGCGAAAATAGTCCGTCCATTCATCGAAAGTTGAGATCTTTTCCATTGATTGATGTCCCCCATGCGTTGAAGTCGAATCTTGAAGGCCGGCGCCGTTCCCACACCCGCCTGGTTTATACGGTTGGCAACGTATTTAGAGTCCGTGCAAGAAAAATGCCAGCAGGCTAAGGGTCCGATAATGCGAGTAAAGAGAAGACAAAAAGTAAATTCCGGACAAGGCGCGTCTCTTGAATTTTGGAATGCAGGGAAAACTTATTCCTAACTTTAAGAGAACCTCCGTGCGTTTGTTGTCATGAGGAGGACTCATTTTAAGGGTGAATTGATTTTCCCGTCATCGCGGTGCGGTGCCATGGGAGACGCGCCCTCTGGCCGGTGGACCGGATGCAAGGTCTCCTCTTGAAATACGTTCGCAACAAGGCGCGACCCAGTGTCCTTCCTTTCAGAACTAAGAAGAGATCGTCGGCCTATTCTTAATTCTAAGACGAAGCGACCGCAAAGTAGCGCTCCAAGGTCTCTTTTCTCTGGCATAGCCATTGCATACTGGGAAAGTCACAAACGGAGAAGTGACCGGCATAGGCCCGCTGAGCAGACGCCGAAGTTCCCATAACGAGGGTGAACGAGGATCGCTGTAATAGAGAAAAGTAGAAAGGAGAAACGCGATGGAAAAGGGTCCCATACCGGATGAGTACATGATTTATGGGGAACAGTTGAAGGATTCGCCGGTCCAGGAAATCCCGGAAGCGGAACGGTTGCTGAACGAATTCGAGTCCCACGACGTTAAAGAGGGTGAATTCATCCGCGGCTACAAGCAATTTGCGGAGAAATCCAAGGACTCCCTGATCCGGTTCCTGCTCCAGATGATTATCAGCGACGAGGAAAAACACCATGCCATCATCCATGCCATGGCGGCGAACCTGAAGGGGAACCTCCAGTGGACCAAGCAGCAGGACGCCATCCCAACGTTTGGCGAGTTGGGTGATGAGAAAAAGACCCTGCTCAAGCTGACCGGGGATTTCATCGAGCACGAAAAAGAGGGGATCAAAGAGACCAAGAAGCTCGTCAAGGAGTGCCGGAGCTATTACCAGGGCCTGTTCTCGCTGCTTTTGCAGGCGACCGTTCACGACTCGGAGAAACACGTGGAGTTCTTGGAGTTCCTGCACAGGAGATTGAAGGAAACCTGAACCATGGATCCTCATGCAAGCCTCGACGCGTTACAACGCTTCGCGGCCATCGAGCGGCTGGTGGCCAAGGTCTACTTTCGCTTTTCCCATCTCTTCCTTGGCCGTCCCGAGCTCAGGGACTTTTGGTGGCAGATGGCCATGGATGAGGAACAGCACGCCTGCGTCCTCCTCGCCTGCCGCGAAGTCTCCGGCGACGAGATCGAGGAAGTCCTGCCTCCCAAGGAGGTACGTGAAAAGGCCGACTGGTTCGAATCACAGCTCAATGCTTATCTCAGCAAAGGCACCCGGTCTATATCCGTGGAAAAAGCCTTTGAGATCGCCCTGGAGATCGAGGGCTCCGAGCTGGACACTATTTATGAAAGACTCCTTTTCTCGGGCGGTCCCCATATGGCCAAGGCCATGGAAAAACTGGGCGTGCCGACGGGTGTGCAGAAGGAGAAGCTCAAATCCGCCATCCTGCGTTTCAGCATGGAGCCCCATTTGCGCGCGGCAGCCGAGGGCCTTAAGGCGGACACGCGTGAAGACTAATAAGGGGCTTTAGCCAGAGGCTCCGACCCGGCCGGGGACTCGCTCGTTTCCGATGGCGCGTTTCGAAAGCCTGCAACCTTCGGGATCGAGTGTTAATAGCGACAGGTTGGGTCTATTGAGAACAGGGTAGTCTTTTCCCCCGGGGCAAGGATGCGGTGCAGCGTTGTTGTGGAGTAAAAAGACCGGTTCCAGAGGTCTCCTCGTTGCGGAAACTAGTGATACTTTTCGAAAGCCTCTCTTGTGACCCGGCAGCGAGAACAAAAGGCCGACTCCGGGAAAGAATCAAGTCGCCTTTTTTCAATAGGCCGGTGGCATGCCGTGCAGGCTCCATAGGTCCCGGTTCGGATCCTGCCCAGAGCCGCCTGGATGCTGTCCAGCTCGTTTGAATAGCTCTGGTTGAGGAGGTCTACCAGGCGGGTCACGTTTTCCCTCGTCGCCTGCTCGATCCAGTCGAGCTGCCTATCTTCCCGAAATCCGGCGTTTTCGCCCTCCAGACGCTTCAGGCTGCTCAGCGTTTCACGCCTGCGCCGGAGCAGCTTGTCTTGATAGATACCGCGCTTAATCGCATCCACGGTGAGTTTTTCCTTGCCGGTGATATTGCATAGTTCTATAGCAAGGAGCATGCCGGCGGCGGACGCTATCTTAAGCTTCCATGTGGCGGGAAATTTCCTCCGTTTTCCAATGGACCTTTGCGCCGTTGAGATTGGGAAGGTCCTCTGTTTCTCACGACTGGGAATCGCGCGGGTCAGAACCCGCGTCCCACACCGGGGACCGGGAACTTCAACGATGCGGTCCCGCGGGTATCGCAACGCCACGCTCGCGCGTGAGCTATAATCATTCAGTGAAGTTGGCTTTATAAAGAAATTGCGCTATGGGTATCCCGTCGCAATTCTCCGCGAAGGATACACCCGGATGCAAGTCTTTACGTTTGATTTCGTGCCCTACGGCCAGGACCTGACTGGTCGCTTGGGATACCCCGTTGGCAGGGACAAGTTCGACCGCGACGTGGCGTCCCAGACCTATCAGAATCACGTGGAACAGTTTCAGCTCTGCGAGGAACTTGGCTTTGACGGGATTACCCTGAACGAACACCATGGCAGCCCCTACAGCCTGGACAATTCCCCCAATGTCTTCCTGGCTTACATCGCCGCCCGCACCGAACGATTGAAGCTGGCCATGGCGGGAAACCTCTTGCCGGTGCACGGCCACCCGCTCAGGGTGGCGGAAGAGCTGGCCATGCTCGACGTGATCACCCGTGGGCGCATTGTCGCCGGCTTTGTCCGGGGCATCCCGCGCGAGTATCTGATCCTGCCCGTTCCGCTGCGGGAGTCCCGGCCGCGTTTCGAGGAGGCTTTGGACGTCATTCTTAACGCCTGGACCAGCGAACTGTTTTCCCACGAGGGCCGGTTCTACCACTACAAGGACGTCGACATGTGGCCCCGTCCCTACCAGAGGCCCCATCCTCCCGTATGGGTGGGAGCGACCACTCCCGAGCCCACGCGAAACGTGGCCCGGCGGCCCGGGGTGACCCTGTGCGTCAACTTTTTGCCCACCTCCCGCGTCAGGGAGCAACTGAAGATTTTTCGGGACAGCGCGGCTGAAATCGGCCGAAAGGTTACCGATGAAGATGTGGTTTACGGGCGACACATCTACGTGGCGGAGACCCAGAAGGAGGCTGAAAAGCTCTGCAAACCGAACCTCGAATACTATTTTCACAACTTGCTGGGGGAGATCAACCAGGCCGCCGTGGCCAAGATTTTGGCAATGAATCCGGAGCTGGATCCCACCAAAGTCGGACCACCTTATCCCTTCGACACGGCGCCCTTCGAAAAGCTGCGGGAGGACGGCCTCGCCCTGGTCGGTACGCCGGACCGGGTATTTAAGGAGTTGATGGAACAGTACGAGGAAGTCGGCGGCTTCGGCACCTTTTTGGGGATCGTGTGCATGGGCGCCATGGCGCAGGATGTGGTCTTGCGCAATATCCGTTTGATAGGCACAGAGATGATTCCCAAGCTTCACGCCGTGGGCAAACGGCCGCACGAAACAACCGCTTGATGCCGGTTCGCTGACTTGGAATCAGTCCTCTCCATGGGCGTTTGGCGGAGCTGCCTTGCAGCGGCGGTTTAGCCCGGTATACAGAACGCCCCTACGTAACACCGTTCAAAGCCCTCTCTCTCCTGCGGTCCAAATCTATGCCGGAACGACAGCAAAAGCCTCCGCATCAGCTGGCGCCCGGAGGGCACAACTCAAATCCACCGTTACCCCTTTCGCTACGGAGTCCAGGCCCTGCACGCCGCTCAAGCGATGCGAGCGAGTCTCTTTCATCGCTGAACTCGTTACCCCGTTCCCAACAGGAAATTCCAAAGCGTAGGAATCCTCTCGCGGGTATTTTCTAAAAGTTGGAAATCGGCACATCTGGAATGAAGTTTTCCACCCGTTGCCTTTGTTCTTTATATAGGTATGCGATTTGCATTATCCATTATTGTAGTTGCCGGGGACAAGACCAATGGAAAAGTTCGACCTGGATGGAGAGATCGTCTGGAGGCCCTCGCCGGAGGTCGTAAAGCAAAGCCGCCTGAAGCGATTCATGGATCGCCATGGCATTGCGACGTTTGAGGAGTTGTCGCGCCGGTCCACCCAGGACCTCGATTGGTTCTGGAACGCCGTCCTGGAAGACCTCCACATCGAGTTCTCCAAACCCTACAGCCGAGTCCTGGATACCACCCGGGGCATAGCCTGGGCGCGCTGGTGCGTGGGGGGAAAAGTAAATATCGTCCACAATTGCCTGGACCGGTGGGTGCGTTCGTCCATGCGAAATCGTGCCGCGATCAGATGGGAAGGGGAAGAGGGCGCAATCCGCGTTCTGACCTACGGCGACGTCCATCGCAAGGTGAATCGTTTGGCGAACGCGCTGAGGTGCCTTGGCCTTGGGAAGGGAGACGTGATCGGGCTTTTCATGCCCATGGTGCCCGAGATCGCCATCGGCCTTTTGGCCATCGTTAAAATCGGTGCCGTTGTCTTGCCCCTGTTCTCCGGCTATGGCGCATCTGCGATCAAGGCACGCCTGGGCGATGCCGAGGCAAAGGCCTTGCTGACTGCCGATGGCTTTTATCGCCGCGGGCAGGTCGTGGCGATGAAGCCCGTCGTGGACGAAGCCGTCGCCGAGGTCCCTTCCATTAAACATACGATCGTCGGGCGAAGGGTAGGGTTAGAGGTCCCGTGGACTCGAGGGCGGGACCATTGGTGGCATGAGTTGGTTGACGGCCAGAATTCTTGCGCCGAGAGCGAAGCCACCGACGCCGAGGACCCTTTAATGCTCATCTATACCTCGGGTACGACCGGGCGGCCCAAGGGCACCGTTCACACTCATTGCGGTTTCCCGATCAAATCGGCCCAAGACATGGCCCATGGGCTGGACGTGCAAGAATTCGACACGTTGTATTGGGTTACGGACATGGGATGGATGATGGGGCCGTGGGAGGTGTTCGGCACAACCCTTCTAGGAGCGACCATGCTCCTCTACGATGGCGCCCTCGACTACCCCGGTCCGGACCGATTGTGGGCTCTAGTGGAGCGGCACGGAGTGACCATTTTGGGCGTTTCTCCGACGCTGGTGCGCTCTCTGATGCGTTACGGTGACCAGCCGGTAACCCGGCACGAGCTGGCGGCCCTGCGGATCCTGGGCTCCACGGGCGAACCCTGGAACCCGGAGCCGTGGCTTTGGTTTTTCAAGACCGTTGGCAAAGGACGTTTGCCCATTATCAACTACTCCGGTGGAACCGAGGTCTCCGGTGGCCTGGTCATGGGGAACGTCCTGACTCCCCTCAAGCCCTGTTCCTTTGCCGGACCTCCGCCTGGGATTGCCGCCGATGTCGTGGACGAACAAGGCCGCCCGGTCCGCAACCGGGTTGGCGAACTGGTCGTACGGAAACCATGGATCGGTATGACGCGGGGCTTCTGGAAGGACCCGGAGCGTTACCTCCAGACTTACTGGTCGCGCTTTCCGAACGTTTGGGTTCACGGGGATTGGGCGGCCATTGATGATGACGGGTTGTGGTACATCCTCGGCCGCTCCGACGACACCATCAAGGTCGCTGGCAAACGGCTGGGGCCGGCTGAAGTCGAATCGGTGCTCACCGGGCATCCGGCTGTAAGTGAAGCTGCGGCCATAGGGGTCCCAGATCCTATCAAGGGAGAGGTGTTGGTATGTTTTTGCATTCTTAAGCCCGGAGCGCGGGCCACCGAGGCCCTTGGCGCAGAGCTTAAAGAGCATGTCGCCCAACGTCTGGGAAAAGCGCTCAAACCCCAAGCTGTGAAATTTGTCGGTGACATGCCCAAGACGCGCAATGCCAAAGTGATGCGACGTGTGATCCGGGCGGCCTACCTGGACCAGGAGCTGGGGGACCTTTCCGCATTGGAGAATCCTTGGTCAGTGGATGAGTTTCGGGGACAATGCCGCGCAAATCATACGAGAGGCGGAAACGGATGAAAAGGGTGGTCATTGCCAGTGCGGTCCGAACGGCCATCGGCAGTTTCAATGGCTCGCTCAGCCCGATTCCCGCCACCAGGCTTGGGAGCATCGTGATCGGCGAAGCGCTGAGAAGGATCCATTTGAATGGCCGGGAGGTGAATGAAGCGATTATGGGTAATGTCCTCTCTGCCGGGCTGGGGCAGGCCCCGGCCCGGCAGGCGGGTTTGGGAGCCGGGCTGCCCGAAACCGTCGGCTGCACCACGATAAACAAGGTCTGCGGCTCAGGGCTGAAGGCAGTCATTCTGGCGGCTCAAGCGATCACCTGCGGGGAGGCCCAGGTTATCGTGGCGGGTGGGATGGAAAGCATGAGCAATGCTCCCTACCTGTTAACGAGAGCGAGGGCCGGATACCGTATGGGGCACGGCGAATTGATCGACAGCATGCTTAAGGATGGACTGTGGGATGTGTATAACGACTTTCACATGGGGGAGGCCGCGGAGATCTGTGCCGATAACCTTCGCATCTCAAGAGAGGAACAGGACCAATTCGCCCTAACCAGCTATCAGCGGGCCTTGAAGGCGCAGGAAAACGGCGAGTTTAAACGGGAGATTGTCCCGGTAACGGTCGATAAAAAGATAACCGCCGAGGAGATCGTGACGGATGATGAAGAGCCTAAACGGGTTCCTTGGGAGAAACTACCCACCCTTAAGCCTTCCTTCAAAGAGGGCGGGACGATCACGGCGGGAAATGCCTCCTCTATCAGTGACGGTGCGGCTGCCCTTGTGGTTATGACAGAGGAAAAAGCCAAGGCCGTGGGATTAAGACCTTTGGCGATAATCAGCGGCTTTGCTTCGTTTGCAACCAAGCCTGAATGGTTCACCACTGCGCCGACCGAAGCGATTTCCCTGCTGCTCCGAAAAACTGGCCGCAGGGTGTCCGATATTGACCTCTTCGAGATCAATGAGGCCTTTGCCGTCTGTTCCATAGCGATCAATCGTGAGCTCGGTTTGGACCCTGAAAGAGTAAACGTTAGGGGAGGGGCGGTGGCCCTGGGTCATCCCATAGGGGCCAGCGGCGCCAGGATCCTCACCACCTTAGTCCACGCCCTAGAGGATAGAAAACTGCACTGCGGGGTCGTGAGCCTGTGCATTGGGGGGGGAGAGGCGCTGGCAATGCTGGTGGAGCGAGTGTAGTCCCTCGATTCAGGACCCGGGCATCCGCTTCTACATGGGCAATGGATTTCGATCTGACAGAAGAGCATCGCCTAGTCGAAGAGATGGTCCGGGGCTTCACTGAAAAAGAGGTGAAGCCGCTGGCCGCACACCTGGACCTTGGTGGCCGCTATCCCGCTGACCTGGTAAAAAAGCTTGGTAAGATGGGGCTCATGGGGATGTTCGTGGCACAAGAGTTTGGCGGCTCAGGGATGGACCTGCTGTCCTACGCCATCGCCGTGGAAGAAATCTCTAAGGCGTGGGCGTCCCTGTCGGTGATCATGAGCGTCAACAACTCTCTCGTTTGCGGTCCTCTCCAGCATTTTGGAAGTGAGGCACAAAAGAGTAAGTACTTGATACCCCTGGCGCAGGGGAAATTTCTTGGCTGTTATGCCCTGACCGAGCCAGGGGCCGGTTCCGATGCCGGAGGGATTCAGACACGGGCCAGGCGCGACGGTAACGATTATCTCTTGAACGGCGCAAAGGTCCTCATCACAAATGGCAAGCATGCTGACATTGCCATCGTTTATGCCGTCACGGATCCATCCCAGCCCAAAAAAGGGGTCTCTGCCTTCATTGTCGAGAAAGGGTTCTCCGGGTTTGCTGTGGGGAAGCTGGAGGATAAGCTCGGACTCCGATCATCGGACACGGCCGAGCTCATTTTTCAAGACTGCCGGGTCCCAAAGGAAAATCTCCTGGGAGCTGAGAATGAGGGGTTGAAGATTGCCTTGGAAACACTGGACGGGGGGCGGATTGGAATTGCAGCCCAGGCTGTGGGCATTGCCCAAGGATGTCTTGAGGAGTCGTTGGCCTATGCAAAGCAGAGAAGGCAATTTGGCCGGCCGATAGCTGGATTTCAAGCCATCCAGTGGATGCTGGCTGACATGGCCACCGAGATCGATGCGGCCAGACTGATGACTTACAGGGCAAGCTGGCTACGGCAGCAGGGGAAGAGGGTCACCCGGGAAGCAGCCATGGCCAAGCTGTTCGCTTCGGAGGCGGCCAACCGCGCTGCTTATAAGGCGCTTCAGGTCTTTGGCGGATACGGCTACATCAAGGATTCCCCCGTGGAACGCTTCTTCCGCGATGCCCGGGTCACGACACTATACGAGGGAACTTCCGAGATTCAGCGGCTCGTCATTGCACGTCACCTAATCCATGGAGCGGAAGGCGGGCATGAGTCCTATGAATGCCGCGAAGAAAATTAAGAACCTATCGGGTATTGAGATTCGAGGGGTTTATGGTTCCGACGATGTTAACGAGTTGAATTACCTTGAGGACCTTGGCCGTCCGGGCGAGTTTCCCTTAACCAGGGGGGTGTACCCGACCATGTACCGGGGAAGACTCTGGACGATGCGACAGTTCGCGGGCTTTGGCACAGCCGAGGAGACCAACCGGCGTTACCACTATCTGCTGGACCACGGGAACACCGGCTTATCAGTTGCCTTCGATATGCCGACCTTAATGGGATACGACTCCGACCATCAAAGATCCAAAGGGGAGGTGGGAAAATGCGGTGTGGCGATTGATTCTCTCTCGGACATGGAAACCCTGTTTCGCGACATCCCCCTCGACCGGGTCAGCGTGTCGATGACCATCAATGGCCCCGCCATTGTTCTATTTGCCATGTACCTGGCGGTTGCCGAAAGGCAGGGAGTAAGCTTTAAAGCTCTCAGGGGGACACTACAGAACGATATCCTGAAGGAGTATATCGCTCAGAAGGAATGGATCTGCCCGCCAGGTCCATCGCTTAAGCTCATCAATGATACGATTCGCTTCTGTGTCGATTCGGCGCCGCTCTACCACCCCGTCAGCATCAGTGGGTATCACATCCGCGAGGCGGGGTCCACGGCCGTTCAGGAACTGGCCTTTACACTTTACAACGGTCTGACCTATGTGAACTCGGCGATTGAGTCAGGGCTTAGCCTGGATGATTTCGCTCCCCGCCTGTCCTTTTTCTTTAATGCCCACAACGACTTTTTTGAGGAGATCGCCAAGTACCGGGCGGCGCGCAGGCTCTGGGCGCGGGAAATGAAGCGGCGGTTCAACCCGAAGAATCCAGCTTCAATGGCCCTCCGCTTTCATGCGCAGACAGCAGGCTGTGCTCTAACCGCGCAGCAGCCTTACAATAACGTCGTCCGGGTGACCCTACAGGCCCTGGCCGCCGTTCTGGGAGGCGCGCAATCGCTGCACACCAATTCCCTTGATGAAACATTAGCCCTTCCCACCGAGGAGGCAGTGAAGATTGCCCTGCGCACCCAGCAGATTATTGCCCACGAATCCGGGGTGATCGCCACGGCCGATCCATTGGGCGGGGCCTACTATGTGGAATGGCTGACGAACCAGATGGAATCGGAAACGAAAAGCTATTTTGATAGGTTGGACGAGTTCGGCGGGATGGTTCGGGCTATTGAACTGGGGTTCCCCCAGCGTGAGATCCACCGGGCTGCATTGAGCTACCAGAAAGAGGCGGAATCGGGGGAACGGATCATTGTTGGGGTAAACGCCTATACCGAGCCAGAGACGAAGCCCATAAAAATTCTCAAGATCAAAAAGGAGGTCGAGCGGCGACAGATCCAAAGTTTAAAAGAGAGAAGAAAACGTCGCAATGCGAAGGAGGTCAATTCCGCCCTGGACAGTCTCCGGCGTGCTGCCGAGGAAAACCGATGCCTCATGCCGGTGATTCTGGAGGCAGTTCGTCGTGAGGCCACATTAGGCGAGATCTGCGATGAATTTCGGAAAGTTTATGGGGAGTATCGGGAGACAAGTAGCATATAAAAACCGGCGGTTAGCCGGCAACTGTCTATTTGTAATGGAGCTATGAGAATCGGTGACTTCGAGGTGTATCCTCTGCTGGACGGCCACTTTCGGCTGGACGGCGGCGCCATGTTCGGCGTGGTTCCTCGGGTCCTGTGGGAGAAAACCAACCCTCCGGACCAAAAGAACCGGATCCTCCTAGCACTCGGGACACTGTTAGTAAACGCCCATGGCAAGCATATCTTGATCGATACGGGGATTGGAAACAAAGGGGATGAGAAGTTCGTTGATAACTATGCCGTCGATCGTCGACCGTCCATTGAGGAGTCGCTGGCAGAGATCGGTGTGAACCCCGGGGAGATTCAAATCGTCATCAACACCCATTTTCACTTTGATCATGCGGGAGGTGATACCACACGTCTGAGCGACGGTCGGGTCGTCCCCACTTTTGCCAATGCGGAGCATTATGTCCAGCGCGGTGAGTGGCAGCAAGCGATGAACCCCAATGAGCGCACCCGGGCTAGCTATATATTGGAAAACTACGAGATTCTCTCCAAGCTGAACCGGTTGATCCTCTTGGACGGCAATGCCGAGATCGTTCCGGGCGTCCATGTCCTCAAAACTCCTGGACACACCGAGCATCACCAGTCGGTGGTTATTCGGTCCAAGGGAGAGACCCTTTGCTTCCTCGGTGATTTAATTCCGACCAGTTTCCATATCCCGCTTCCCTATATTATGGCATATGACCTCTTCCCCCTGACCACGCTCGACACCAAGCGGACCCTACTGGAACAGGCTCATAGGGAAAGATGGACTTTGATCTTTCAACATGATCCCAAGGTGAGGATGGGACGATTGGAAGAGATCGATGGAAGCTATCGGCTGTTGGAAATCAAGGATGCCGGGGAGCGTTAAGCTCCGAGCCTCTGTAGAGCGGCTGTTATATGATTACCGTGGGCGAGAAAAAACTTCGCGTTCTCATCGCTAAGATCGGGTTGGACGGGCATGACCGTGGGGTGAAAATTGTGGCCCGTGCGCTACGGGACGCTGGAGTCGAGGTGATCTACCTGGGTATTCACAATACGCCGGGAGAAGTCGTCAATTCTGCGATCCAGGAGGACGTTGATGCCATCGGGCTGTCGATCCATTCCGCAGCGCACATGACCTTGTTTAAGGAGGTGATGAAGCTCCTTAAAAAGCACAAGGCGACAGACATTGTCGTCTTCGGAGGAGGGATTGTCCCCGACGAGGACATCCGTGCGCTCAAGAAAATGGGAGTGGGGGATGTCTTCACTCCAGGGGCATCAATGGAGGAGATTGTACGGTTTGTGAAGTCGATTCGATGAAAAAGGATAGTGGCAGTGTCGCCCGGATTTGACTGTTGAGACTCAGCGAGGTTCCTATGCGTCCCGTCTATATGATCACCGGAGGAATCACAAAATTTAAGAAGGCCAATCCCGAAAAAGACTTTCGCTACATGGTCAAGGAGGCGTTCGAATACGCCCTTAACGATCTGCCCAGGTTAAGGCCGAGCCATATCGATGGAAGCGTCGGCGCCTATTTTTCCGATCATTTCACGAGACAGCTCAAGGCGGCAAGCATGGTCCAGGACTATCTCGGCCTGTGCCCCAAGCCTTCCAAGCGCGTTGAGGGGGGAGGAGCGACGGGAGGCCTGTGCTTTCAGGCGGCCTGGGAATCAGTGGCCTCGGGGCGGATGGAGGTCTGTCTCGCCTTCGGCTTTGAGACCATGTCTAGAGTCAACACCTGGAAGGGAAACGAGTTCATCGCACTGGCGTCGGACACAAACTTTGACTACCCGGTCGGCGGGTTTTACACGGGCTACTACGCGATGATGGTCCAGCGGCACATGTATGAATTCGGCACCACCGTGGAACAGCTTGCCCGCGTATCGATCAAGAACCACGCCAACGCGCTCTACAACCCGTACGCGCAGAGCCCGATGAAACTCACAGTGAAGGACGTCCGCTCCTCCGACATGGTGGCCACTCCCTTGACTCGGCTTGATATATGCGCCATGTCGGATGGGGCCGCAGTGGCAATCTTGGCTTCCGAGGAGATGGCCCGGAAGTTTTGTGACGTGCCGATCAAAGTTACCGGCATCGGTACCGGAACCGACTCCATGCGTATGGCCGATCGCCCGCATGGAAAGGTGATTTTACTACCGCACGAAAAAGAGAGCGATTACCGAAGCCTTAAATACCCCGGGGTCCATTCCTTCCGTGCGGGCCGAACGGCGGCCAAACTGGCCTACAAAATGGCCGGGATCGACAATCCGATCGAGCAACTAGACTTCGTGGAACTCCACGACGCGTACAGCTCCTCAGAAATCCAGACGTACGAAGACCTTGGGTTATGCCGATACGGGGAGGGGGGAAAGTTTGTCGAGAACGGTTATCCATTCATGCCCGGGGTCGGCTACGGTTTAAAGCTCAAAGAGCAGGGGACCCTCCCGGTTAATCCCTCCGGGGGGCTACTCGCCTGCGGCCACCCCGTGGGGGCAACGGGGTTGTTCCAGGCGGTTTTCGCTTTCTGGCAACTCCAGGGAAGTATCAAGAAGCATCTGGGCAACGACCGGCTCCAGGTAAAGAAAGCAAAGCGGGGTTTAATTCACAGCCATGCCGGTACCGGAACCTATATTACGGTAAGCATCCTAGAAAGGCCCATATGAACCCGGAAAGACCCCTCGGCCGGAGAGAAGGAAAGGGGAGCAAGATGTCAGCTAAAAAGGCAAGCCTGGCAGAGACCGGGCAGGGGAACGTTCTTTATAACCTCGACCCGATTATCCTGAAATGGCATTATGAAATCGACTACATTCATTCCTATGCCCAGGACTCCCCGTTTTTCGCTGGGCTCTCAAAGGGAAAACTTCTGGGCAGTGTCTGCACAGAGTGTCACTATAAATTCGCCACACCCCGGGCCCACTGTATGGAGTGTGGGGCCAGGACCGAATGGGTGGAACTCCCCCTGGAAGGAAAGGTGCACACCTTTACGACTTGTTATTTTGGCAGCGAGTCCTTCCTGAAAGAAACACCGTTTACACTCATTCTAGTGGAATTTAAGGGGTTCCAAACACTTTTCCTCTGCCGGCTGGTGGGCGTGGAACCAAACAAGGTCAATATCGGCATGCCGGTCATGGCGAAATTCCGGAGAAACAGCAAGTTCGAAGCAACCGATGTCTATTTTGTCCCCAAGTAGCGCCGGCTTATTCCGGGGTTGTTAGATGGATTTTGAGCTGACAGAGGAGCTGAGGGTTCTTAAGCACACGATTCGCGACTTTGCTCGGACCGAGATTGCCCCGGGGGCCGCGGAGCGCGATGAAAACAAGCGATTTCCACATGAGCTGATTTCTAAAATGGCGGAATTGGGCCTCTTCGGAGTCACGATTCCAGAGGAGTATGGAGGGGCGGGACTCAATACCCTGGGGCTGGCCGTCATTGTTGAAGAGATCGCCCGTGTGGACGGATCGGTGGCTCTGATCGTAAGCTCCCATAATTCTCTCTGCGCCGAACATATCCTTGGCTTCGGGAACGAAGAACAAAAAAGACGTTATCTTGTTCCTTTGGCACGCGGGGAAAAGCTTGGGGCGTGGGCCCTGACAGAGCCGAGCTCAGGGTCGGATGCCGCTGCGCTTAGAACCCGGGCCCAGGTGATTGGGGGCGGCTGGATTCTCAACGGCGAAAAGTTTTTCACGACCCAGGGGTCGACGGCCGGGACTTACATCATCATGGCATCGACTGACCTGGCTCAGGGTAAAAGGGGGATATCGGCCTTCATCGTTGAGCGTGGAACCCCAGGGCTCAACGTAAGCAGGGTCGAAAACAAGCTGGGCGTGAGAGCCTCGGATACGGCCGCATTGTCCTTGGAAGAACTGAGGGTACCCAAGGACCATTTGCTGGGAGAACTCAACGGCGCCTTCCGGGATGTTTTAAAGGTGTTGGCTGGTGGAAGGATAGGCCTGGGGGCTATGGCGGTTGGGTTGGCACGGGGGGCGTTGGAAGAATCGCTCCGATACGCTAAACAGCGTCGTCAGTTCGGGCGGCCCATTGCTGACTTTGGGGCGATTCAGTGGAAACTGGCCGACATGGCCACCGAAGTCGATGCCGCCCGCCTCTTGGTCTATCGGGCGGCTTATTTGAGGGATAAGGGAGAATCCTTCGCACGGGCTGCTTCCGAGGCCAAGCTCTATGCCTCAGAGGTAGCCATGCGTGCAACAACCCAGGCCGTTCAGATTCACGGCGGGTCCGGTTACCTGAAGGATTATCCCGTAGAGCGCTATTTCAGAGACGCCAAGCTCTGCGAGATTGGCGAGGGTACGTCCGAAATCCATCGCATTGTGATCGCGAAAGAACTGTTAAAATGAGGCGCCTTCGCAAGCGTAGAGGAGCGGAAAATATCGGCCGGCGCCAGACTCACATGGTGCAATTGATTCTAAAGGGTGATGTCCGTGCAGCGGCTCAAATGCTAAGCCTGATTGAAGACCAAGACCCCAGGGCAAAGGCAATTCTTCGGACGATCTATCCGCGGACAGGAAAGGCCCATGTTGTCGGTGTGACCGGGGTTGCAGGGACGGGAAAGAGCACCCTGATTGACCGGATGACAGTTGAACTCCGAGGGCGCAAGAAAAAGGTGGGAATTTTAACCGTGGATCCGACCAGCCCCTTCTCTGGTGGGGCCGTGTTGGGGGATCGGATCAGGATGCGGGATCATTTTCTGGATGAGGGGGTTTTTATCCGGAGCCTGGCGACCCGCGGTGGCTGGGGAGGACTTTCAGCCGCTGTCCCGGAAGCGGTCCAACTGCTTGATGCCATGGGAAAGGATATCGTCTTTATCGAGACCATCGGCGCCGGTCAGGATGAGGTGGAGATTTCAACCCTGGCCCACACCGTTGTGGTTGTTCTGACCCCGTGGATGGGAGACGAGATCCAGGGAATGAAGGCAGGGCTGCTGGAGATCTCGAATATCCTCGTTGTCAACAAGGCCGATCTCCCCGGGGTCGAGGAGATGCTCCAATATCTCAAAAGTGTCTTTGAGGATTCCGGCCTGCAGATTCTGCCGGCCTCAGCTATAAGAAATGAAGGGATCGGTCAGGTAATCGAGGGGATCGAAAAGCACGGGGCACGGCTTCTGGCCAGCGGGGATCATCGAAGCAAAAAGCTCAACTTTTCCCGGGGGCAACTGATGTCTCTCGTACGAGAGAAGATACTCAAACGGGCCCTGGGAAGGATCGACGATGCCTTTATGGAAAGACAGGTGAAACGTATCGCGGAGCGGGAACTTGACCCGTATACTGCCGCGGAAAAGATTTTACGGAAGACAGGAATCTGAATGCGGACCCACTGACCTTTTCGATCCATTCTGAAAATGAAAATTAATGAATAGAGCAGTTTGGATTCGGTGGGGAAATCGTATGGCGACCGCCCCCAGAGTACGTGACGCGAAGCCATCTCAAGCGCTTCATGGATCGCCACGGATTCACAAGTTTCGGGAAATTGCTGGAGCGATCCACCCAGAACCCCCATTGGTCCTGGAATGCCGTTCTGGAAGATCTCCACATCGAGTTTACGAACCGTACAACCGAGTCCACGATACCTCACAAGGGATGGCCTGGGCACGCTGGTGCGTCGGCGGCGGGATGAACGTCGTCCATATTAGCTTGGACAAGCGGATGGTAACGTCGCTGCAGTAAATATGAAATCCCTTCTGGGTTCATCCGGGTTGACCTCCGAGCCGGATTGCATGGGATTGTGCCAACGCTTATGATGGAAGATGGGTTAGTACTCTGGGAGTGAATCGAATGCCGAAGATCTTTGCTAACGTGCTCGAAGCCGTTGGGAATACACCTCTTATCCGCCTCAACCGTGTTATTGAGGGCATGTCCGCGACCGTCTGTGCCAAGGTGGAGGCTGCCAATCCCGGACGCAGCCTCAAGGACAGGATCGGGCTCGCGATGATCGAGGATGCAGAGAGGAGGGGGCTTCTCAAGCCCGGCGGGACGATTGTTGAGCCAACCTCCGGTAACACGGGGGTCGCGCTCGCGCTTGTGGCTGCGGTCAAGGGCTACAAGTGTATTTTCACGATCCCCGACAAGATGAGCATTGAAAAAATTCGTCGCCTGCGTGCGCTTGGCGCAGATGTTGTTGTGACGCCAACGGCGGTACCGCCGGAATCCCCGCAGTCCTACTACTCGGTGGCTACTCGGCTTGCTCAGGAGATCCCCGGCGCTTATATGCCCATGCAGTACGATAACCTCGCGAATACCGAGGCCCACTACGCGTCAACGGGCCCTGAGATTTGGGAGCAAACGGATGGAAAGATCACCCACTTTGTCGCGGGGATGGGGACGGGAGGAGCTATCTCTGGAACTGCAAAGTTCCTGAAGGAGAAGAAGGCAGGCTGCATTGTCGTCGGCATCGATCCTGAAGGGTCGATCCTCTCAAAGGCCTTCAAAAGCGAGACGTGGTCCTGGAACGACTCGTACCCTTATACAGTCGAGGGGATTGGGGAGGACTTCGTTCCTAAGAATCTGCTGTTCCAGCACATCGACGAGGTCGTAACGGTGTCCGACCGAGAATCGTTTTTAATGGGCCGGCGGCTTGCACGTGAGGAAGGGCTCTTCTGTGGAGGGTCCTCCGGTGCGGCAGTAGTGGGCGCCCTTCGATACGGGCGCGAGAGGCAACTCGGGATGGACGACCTCATGGTCGTGTTACTCCCCGATGCAGGGGAAATCTATCTCTCGAAAATGTACTCGGATGAGTGGATGCGGCAGAACCGATTCCTCGGGACGAGCTTGAGGGTCAGCGAAATCCTCGGAGTGAAGGGCCGCAAGCTCCCTGAGCTTCTCGCGGTGGAGACCACGTCAACCGTGCGGGATGCGATCGAGACGATGAACCGATTTGGAATCTCTCAACTCCCCGTTTTTGAGAAAGGGAACCTTGTCGGGTCAGTGAGCGAGAGCGCGCTCTTTCAACGGACGGTGGATACTCCAGAAATCATGGGGCTTACCGTGGGAAGCCTGCTCGAGTCTCCGTTCCCCACGGTTGGGCCGGACGAGGACGTCTATGATGTATTGAAGCTTCTCAAGTTTGCCCCGGCCGTCCTCGTCCGGGACGCGACAGGCTACCAGGGTATTGTGACACGCTTCGATGTAGTCGAGCACCTAGGGGCACGCTTGTGAAGGCGCGCACCACAGGCAGGCAGCATATGATGGGCTTTGCCACGCGCGCCATCCATGTAGGACAAGAGCCCGAGCCCGAGACGGGCGCACTGACTGTCCCGATCTACCAGACCAGCACTTTTGCGCAGATCGCGCCAGGGGTCCATAAGGGTTACGACTACTCGAGGACAGACAACCCTACCCGCACTGCCTTGCAGGCGGCACTGGCGAGCCTTGAGTCGGCTGAACACTGCCTTGTCTTCTCCTCCGGTATGGGTGCGGCGACCACGGCGATGCTACTATTCAAGAAAGGGGACCATGTCGTTTCCTCGCGTGATGTCTACGGCGGCACCTACCGTCTTTTTAGGCACGTATTTCGAGACTTCGGGCTGACGTTTTCTTTCGTCGAAACCGGCGACCTGGACAAAATCGAGCGCGCCATGACAAGGCGAACCAAACTCCTGTGGATCGAGTCGCCCACAAATCCTCTTTTACAGATTACCGATATTAGGGGAGCCTCGAAGGTGGCGCATCGCCACGGGGCTCTCTGCCTTGTTGATAACACTTTTGCTTCTCCCTTTTTCCAACGGCCACTTATACTCGGCGCGGATCTCGTCCTGCACTCCACGACGAAGTATCTCTCGGGGCACGCAGACGTAGTCGGAGGCGCGATCTGCCTCAACGAGCGACCTCTGTACAACCGTCTTAAGTTCATGCAGAATGCCGCCGGCGCAACACCGTCTCCCTTTGATTGTTTCCTCACTATCCGCGGGATGAAGACGCTAGCCCTGCGCATGCGTGAGCACGAGAAGAACGCGAAGGGAATTGCAGAGTTCTTGAAAAACCACCCGCGGGTGCGGCGGGTTTACTTTCCCGGAATGCCTGAGCACCCAGGCCACGAGGTGGCTGCTTCCCAGATGGATGGGTTCAGCGGCATCGTCTCGTGTGAGGTGAAGGGAGGACAAGCGGGGGCACGACGTATTCTTGCACGGTTACGTCTGTTCAAAATCGCGGAGAGTCTTGGAGGTGTCGAGTCGCTGGTTGAATTGCCTACGGTAATGACACACGCATCGATTCCCAAAGAGGAACGCAAGAAGGCGGGGATTGCAGAGGGGCTTATCCGTTTCTCGGTCGGGATTGAGGATATGGACGACCTACTCGACGATCTCCGTCGAGCCTTAGGTCGGTAAGGCGCGCAGACGAGGGGGCGAGCGTGCCGTGAGGAAGAGGGCGACAGCCGGTAAGGCAAGCGGATTTCGCCGAAGAAATGAAGGATACCACGTGCGGCCTACTCCGCCGTAGTAGCCTCCGGCTACGAAGGCTGGATAAGCCCGTGGAGACTTCATTGGAATCGTGGAGGATCACGCCCATAGCAGGCGCGGCCGGGAACCTTTTCAGAGGACTCGGGGGTAGCGCAGATGACGGTTGCGGAGACTCTTGCCCGTTTTGCTCATGAGCTGCGATTTGAGGATTTACCCGAGGCGGTGGTCCATGAGGCGAAACGCCGGGTCATTGACTCGGCGGGCTGCGCCCTCGGGGCCTACCACGAAAGGCCCGTGACGATAGCACGGTCTGTGGCGATGGCGACTTCCGGCGCTTACTCGCGCGGCGCCACGATCCTGGGCACGGATTATAAAGCCTCACCCGAGATGGCGACTTTTGTGAACGGAACCATGGTCCGATGTCTGGACTATAATAATACTTACCTCTCCCTCGAACCGGCCCATCCCAGTGACAACCTCCCGGCTGCATTGGCTCAGGCTGAAGTGCAGGGGCTGGGAGGGCACGAGCTGATCACCGCGCTGGTCGTGGGCTACGAAGTCCAGTGCCGGTTGTGCGATGCCGCCAGCCTGCGTGCCCGCGGTTGGGATCATGTGACCTACGGTGCCCTCTCTACGGCCCTGGTGGCGGGGAAGCTCCTGGGCCTCACGTTCGAGCAGATGGTGCACGCGTTGGGGTTGGCCGGTGTGCCCAACATCGCCCTGCGCCAGACGCGGGTGGGGGAACTCTCCATGTGGAAGGGGTGTGCCTTCGCCAATGCAGCCCGCAACGGTCTCTTTGCAGCCATGTTGGCCAAGTACGGCCTGACCGGGCCGGCACCGTTGTTTGAAGGAGAGAAGGGTTTCTTCCGCCTGGTCAGCGGCCCCTTCACGCTGGGTCCCCTGGCTGGCAAGGGAACCCCTTTTAAGATCCTGGAGACCTACATCAAGTACTATCCGGCCGAGTACCATGCTCAAACTGGGATCGCAGCCGCCCTGGAGCTGCGCGCGGAGGTAGCCTCCATCGATGAGATCGTCACGATCCAAATAGAGGCCTGTGATGCCTGCGTCGACATTATCGCCGGAGAAGCTGAAAAGTGGCGTCCGATGACGCGCGAAACCGCTGACCACAGCCTGCCCTATTGCGTCGCCGTGGCGCTCCTTGACGGGGCTGTGACCATGGAGTCGTTCGAACCCGAAAGAATCTCCGACCCCCGGGTCGCCGGGATCATGCAAAAGATTACGGTTGGCAGGAATGCGGAGTTGAGCGCCCAATACCCCCAGGCGACTCCCAACGAGATCCGCATCGAACTCAACTCAGGCAAGCTCCTTCGTAGCCGCGTCACCTATGGTCGCGGACATCCAAAAAACCCGATGACGGACACCGAGGTCGAAGCCAAGTTTCGCAGTCTCGCTCGCCCCGTCATTTCCGAACGAACCGTGGATCGACTTATCGCAGCGATGTGGAAATTGGAGGAGGTCTCCGACCTGGGGTCTTTCCTTAAGATGTTCATTGCGAGGTGAGATTATGGTGATCAGCAAAGGGGCGCGTCTTCGCAATTTGCTTGCCCATGATACTTTAGCCGTACCGGGTGTGTTTAATGCCCTTACGGCTATGCTGGTTGAAGAGGTGGGCTTTCGGGCCGTTTATGTGTCCGGAGCCGGCCTTTCCAATAGCGCGGGCTACCCGGATGTGGGGTTACTGGGCTTGTCGGAGTTCGTTCAACAGGCCAGGTATGTGGCGGGCGCCGTTTCTATTCCAGCGATCTGTGACGCCGACACGGGTTTTGGGGAGGTGCCCAACGTGGCTCGCACCGTAAGGGAGTTTGAGGCTGCCGGTGCCGCAGGGATTCACATAGAAGACCAGGAATGGCCCAAACGTTGCGGCCACCTTGAGGGAAAGCAAGTCATCGATGCCGAGGCCATGGCTGAAAAGGTCAGGGCGGCCCTCCGGGCCCGGACGGATCCCGATTTCATGATCATCGCCCGCACCGATGCCAGGAGCGTCAAGGGGCTGGATGAAGCCATCCGCCGGGGGAGACTTTATGCGGACTCAGGAGCGGACGCGATTTTTCCCGAAGCCCTGGAGAAACTCGAGGAGTTCGAACTGTTTGCCAAGCAGGTTAGTCCTCATTTTGGCTCCCGGCCGCCGATTCTAGTTGCGAACATGACCGAGTTCGGCAAGACCCCTCTGATAGGCACGGAATCGCTTGGGCGTCTAGGGTACCGTATTGTGCTTTTCCCCCAAACGGCATTGCGAGTGGCCCTGAAGGCGATGAAGGACGCGCTGACGGTGCTGAAACAGGCGGGTACACAGAGGGAATTTGTGAATCGAATGTCGACCCGCAAGGATCTTTATACATTGCTTCGATATGATGTTGCCGCAGCGATGGACCGGAAATCGGAGCAGGGAGGCGATTGACGGGATGTCCAATGAAAAACCGTACAGTCCGGGGCTTGAGGGAATAATTGCCGGGATCAGCTCCATCTCGGAAGTCAATCCGGAAAAGCAGAAACTCGCCTATCGGGGATACGATATTGAAGAGCTGGCCGACCATTCGACCTATGAAGAGGTCGCTTATCTGCTTTTGCAAGGGCAGCTTCCTAAAGAGCCTGATCTCAAGGCATTTGTTTCGGAGCTGGTAGCCGAGCGGCAGGCGCCGCCTCGGGTATTCGATATACTAAAGTCCACGCCGGCCGCGGCCGGTCCAATGGACGCACTTCGCACTTGCGTCTCTTTTTTGGGGGCGGTGGACCCGGATGCCAAAGACAACTCGCACGAGGCGAATATACGCAAGGCGCATCGGCTGATCGCCAAGATGGCAACCATCGTCGCGGCAAACTACAGAATCAGGGCCGGACTCCGACCCGTCGCGCCCTCAGCCGAGCTTTCCCACGCAGCCAATCTCTTCGCCATGATCACCGGGAATGAACCAAATAAAGAGGAGGCGCGTGCCTTTGATGTCTCCCTGATCCTCTATGCGGAACACACGTTTAACGCCTCCTCTTTCACGGCGCGCGTGATCGCCTCCACGCTTTCGGATATGCATGCCGCTGTGACTGGAGCCGTCGGGGCGTTAAAAGGGCCTCTTCATGGAGGCGCCAACGAGGAAGCCATGAAGATGCTGCTCGAGATCGGCGCGGCTTCAAAGGCCGAGGAATGGGTCATGAACGCTTTGGCTGGCAAGCGACGCCTGATGGGGTTTGGCCATCGGATCTACAAGTGGGGCGATTCCAGGGTTCCAACCATGAAGAGGCTCGGCAGGCAACTGGCCGAGCACTCCCGCGAGAAAAAATGGATTGAGATAGCTGAGGTTGTGGAGCGGGTGATGGAAAGAGAAAAGAAGCTCTACCCGAACTTGGACTTTCCCTGCGCCTACGTCTACCACATGCTTGGGTTGCCCGTGGAGGTCTACACGCCGGTCTTTGCCGCCTCGAGGGTGGTGGGTTGGGCGGCCCACGTGATCGAGCAGCATGCCGACAATAAACTGATTCGCCCCGACTCCAGTTACCACGGACACAGGGACCGGGCCTATGTCCCGATGGACCAAAGACATTAGAAGTAGCTGCCTCCAAGCCTGCGTGGATTGGGGCGAGGATTACGCTTTTTTTCTTTGCGTCGCGAGTTTCTCGCCGGTCTCGTAGTGGCGTCCCTCGACGGCAAGCCTGGCCTCTCCATCCAGCTCGTCATCCCATTGCCCCAGAGAGTAACCGTACCACGGCATTTCGGGCCGAAGCTTGGGTAGCCCCAGCTCTTCCCATAGGACGCGTGCGTGCTCCATGTATTCCTTCTTGGGAAGCGAAATGGGGGGGAAGGGCTCCTTCAGGATCGCGTTGCAGAGCATTGCGGACTCGTCGGCGGGCAGGTGGTAGGAGACCACGTCCGTCCCGCGGTGCTCGTCTTTGTAAAGAAACGGCGGCGCATGCCCCTTTTCCATGCCGCCGACGATATGGACGTCGCGGTGGGGCTTCATCCGGTAGCACATGGCCCAGAAGACGGCCGCTTCGTTGGATGGGTCGATGTCCTCGTCTACGGCGACGACGATCTTGCCGACCCCGGGGTGAAAAGAGCAGGCCGCGTGCAGTGCGCGCCAGACCTCCGCCTCATTGGGCCTTCGCATCTGGATGATCACGAGCTTGTAGGTGTTGGTCAGGGGCTCGTGCATTTCCACCCGGAGCACGCTGGGGATGCGGCACTGGTCGCGCAGGTGGACCAGCATCAACCTGTCGTACCCTATTTTGCGCATGCACGAGGACTCGCTGGGTGTTACCTGGCTTATCCAGGAGACGTAGATGGCGTTCTTGCGGTGGGTGACCGCCGTAAGCTCCATGAAAGGGTTGAGCTGCCGGGGGTGCATATAGCCATGGGACTCGCCAAAGGGGCCCTCGGGCTCGATCCACTCGGTGTTGAGGTAGCCTTCGAGGACGATCTCCGCTTCAGCGGGGACCAGTAGATCCACCGTTTTGCATGGGACCATACGAATGGGCTCGCCAACCAGCCCGCCGGCCACGGCGACCTCGTCAATTCCATATGGCACCTTTTGCACGGCGACATAAGAGACCACGGGCGGGGCGCCCAAGACCAGCGCGGCGGGCAAGTGCTTGCCCCTGGCCTGAGCCTTTTTCCAGTGGACGTAGATGTCCTGGCCCAGACCCGACGGGAAGACACCGATCCGCGTCTGCGACTTGATTTGTCCTCGGTAGTTGCCGATATTTTGGATCCCGGTGTCCGGATCCCGGGTAATCCAATGGGAGCAGGTCGTGTAGGGGCCGTTGTCGAAACCCGGCGTTGAGATGGGAACGGGAAATTCGTCCAGTCCCAGGCCGGGGCGTTTCAAGTCGTCACCCAGGTGGACTTCCTCCTGGCAGGGCGCTTCGGTAACCACCGAAGGAGCGATGGGTTGAGACAGGGCGGTTTTCCATTTCTCGTCCATTTCCTCCCCTGTTTTGCATCCCATGCCCATGAAATAGATAGCCTTGTTGCCCGCCAGGGCTCCCACGGTCACTGGAAAGTCGTAACGGCGACCCTTTGAGTCGATAACGTTCTCGAACAGCCAGGCTTTTCGTTCCTCTTCGGGGATGCCGCCGCGGAACTGCCAGCGAACCAGGGGGTGAAGCTCCGTGTCCTTGTTGATCGGGCGCGGAATGCGTCGCAGCAGGCCCGCCGCCTCGAGATTTTTAAGGTGCTGATGGATATCGGGGTATGCCATAGGGGGTCACGCTCCTTCGATGGGGATTAGAATGCAACGCTCAGTCCCTGAAACGGTAATGCATATCCGAGATACCGCCGGGCTGTCAAATCGTTGAAACGGACCGGATCTCCCCCGCAGCCGAGCTTCGGCAATTATCGGTTGCCCGTGGCAACGGGCCTCAGCTCCGTCGGAACGACGTGGTGGAAGGAGCGAGGTTTTTTAAAGGCTGTCGAAAAATCCTGTTTCCAGACCGGTCAAGGAGGTTCCAGATGCGAGGCTTCGGCGCGAGCTTCCTTCGGGTCTGAGCCTCATAGTTCGAGAACCTCACTATGACCCTGAGCATGGTCGAAGGGTCAGGGTCGCGGTTCGACGCGCTCACCGCCCCGGGGAAGATCGAGGGGAAGACAGCCGAGCGGCGCGCGAGAAATCGACGAGCGGAGGCGTACCTTGGCAGTACATTGGAGCGACTCGGATTTGAGCGGGCAAGATTCCCGAGCCGATTGAGCGCTACTATTTTATACGCCTGTTCTGGGCAGGCTGGCGGCAGATGGTCCTTTTTTGAACGGTCTGTACTTACGATTGACAAGGCCGAAATGATAACAAAGTAGGATGTTTAATGTGCGGCGCAAGGGAGGCTTTCCCCGTGCGGCCAATCGGACACGACCGGCGCGACCTCCTGGCCGCAAAAAGCGGCTCCAGGCTCTACGTGGCCGCGCTCAACGACAACGCTGTCATCGTCACCGATGACGCAGGGGGAAAGGGCAGGCGGGCAAGCTATGAACGGTAAAATGAATCCAGGCGCCGTGTGCGTGGAGGCGGTCTTGGGGATGGGATGGAGCGAACTTGCTGGACTTGAATGAACTGCTTGGACATTGGGGATACGCCGCCATATTTTTTGTGGTCATCCTCGGCAATATGGGGCTTCCGGTTCCCGAGGAGGCGGTTCTCATGGTCGCCGGTTACCTCGTGCGGGAAGGCGAATTACGGCTTCCGGGGGTGCTCGTCATCGGCATCGTCAGCGCGGTGATGGGCGACAATTTCGGGTACTGGGTTGGTAGGAAGTATGGCCAGGGGGCCATTGAGCGATATGGCCACTGGGTCTACTTGACGGAAAAACGCATCGAGCTGATGGAGGACTTCATGGCCCGCCGCGGAATGGTGGCGGTCTATTTTGCGCGCTTTCTTCCCGGACTCCGCTTCCTTGCCGGTCCGCTGGCGGGAGCTTTGAGACTGCGTTTTCTCCCGTTTTTGACGGCTAATCTACTGGGCTCTGCGACTTACGTTCCCGTGGCGGTAGGAGTCGGCTATGCCATCGCCTACGGTTTCGGGCCGTACCTCGACCGAGTGCGCCGCGTTGTGGGGCATCTTGAAATCGCGCTTCTGGCGGCAATTTTGCTCCTCACGCTGATCCTCTTGACCTGGAGGATGTTCCGTGCCCGCCGCAAACCATGAGCCTTCAGCAGTAGAATTTCCCTTAGTCTCCTGTAAAGTGAAAAGGGCCTCGGCGCCGAAGCTCTCCAGAGGTCGCCGATCGGCCGGTTTCGAACGTCACCCCATCCTTGTGCCGGACCCCCATCGACCTTCGCGGTATGTGTCGCCCGCGAAATAGCCAAAGGCTCGGTCCCAGGGGGGAGAACAGGCTTCGTTGAGTGTGGCACGGCGCCGATGCGGAGCGGAAGCGGCCCCTGGAAACAGCTCAGCGCAGAGATTGACAAGTTCAGGCCGCGAAGCCTAGAATGCCGGCTCTATGGTCCAGGCGATTCAAGTACGGGATCTTTCAATGACGGGAGGCAAACCGTCATGGTGACCGTAGGCATAATCGGGGTCGGGCAGATGGGGGCCCCTATGGCCAGAAATCTCCTCAAGGCGGGCTATCCGGTCCGCGTCTATGACATCAACGAAAAACAAATGGAGGAATTGGTGGCGGCCGGAGTTGCCAAGGCCGCGGGCCCGAAAGACTTGGCGGCTGGCTCCGATGTGGTGATGACCGTGCTCACCTGGCCCAAGGTGGTGGAGGAAGTGGTCTTGGGCCCGGGAGGAGTCCTGGAAGGGATGAAATCGGGAAGTATCTTGATCGAGTGCAGCAGCACCGACCACGAGACCAGCATCCGCATCGGGCAAACGGTCGAAGCCTCTGGTGGCCGTTATGTGGAAGCCGCGCTACGGGGCCGGTCCTACACGGTGGAGTCGAAGGAGCTCGATTTCCTCGCCGCGGGCAAAAGGGATACGGTCCGGATATGTGAACCGATCCTTGCGGCGATTGGAAGAAATACCCTTTATACCGGGGATCTCGGTTCGGCCAAGCTGCTCAAAATCGCCGGCGCGATGCTGAACGCTGCGGAGACGGCGATTACGTGGGAAGTGCTTGCCTGGTGCATGGGCAATGGCATTACCCCGGAGGGTTTCTTGGAAATTCTCCGGGAGCGAAGTCCTCGCCGTGCCGGTCAAATCTCGGCCGTCCTGGACGGGCAGTTGGAGACGAGCCCCAGTTGGGTGGCCAAGGACCTCTATCACGGCGTCAAGGTCGCCGGGGCAAAGGAAATCCCAACGCCCATTCTATCGGTTCTAAACGCATTGACAAACCTTGCCCAAGGGCAGAACCAGGAAGGCTACCGCTATTCCGAAATGCTGTGGAAGTTTTACGAGAGTACGTTAAAGAAAGCGAAATAGCCGTGCCGGGCAATGTGAATCTCGATATGCGGCAGGAGCGGCCGTAAGCCGGCGTGGGCGAGCGGTCCCCTGTGGATGCCCGCAAGTAATTGACATTCGCGGCGGTGCGGGACTAGACTACCGCCCCGATACTCGGTAGGGCTCGTTCGTTCCATTCTCAAGGACATATAGGGGGGGTTCATTATGCAAATCGTAGGAGTGATCGGCGTGGGCCATATGGGGACCCCGATGGCCAAAAATCTCTTGCAATCCGGTTATCCGGTGGTCGTTTACGACATCAATGTCAAACAGATGGATGCCCTGGCTCAATCGGGGGCGCGCAAGGCCGCGAGCGCCGGCGATCTGGCGGCCCAGTGTGACGTGGTGCTGACGGTGCTCACCTGGCCGAAGGTCGTGGAGGAAGCGGTGCTCGGCGAGGGCGGGGTCCTTGCCCGCATGAAGGAGGGCGGGACCCTTATCGAATGCAGCAGCATCGACCATGAGACGAGCATACGCATCGCGGAGAAGGTTGAGGCCGCAGGCCGCCGATACGTTGAGGCGGCCCTCATGGGCCGGCCCTTCGAAATAGAAAATAAGCAACTCCTGTTCCTGTCCGCCGGAAAAAGGGAGACGGTTAAGCAATGCGATCCCATCTTCATGGCCATCGGGAGAAAAAACCTCTACGCCGGCGACTTCGGCAAGGCCAAGCTGCTTAAAATCGCCAATGCCATGTTTAACGCTACGGAGACTCTCATTACCTATGAGGCCCTGACCTGGTGCATGGGCAATCAGATTTCGCAGGAAGGTTTTCTCGAGCTGGTCAGGGAACGCCGGCCGGACCGGGCGGAGAACCTGGAACGTATGATGAAGGGGGGGCTTGACACCCATCCGAGCTGGACCGCGAAAGACGTTTACCATGGACTTAAATTCGGCGAGGACAAGGAAATCCCCATGCCCGTTTTGGCCACGGTCAATGCCCTGATCAATCTGGCCAAGACACAAAACCCCGAGGGCTACAGCTTCGGCGGTATGATGTGGAAATTCTATGAGCGGGCCCGCAAAGGATTGCGCGGCGCCGGACATTAGGAACGCCCCTGCCGGGGATGATGGGGGGACGCCAACGGTCGGTTGGAAGAAGGGAGGTTCCCATGGATTTTGCCAGCCTGAGTGAAAAAAAGGACGAGGCCATCAAGGCCAAGAAAAGCAAGCTTAACCTCTTCGGCACGGAAAATTTTCGTTCGTGGATTTTGTGCTTCCAGCCGGGGGAAGGCACGGACATGCATTTCCATGCCTCCCCCGAGACCTTTATGGTGGTGGAGGGCAAGGCGCTGGTCAAGGGGGTCAAAGGGGAGGAACGGGTCATCGGCAAAAACGAGGTGGCCTTCTTTGCCGCCAAAGAGTACTACCAGGTGACCAACGTTGGATCGGAGCCGCTCCTGCTGTTCGGCAACCGCTCCGAGGCTTTCGGCGGCGCCCACGTCAGCCTCAAGGATTAGGGCGCCTGGAGGTCCCTATGATCGCGGGCCCCGGTCCCATCAATCTGTTCGAGTTCGAGCCCATTGCCAAGGAGCGCTTGCCCCGGTTGGAGTACGACTACATTGCCGGCGGGGCCACCGATGAGATCAGCGTGCGGCGAAATCGCAGCGCCTTCGAATCCCTTGCTCTGCGGCCGCGCGTGCTCAGGGGAGTGAGCGACCCCGATCTCAGGACCACGGTGCTGGGGACTTCGGTAAGTTTTCCCGTCCTCATTGCCCCCGCGGGAGGCCACAAGAAGGCGCACCCCGACGGCGAGTCGGGGGTGCACAGGGTGCTGGAGATCCTGCGGGAAGAGATCGAAATCACCATGGCCAAGTGCGGACGCCCGACCATCGACAGCATCGATTCGACTCTGGTCATCAAGGCGCCGCCTCTTCGGGCCGATTGAGAAGCGGAGGACCGTTGATAACCAAGTGTGTGCCCCGATTCTAATGACGGGAGGTGACCATGAAAGCGAAGGTGTTAATTGCCGTCGGGATACTGAGCGGTATGATTCTCATGGGTCTGACCGAGCATGGCTACACTCAAACCTCCTTTTTCAAAGGCAAAACCATTGCCCTGGTCCGAGGTGGCGGTACCGGTGGGACGGGAGACATGCGGGCACGAGCGATCATACCTTTCCTCACAAAATACATTCCGGGGAATCCCAATGTACTTCTCAAGTACAGGCCGGGCAGCGGGGGCAGGCTTGCCGGGAACTATATTTATAGCAGCGCTCGACCCGACGGATTAACCATCGGCAGCACCGGCGGCGGGCTTGTCTCGAACGGTTTTCTTGGCGCCCGGGGCGTTCGATACGACATCGATAAATTCCATTATCTGGGAACCGGCAACAGCAAGACCAACTATGTCCTTGCGGTTAACAGCAAAACCGGCCTGGATACGCTGGAGAAATTTCAATCCGCTTCCGGCTTGCGGCTCGGAGCTCTGAGCATCGGGCACGATCTCTATATCAACCTGCGCCTGTTCGCCTGGCTGATGGAGCTCAAAGAGCCGAGGTTTGTCACCGGCTATAGCGGCGGGCCGGAAATGGATCTCGCCCTGATCAAGGGAGAGGTCGACGTCAGGACCAATATTCCCGCAACCATTCTCCAGCGTAGTCCCGAGTGGATCGATGACAAGCTCGTTTACTTTCATTCCATCGTGGAAATTCCCAGAGGCTACCGTCCGAGCCATCCCGCCTTCGCCAGACTTCCCTCTCTGCAGAGCTTCGTTAAGACGGACAGGGAAAGGAAGGTCCTGGAGATGTACCGTATCTTCAGGCTCGTGGGCTCTCCCTATTTCCTTGCACCGGATACGCCGCCCGACCGGGTGAAGACCCTGCGGGAGGCCTTTAGCAAAACCTATCGGGACCCCGAATTCCACCAACTTTTTAAAAAATATACGGGCGACGAAGCTACCCCCCTGTTTCCGGAAGAACAGGAACAGGCGATCAAGAACATCCCCAGGGATCCGGAGACCGTCAAGCTCTTCAAGCAGATCGCCGGCGCGGGGCCTTTGCCGCCGCGTTGAGCTCGGGGATTGGGCGAGAAGGGCCGGTCCGCGATTTTTACATCGTGGCTTAATCCATGGGGTGCGGCCATGGACTGCGCTAAGCCGGCGCGTTTAATTTGCCGGTTGTTTCCGCCCGCGTGGGAAGAGGTCCTGCCACTTTTCGAGGACCGTGTTACGCAGCTCCCGGCTTGCAACGTTGGTCCTGGGAAATTCTTTGATCCAGTCGTAGGGTTTGCACGCGTCGATGATGGCGCGCGAGCTGGTAAAGTCTTTCTTCAATTTTCGCTCCGGCGCAATCCGGGGGTCGAGGGCGCTGGACTGGCAGCTTTTCAGGATCGTGATGGTCGTCTCTGGATCGCACCTGGTCCCCATGGCCCAGAGCACGTCCTCGGGGTCGCGAGGATTGATATCCTCGTCCACCAGCACGACGAACCGTCCCATATAAACCCCGGAGGCGGCCAGGGCGGCTTTCATGGCATGCCCCGGATAGCGCTGGCGGATTTGCACGACAGTCACCCCGGGCACGGCCAGGTTCCATACGTCCAGAACATCTTCGATCCCCGCCTTCTGGAGTTTCTCCTTGATGTAGTTGCTCTCCACGGGAATTCCGAAGTGGGCGGTGGCGCCCCGAAACTTCACTGGAGGCATTCCCAGGAGAATGGGATCGTTGCGATGGTAGAGCCTCTTTATCCGTATGACCGGTTCGAGCCTGGTTCCGGAGGCGTAGTAGCCGGTCCACTCGCCGAAGGGGCCTTCCGGTCTGGCTTCAACTTCAGGCGGCGCGACTTCGCCGGCGAGGACCGCCTCCGCAGTGGCCGGTATGGGTAGCCCGGTGACCTCTTCACGCACCACTTCCACAGGTGCGGCGCGGAAATAACCGGCGAGGTCGTATTTGGACACCCCTCGTTTTTCCCCGAGATAGGGCGCTGAGGCGAGAAACATGACCGGTTCCTGTCCCAGGGACACCGCCACGGGGCAGCTCCGGCCTTTTTCCCAATACTTCCTTAGAATGATGGCTCCCGTGTGGTTGGGTGTGATGTAGAGCCCGGCGGTGTTTTTGTCCTGGACCATGACCCGGTAAGTCCCAAAGTTGACGCCGCCGTTGTCGGGGTCGCGCATCAGGACCACGCAACCGGTTCCTATATAGCGGCCTCCGTCGTCTTCATGCCACCTTGGAGTGGGAAATTTTTCCAGATCGATTCCAGCGCCTTCAAGTACGTTTTCGAAAACCGGTCCCGTTGGCACCACCTGGGGAGGTACGGGCCGATAGGAGGCGATCTTCTTCTCGTAGGCCTCCAGCGCAGCGTTCATGCCCAGATCCAGCGGCAAATCAATGGAGAGAAGGGACCGGCGCAGCGTCTCCACCGCGTTGGTGAGGATACGGTATCCCTTGGGATATCCCGGGATCCGGTCGAAGAGCAGCGCGGGACCCCTGCGCTCGTAGTTCAGCTCGGCAATGGCGCCAATTTCGAGGTCCCAATGGGCTTCCTCGACCCTGCGAAGCTCATGGCTTCCATCGAGGGCTGAAATAAACTCCCGCAAATCTCCATAGGGCATTTCGACTCTCCTTTTGTGGTTCAGGCGTTCGCGCTCATATAGAGGGCATTCCAGCCACTCTTCAAAATAAGCCCGCCGGGATCCCTTCAAAGCTCCCCGTGGATCTTCTCCGCTTCGCGGATGCTCACGGGCCGAGGGTTTCGGGAGCAAGACCCTGGCGGTGAGACGGTAGTTCACGATTTCCACGCTTTGATCGCTGGCTCGCGTGCCGTATTCCTGCTCGTGCCGAGCGTCAAAAAGCTCACGCCACCGGCTCTTGTGAGAATCCTCAAGGGCGCCATCGGCCACGGGAACGGTAAGTTCGTACTTCTGGACACTATAGCGCAGGTCAAGCGCCCGATCGCAACGAATTTGCCCCACGGGGATACCGTCGGCCTCCAGTTCCTTTCCGGCGGCGGCCTCCATGGCCTCAAAGTGGGACTGAACCTCATCCACCGAAGCATCCTCGATGGCGGCGAAGTGACTCTGGATGTAGTCGCGCTTCAAGTCCGATACCAGTAGCCCCATGGCGGAGGCCACTCCCGGGAAAGGGGGCACCACGACCCGGGGAATGCGAAGCTCCTTGGCCAGCTGGGCGGCGTGGATGGGACCGGCCCCGCCGAAGGCCACCATGACGAACTGGCGGGGGTCCTCCCCCCCGGCTTACCGTTACCAGGCGCAGGGCCTAGTCTGTAACATAGTTCCAGTACGACAGCAAAACGCCGGCGACGGCCTTGCAGGGGAGATCCCCGTACCGGTGGGAACGGGGGCTTGAGGTCTTGTCAGGACCCTTCCAATGTGCGTTTATGAATGGAGACGCGGCGAGGTGTTTCCACCGCAGGTTTTATTCGCTATCATCCGGGTTTCATGTTGCTTGCCGATCACGACAACTGGAAGAGTCCCTCCTCGATGGCTTAGAGGCCGATGGGCGAAACCCTTGCCATCGTGGCCTCCTTCTGCTTCGCCTTCTCCAACGTCTTTAACCGGCGCGGGTTGGCCACCTCCAATGCCGTCACTGCCTCGCTCATCTCTCTTGGCATGTCGGCGGCCGCCCTTTGGGCCCTGGCCCCCTTTTTTGTGTCCCACTGGAAGGTCCAGACCCTCGCAGGGTTTTATTTCCTTTCCGCCGGCATCTTCGCTCCCGGACTCGGTCGCTTTTTCAACTTCAAAGGCATGGAACGTGTCGGTATGGCCCGGGCTGTGTCCATTACCAACACCTACCCCATGGTGGCCTCCATGCTCGCCGTCGTCATCATGGGGGAAACGTGGACCCTGCAAAACTTCCTGGGCACCTCCTTGGTGGTTGCCGGGGTCGTCGTCCTTTCGTGGAAAGAGACGGGTCAATCTTCATGGCGCAAAGTAGACTTGATCTATCCGGCCATGGCGGCTATTTCTTTTGGGATTGCGAGTAACTTGCGTAAGCTGGGTTTGCTGGTGGACGGTGTCCCCGTCATGGGCGCGGCTCTCACTTCAACTACGGGACTCCTTTGCGGCCTGTTGGTGCTCCAGTTGCAGGGAGGAAAACATCGGATCTCGCTCTCTCGCCGCTCCATTGGATGGTTCTTTGCCGCTGGGCTCGCCAACACGGCGGCCATGCTCTCGGTATTTTATGCGCTGAACTCGAGCAAGGTGGTCCTGGTGGAGCCTCTGGTGGGCGCCAATCCCGTCCTGGCGCTGATACTTTCCATGATTTTCCTTAGAGACCTGGAGGCCGTCACGATGCGCGTTGTTTCGGGGGCGGTTTGCACGGTGGCGGGGTCCATCCTCGTGGTTACGGCATGAGCGAATACTTTGCCCTGCAGGCCTCCCTCTGCTTCGCCGCCGCCCACATTCTGAACCGGCGCGGCCTGGTCACCTCCAACGCCCTGACCGCTTCGGTCTTCTCCATCGCGCTCTCGGCCGCAGTGCTGTGGGCAATGGTGCCCTTCTTCGTCCCCTGGTCGAGCTTCCGGACGCCTGCCATCTGGTATTTTCTCGTGGGAGGCATTTTTGCGCCCGGCCTCGGGCGGCTCATGAGCCTTATCGGCATCGAACGCATCGGCGTCGGGCGCTCGATTCCCATATCCAACGCTTCCCCCATGCTCGCCTCCGTGCTGGCGGTGATCATCATGGGCGAGACGTGGTCCCTCCAGAACTTTCTCGGCACCACCCTGGTCATCCTCGGCATCGTGGTTCTTTCCATGAGAGAGGCCTCGCAAACCCGGTGGCGCAAGCGCGACCTCGTCTTCCCCGCCCTGGCCTCGCTCTCCTTTGCCATTTCCACGAACCTCCGCAAGTTCGGCTTGCTCTTGGACAATGTCCCGCTGGTGGCGGCGGCGGTCACCGCCACGACGGCCCTGGTGTTTGCCCTGGCGCTCCTCAAGGCGCGGGGCGGAAGGCGGGCCTTCGTCTTGACCCGGAGTTCCTGTGGTTGGTTTCTTGCGGCGGGGCTTTCCACCACGGCGGCCATGCTCTCGGTCTTCTTTGCCTTGAGTTACGGAAGGGTCGTCATCGTGGACCCGTTGGTCAATACGAACCCGGTGCTTGCCCTCCCACTGTCATTTCTCTTTCTGAAAGACCTCGAGGCGGTCACATCCCGCATCGTGCTGGGAACCCTCTGCACCGTGGTGGGGACGGTGCTGGTGATTCTGGCATGAGCCGGTACTTTGCCGTTCAGGCGGCGTTTTGCTTTGCCCTGGCCCACGTGCTGAACCGGCGCGGCCTCGTCACCTCCAACGGTATGACGGCCTCTCTTTTCTCCCTCAGCATGTCGGTGCTCCTCACCTGGACCCTGGCGATTTTGCTTGTCCCCCTTTCAACGTTTCACACCCCGGCGGTGTGGTACTTTCTGGCAGGGGGTATCTTTGCACCGGGTCTGGGGAGAACCCTGACCCTGCTGGGAATGGAGCGGGTTGGGGCAGCGCGTTCGGTGCCCATTGCAAACACGTACCCCATGATCGCCTCTTTCCTGGCCGTGATGATTATGGGAGAAAGGTGGACGCTCCAGAACTTTCTGGGCACATCCCTGGTGGTTCTCGGGGTGGTGATCCTCTCAAAAAGGGACGCGGCCCACATGGAATGGAGGAAGTTCGATCTGATCTATCCGATCTTGGCGGCCGTCGCCTTTGCCATATCGAGCAACCTGCGGAAGCTCGGCCTACTGGTGGAGCACGAGCCGGTCATGGGAGCGGCGGTGACTGCCGTTACAGGGCTTTTCCTGGGAGTGGCCGTCCTCTGCGTCCGTGGGGGGGTGAAGGAAATCGCGCTGACGCGGCGCTCCGCCGCCTGGTTTTTCGCCTCGGGGGTTTCCAACTCGGGAGCCATGCTTTCGGTGTTCTACGCCCTGGGCAGGGGAAACGTCGTCATCGTCGAGCCCCTGGTTGGAGCCAATCCCGTACTGGTTATCCTGCTCTCCGCGGTCTTTCTCCGGGATCTCGAGGCCGTGACGCCCCGCGTGCTGGCAGGCGTCCTCTGCACGGTTGCCGGATCCATCCTCGTGGTTACCGCTTGAACGACGGAGTCCGATGTCTTAGAGAGAATAGAAAAAACCATAAGGGGAATTCCATGGCGCAGCCCTATCAGATCAAGCGTTATGTCCGGCCGTTTCCCGAAGTCCGACACATTCTCATGGAGCGGGCCCGCGAGCAGCGCAACCCCTTCGCCGAGACCAGACTGGAGGACGTGACCGCCGCCTTCTCCAAATTGAGCACCCTGGAACCGGCGGCCTGGGCCGCGGCTTTTTCCGAGGTGGCCCTGCCCCACGAGGAGAAGGCGAAGGCGGCCGAGGCCGCCGGGAACAAGCAAGAGGCCAGGGACAGCTATCTGGCGGCCTTTGCCACTTACCGCATCGCGCGCTATCCGGCGCCTAATTCGCCGGCCAAGACAGAGGCCTACCTCCGGTCCAAAGATAACTGGTTAAAGGCGGCGCGATTTTTTCAATGTCCTCCGGAAGTCGTGGAGATTCCCTTTCGCCCCCGGGCGGGAAGCGCGGCCCCGATCAAAGGCTATCTCTACCGTCCCTCCACCAGCGGCCCCCACCCCATGGTGGTTTCCTGGGGCGGCATCGACGGGTACAAGGAGGACCGGTTGCCCGGTCCTTTCTTGCAGGAGAACTTGTTGCTCCTGAGCGTGGATATGCCGGGGGTGGGGGAGGCTCCCATTAACGGCTCGCAGGATCATGAGGCCTTCTTCGATGCGCTTTTC
>Ga0326597_10000406_pt1 | contig 77546 bp, 67 predicted proteins | sample RVTome_12_FD_203789 | JGI IMG/M metagenome (GOLD analysis project Ga0326597, IMG submission 203789) | Soil microbial communities from uranium-contaminated site in the Upper Colorado River Basin, Wyoming, United States - RVT100D185 | ecosystem: Environmental > Terrestrial > Soil > Contaminated >...
CGGCCAACTGAGCGATGATCCCCTCGTCAGCCTGCCAGCCAGGGCACGCTGATCAGCCCGGCCCATGCCGGAAAGCGACGGTGACCCACCGTCAGCTACACCACGCCTTGGGACACGATCAAACCCGGCGGCGCGGCGCATGTGATCTGCCGCTGCCGCAAAGGCGTCCTTTGGCGGTGGCATACGGATTGCATCGCGCTCTATCGCGACTTCGGAGCGTCCGTACTCATCCTCCAGACGCTGCTGCCACCGCTCATACTGTTCGTCATAGTTCGACGACGTTCGGCCGTGCGTATAGGGGTCGAGATGAAGCGCCCCGAGGTCCTGGTAGAAGCTCCACAAGGTGCCCCGGTCCGCCGCGACAAGAAGCTTCTTCTCCAGCCGGCCCGCACGGTCGACCGCGTCGGCGAACAGGCGGCCGTCAGGTACGTCTGCCACCGCCCAGAACACGACCATTACCCAGTTGCGTACCGCGGCATTCTCCATCTCGTCGGTATCGGCATCCCCGGCGCGCGAGTCGAGCGCCGCCAGCAGAACCCGCATCAGCGTCACGGCGACACGCCAGTCATTGGTCCGTGCGTGGGCCTTCGCGCTCTCGGTCAGAGTACGAACGTAGATCGGCGATAGCAGGGTGCAGACGTCGGCGGCGGCGGCCCGGCGCAGCGCCAGGTCGATCGTGATTTCCTCGTCATTTACCTGCTTCCACAGCGTTTCGATCGGCCCGAACCCGAGTGGATAGCTGTGCTTCGGCGCGTCATCCGTGAAATTCCGATGCAGGGCCTTCAGGGCATTCAGGTAATGCGCGGCATTATCGCGCAGTTCGCCGCGCTGGCTGGCGATCCAGCGCTCGATGGCGTCCCATTGCGAGGGTGCCAGCAATACCGGATGCCGGAAGATGTAGCTCGGCGCCTCCTCGTGAGGCGTCGAAGCCAGCCTGGCGAAGCAATCCAGAATTTCCATCCTTCGGCCTTCTTTGCAGGGCGCCAGCCGGCGATGGTGGTGTGCCGTCCGGTGCTAAAGCCGGAACCGGATTACCGGTACCTCGCTGTGAAGCGTTTCATGCGGGATGATCAGAAATCGTCTGCCGCGGACGAACGTCGACAGGGTCACTTGTCCCTCGGCGCCGTCGTCCGCCGAAGCGCGGACGATCAGGTGAAGCGGTATGCTGCCATCGAGGGTGAATGTGTCGGTCTTGCGGATCTCCCAGAATGGGCTGCTTTCGCCTTCGCCGTATCCCTGGATATAGACGTCGCGCCCCCTGGTTTTCTTGCCCCCCTTTACCTTGGAAGAGAGAAGCTTGAAGCTGCTGCCCATCTCCGCTTCCACCGAGATTTCGGAGTCGTCCGACGCCTGGAGCGGGCTCATCGACCACACGATCGGACGATTCTCCGTACCGTCATCGGCGTGACGCAATGCCACTTCCAGTACCGCGCGGTCGAAGACCTCGCCTGCGGCAGGGTAGAATGAGCAGCCAAGCTTGACGTAATGATAGGCGTACTGCCCGGCCGTCTCGTCGCGCAGAAAAAGCGAAAGCTCGGGATCGTGGTTTATATCGCCTTCGCTGAGCCGCTTATGGACAGGCTCGCGCAGGCCGACCACGCTCTTCAGCCGCATCGCGTTCCCGGGCGCCACGCGCGCCCGCGTCGTACGCGACACTTCCGACAGGCCGTATTGGGTCAGCGTCCCGTCGGGAAGGTGCAGCGCCACCATCGGTGAATCCCCCACCGTTGTTCGTGCATCAGGGTACGCGCACAACCATTATCCGCATCTTTGGGGGAGGCGTCTATGCTTGTCGGCCGCTCGCGCCGGGGCCTATCCCCCCGTGACGCTCATGTGCCGCGATACGGCGGGGGCGCGGTGGCGGCGGTCGATGACGAAGTCGTGGCCCTTGGGCTTGCGGCCGATGGCCTCGTCGATGGCGTCCATCAGCGCGCTGCCGTCGCCGCCGGCACGCAGCGGCGTGCGCAGGTCGGCGGCGTCCTCCTGGCCGAGACACATATAGAGCGTGCCGGTGCAGGTGAGCCGCACCCGGTTGCAGCCTTCGCAGAAATTGTGCGTCAGCGGCGTGATGAAGCCGATGCGTCCGCCGGTCTCGGCGCAGCGCGCGTAGCGCGCCGGTCCGCCGGTGGTCTCGTCGGTGTCGGTCAGGGTCCAGCGCTCGTTGAGCCGCGCGCGCACCAGCGACAGGGGCAGGTACTGGTCGGCGCGCATCTCGCCGATCTCGCCCATGGGCATGACCTCGATGAAGGTGAGGTCGAAGCCCTCGTCGCCGCACCAGCGGACCAGATCGTCGAACTCGTCGTCGTTCACGCCGCGCAGTGCCACGGTATTGATCTTGACGCGGAGCCCGGCCTGCTTGGCAGCGGCAATTCCCGTCATGACCTGGTCGAGACGGCCCCAACGGGTGACGGCCGCGAAACGGTCGGGATCCAGCGTGTCCAGCGACAGGTTGATGCGCCGCACGCCGACGTCGGCCAGCTCGGCGGCATATTTCGCCAGCTGGCTGCCGTTGGTGGTGACGGTGAGCTCTTCCAGCCTGCCCGTCTGCAGGTGGCGCGCGAGCTGGCGGAACAGCCACATGATGTTGCGGCGCACCAGCGGCTCGCCGCCGGTCAGGCGCAGCTTGCGCACCCCGCGCTCGACGAAGGCCGAACACACCCGGTCGAGCTCCTCGAGCGTGAGCACCTGGGCCTTGGGCAGGAAGGTCATGTCTTCCGACATGCAATAGACGCAGCGGAAGTCGCAGCGGTCGGTCACGGACACCCTGAGGTAGGTGACCTGCCGCCCGTACGGATCGATCAGCGTGTCTGCCATGGTGTCCTGCTTCCGGCTTCGCGCCGCGGCGCCGCCCGCGACCGTTATATACCGGTGAATATAGCGATTTTACCGGCAAAGGCAAAGAGCGAAGAACGGCGGAAATCCGCCGCCGTCCGTCCGTCGGAAGGGCCGGCCGATCAGAAAAGCGCCGCCTTGACCGGGCTGACGGCCTGGGGCCAGGCGCGGGGCAGGCGAACCGAGAAGCGGGCGCCGCGGCCCGGTGCGCTATCCACCGCGATGTCGCCGCCCATGAGCTGGACCAGCTGGCGGGAGATGGTCAGCCCCAGTCCGGTGCCCTCGGTCGGCGTGCTGAGGATGTCCGAATTGACCTGGTGGAAGCTCTCGAAGACGCGGGCGTGCTGGTCGGCGGGAATGCCGATGCCGGTGTCCCATACGGTGAACTCCACCAGGTTGCCGTCCACATGGCGCGCGTCGACGCCGACGGAGCCGCCCGGCGGGGTGAACTTCACCGCATTGGTGAGCAGGTTGACCATCACCTGCCGGGTGCGGTCCGGGTCGGCCGTGACCATGAACTCGTCGGACAGGTAGACGGCGCTGATATCGACCTCGCGCTGCTCGGCGCGCACCGCGACGATCGAGCGGGCCTGCACCAGCACGTCGGCCAGCCGGATCGGCCTGGGCGAGACGGAAACCCGGTTGGAGTCGATGTTCACCGCGTCGAGAATGTCGTTGATGATGTTGAGCAGGTGATAGGCGGCGCTGTGGATGTCGCGGAAATAGCTGAGGTAGCGCGGGTTGAGCGCGCCGAACACCTGCTGCACCGACATTTCGGCGAAGCCGATGATGGCGTTGAGCGGCGTGCGCAGCTCGTGGCTCATCTTGCCGAGAAACTCGGTCTTGGCGCGGGCGGCGAGCTGGGCCTGCTTGAGTGCGCCGTCGAGCTGCACGTTGCGTTCGCGCAGCTCGGTCAGGCTCGACTCCAGCGCCTTCTGGGTCTTGCGCGCGCGCAGCTCCATCTCGTGCTGGCGGGTCACGTCGGTGCCGGTGCCGCGATAGCCGGTGAAGCTGCCGCTGGCCTCGTCGAACACGGGCACGCCGGTCAGGGCGATGCGGCGCACGCGTCCGCGCCGGTCGGGCAGCAGGAAGGCGCGGCCGCGGAACGGCATCAGCGTCGCGGCGAGATCGGGCCGCGGCGGGCCATTGGCCGGCGAATTCTCGAACTCGCCGAGCGCGAACAGGTGCTTGCCGATCAGCGCGCCGGGCGGAGTCTCCAGGGCCTCGGAAATGCGGCTGGAGACGTAGGTGAGGTTGAGGTTATCGTCGGTTTCCCACACCCAGTCGGAGGCGGAGCGGATCACGTCCTGGAAACGGGCCTCGGTCCGGGCCGACTGCATCACCGCGTCCGCTTCCAGCGTGACGTCGGTATAGATGCCGGCATAGCCGATGGGCTCATTGCCCTCGATGAGGCGCACGTGGCAGGAGCGGAAATGCCGTTCCTCGCCGTCGATGACCAGCGCCTGGCGCAGCCTGACGTTGCGCTCGCCGGCATTGAGCCGGTCGAAGACCTCCATCAGCGCCACCGGCGCCGGCGTGGACGGCTGTGTGAGGCGGGCGGCGGCGCGGAACTCGGGGAAGGCGGCGCCGGCGATGGCGTTGAAGGCGTCGTTGCGGAAGACCAGCGTGCCGTCGGGGGCCGCCCGGTACATGGGCGGCATCATCTCGATCACGGCCGCCGGAAGATAGACCCCGCCGCGCGGATCCGGTTCGCCGTCGCCGGGCGCCCGGATCGTCATGGCCTGTGTCCGGGGCGGCTCATTCCCGTTGCCGGTGTCTGTTTCGTTTACGTCACGCACGCCGTGCGTACCCTGCCCCGAAAGGGCGGGTACGTCGGCCCCCATGCCGCGTTTCCCCGACGTTCCGTCCAAGACCAACCCCGTCGCCGGCCATGTCCCGTGCGGACCTTAAGCCCGCCTGTTAGCGCCCTGCGATCTTGTCGACCGAAACGTCGACCCCCCAACCGCTTGCGGCCGTTCCGGCCGTGGGCTGCAGGGAGAGTAACGCACGTAGGATTCCCAAGGCTAGGACTTTTTCATCATGGGAGAGTCGATCCTTTTTCTCGCCCGGAAACTGATTTCGGCCATTCCCGCCACAAAGGCGGCAAGAATTGGCGCCCGATCCCCTGGCCCGGAGTCGCCCCGGCCCGCCGGCGAGTCCCTACGCGCTATTGTGTCGGGGAGCCGCAGGAGGGGTTCGGCCGGAACGACTCCTTGAGTCGCCGCCGCCGCCCCGCGACGGTTGCCCCCGGCGGCGCACCTCGCCATATTCGGGAAATGAGCGAGTACCTCGTTGCGCCCGACCCGGACGATCCGCGGCTGACCCGCCGGGTGTCGGGGGTCGATCACGACGGCCGTCCGGTGGAGACGTCGGTGACGGTGGAGCGGCCCTTGACCCTCTACCTCAACGGCCAGGAAATCGTCACCATGATGACGGTGGGCGATTACCCCGACTGCCTCGCCGTCGGCTTCCTGCTCAACCAGAACATGCTCGACGCGGACGATCGCATCGTCGGCATCGACTACGACGCGGAGATCGAGACCATCGTCGTGCGCACCGGGCGCGAGACCGACTACGAGCAGAAGCTGAAGAAGAAGACCCGCACCTCGGGCTGCGCCGTGGGCACCGCGTTCGGCGACGTGATGGAGAAGTTCGACCGGGTGGCGCTGGACCCGGACGCGCGGGTCCACACCTCATGGCTCTACGCGCTGACGAAAAGGATCAACACCACCCCGAGCCTCTATCTCGAAGCCGGCGCCATCCACGGCTGCGTGCTGTGCGAACGGGACCGGCCGCTGGTCTACATGGAGGACGTCGGCCGCCACAACGCGGTGGACAAGATCGCCGGCTACATGTTCCTGAACGGCATCGGCCCGGCGGGCAAGATGTTCTACACCACCGGGCGGCTGACCAGCGAGATGGTGATCAAGACGGTGCAGATGCAGATTCCGGTGCTGGTGTCGCGCTCCGGCTTCACCGCCTGGGGGGTGGAGCTGGCCCGCCAGGCCAACCTGACCCTGATCGGCCGCGCCCGCGGCCGGCGCTTCGTCGCGCTGGCGGGCGAGGGCCGCATCGTCTACGACGCCGATCCGGCCGCGATCGACGACGAGCCGCGCGCGGCGCGGCGCAAGGCCGGCATGGACAAGGGCGTGGACCATGATGTCGCATAGCGTTTCCCGCGAGCGTGTCGCCGGGCTGATCCTCGCCGGCGGCCGGTCGCGCCGCATGGGCGGCGGCGACAAGTGCCTGCTGCCGCTGGCCGGCCGGCCGGTGCTGGAGCGCATCGTCGAGCGCGCCCGCGCGCAGGTGGGCCCGCTGGTGCTCAACGCCAACGGCGACCCGGCGCGTTTCGCCGCCTTCGGCCTGCCGGTGGTCGCCGACGCGGTGCCCGACTATGCCGGGCCGCTCGCCGGCGTGCTGACCGGCATGGAGTGGGCGCAGGCACACGCGCCCGACTCGCCGTGGCTCGCCACCTTCGCCGCCGACGCGCCGTTCCTGCCCGACGACTTCGTCGAGCTGATGCTGGAAGCGGTGCACGGCACGGTGGCCGACATGGCGGTGGCGGCCTCGGGCGGGCGCGATCACCCGGTGTTCGGGCTGTGGCCGGTACGCCTGGCCGCGGACCTGCGCCACGCGCTGGAGCGGGACGGGGTGCGCAAGGTGGACATGTGGACCGACCGCTACCGGCTGGCCCGCGCCGACTGGCCCGATGTGCCCATCGATCCGTTCTTCAACCTCAACACGCCCGAGGATTTCGCCCGCGCCGAGGCGCTGATCGCCGCGCGGGCTTGAATTGTCCCCGTCGGGGCGGTTTGATCCCTCCATGAGCGATGTCCCGGACCACCCCGACCGCCCGGCACGGCCGCGGCTGCGCATCCTGCTGGGGGCGACCATCGCGCTCGGCCCGGGCAAGGCGGAGCTCCTCGAGGCGATCGGGCGCAGCGGCTCCATCTCGGCGGCGGCGCGCGCCATGGGCATGAGCTACCGCCGCGCCTGGCAGCTGGTGGAGACCATGAACCGCTCGTTCCGGGCGCCGCTGGTGGCGGCCGCGCCGGGCGGGCGCGGCGGCGGCGGGGCGCGCGTCACCGAGGCGGGGCGCGACGTGCTCGCCCGCTACCGCGCCATGGAGGAAACGGCCTCGGCCAGCATCCGCGACGAGATCGACGCCTTCGAGGCCCTGCTCGCCGACCCGCCGCCGGCGGCGGAGGAGTAGGGCCGGGGCGGCATCCTCAAGAAATTGTGTCAGCGGGGCTGACCATTGTTTCACGTGAAACATTGGTCAGGAATATTGTCCGATTCGGCGCAACTGCGGCAACGGGTCCGCTTTTTCCAGAGTCAAGGACTATTTTCCTGCCCCGTCGCAACATTATGCGACAATTCTCCGGCGCCGCCCGCCACAAGATGTAGGGGGCGGCGCCCTCCGCTCCGTTCTTGCCCCCGCGCGTCCCTATTCCGCGGCGGCGGCCGCGGCCTTTTCGACCCGGGCGGCGCAGAACTTGAACTCGGGGATCTTGCCGTAGGGGTCGAGCTGCGGGTTGGTGAGGAAGTTGGCCGGGGCTTCCGCGAAGCAGAAGGGGATGAACAGCACCCCGGCCGGCACCGCCTCGTCGACCCGCGCGATCAGCTCCACCGTGCCGCGCCTCGTGGCGACGCGCACCGTTTCGCCCGCCTCCACCCCGAGCCGCGCCAGATCGCCGGCGTTGAAGCTCGCCACCGCCTCCGGCTCCAGCGCGTCGAGCACGCCTGAGCGCCGGGTCATGGCGCCGGTGTGCCAGTGCTCCAACTGGCGCCCGGTGGTGAGGATCATGGGATACTCGGCGTCCGGCAGCTCGCCCGGCGGAACGATGCTGGCGGGCACCATCCTGCCCCGCCCGCTGGCGGTGGGGAACGAGTCGGCGAAGACGATCTCGTTGCCCGGCCGGTCCGGCGCGTCGCACGGATAGGTGACGGCGCTCTCGCGCTCGACCCGCTCCCAGGCGATGTTGTCGAGGGACGGCATGACGCCGGCCATCTCGGCGAACACGTCGGCCGGCCCGCCATAGGACCAGCCGAGCCCCATGCGCCGCGCGATCTCCTGGACGATCCACCAGTCGGGCCGCGCCGCGCCGGGGGTGGGCAGCGCCTTGCGCCCCATCTGCACCTGGCGGTTGGTGTTGGTGACGGTGCCGTCCTTTTCCGGCCAGGCGGAGGCGGGCAGGATCACGTCGGCGAACATGGCGGTCTCGGTGAGGAAGATGTCCTGCACCACCAGGTGGTCGAGCCGCGCCAGGGCTTCCCGCGCGTGCCCGGCGTCGGGGTCGGACATGGCCGGGTTCTCGCCCATGATGTACATGCCGTCGAGCCGGCCGGCGTGGATGGCGTCCATCACCTCCACCACCGTCAGCCCCGGCGCGGGGTCGAGGCTTTCCATGCCCCACGCCTTCTCGAACGCCGCCCTGACCGCGCCGTCCTTCACCGGGCGGTAGTCGGGATAGAACATGGGGATCAGCCCGGCGTCCGACGCCCCCTGCACGTTGTTCTGGCCGCGCAGGGGATGCAGCCCGGTGCCCGGCCGCCCGGTATGGCCGCACATGAGGGTGAGCGCGATCAGGCAGCGGGCGTTGTCGGTGCCGTGGATGTGCTGCGACACGCCCATGCCCCAGAAGACGATGGCGGCTTCGGCGCGGGCGTAGGTGCGCGCCACGGTGCGCAGAGTCTCCGCGTCGATGCCGCAGACGGGCGCCATCTTCTCCGGCGCGAACGCCTTCAGGTGCGCCGCCAGCGCCTCGAACCCCTCGGTGTGCGCCTGCACGTACTGGCGGTCGTAGAGCCCCTCCTCGACGATCGTGTGCATGATGGCGTTGAGCATGGAGACGTCGGCGCCGGGGCGGAACTGCAGCATGTGGGTGGCGTGGCGCTTCAGCGCCTGGCCGCGCGGGTCCATGACGATGAGCGTCTTGCCCGCCTTCGCCGCCTGCTTGAAGAAGGTGGCGGCGACCGGGTGGTTCTCGGTCGGGTTGGCGCCGATCACCACGATGACGTCGGAGTCCTTCACCGCCGTGAACGGCGCGGTGACGGCGCCCGAGCCGATGCCTTCCATCAGCGCCGCGACGGAAGAGGCGTGGCAGAGCCGCGTGCAGTGGTCGACGTTGTTGGTGCCGAAGCCGGTGCGCACCAGCTTCTGGAACAGGTACGCTTCCTCGTTCGATCCCTTGGCCGAGCCGAACCCGGCGAGCGCGTTGCCGCCCTTGTCGTCGCGGATGCGCTTCAGCCCCGCCGCGGCGGCGTCCAGCGCCTCGTCCCACGTGGCTGCGCGGAAATGGGTGAAGGGGTTGGCGGGGTCGATGTCCGTTTCCGTGCTCTTGGGCGCATCCGCTTTGCGGATCAGCGGCGTGATCAGCCGGTGGCGGTGGTGCACGTAGTCGAAGCCGAAGCGCCCCTTGACGCAGAGCCGCTGCTCGTTGGCCGGCCCGTCGCGCCCAGTGACGAAAAGCAGCCTGTCGTCGCGGATGTGATAGGTGAGCTGGCAGCCCACCCCGCAATAGGGGCAGACCGAATCGACCGTGCGGTCGGCTTTGAGCCGCCCCTTGCCGTCCTTCGCCACCACCGAGGCGGGCAGCAGCGCGCCGGTGGGGCAGGCCTGCACGCACTCGCCGCAGGCGACGCAGGTGCTCGCGCCCATGGGATCGTCGAAGTCGAACACGATCTTCGATCGCGCGCCGCGCCGCGCCATGCCGATGACGTCGTTCACCTGCACCTCGCGGCAGGCGCGGACGCACAGCGTGCAGTTGATGCAGGCGTCGAGGTTCACCGCCATGGCCGGGTGGCTGAGGTCGGCGGGCGGCGCCTGCCTGGCGGGGAAGCGGCTCGACGACACGCCGACGCGATCGGCCCAGCGGAAGAATTTCGAGTCCGGGTCGTGGTGCGTCGCGCGCCGCGGCTGGTCGGCGAGCAGCAGCTCGAACACCATGCGGCGCGACGCCTTCGCCCGCTCGCTGGCGGTGGCGACCTTCATGCCGGCGGTGGGCTTGCGGATGCAACTGGCGGCGAGCACCCGCTCGCCCTCGATCTCCACCATGCAGGCGCGGCAGTTGCCGTCCGGCCGGTAGCCCGGCTCCGGCGAATGGCAGAGATGCGGGATCTCGGCGCAAAGGCGCGTCGCCACCTGCCAGATGGTCTCGCCCGGCCGCGCGGTGACGGCCTTGCCGTCAAGGGTGAACTCGACGGGTTTGTCCGCCGCCTTGCCCGATCCGTCCGCCATGCCCTGCGCCGCTCCCTTTCGTCGCGCGAATCCGCCGGATTCCGCCGCCTTGTATCCTGTATACCAACCTAGAAGCAGGCCACGGACGGGTCAATCGGGGAGGGCAATCGCATTTGCAGTTCAAAAATGATTTGTCACCCCGGACAAGGCCCGAAGGGCCGCAGATCCGGGGTCCGGGACCGCACAAAGCTGCCATCGGGTCCCGGCTCGCGCGGCTTATCGCCGCTTGGCCGGGACGACAGCATTTCAAATGCGATTGCCCTGGGTCAATCGGGGAGGAATGGTGATTGCCAAACCTGGCTCTTGGATGGGCTGCCAGGGTCTGCGCCCGCCGATAACCGCCCTCGGCTATTCGCGCGGAATGAAAAAGAAAGACCGCAGTTCCGAAATTGCACGGCAGCCACGACGCGCCGTCAGCACGCGTTTCAGTGGGTATTCTGCGGTCCTCAAGAGGCCGAAGAACGCGGCCATGCGCAGATGAACCAGCCGGATATGGCGGCGTGGCTCAAACCAAACAGCCTCCGGCAAACCCGGGGCGGTTCACAATTAAGCGCCCTTGCCGCTGGCGTGGCGTTTATACCGAGGTGCGCAAGATCGACTGCAATTTCCTCTCTCAGTACAATAATGATCCTAAGGAAGTACGCGTCGACATCAACAAAAATAAAAATACCATCATCATGGCCGAATGGTACCGGAGGGCCCTAGCCATTCGCGCTCCTACGAATCGGGACAACAAAACAGACACGGTCTTGCTGATCGTAAAGAAAGCCAAAATATGGGGCTGGAGATCGCTGCGAGCTGCCAGTCATCACCCGGACCCAGTTGTACGACTGGGCACACGGCTGGGTGTCCTTGGTGCTTGGCTGGGCCTTTTGGGCGTTTGGCTGGGACTACTTGGGGTGTGTGCTATGTCGAGCATGGCCCTCCTGGCCGGCTTCGGGTTTTTTGGCATTCTAGGAGTTACTGGCGTCTGGGCCACCTGGGGGCCGCCTCGTCCGCGGCTTAACTGAGATGACCGTTCGGATCGCTTTGCTCGGCTGGGGATCGCTGCTGTGGGAAGGTGGTAACACTTTCGATGACTGGCATGAGCCTTGGCAATGCGACGGGCCGTCACTCAGGATCGAGTTCTCGCGTGTATCATCCAGTCGCGGAGGCGCGCTGACGCTGGTGATCGATCCCGAAAACGGGGTTCCCGTCCGCGTTGCTTGGTGCCTGAGTCTACGCCAAACCATCGGTGAAGCAATCGAGGACTTGCGCAAGCGCGAGCAGACCAAAACGCAGCAACAGGTCGGTAGAATTGCCGCAGATGGTCAGGCCCAATGCCACGACGGAGAATCGCACCAAGCGATTTACACTTGGGCGGCAGAACGGGAGTTGGCTGGCGTGGTGTGGACGGATTTGCGGAGCAACTTCGCAATGAAGAGGCGAGAGCCGTTCTCCGTTGAGACGGCGATGCGGTATCTGAAAAGCCTCGAAGGAGAATCTAGGATGAAGGCGGTCGAGTATCTCCAGAAAGCACCTTCCTTCGTACAGACGCCGCTTCGCGATGCGTTTAACAGCGAAATGGGCACCCTTGCACAATCGAAATCTTGAAGGACATCCTTTGTAGAGCAAATGGGGTCGGAGAGGATTTTCCCGCCGCGACCGCCGGCGCGGGTGCGCGCGTGGCCGGGCGGCGGCGCCCTGTGGCCTCCTGACCAGGCTATGGCTCCCGTCGATGCCATATCAGGGCGACATCAGGTTGACTGCGTTCGGAGCAGTTATCGCCATGGCAAGGGTTTCGCGAGAGGCGAAAAGCGGCAGGTTCGTCGTGCGCGGGGAGAAACCTCCGGCGGGCGGCGGCGAATCGTGGAAAATCGTGCCGGAGGACCGGGCGGGAAAGACTATGGTGGTGTCCACCTCCGCCAGTTCGGTGCGGTCGCTGGATCGCATCACCGAAAAGCACGCAAAGGCGCTGAAGCGGCTTGCCGGCAAGTAGGCGCCATTACCGCATAACCCTGGCGGCGGCGATCCCGCGGCCGGGGTTTTCCGTAGCGGCGGTCCGCCGGCCCGTTCGATGACGCGACCGCCGCCTCCCGCCACGCGCCCCCTCATGGTCCGAACAGGCTGCGGAAGCCTTTCTCGATGGTCGAGCCCAGGTCCTCGAGAACGCCGGCCGGTCCCCTGTCCCCGGGCGGGGCCTTCCCGGGCGCGGCCTTGCCGTCGCGCTTCAGCAGCGCGGCGATGCACGGGTTCTCCTCGCCCGAGCCCATGCTCGCCAGCGGCAGCAGCAGGCCGAGCGGCCCCAGCGCCACCCCGACCACCGCGCCGGCGATGCCCCTCGCCAGCCCCTCCGGATCGGGATAGGCGGTCGGACCCGCCAGCGTGCCGCCGATGCGAATCGGCGTCGCCAGGCTGAACAGCGCGGCCTCCTTCGGCTCCGGTTTCAGCAGAAGGTCCAGCGTCTCGTCGCGCAGGTTCACCGTGCCGCCGCCGCGCACGATCATGCGGGCGGTATCGAACAGGATCGCGTCGGTCGCGGCGAGACCCTTCCTGACCACGAACGGTGCGGCGAAACAGTTGAACCGGGTCGTTTCCCTGTCGCCGCCGGGCAGCAGGGTACGGACCAGGTCGGCGCCGAGCAGATCGACATAGCCGCTGCCGATGGTGCCTTTGCCGAGAACGATACCGGCCGTGCCGTCGGCGTTCGCGAGGATAGTCCGCAGGGTGCGTCCGCGGCCGAGCAACTGCACATCGAGCGCGGCCTTGCCGGCGAGCGCACCGGGAGAGCCCAGCGCCGCGAGCAACCGGGCCGTATCGACGTTTCTGGCCGAGACCCTGACGGCGGCCGCGCCGGCGCTGTCGATCGTCGCCATGCCTTCGATGGCGCCGCCGGCGAGCGAGGCGGCGAGCGGACGGAGCGTGAGCTTGCCGCCCTTCAGCGTCATCTTGACGGTGGTATCCGCGAACACGAGCCGGCCCGCGACGACCCGATCCGCGGCGAGCGAGATATCGGCGTCGAGGGCGCGCAGCGCGTCCAGCGGCAATGGCGCGGCGGGGATCATGCGGCCGTCGCCCGGCCCGGCCGGCGTGCGTTCCGGCCCGGCGGGGCCGAACGCGCCGAGGTCGATCCCGGGCGCGTGCAGACTGGCGGCCAGCCGCGGCGGCGTCGCGCCGGGATGGACCGTTGCCTCGCCGCGGAGCCGGATACCGCCGAACGAAGCCCGGAGGCCGGCCACCGTCCAGGCGTCCGCGCCGGATCGGGATATGCGGCCGTTCAGGTCAAGCGTCCGGCCGTTCACGGCGCCGGTGACGGATATGTCGAGCGGTGCGCCGTCGCCCGCGCGCTTCAGGCTCAGGGTTTCGAGGGCGAGCGTGTGGGACGCGCCGGTCCTGCCGTCGCGCCAGGCGAGCCGGGCGTTCTTCACCGTTACGTCGTCGATGACGGGAATCGCGGGCGCGCCCGCTTCGCCGCCCGCCGCCGGCCGAGCCGCGGCCATCCGCCAGTTGCCGCGGCCCGCCTTGTCGGTCTCCATCAGGATGTCCGGGCCGTCGATGACCAGCCGCTTCACCACCACGTCGCCGGACAGCAGGGGCAGCAGGGCGAGCCGGACCTCGACGCGCTCCACCCGCACCATGTCGGGCCGCGAGCCCCACGGCGCGTTGGCGAAGCGCACCTTTTCCGCCACCAGCGCGGGCACGGGCAGGAACGCCAGCCCGACCGGGCCGTCGATCGCGAGGCTGCGGCCGGTCGCGTTCCGCACGGCGTTCTCGGCATACCCCTTGTACGCGCCGAAATCGGTGGAAAGGACGACGGCGACGGCCGCGACGACCAGCGCCGCGAGGACGACCAGAGACCATTTGACCAGCCGCACCGCCTTCATGGGCCGCTCCCGATCCGCATGCGGGCCGCGCCCGCGCCGCGCGCCGGGCGCCGCAGGGCGGTCCAGGCCGGATGGTAGTGCATGGCGGGCTCCGGCTCCAGCCATGGCGCGGCGGGAGGCGCCGGGCCGGTTCCGGCGCAGTGCCGCCGCATCTCCCGCGCCTCGCGCCGGTCGGCGGCCGCTCGCCGTCACACTGCCCCGAAATGCTGTAGGATCGGACCGGCCGCCGGCACGGCGCGGCCGGACGGGAGAAAACGGACCCATGAGCCTGTTCACCATCGGCGCCATCCTCGTCGGGCTTTCGGCCCTGTTCGGCTACATCAACCACCGGCTGCTGCGCCTGCCGCACACCATCGGGCTGGTGGTGATGGCGCTGGCCGCGTCGCTGGCGGTCATCGGGTTCGACCTGGTCAACCCCTCGGTCCACATCGCCCGGGCGATCACCGACGTGCTGCGGCGCATCGATTTCAACGAAACCCTGATGCACGGGATGCTGAGCTTCCTGCTGTTCGCCGGCGCCCTGCACGCGGACTTCTCCGCCCTCCGGAACCGCAGCCTGACCATCGGCGTGCTGGCGGTGCTCGGCACGCTGATCTCCACCTTCGCGGTGGGGACGGCCATGTGGGTCCTGGCGGGTCTGTTCGGCGTCGACCTGCCGTTCATCTGGGCCCTGGTGTTCGGCGCGCTGATCAGCCCCACCGACCCGGTGGCGGTGCTCGGCCTGTTCAGGACCGTCGAGGTCCCCGCCACGCTGCAGGCCAAGATCAGCGGCGAATCGCTCTTCAATGACGGGGTCGGCGTCGTCGTCTTCACGGTGGTGGTGGCCATCGCCGTGTCGGACGGCGGCACGGGCGGCGGCATGGACGCCGCCGGCATCGCCCGGCTGTTCGCCGTCGAGGCGGTGGGCGGCGCGGCGCTCGGCCTGGCGGCGGGGTATATCGGCTACCGCGCCCTGTACGGAATCGAGGAGCCCAGCCTCGAGGTGCTGATCACCCTGGCGCTGGTGATGGTGACCTACGCGCTGGCGCTGGCGCTGCACATGAGCGGGCCCATCGCCATGGTGGTCGCCGGGCTGTTCATCGGCAACCGCGGCGTCCGCTACGCCATGGGCGAAGAGACCCGCGCCTACGTGATGACCTTCTGGACCCTGGTCGACGAGATCCTCAATTCGGTGCTGTTCCTGCTCATCGGGCTGGAGGTGCTGGTGGTCGCCGAGGGCGTCGCCCCTCCGGGGCTGGCGCTGCTCGCCGTCCCGGTGGCGCTGCTGGCGCGGGCGCTCGCCGTCATCCTGCCCCTCGCCATGCTGTCGCGCTGGCGAACCTTCACCCGGGGCACCGTGCCGGTGCTGATCTGGGGCGGGCTGCGCGGCGGCATCGCGGTCGCCCTCGCCCTCTCGCTGCCGGACAACCAGTACAAGGGCGCCATCCTGGTCTTCACCTATGCCGTCGTGCTGTTCACCATCATCGTCCAGGGGCTGACCGTGAAGCCGCTGGTCCGGCGCATGGTGGGGTAGGGGGCGAGCGGACGGCGCCGGGCCGGTTCGGGTCCCGCAATTCCCATTCAAATCCGCGTGGCCTTGCGGTAGCATCCGCAAGACCGGATGGAAATACCGGGTGGCCGCGCAGTGTCGGCGCGTCCCGGCCGGCACACGGGGCACCCGGAACGGACGGCAGGACGCGACGGCGAAGGCCGCGCCGCCGGGGGAGGGCGACCATGATCCGCGATACCGATCGCGACTTCGCGGCGCTGGCGAAAATGAAGGTACCGGTGAAGCGGGCCGCCTACAGCGACCGCACGGCGTGGATCATGGCGATCCTGAGCGAGCTTGCCTACACCCCCTACGACGAGGAATCCAGCCAGCGCATCCTGGACCTGGCGGCGACGCTGGCGCAGCTCACCGACCAGAAGGAGATCGCCGACCGGCTCGTCGCGCTGCAGAGGGTTCTCGCCGGCGCGGCCCCGGTGCCGGGGGCGGGCGAGGAGTCCAATCGCGCGCTGAAGGCGGCGCTTGCCGCGGGCGGGTTCGAGCTGGCCGGCGACGCCCCGCTCTATGACCTCGCCACCGACACCCAGGGGTTCGTCGCCTGCCGCCGGGACGCGACGGGCACCGGCATGGCGGTGATCTGTTTCCGCGGCACCAGACAGATCAAGGACTGGATGATCAACATCGACATCACCCCCGTGCCGGTCCGCGACGAGACCACCAACGCCGTGCTGGGCAACATGCACAAGGGGTTCCACGACGCCTACATGTCGGTGCATGACGACATCGCAGCGCGCCTTTCGGGCTACGAGGATCTGCCGCTCTATATCACCGGCCACTCGCTGGGCGGGGCGCTCGCCGTCGTGGCAACGTGGTACCAGAGCTCGGAACGGCTCGCCGCCTGCTACACCTACGGCGCGCCGCGGGTCGGCGACCAGGCGCTGATCGACCTGTTCAAGACCCCCATCTACCGGGTGGTCAACGCGGCCGACCCGGTGCCCCTGGTGCCGCCGTCCGGGTTCACCATCGAGGCGGCCAAGATGGCGCTGCGCGCCGTCGGATCGGTCTTTCCCCTGTGGGGCGCCATCAACTGGATGGTCGAGCGGCTGATCAAGGTACAGCATTTCCGCCATTACGGCTACATGCGCTATCTGACCGACGCCGATCCCGACGCGGCCGGCGACTATCCCGGGATGCGCGTCGAGTTCGCGGTCTCGAACACGCGGCGGCTGATCGGCTTCATCCAGCGCTGGCGCGAGGGAACCGGACGGCGCATCGACAGGTATCACGACATGAGCCAGTACCGGGGCAAGCTGGCCGCCTACGCACAGCGGCGGAACCGGCCGTAATTCCGGGGGGGGGCGTCGACGAAAACTCCTCTGCCGCGCGACGCCCGGCCGGCCAACGCGGACTCGCACCGGAGCGTTTCCGCGCGAACGGAAAACGCTCTAGACTGGCCCGCGACGACACCACCGGCAGGGGACCATCCCGACATGTTCAAACAGCTCGCCGTCGCGGCGAATTCCGTATGTGCGCATCCCGTGATGCGGCGCATGGTGCTGGAACGGTACCCGGACGCGAAGATGTGGGACGGACCGCGCATCACCGACGAGGACCTGCTGATCGAGTTCCTGCAGGGGTGCGACGCCGCCATCGTCGGCTTCGAGCCGATCACCGACAGGGTGCTGGCGGCGCTGCCCGGGCTGCAGGTGCTCGCCAAGTACGGCGCCGGGTGCGAGAAGATCGATTTCGACGCGCTCAAGCGCCACGGCAAGCGCTTCGGCTACACCTTCGGCGTCAACCGGCTGGCGGTGGCCGAGCTCGCCCTCAGCTTCATGATCGCGGCGCTGCGCTGGGTGACGCCGCTGAACCATGCCATGCGCGCCGGCGAGCGGCCCGCCATGCGCAACGGCCGGCTGCTCACCGGGCGCACGGTGGGCATCCACGGCTGCGGCAATATCGGCAAGGAGGTGGTGCGGCTGCTGAAGCCCTTCGGCTGTACGGTGATCGCCTGCGACATCCGCGACTACCCCGAGTTCTACCGCGCGAACGACGTCACCCCGGTCGGCCTCGACGCGCTGCTGGAGCGCGCCGAGGTGCTCACCCTGCACCTGCCCAAGACGCGGCTGACCCGCGGGCTCTATTCGCGTGCATTGCTGGAGCGGCTGCGCCCCGACTGCGTGCTGGTCAACACCTGCCGTGGCGAGATCGTCGACGAGGACGCCCTGGCGGACCGGCTGGAGGCGGGAAAGCTGGCGGCGGCGTGCTTCGACGTGTTCGCGGTGGAGCCGGCGATCGACGACCGGCTGCTGGGAAATCCCAACATGCTGGCGACGCCCCACATCGGCGCCAGCACGGAGGAAACCCGCATCATGATGGTCAACGCGGCGCTGCGCGGGCTGGAGGAGAACGAGCCGGTCGACCCGGCCAAATACTACGACAACTGAGGTTCGCCCGCCGCGCGCCGCCGGCCCGCTGCCGGCCGCAGGCGCCAGATCGAGGCCGGCGGGATGTTGGACCAGACATAGCCGGCGCACTCGGCGACCACGCCGAGTCGCTCTTCCATCGCGGTCGTCAGCGGCGCGCTGTGGCGGTAGGTGTACTGGACGAACACGCCCGATGGCTCCAGCACCGCGAACGACCGCCGCAGCAGGGCATAGCGCGCCCGCGCGTCGAGGTTGCGCAGCGGAAGGCTGGACACGATGGCCGCCACACGGTCGATGCCGTCGCGGCGCACCAGCGCGGGCAGGCGGCCGGCGTCGTGCTCGACCACGCGCACGCCGGCGAAGCGGCGGCGCAGGAATCCGGCCAGCGCCGGATTGCGCTCCACCAGATAGAGCCGGTGCGGCGCGATGCCGTGTTCGAGCAGCGCGGCGGTGATCGTGCCCGAACCCGGCCCCAGTTCGACGATGGTTCCGGTGCCGGCGGCGGACACCTGGCGCGCGACGGCCCGGGCCAGCTTCGCGCTGCTCGGCACCAGCGCGCCGATACCGACCGGATCGTCCTGCCACGCGGTCATGAACGTCCACAGGCCCGATCGTGCGCCGGGCGGGGGAATGTCGGCAGATGCGCCGCGCCGCGTCGTCGACGGGCGTAATACGGGTTCCAAAAGCGGACTCCTTCGGTTGGATTGCCTACTCATATGGGGGGCGGGAAGCCTCAATGCGACTGCCGTGCGCGGGCGAAGGGCAAGGGACGCGAACCGGCCGCTCAGCCCTTGCGCGCGGTATCGATGGCGCGGACGGTCGCGCTGCCGGTGCCCGGTTCCGCCCCGGCCGGCGGCGGTGCCAGCGCCAGATCCTTCAGGGTCAGACCGTCCAGCGCCCCGGCCGTCGCCTCGTCGAGCCGCGCCATCAGCCGGTCCACCGCCGCGTCGGCGGTTCCGCCGCGCTGCCGGGCGGGGCCGGCGCCGCTGTCCTCGCGCACCAGCGCCAGCACCTCGCGCACCGGCGTGGTTTCCAGCGGACGCCCCGGCAGGTAGTGCGGCGGATCCTGCGCGGTGGACGCCAGCAACCGGCCGCGCACCAGCGTGCGCAGTACCGGCTCCAGCACCGGCATGGGCGCCCTGAGGGACAGGGCGAGGGAGTCGGCGCTCGGCGGCGGCCGGCCGGCATAGAAGTCGCGGCCGATGGCGCACAGCACCAGCAGCGCCAGCCGCTCCCGATTGCGGTTGCCGGTCTCGGCGCCCGTTTCGTAGCCAAACACGTATTCGGGGCGCTGGTGATAGAATGCGATGCTGGCCCCGATGAGCAGCACCAGCCAGCCGAGATAGAGCCAGATCATGAACACCACCGGCGCGGCGAATCCGGAATAGATCGCCGTGTACCTGGTCGAGCTGGCGACGAAGGCGGCGAACGCCCAGCCGAGCGCGTTCCACAGCACGCCGGCCACCGTGCCGCCGAGCAGGGCGGAGCGCGTCTGCACGCGGGTGTTGGGGATGAAGCTGTAGATGAAGGTGAACGCGGCGATGATCATGGCGGGCGGCACGAGGCCGGCGACGATCCCGAGGATCCAGCCGAAGGGCCGGATGGCGGAGAGCTGCGCCACCACCGGCGCGCTCAGCAGCGATGCGGTGATGCCGAGCGAGGTGAAGATCAGCACCGGGCCGACCACGATCACGCTCAGATAGTCGCGGAAGCGGCGGGCGAGGCCGCGCTCGGCGGAGATACGCCACACCCGGTTGAACGCGCGCTCGATCTTCCGCATCAGCGACACGACCGTGTAGAACAGCAGCGCGAAACCGACGAAGCCGAGCACCCCGACGCGGGTATTGTCGACGAACTCGACGATCCTGGCGGTGATCTCGCTCGCCTTGTCGCCGAGCGGCGCCAGCAGGTTGTAGAGGAACGGCTCGATCTGGCCGTGGACGCCGAAGCCCTTGAGCACCGAAAAGCTGATGGCGAGCAGCGGCACCAGCGCCAGCAGGGTGGAGTAGACCAGGCTCATGGCGCGGAGCGTGAGCTGGCCCTCACGCAGGTCGTGCCCGACGCCGTAGACGATGCGCAGCCCGGCGAGCAGGATCGCCTTCCAGCGCGGCAGCCGGGCGGGATCCGCCTGCCAGAGGAAATGCGTGAAACGCCGCCTGAGATTGATCAGCCGCGCCAGCCTGCCTTTCGCATCCCCTGTCGCCATCCGCCCTGCTCCGCCCGACGTCCCATCGCCCTCATCATATCTATTTTGGCGGCAAATCCGACCGCACAAGGCGCGGCGTCTCCTCCATTTGGAGGAGTCGGTAAATTTTACAGATTTCCCGGCGGCGGCACGTTTTTTTCACGGAAACCCGCGGAAACCGCTGCGTTAACCTTTGTGGCACGCTTCTTGCAACGTCGCCGTGCCGGCTTGTTCCGCTGGCGGGAGGAAAAAAGAATGGATCAACCGCTCACCGATCGCCTGGCCGGTCCGGCTCGCCGCGCCCGCCAGTTCCGGCGCTACCCGTTCATCTGCGCCCTTCTCGGCGCCGCCGCGGCGCTGTGGGCAGTTCCGGCAACGGCGGCGCCGGTGACGTTCCTCTACCAGTCCACCATCGACACCACGGCCATCGGCGGCGCGCCGGGCACCGCCATCTCGCTGCAGTACACGTTCGAGTCGACCCTCGCGAACGGCAGCGGCCTCGGCAGCATCAGCGCCAATGAGGGCACTTACGGACCGTTCGCCGGCGTGCTGACCATCGGTGGCGAGCAGGTATCGGTCGGGCCTGCCGGAACCAGCATCGACGTCCGCAATGATGTGCTCGGGAAATCTCCCATCGGGGTGGTGCCGCAGGACCGCTATATCGTCTTTGGGAACGGGGCCGCCGCCTTTACCGGCACCATCGCCGGGCTGAGGGTCACTTCGTTCGGGTTTTCCCTCGATGATAACGACGGCATCATGTTCACGGATACCAGCCTGCCCGTGTCGCCCGGCTTCGCCCTTGCCGCCGATACCCAGACGCTGTCGGTTAGCCTGGAACAGACCGGCGTCGACAGGCCGCCGCTTTTCGGTCTCGGTGGCAGGATCGGCGACACCACTCCGTTCAGCCTGACCCTGGCCGATCAGGTTCCCGAACCGGCCGGCATCACCCTCCTTGGCATCGGACTCGCCGGGTTCGGCCTGCTGCGCCGCCGGCGCGCGCTCACCGACAGCTGAGGCTCCGTCGCGGCTGCCTGCGCTCGCGAAAGCGTTATTTCACCTCGCACCCCCGTCGCCCCATCTTGCCAGGAGGTGAGACGACGGGAGCCCGCCATGCCGATCCGTATCCCCCGGGGCTGGGAACTGCCCGAGAGCGCCGCGACGCCGGAATCCGTGTTCCGCGACCGGCGGCGGCTGGTGAAGGCCATGGGCCTCGGCGGGCTGATCGCCGGCGCGGCGCCCTTGCTGGCGGCCTGCGATTCCGGGCCCATCGACTACGAGCCCGATCCGTCGGCGCCTCTCTATCCGGTGACGCGCAATCCGCGCTATACCGCGGCGCGCGGGCTGACCGCCGAGGCCGAGGCCACCGACTACTGCAATTTCTATGAATTCGGCTCGCAGAAGTCCATCGCCCGCGCCGCCCAGGCGCTGAAGCTGCGCCCCTGGGACGTCCGCATCGACGGCATGGTGGAAAGGCCGTTCGCAATCGCCATCGACGACCTGCTGAAGAAAATGCCGCTGGAGGAGCGCATCTACCGCCATCGCTGCGTCGAGGCGTGGGCCATGACGGTGCCGTGGAGCGGCTTTCCCCTGCGCGCGCTGGTCGAGATGGCGAGGCCGCTGGGATCGGCGAAATACGTGGTGATGGAAACCTTCGCCATGCCCGACATCGCCAAGGGCCAGAAGCAGGGCTGGTACCCGTGGCCCTATGTGGAGGGGCTGACCATGGCCGAGGCTGCCAACGAGCTGGCGTTCGTCGCCACCGGGCTTTACGGCAAGCCGATCCGCAAGCAGAACGGGGCGCCGCTGCGTCTGGTTGTGCCGTGGAAATACGGCTTCAAGTCCATCAAGTCCATCGTGCGCTTCCGCTTTACCGACCGGCGGCCGAAGACGTTCTGGGAAACGGTGCAGGCGGCCGAGTACGGCTTCTGGGCCAACGTCAACCCCGAGGTGGCGCATCCGCGCTGGAGCCAGGCGAGCGAACGGCTGCTCGGCGAGGGGAAGCGCGTGAAGACGCGGCTCTACAACGGCTATGGCGACTACGTCGCCGGGCTCTACAAGGGGATGGACGGCGAGCGGTTGTTCGCGTGAGGATGGGAAGGAGGGGAAAACCGCCATGACCGGATTCGCGAAAAAATTCGCTGCCGCCGCGCTGCTGTGGCTGGCCATGGCGCCGGCGGCCTTCGCCGGCAGCGTAGTGTTCGTCGATGACGGGGCGGCCATCCGGGGTACCGACCCGGTGGCCTATTTCACCGACGGCAGGGCGGTGCCCGGCAAGGCGGCGTTCGAGGCGGAGTGGATGGGCGCGACATGGCGCTTCGCGTCCGCCGCGCACCGCGATGCCTTCAAGACCGACCCGGAGAAATATGCGCCGCAGTACGGTGGCTTCTGCGCCTGGGCGGTCAGCCAGGGCTATTCCGCGCCGATCGATCCGGCCGCGTGGAAGATCGTCGGCGGCAAGCTCTACCTCAACTATTCCCGCAGCATCCAGTCGCGCTGGGCCCTTGACCGGTCGGGCAACATCGCCAGGGCCGACCGCAACTGGCCGAAGGTCAGGGCCGGGCTGGAGGGGAAGTAGGACCGGGTCCGGCCGTCGCATCCTTCGTTTACATGCTCGTCATGGCCCGGCGTCGCCCGGGCCAAGAGCCGGGCGTTTCTTTTTTACGATCTTCAGGGGCCTAGCATGACGACTTGTGTGAACGAGTCTGAACCGGACAGCCGTGGCTCGAAGGCGGGGCATGACGGCCCATGAGAGTGCGTGTCCGCTTACGACGGCACGTCGTCGGGGAAATATCGGAACACCGACAGGAACGGGTTCGACGCCGCCTGACCGAGGCCGCAGATGGAGGCGTCGCGCATGGCGCCGGAAAGCTCGGTGAGCAGGTCCGTGTCCCAGCGCGGGTTCTCCATGAGCTGCACCGCCTTGTCGCAGCCGTTGCGGCACGGCGTGCACTGGCCGCAACTCTCGTCCTCGAAAAAGCGCAGCAGGTTGAGCGCCGCGTCGGCTGCCGAGTCCCTGTCCGACAGCACGATGACCGCCGCCGAGCCGATGAAGCAGCCGTGCGGTTCCAGCGTGCCGAAATCCAGCGGCTCGTCCGCCAGGGCCTCGGGGAGGATTCCCCCGGACGCGCCGCCCGGCAGGTAGCCCTTGAAGGTGTGGCCGTCGGCCATGCCGCCGCAATATTCGTCGATAAGCTGGCGCACGGTGATGCCTGCCTCGGCGATCTTCACCCCCGGTTGCCTGACGCGGCCCGAGACGGAGAAGGTGCGCAGGCCCTTGCGCCCGTTGCGCCCCTGCCCGGTGAACCACCCGGCGCCCTTCTGCACCAGGTCGCGGATCCAGTAGAGGGTCTCGACGTTGTGAATCAAGGTGGGGCGGCCGAACAGGCCCACCTGCGCCGGGAAGGGCGGCTTGTGGCGGGGCAGCCCGCGCTTGCCCTCGATGGATTCCAGCATCGCCGACTCTTCGCCGCAGATATAGGCACCGGCGCCGCGGCGCAGGTGCACCGTGCCGGGCTTCGCCAGCCCGTTCCTTTCCAGCAGCGGCAGCTCGCGCAGCAGGATCTCGCGCACCTGCGGATACTCGTCGCGCAGGTAGATGTAGACGGCTTCCGCCTCCACCGCCCAGGCGGCGATCACCATGCCTTCGAGGAAGCGGTGCGGGTCGCGCTCCAGGAACCAGCGGTCCTTGAACGTGCCGGGCTCGCCCTCGTCGGCGTTGACCGCCATCAGGCGCGGGCCCTTTTCGGCGCGCACGAAGCTCCATTTGCGACCGGCGGGGAAGCCGGCGCCGCCCAGCCCGCGCAGCCCCGAGTCGTCGAGCACCTTGATGACGTCCGCGACCGTGCGATTGCCCGCCAGGCATTCGCGCGCCAGCGCGTAGCCGCCGTCCTTCACATAGCTGTCGAACCCGGTATAGGCGGGCAGGGGCGGATGGGCTTTCTTTCCTGCCGCGTCGCGCAGCGTCTCCACCGTCGCCGGCGCGATCTGGGCGTGGCCGATGGCGGCGGCGGGCGCGCGGTCGCACGCGCCCATGCACGGGGCGCGCAGCACGCGCACCTTCGCGCCTGCGCTCTTCGCCAGGGCGTTCATCAGCGCCTCGGCGCCCGCCATGGCGCAGCTCAGGCTGTCGCAGACGCGGATCGTGACGGGCGGCGGCCGCTCGCTCTCGTCGGTCACCACGTCGAAATGGGCGTAGAAGCTCGCCACCTCGTACACCTCGGTCAACGCCAGGCGCATCTCGTGCGCCAGCGCCGCCAGGTGATCGGCGGCGAGGCAGCCGTAGCGATCCTGGATCAGGTGCAGATGCTCGATGAGCAGGTCGCGCCAGCGCGGCGCATCGCCGAGCAGCGCACGCACCTCGTCCAGTGCCGCGGGCGAAAGCTGGCGTCCCTTGGGATGGCTGCGGGCCCGGCCGCCGCGGCCGGGATGGGCATGGCGGAGAACGCTCTTTTTTCCTTCGGACATTCTTTCCCGTGTGTTCGTGAACGTGCGCTGGGACGGCGGAGGAGCGGCACTTTAACGCGATCCCCCGGCACTGTCCCGCCGGAATTTGGGCGCACCATGCGATCATGCTCCCTCCCTCCATCGAGGGGAAGGGCGAGAGAGGGGCGCGCACTCTCCGCCCTGACCAAACGGTACGGCGATGGCTGGCTCTCACCGTCCGGCGTCGGGATCGATCACCAGTTCGAGCGACACCACCAGGGCATTAATGGTCTGTTTACCCGCGTGCTCAAAATTCACCGTCACCCGGTTGTCGATCACCGACTGCACCTGGCCGATGCCCCAGTCGGGGCGGTCCGGATGGCGGACGAAGGCGCCGGGCAGGATTTCGTACGACATGACAGCCAGGATTCCCTGCGCCGCCGCCACGCTTGCGAAAAATTGCAACGACGCGATGCACCCTTTATACCCTGTCGTACGGGGCGATTCCCGGTGAAATGTCCGCGACCGGGACGGAAAGCGCGGGGGCAATGGAAAACGGCCTGAACCTGCGGGTGGTGGAACTGCTCTGTTCGCGGTTGTGCCACGATCTGATCAGCCCGGTGGCGGCGCTGAGCAACGGGCTCGAGCTGCTGGCGGACGACGACGGTTCCGGCGCGCAGGAGATCTCCGGACTGCTTACCCTGAGCGCCGGCCAGGCGGCGGGGCGGCTGATGTTCTTCCGCACCGCCTACGGGCTCGGCGGCGATCATGCCGACGCGCTGACCATCGCCGATGTGGGCAGTCTGGTGCGCGGCATACTCGACGGCGACAAGACAACACTGGACTGGCCCGACCGAACCGACCGGTCGCTCGGTCGTTTCGGCACCAAGCTGCTGCTCAACGCGGCGGCCATCGCGCTCGAATCGCTGCCTCGCGGCGGCCGTGTCGCGCTGGCGATCGACGGCGACAACCCGGTCACGCTGGTGCTGGACGCCAGCGGCGCGGGCGCGGCGCTGAGGCCGGAGACCGAGGAAGGGATAAGCGAGTCCGCCAGCATCGCGGTGCTGTCGCCGCGCTCCGTGCACGGTTACTTCACGGCCTGGATGGCACGGGCCCACGGCGGCCGGCTGGACGTCGCCTCGCGCCCGGACGGCGTATCTCTCCGCCTTCGGATTCCCTCCGCGGGCTGAGCCCCGTTCCCGTCCGACCGCCGTCCCGCGCAGGGTCAAAGACCGCGCCCGCGGTGTCCGACACGTCGGGGTATGGCACCGGCGCGGCAAGGAAGAGCCTTATTTCCCAGTCTTTTAAATGCTTTACCCGTTATTAAGCAATTGACCCGAAACTGCGCGGAACCGACCCGCCCGGCGGTTCGGCCCGCCAGTGACGATCGCTTGTGCCGCGCTTCCGCGGAGGGGTTCCATGGACGACCTGCTGAGAGAATTTCTCACCGAAACTTCCGAAAGTCTCGAAAACCTCGACGTGGAACTGGTGCGGCTGGAACGGGATCCCAACGACCCCGAACTGCTGTCCAACATCTTCCGTCTGGTTCATACGATCAAGGGTACGTGCGGCTTTCTCGGCCTGCCGCGACTCGAGGCGGTGGCGCATGCCGCGGAAAACGTGCTCGGACGCTTCCGTGACGGTGCGCTCAAGGTGACGCCCGACGCGGTGAGCCTGATCCTCGCCTCTCTCGATACCATCAAGACCCTGCTGGCGACGCTGGAGGAGACCGAAGCGGAGCCGAATGGCGACGATTCCGGGCTGATCGCCCGGCTGAACGAGATGGCGGAAGGCAAGGGCGTCCCGGCCGCCGAGCCCGAGGCCGCGTCCGAACCCGCGCCCGGTGGGGCGCCGGCCGCCGCGTCCGCGGCGCCGCTGCTGGAACGGGTCGGCGGCATCTCGGCCGTCGATGCCGCGGTCGAACTCCTGCTCCAGAAGGTTCTCAAGGATGAGGAGCTGGCGCCGTTCTTCGACGGGGTGGATATGACCCTGCTGCAGGGCCGCCAGGTGGAATTCATCGCAGCCGCGCTCGGCGGTCCCGACAAGTACCGGGGCGGAGATCTCGCCGTCGTGCACCGACGTCTGGTGGAGAAGGGGCTCAACGAGTCCCACTTCGACAAGGTTGCCGGCTATCTCAGGGAGGCGCTGATCGTTCTCGAAGTGCCGGAAGACGCCATCGACGAGGTGCTGGCGATCGTCGGCGCGACACGTGACCAGGTGCTGAACAGGAGCGCCCACGCGCCCGCGCCGGCCGAGGCGAAGCCAGCCAAAGCCGGCGCGAAGGGTACCGAGGACGATGAGGCCGACCACAGGAAGGAAGCGAAGGAATCGGCGGTGGCATCGCAGTCGGTGCGCGTCGGCGTCGACCTGCTGGAAAACCTGATGACCATGGTCAGTGAGCTGGTGCTGTCGCGCAACCAGCTCCTGCAGATGGTCCGCAAGTACGAGGACAGCGAGTTCACCGCGCCGTTGCAGCGGCTCAGCCTGATCACCACCGACCTGCAGGAAGGGGTGATGAAGACGCGCATGCAGCCTATCGGCAATGCATGGAGCAAGCTGCCCCGCATCGTGCGCGATCTGTCGCATGAGCTCGGCAAGAAGATCGAGCTCGAGATGCGCGGCGCCGAGACCGAGCTCGACCGCCAGGTCCTCGAGATGATCAAGGATCCGCTCACCCACATGGTGCGCAACTCCGCCGATCACGGCATCGAGATGCCGGAAGAGCGCGTCAGGGCGGGCAAGCCGGAGACTGGCCGCGTCCTGCTCAACGCCTATCACGAAGGCGGTCACATCATCATCGAGATCGCCGACGACGGCCGCGGCATCGGCATCGACCGGGTGCGCGCCAAGGCGCTCGCCAACGGGTTGGCGAGCGAGGCCGAGCTGTCCGAGATGACGGACAAGCAGATCATGCAGTTCATCTTCAAGGCCGGGTTCTCCACCGCCGAGAAGGTGACCAACGTGTCGGGGCGCGGCGTCGGCATGGACGTGGTGCGCACCAACATCGAGAAGATCGGCGGCCATGTGGAGCTCAAGTCAGAGCCCGGGCGCGGCTCGGTGTTCGTCGTCAAGATTCCCCTCACCCTGGCCATCGTGTCGGCGCTCATCGTTGCCTGCGCCGAGGAGCGGTTCGCCATTCCGCAGATCAGCGTCGACGAGCTGGTCCGCGTCACCAGCGAGTCGGAGCACCGCATCGAGACGGTGAACAACACGCCGGTACTGCGCCTGCGCAACCGGCTGCTGCCGCTGGTGGCGCTTGACGAGATGCTCAGGCTGCGGCCGCCGCGCGACCTTGCCGCCGTCGACAGGGCGCCCGGCACCGACGGAGAGGATAGCGAGACGGAAGGCCGGCAGGGCGCCGAGACTTTCATCGTTGTCACCCGCGTCGGCACCACCAGCTTCGGCATCATCGTCGATCAGGTGTTCGAATCCGAAGAAATCGTGGTCAAACCGGTAACGCCCGTCCTGCGAGAGATATCAATCTTTTCAGGCAATACAATTCTCGGCGACGGCAGTGTGATCATGATCCTCGATCCCAACGGCCTTGCTGCGGCGATCGGCGAGACCATGGGGGCGGAGAGCCCGCATGCCGACGATGCGGCGGCCGGTGCCGACATGGCGTCGGGAGGCGAGCGCATGACGCTGCTGGTGTTCCGCGCCGGCGACAACGAGCCGCTGGCGGTGCCGCTGGCGCTGGTGGCGCGGCTGGAGGAGATAGACGTCGGCAAGATCGAGGAGGTCAACGGCTCGCCGGTGGTGCAGTACCGCGGCCAGCTCATGCCTCTGGTCACGGTGGGCGACAGCTTCCGGCGCGTCGCCGAGGGCCGCCAGCAGGTGGTCGTGTTCAGCGATTCCGACCGGTCCATGGGTCTGATGGTCGACGAGATCGTCGATATCGTCGAGGACCGGCTGCAGGTCGAGCTGTCGTCGAAACGCACCGGCGTGATCGGTACTGCGGTGGTGGCGGGGCACGCCAGCAAGGTGGTCGACGCCGCCTACTACCTGGAGCAGGCGTTCGGCGACTGGTTTTCCCGCGCCGCGGCGATCAAGGACCGCAAGGGCGCGAAGGGCCACCGGCGCCACAACCGCATCCTCCTTGTCGACGACAGCCCGTTCTTCCGCAACCTGATGAAGCCGCTGCTGTCGGTGGCCGGCTACGAGGTGATCACCGCGGACGGCGCCGAGCAGGCGCTCAGGATGCGCGATGCCGGCCAGGACTTCGACGCCATCATCAGCGACATCGAGATGCCGGGCATGGACGGGTTCGAACTGGCCCGCTCCATCCGCGAGAGCGGCGCGTGGAAGGATAAGCCGCTGCTGGCGCTGTCGGCCCACGCGTCGGGCGACGACCTCGATCGCGGCCGCGCGGTCGGCTTCACCGACTACGTCGCCAAGCTTGACCGCGATGCGCTGCTGCAGTCGCTGACCCACGCCATTTCCAGCAACAGAGGTGCAGCATGACCGACAGCGCCACCGAGTCGGCCGAGGAGACCCGCGAATTCGTGACCATCATGGTCGGCAGCCAGCTGTGCGGCATACCGGTGCTCAACGTGCAGGACGTGCTGCGGCCGCAGAAGATCACCCCGGTGCCGCTGGCCCCGCACGAGGTCGCCGGGCTGCTCAACCTGCGCGGCCGCATCGTCACCGCCATCGACCTGCGCCGCCGCCTCGGCATCGAACCGCGCGCCGACGACGACGAGGGCATGAGCGTGGTGGTCGAGCAGAAAGGCGAGCTGTACAGCCTGATGGTGGATTCGGTGGGCGAGGTGCTGCGCCTTTCCGCCACCGCCTTCGAGCGCAATCCGGCGACGCTCGATCCCCTGTGGCGCCGTTTCTCGGAAGGGGTCTACCGGCTCAAGGAAGGGCTGCTCGTGGTATTCAACGGCGACAGCCTGCTCGATTACGGCAGCAAGGTAGCGGCGTGACAGTGACAGATCGTGCCGGCCGGCCGCGCCCGCGGTCCGGCCGCACCGGCGGAGCGGTTCGATGAAGACGTGTCTGGTGGTCGATGACTCCCGGGTCGTGCGCATGGTGGCGCGCAAGATTCTGCAGGACCTGAAATTCGAGGTGACCGAGGCGGCGGACGGCCGTCAGGCGCTCGATGCGTGCGGCCGCGCCATGCCCGACGTGGTGCTGCTCGACTGGAATATGCCGGTCATGGACGGCATGGAATTTCTCAGGGCATTGCGCCGGTCGGCCGGGGGCGAGCGTCCCATGGTGGTGTTCTGCACGACGGAGAACGACATTGCGCATATCCGCGTGGCGCTCGAAGCGGGGGCCAACGAGTACATCATGAAGCCGTTCGACAGCGAGATCATACAGAGCAAGTTCGCGCAGATCGGCGTGATTTAATGAACACAGTAACCAAGCCCCCGTCGGCGTCCGCGGCCGACCAGCGTTACCGGGTCATGGTGGTCGACGACTCCGCGGTGATCCGCGGCTTCTTCCGCCGTGCGCTGGAGTCGGACCCCGCCATCGAGGTGGTGGCCTCGGTCGGCAACGGGCGCTACGCCATCGATACGCTGGGCCGCACCGACGTGGACGTCGTCGTCCTCGATATCGAGATGCCGGTCATGGACGGCATGGCCGCGCTGCCCGGGCTGCTCGCGGTCGATCCTTCGGTGAAGATCATCATGGCCTCGACGCTGACGCTCGCCAACGCCGAGATCAGCCTGCGGGCGCTGGCGCGCGGCGCCGCCGACTATATCCCCAAGCCGACCACCACCAGCGAAATACATTCCGCCGGCCACTTCCATCACGAGCTGCTGGAGAAGGTCAAGGCGCTGGGCCGCGCCCGCCGCGGCCTCGCCACCGATCCGGCGCCGGCAAGCCGGGGCCGCGCGGCGCCGGCGGCAAAGGCGCCGGCGGTACGCCAGCCCATCGTCCTGCACGCGCCGTCGCTCGTTCCGCCGTCGGTTCTTGCCATCGGCAGTTCCACCGGCGGGCCGCAGGCGCTCTTGAAGGTCATCGGCGCGCTGGGCGATTTTTCGCTCCCCATTCTCATCACCCAGCACATGCCGGCCACGTTCACCGGCATCCTGGCCGAGCACATCGCCAAGGCGTCGGGTCGGCCGGCGCGCGAGGGCGCCGACGGCGTCGCGGTGCAGCCGGGCCATGTCTACGTGGCGCCGGGCGATTTTCACATGACGGTGGAGGCAGGCAGCCGCGCCCCGGTGATCCGGCTGAACCAGGGCCCACCGGAGAATTTCTGCCGCCCTTCGGTGGACCCGATGCTGCGTTCCATGGCGACAGTCTATGGCGCCAGGCTGCTCACCCTGATCCTGACCGGCATGGGTCATGACGGACTCGATGGTTGCCGCTCGGTAGTGGCGGCGGGCGGCACATTGGTTGCCCAGGACGAGGCCAGCAGCGTGGTATGGGGCATGCCGGGGACGGTTGCGACCGCCGGGCTGTGCAGCGCCGTGCTGCCGCTGGAGTCGATCGCCCAGCACGTGCGCAGGCTTTCGGGAAGGGGCGGGGCGTGAAACAGGCGGACTTCGACTGGCTGAGGGATTTCCTCAAGAAGGAGTCGGGACTCGTGCTGTCGGCGGACAAGACCTATCTGGTCGAAAGCCGGCTGGTTCCTGTCGCCCGCCGTCGCGGGCTGGCGGGACTGGACGAGATGGTCGCTGCCGTGCGCGCCGGGCGCGACCGCGAGCTGACCGTCGAGGTGGTCGAGGCCATGACCACCAACGAATCGTTCTTCTTCCGCGACATCAAGCCGTTCGAGACCCTGCGCGACGTAGTGCTGCCGCGCATCGTCGCCGCCCGCAAGGCGGAAAAGGCCGCACGCATCCGCATCTGGAGCGCCGCCTGCTCCAGCGGCCAGGAGCCCTACACCATCGCCATGCTGCTGAAGGAGAACCAGGCGCTGCTGCAGGGGCTGGCGGTGGACATCGTCGGCACCGACCTGTCGGCCGAGATCCTGGCTAAGGCCAAGGCCGGCACCTATACACAGTTCGAGGCGCAGCGCGGGCTGCCTATCCAGCTGCTGATGAAGTATTTCACCCAGGCGGGCGAGCACTGGCAGCTCCACGGCGCGGTCCGCTCCATGGTCAGCTTCCACCAGGCCAACCTGCTGCACGACATCTCGCGCTTCGGCCGGTTCGATATCGTGTTCTGCCGCAACGTGCTGATCTATTTCGACAACGAGGCCAAGTCGACCGTGCTCAGCCGCATCCGTGCCCAGATGCCGAAGGACGGCATTCTCTATCTCGGCGGCGCGGAAAGCGTGCTCGGCGTGACCGAGTCGTTCACCACCGTGCCCGGCCAGCGCGGCATCTACTGCGTCGCGGGCACGGCCGCCCCGACCCCGGCCACCGGGGTCAAGCCCGCCGCCCCGCTGGCGAAGAGCGCGTAACGCACGCGATCTGAAACCGCCGTTCGGCCCGGTTTCCCCTGCCGCCCGCAGGGGGCGGAGGTTGCGCGCGGTTTCGCTGCCCGCCTTCGGGCCGGCCCCCGCAATAAATCCTGACAAAAAAGTACAGTAATGGAACCGATCGTGCCGGTAGCGTGGCCGACGCCGATCGCCGCGGCGCGGCGCCCCGGCGTGCGCCCCTGCCGGGCCGACCGCGTGAGTACGGGATGAAGCAGATACGATCTCGGCAAGAACTCATCGTGTTTCCGGCAGTCCGGAGGCGCGGGACAAGGGGAATGGACGCCATCCGACGCGGCGCCGGCGGCAATCCGACTGCGGACACGGCATTGTATATTAACCGGTGTCGGGATATTTTACAGCGATTAAAACGTAAAAAATAATTCAGAAATTTCATTCAATTATTTTCTCCGAAAGAAGAGCTTTTTTATTGCGCAAAACGCTCTCCTGTCAGTAAAACTTACAATCCATATTATAATTAAGGATTTTTATTCATGGAAAGCCGCGGGAAAGGCCGTATTAACCCGGATGGCACGATTCTTGCAGGGCGAAAGTTCATCCGACGCGCCGATACCCCTGCCCGCGTCAGGATGTGCGGACGAATACGCAGCGCAAGGAAACCGACGCCATGACCTTTCGCACCTTCATTCTTCGCGGAATTGCGTTTGCGTCTCTCGCTTTGGCCGGTTCCGCCGCATCCGCCGCGGTCATCACGTTCGACTCGTTCGAATCGGCCGGCATGGCGGCGACGATACATCCCGATCCCGTGGATGTCGGGGACTTCCGCTTTGCGGCGTCCGGTGGAACCGGGGGCGGCGTGCCGGTCTCCTTCCAGACCGGCTCCCCTTTCTACAACGGATCCGCCGCGCTGGGGGCTGCCAACGACGCGGACATTGTGATGACGCGTATCGACGGTGGCGTGTTTGCCGTCGTCTCGATCGACGTCGACAGACTGTTCGCCGCCGCCGCCTTCGAGTTTGTCGGCGAACTCAGCGGCGGCGGCCAGGTCATACAGCAGTTCGCCGCCGACGGGCTGTCCGGCAACCAGACGGCGATCCTTGCCGGATTCCAGAACCTGACGTCCCTGACGCTGGGTGCTGCCGGCTCCGCCGCGCTGGCGAATGTGGGGACGGTGGACAACATACGGGTCGGCGTGCCCGAACCGGCGTCCCTCGCCGTCTTCGGCCTCGCTCTGGCGGGCCTCGGCGTCGCGCGGCGCCGGCGGATGCGTCAAACGGGAAAACGCCGATCAATCGCCGCCCGCCCCATGAGGTCCGGGCATTCCGCGCGCCCCGGTGACGTTGCGGGCGCCGTCGTGAAGGCCCGTTTCCAGCGCCTGCCGGGCAAGACGCTACGCGTCGCCGCAATCGGGATCGCGACGGTCCCCGGTCTCTTCATAACCAGCATACAGCCGGCCGACGCAACCGTCCTTACCCTGAACAGCCATGTTCAGGGCTTTGTGCGAGACTCGGCGCCGGTGAACAACACGCCGAATTTCGCATTCCTCGGGCCTGTCGCGGTGGTCAACAGCACGACATTCAGCGGCGGCAGCGTTGTAAGGCAAACCGAGGACCGGGGGATTGTCGAATTCGACATATCGGGCCTGACCGATCCGGCGACGCAGGTGGAACTGCTGCTGACACGCACGGGCAATACCCTGCCTCCCACCCAGACCATGGTGGTCAACGGCTATACTGGCAACGGCGCCATCGAACTGGCGGATTTTTCCGCGGGATCGCAGGTCGGCAGTTTTTCGTTTTCCAACGAGACCTCGATCACGCTGAACGTGACCGGTTTCGTCAACAGCCAGATCGGCAACGGTTTTATCGGCTTCTCGATCCGCCAGGACGGACTGGTGTTCCAGAATGGCACAGCGTTCGGAAACGATTCCTCCAATTATCCCGTGCTGCGGATTACGACGCCGATGCCGGAGCCCGGCACGCTGGCCCTGTTCGGCCTCGGCCTCGCCGGGCTTGGGTGCATGCGCCGCCGCCGGGCACCCGGTGCGGTCCGCCCTTGACCGGGGACGCGAAATAGTATAATATTCCTATAAGGCGCAGGACGCGTCACCGCTACCGCAGCCGCGCCTTCCGCGACCGCGGGCACGACGCCGGCGGCTGTGACGCGATCGTGTGCCGGGAGAACGACTGGCCCGACCGTCCCGTCGAGGTGCCGGCGCTCGGCGACGCCGTCGCCGCCCTGCCGGCGGGGCTGTGAGGGAGTTGGGACGGAAGACGGTGGCGCCCCCTCCACCGTCCCTTCGCCCTTCGACAGGCTCCGGGCCGTGCGCCCGGCCGCCGGCGCGAGGCGCGCGCGATAAATCCACAAGAAATCCAGTATTGGAAAAAATCATGCCGATTTTAACGATCAGGTGTCGGAATATTTTACATCAATCAGGATGTGGAAATGAAATGACAGGATAAGTTATTGAAATCCGGTGACCGTCAAAGTTGGCACGGTTCTTGCATGAAATTGAACAGGACGCGCGCGGGCCTCACTCAAATAGTTGCCCAACCGTCGCGGCAGCGACGTCACTGGCGAAAGGATATGTTCAGGTGCAGGTGCGCCAGTAACGCAAAACAAGGCGCATGGAGCGTACGGTAATTTGGAGTAAAGGATATGGCATTTCGTCCCAAATCAGATTGGTTGCCGCGCGTTGCAGCGGTTGCGATTTTCACCCTGGCCGTATCGGTTTGCGTGGCGCCGATAAAAACGGCAATGGCAGCCCCTTTCGTCGTCGGCACCATGGGCGGACAAGCGGGCGGGATCGTCGCCAATCTCGTCTCCAATGCGCAAGGGCCGCTCGATATTTCCGTCCTGCAGAGCAATACGCTCGACGCGGCGTTTTTCAACCAGATCGACGCCTTCGTCTTTGGCAATGGACAAGGGCCCCTCACCATCACATTAGGCATGCCCGCCAGAACCAATCTGCTCGGTTTTGTGACCAACGGCGGGCATGCCTACATGGGGCTCGATTTGATTGGGGACGGCAACCAAATCGCCAGTGATTTCGGGTTCAATATGGTAGACCGGCAGGTCCTCTCTCAGACCGGCATGATCACCAATCCGGCACATCCAATCACCACCGGGCCTTTCCAACCCGCCAGCCTGTTTCCCATGAGCGTCTTCGGCCATTTCGACAACACATTGCCCGCCGGCGGCTCGATAATCGGTACAGCGCCACACGGCAATGCCCTCGCCTTTCTGGGCGCCAATGCGCTTCAGGCGGGTTCTGGCAAAGTCTATATCTATAGCGATGAGGTCCCGCTGTTCGGCGGCGCCGGCGACACCGCGACGGCTCATAACAATGCGCTGTTCCAGAACGCTCTGGTCGATATGGGCGCGATGCTCCGAGTTCCCGAACCCGGCACGCTGGCCCTGTTCGGCCTCGGCCTCGCCGGGCTTGGGTGCATGCGCCGCCGCCGCCGGGCACCCGGTGCGGTCCGCCCTTGACCGGGGACGCGAAATAGTATAATATTCCTATAATGCGCAGGACGCGTCACCGCTACCGCAGCCGCGCCTTCCGCTACCGCGGGCACGATGCGGAAGGCTGCGACGCGATCGTGTGCCGGGAGAACGACCGGCCCGATTGTCCCGTCGAGGTGCCGGCGCTCGGCGACGCCGCCCTGCCGGCGCACGCGCGAGGGGCGAGGGCCGCGCAAACGAAAGCGCCGCGGCGGGGCCGCGGCGCTTGCGTGAGAGGTGGGTGCCCTTAGCGGCGGGCGTGCCGTCCGGATCAGGCGGTGGCCTTGGCGCGCTGTGCCGGCTGGGCCGGCTCCTGCGGGTCGCGCAGCACGTAACCGCGGCCCCACACGGTCTCGATGTAGTTCTCGCCGCCGGTCGCCGTCGACAGCTTCTTGCGCAGCTTGCACACGAACACGTCGATGATCTTGAGCTCGGGCTCGTCCATGCCGCCGTAGAGATGGTTGAGGAACATCTCCTTGGTCAGCGTGGTGCCCTTGCGCAAGGAGAGCAGCTCGAGGATGCCGTATTCCTTGCCGGTCAGGTGCAGCGGCTGGCCCTCGACCTCCACCGTGCGGGTGTCCAGGTTCACCGACAGCTTGCCGGTGCGGATGATGGATTCCGAATAGCCCTTGGAACGGCGGACGATGGCCTGGATGCGGGCGATCAGCTCGGCCTTGTCGAACGGCTTGGTCAGGTAGTCGTCGGCGCCGAAGCCGAGGCCCTTGACCTTCTGGTCCGGCTCGCTGAGCCCCGACAGGATCAGGATGGGGGTGCGCACCTTGGCCGAGCGCAGCCGGCGCAGGACCTCGTAGCCGTCGATGTCGGGCAGCATGAGATCCAGGATGATCAGGTCGTAGTCGTAGATCTTGCCGATTTCCAGCCCGTCTTCGCCGAGGTCGGTCGTATCGCAGACATAGCCCTCGGACTTGAGCATCATCTCGACGGACTTTGCCGTTACCGAATCGTCTTCCACCAGCAGTACGCGCATCGGATCACCTCTCAGGCGGCGTGGCTCTTCCCCGGACGGGTGGGCCTGAACGTTAAGGATATTGTCCACGGCCGTGGTTAACAAAATGTAACTTAATCGACCCCGGACGCAACTTTTACACTTCCTCAATGCCCTTGGGCGATCATGCCCCGGTCGGCCGATATGAGCGCAACCCACTGATTCAGCGCTAAAATCCGCCGAAATCGTTGTTAAAATCAAGTGAAATCCGGTGAACACCGCCCTCGATGCCCTCGTCTCGGAACTCGAAGACCTCTCGCCGTTCAGGATTTATGGACGGGTTACCGCCGTACTCGGCATGCTGGTGGAAATCGGCGGCGCCTCAATGTCGCTGTCGGTGGGCGACCGCTGCGAAGTGCTGGCCCGCGACGACCGCACCGTCCTGTGCGAGGTGATCGGCTTCCGCCAGGGCCGCGCGCTGCTGATGCCGTTCCAGCCGCTCGACGGCATCGGGCTCGGCTGCCCGGCGTTCCGCGTCGCCGCGCGGGCGGCGATCCGGCCCCATGCCGGCTGGCTCGGGCGCGCGGTCAATGCGCTGGGCGAGCCCATCGACGGCAAGGGGCCGCTGCCCCAGGGGCCGCTCTCCATCCCGCTGCGCAACCGCCCGCCGCCGGCGCACCGGCGCCAGCGGGTCGGCGGCAAGATCGATCTTGGCGTGCGCGCGCTCAATACCTTCCTGACCTGCTGCCGCGGCCAGCGCATGGGCATCTTCGCCGCGTCGGGCGTCGGCAAGTCGGTGCTGCTGTCCATGCTGGCGCGCTTCACCTCGGCGGACGTCAGCGTCATCGGGCTGATCGGAGAGCGCGGCCGCGAGGTGCAGGAGTTTATCACCAGCGATCTCGGCGCCGACGGGCTGGCGCGCAGCGTGGTGGTGGTCGCCACCTCGGACGAGACACCGGTCATGCGCCGTCAGGCGGCCTATCTCACCCTGTCCGTCGCCGAGTATTTCCGCGACTGCGACAAGGACGTGCTGTGCATGGTGGACAGCGTCACCCGCATCGCCATGGCGCAGCGGGAGATCGGCCTGTCGGTGGGCGAGCCGCCGGCAAGCAAGGGCTACACCCCCACCGTCTTCTCCGAGCTGCCGCGGCTGCTCGAGCGAGCCGGACCGGGCATCGGCCGCGGCACGATCACCGGGCTGTTCACCGTGCTGGTGGAGGGCGACGACCACGATGAGCCGGTGGCGGATGCGGTACGCGGCATCCTCGACGGCCATATCGTGCTCGAACGGTCCATAGCCGAGCGCGGCCGCTATCCGGCCGTCAACATACTGCGCAGCGCGTCGCGCACCATGCCCGGCTGCAACAGCGAGGACGAAAATGCGCTGGTGAACCGGGCGCGCCAGCTCATCGCACGCTATGAGGACATGGCCGAAATGATCCGTCTCGGCGCCTACCAGGCAGGCTCCGATCCTGGCACCGACGAGGCCATCCGCTATCACGATGCGCTCGAGGCGTTCCTCGCCCAGCGCCAGCATGAACACACCGATCTGGTCAACGGGTATGCCATGCTGTCGCGTATTCTCGAAGGTGAACAGACGTGAGCAGCCTCGCCACACTGATCCGCATGAACAGGTGGAAGCTGCAGGAGCAGCGGCGCCGGCTGGTCGAGATGGAGGCGCTGGCGCGCTCGTTCCACGACCAGATGGCGGCGCTGGACGAGCGTACCCGGGTCGAGGGCGTCGCGGCGCAGGAATTGCCCGAGGTGGCCCATGCGCTCGGCGGCTTCGTCCAGGCGTCGCTGCGCCAGCGCGAGACGCTCCGCGTGTCGCTGCGCAACGTGGAGCGCGAGATCGAGGCGATGCACGAGCGGGTCGCCGCCGCTTTCCGCGAGCTCAAGCGCTACGAGCTGACCGATGAAAAGCGCCGCGCCGCGAAGCGCCACGCGCTGCGCCGCCGCGACCGCATTAGGGAAGACGAGATCGGCGTCAACATCTTCCGCAGCAAGGACGGAAAGACCGGGCCGGGATAGGGAGGGCGGGCCGGTGCCGGTTCTGCCCGAACGGATACTCCGTCAGATCTGGCCGAGAGTCTTGATCTTGACCCGCGGGTGGATCTCGTTCTGCGACATCACCAGCGTGTGGGGGCGGAAGCGCTCGACGATGGAGCGCACGTAGGGGCGGACCGGCGGGCTGGTGAGCAGCGCCGGCGTTTCGCCCATCATGGCGAACCGGTCGAAGGTCTGGCGCACTGCCGAGATGAACTCCTGCAGCCGGCTCGGCGCCATGCTGAGCTGGGCTTCCTCGCCGTGGCCGCTGACCGATTCGGCGAACGACTGCTCCCACTCGGGCGACAGGGTCACCAGCGGCACGTAGCCGGAATCGCCCGCCGCCAGGTTGCTGATCTGGCGCGCCAGGCGGGTGCGCACGTGCTCGGTGATCAGCGCCGGGCTCTGGGTGGCGCCGCACGCCTCGGCGATGCCTTCCAGGATGGTCGGCAGGTCGCGGATCGGGATGCGCTCGCGCAGCAGGTTCTTCAGGACCCGCTGGATGGCGCTGACCGAGATCTGCGACGGCACGATGTCGCCGACCAGCTTCTTGTGCTCCGGGCGCAGCTCGTCGAGCAGCTTCTGCGCCTCGGCATAGGACAGCAGGTCCGCCATATGATCCTTGATGATCTCGGTCAGGTGGGTGGTGATGACCGTTCCCGGATCGACCACCGTATAACCCCGGAACGATGCCTCCTCGCGCTGGTCCTCCGGTACCCACATGGCGGGCAACCCGAAGGTCGGCTCGCTGGTCGCCTCGCCCGCGAGCGCGATGTCGTCGCCGCGCGGGTCCATGACCAGCAGCATGTTGGGCCGCACGTCGCCGCGGCCCGACTCGATCTCCTTTATCCGGATCAGGTAACTGTTGGAAGTCAGCTGCATATTGTCCTGGATGCGCACCGAAGGCATGACGAAGCCGACCTCGTTGGCGATCTGGCGGCGCAGCCCCTTGATCTGCTGGGTAAGGTGCGATCCGCCCTCGGCATTGACCAGCGGCAGAAGCCCGTAGCCAAGCTCGATGCGGATGTCGTCGAGTTGCATGGCGTTGGCAAGCGACTCCTCCGCCTCCCTGGCCGGAGCCGCCGCCGCCTTGGCGTCGGCCGCCGCCGTCGCGGTACGCTTCTGGCCCCGCGACACCATCCACGCCACGCTGCCCGTCAGCCCGGCAAGGCCGAGGAACGGCAGGGCGGGAATGCCCGGAAGTACTGCGAGACCGGCCATCAGGAACGAGGCGAGCCCGAGCGCGACGGGGTAGCCGCCGAGCTGGCCGAGCACCGCCTTGTCCACCGAGCCCACGGTGCCGCCCTTGGACACCAGCATGCCGGCGGCGGTCGACACGATCAGCGCCGGAATCTGGCTTACCAGACCGTCGCCGACGGTCAGCAGCGTATAGGTCCTGCTGGCCTCGGCGAGGGTCAGGTCCTGCTGCGCCGTGCCGATGATGATGCCGCCGATCACGTTGATGAAGGTGATGATCAACCCGGCGATGGCGTCGCCGCGCACGAACTTGGCGGCGCCGTCCATGGCGCCGTAGAACGTGGTCTCGTCCTCCAGCGCCTTGCGCCGGCTGCGCGCATCGGCCTCGTCGATCAGCCCGGCGGACAGGTCGGCGTCGATCGCCATCTGCTTGCCGGGCATGGCGTCGAGCGAGAACCGGGCGGCTACCTCGGCGATGCGCCCCGAACCCTTGGTGATGACGACGAAGTTCACCAGAACCAGGATCGCGAACACGATGATGCCGATGACGAAGTTGCCGCCCATGACGAAGTTGCCGAACGCCTGGATCACCTGGCCGGCGGCCTGGGTGCCCTCGTGGCCGTCGGCGAGGATCAGCCGCGTTGACGCGAGGTTGAGCGCCAGTCGCGACACGGTGGCGATCAGCAGGATGGTGGGAAAGGCGTTGAAATCCAGCGGCCGGCTGATGAACAGCGCTACCATGAGGATCAGCGCCGACAAGGTGATGGAGCCGGCCAGCGCGAAATCCAGCATCCAGCGCGGCATGGGCAGGATCAGCACCACCAGGATCGCGACGACGCCGAGCGCCATCCCGATGTCGCCGCGTAACACTAGCGTGCCGAGGCGTTTCATCGGATCGTCGACGGGGGCACCGCCCGCGGTTTCGACGGTGGAGGGATCGGCCATCGTTTCCTGCTCGTCCGCGGGGAATGCGGAAACCGGGATTTCAGATCGGTGCGCGTTCGAACTCGTTGGGCGTCGGAACCGCCATCCCTTCCTCGCTGTACTGCTTCAGCTTGTTGCGAAGCGTGCGGATGGAGATGCCGAGGATATTTGCCGCGTGAGTCCGGTTGCCGAGGCAGTGGTAGACGGTGTCGATGATCAGGTCGCGCTCGACCTCCTCGACCGTGCGCCCGACCAGCGTACGCACCGCCGACCGCGCCGCGCCCGGGGTCGCGCCGTTGTCGGTTGCAGCCGCGCCCGCCTTTTCCGGCTGGCTGGCGGCGGTCGGCGCGGTGCTGCCGGCAAGCATGATGGCCTCCGGTCCCACTTCCGGTCCCTGCGCCAGAAGCACGGCGCGGTGCATGGTGTTTTCCAGCTCGCGCACGTTGCCGCGCCATTCGTGGGCGAGCAGCTTGTGACGACCTTCGCGCGACAGCGCGCGGTACGACATGCCGTTTACATCCGCATACTTGCGCAGGAAGTGGTCGGCCAGCAGGTCGAGGTCCATGGGCCGTTCGCGCAGCGGCGGCAGGCTCAGGTTGATCACGTTCAGGCGGAACAGAAGGTCCTCGCGGAACGTGCCGCGCCGTACCTCGGCCTCGAGGTCGCGGTTCGACGTGGCGATGACCCGGATATCCACCTTGATCGGCTGGTTGCCGCCGACCCGGTCGATCTCGCGCTCCTGGACGGCGCGCAGCAGCTTGGCCTGCAGCCGCGGGTCCATCTCGCTGATTTCGTCGAGCAGCAGCGTGCCGCCGTTCGCCTCCTCGAACTTGCCGATGCGGCGCGCCACGGCGCCGGTAAAGGCGCCCTTCTCGTGGCCGAACAGCTCGCTTTCCAGAAGATTCTCGGGGATCGCCGCACAGTTGACCGAAATGAACTTCTCCCGGGCGCGACGGCTCTTGCGATGGACGAAACGCGCCATCAGCTCCTTGCCGGTACCGGATTCCCCGGTGATCAGGATGCTCGCCTCGCTCGGCGCCACCTGCTCGGCCAGTTTCATCATTTCGGCCATGCCGGGGTCGCGGTAGATGATGGTGTTGTTCTCCTCGGTGACCGCCTCGAGAACGGCGGCGATCAGCGCCGCGTCCGGCGGCAGCGGGATGTATTCCTTGGCGCCGGCCCTGATGGCGCGCACCGCCTCCTGTGCGTCGTTGCCGATGCCGCAGCCGACCACCGGCACGCTGATGCGTTCGGCGGCGAGGCTGTCGATCAATCCTTTCAGGTCGAGCTTGGTGTCGGCCATGATCATGTCGGCGCCCTTGCCTGCGCGCAGCGAATCCATCGCGCTGATCACGTCGGGCGCGTGCGCCACCGTGGCGCCGCGCGAGATCGCAATCTGGCTCGCAGCGCCGATCTGTCCGTTGAGGGAGCCGATGATGAGCAGTCGCATACCGTTATTTCCTTTCTCGGTCCGTCACCCGAAGCACTGCACGCGGCGCGCCGGAGGCAGCAAGGCGTTGAGCCGAAGCTCCAGCCGGCGCGGGTTCTCGCGCCGGCAGATGGATTCGGCGGCCAGCATGTAGATGGTGGCGGCCAGGGTCTCCTCGGCGCTGTTGCGCTCGAGCTTGGCGGCCAGCGGGGCGAACACCATGTTGGCGAGCACCGCGCCGTAGAAGGTGGTGAGCAGCGCGACCGCCATCCCCGGGCCGATGGTCGACGGGTCGTCCAGATTGCCCAGCATCTGCACCAGCCCGATCAGCGTGCCGATCAGACCCATGGCGGGCGCGACTTCGGCGGCGCGGCGCAACACCCCTGCGCTGCGGATATGCCGTTCGGCCATCTGGTCGATCTCGTGCTGCAGCATCTGGCGGATTTCCTCCACCGGGGTGCCGTCGACGGCCATGGTCACCGCGCGGTGGACGAACGGCTCCTGGATCAGGTTGTCGAGCATCTGGTCGAGGCCGAGCACCCCGCGCTTGCGGGCGATTTCGGCGAGGCGCAGCATGTGCGTCGCGGTCTCCGACGGATCGGGATTGGCGTGAAACAACGTTTTGGCGATGATCGCCGGCGTGCGCGCGATGTCGCGCAACGAGAAGCAGATCGTGGTTACGCCGAACGTGCCGCCGACCACGATCAGGACCGACGGTACGTCGATGAAGGCCCGCGGCGAGCCGCCTAGCCACATGGCGGCGGCAACCAGCCCGATACCGGCCAGGAGGCCCAGCAGCGTTGCCTGGTCAAGCCGGGACCTTGCGCCGGCCACGATGCCGGTCGCTTCGCTGCGCAGGGCGTTGCTGGCCTGGGTGCGCGCCATGTCTCCGGTTCCTATGCGATGCGGTCGGACTTGATGATTTCCGTCATCGTCACGCCCAGGCGTTCCTCGACGACGACCACCTCGCCGCGTGCGACCAGCCGGTTGTTGACGTAGATGTCGATGGCCTCGCCCACCTTGCGGTCGAGCTCGACGACGGCGCCGCGGCCGAGCTTGAGAAGCTGGCTGACCTGCATCGACGCCTTGCCGAGAACCGCGGAAAGCTGGACCGGAATATCGTAAACCGCTTCCAGGTCCTTGGCGTTGCGCAGCGGCTCGGCCACTTCCTCCACCGAGAGCAAATTATGGTCGTCGCCTCCTGCTTCGCTGTCGAGGTCGGCGAGGTCGAGGTTGTGGTCGGCGGCCGACGGTTCTTCGTCGGCGACGCCGGCTTCGGTTTCATCAGCCATTGGGCATCTCCTCTGTATCGTCGTTCACGGCTGTTCCGGGTGCTGACGGGACCTGCTCCCCGACGCCGTGAATAAAGCGGTCGACCAGGGTCTCTATTTCGTGCATCAGCCGGTCGGTATCGTGTTCGGCGCCGCCGTCGGCCCATTCGATCCGGCAGTCGGCCTCGGCCAGGCGGTCGTCGCCGAGCAGGATCACGTGGCCGCGGTAGCCGGCGTGCGCGGCGACGTCGTCGATGGTTCCCTTGAGCGATGCGATCAGCGTGTCGTTGACCCGGATCACGAGCCGCGGTTCGTCCACGAGCCGCGGGAGGATCTCGTTGACCAGAGACTCGACCACGGCAAGCGCGTTCTGTTGCAGCATGGCGGGTATCAGCTTGCGGGTGAGGGCGGCCGCCAGCCGCAGCGCGTCGGTGCGGGAGCCTTCCATCGCCCGGTCGTGGGCCGGTGCGATCCCGTCAAGCGCGGCGCGGATAGCCGCAAGCGCGTCGGCCGTGCGCCGTTCCGTCGCGGCATCGGCGTCGCTGCGGCCCGCCGCGCGGCCGCGCTCGAACGCCTCGGCAGTCGCGGCGGCCAGCTCCGCCTCGGTAAAGCGGGGCGGCGGCGGGGACGGCGGCGCGTCGACCTCTTCGGGCGCGGACCGGTGGGCAAGCGCGTCGAAATCGGTACCGAACTGGAACTTGGTGATCGATGCCATCATATCCTGTTGCCGGTTAGTAGATGAGTTCGTCTTCGCCCTTGTTGTCGGAGATGATGATGTCGCCCTTGGCGGCCAGGTCCTTGGCCGTCGTGACAAGGTACATCTGCGCTTCGTCGACGTCCTTGAGGCGGACCGGGCCCATCGCCTCGATGTCCTCGCGCAGCAGCTTCGCGGCGCGCTCGGACATATTGGAGAAGAACAGGTCGCGCAGCTCTTCCGACGCGCCCTTGAGCGCCACCCCCAGCCGGTCCCTGTCGATGGAGCGCAGCACAGTCTGGACCGCGGTGGGATCGAGCTTCTTCAAGTCCTCGAAGGTGAACATCAGCGCCTTGATGCGCTCGGCTGCATCGCGGTTGCGCGACTCCAGCGCCGACAGGAAGCGCTCCTCGTTGGAGCGGTCCAGATTGTTGAAAATCTCGGCCATCATCTCGTGGGCGTCGCGCCGGTTGGTGCGGGCGAGGTTGCTCATGAATTCGGTGCGCAGCGTCTTTTCCACGCCCTCCAGCACCTCCTTCTGCACCACCTCCATGCGCAGCATGCGCATCACCACTTCCAGCGCAAAATCCTCGGGCAGCAGCTCGAGCACACGCGCGGCATGATCGGCGCGGATCTTCGACAGCACGACCGAGACGGTCTGCGGGTACTCGTTCTTGAGGTAGGTGGCGAGGACCTCCTCGCTGACATTGCCGAGTTTGTCCCACATGGTGCGGCCGGCCGGGCCGCGGATTTCTTCCATGATGGCATCGACGCGGTCCTTCGGCATGGCGCGCAGCAGCAGCCGTTCGGTGCTTTCGAACGAGCCGGTGAGCGAACCGGTGCGCGAGACTCCCTCGGTGAACTCGATGAACAGCCGCTCGACCATGTCGGAGTCGACCTTGCCGAGCCCGGCCATGGCCTGGGACAGTTCCTTGATCTCGTCGTCATCGAGCATGGCGAACAGCCGCATGGCGTTCTCTTCGCCGATGGAAAGCATCAGGATCGCGGCCTTTTGCGGTCCCTCCAGCCCCCGGAAATCGTCACGCGCCATAACTGTGGACTCCGGTTACGCCGTGGTCTCGCTCATCCACTGACGGATGATCCCGACGGTTTCCTCGGGGTGGCGCTCGACGATCTCCTCGATCTTCTTGATGGTCGACTTGCGCACCTTGCCTTCGATGCGTGCCACGTCGATCATGTCGTCGCGCTCCTCCTCCTCCTCGCGTCCGCTGACTCCGGTATCGGACGGCCCGGTCAGCGCCGGGGCGTCGACCGACTGGTTGGCGAGCAGGTTCTGCTCGGCGGCGGCGGCCAGCGCGCCAGGCAGCGCCTCCAGGGTGCGCGACACCAGGGGCCGGACCACGAGCAGGATCACCAGGATGCCGACGGCGGAGAGCACGAAGATCTCGGCGATACGGAAATAATCGGCCTTCGTCAGTCCGAAAAGCGGCTCGACCGCGTTGAAGCTGCGATCCAGATTGTTGACGAACCGCATGTTGACGACTTCCAGGCTGTCGCCGCGCTTGTCGTCGAAGCCGACGGCCGATTTGATCAGCTTGCCCAGCTTGTCCAGTTCGGCCTGCGAACGGGGGGTGTAGGCCTGCTTGCCGTCCTTGTCTTTGCTGTAGTCGCCATCGACCAGCACCGCGATGGACAGCCGGCGCACTGTGCCGATTTCGCGCACGTGCCGCCGTACCGTCTTCGATATCTCGTAGTTGACGGTTTCCTCGTTGCGCTCGGACTCGCTGGTGCTGCGGTTGGCGCCGCCCGGCTGGCTCTGGTTTGCATCGGGCAGGTTGTTGGCGACGGTGACCGCCTTCGAGCCCGCCGCGTCGGCGCTGCGGGCCGCTTCGCTCACGTTCTGGGTCGAGCGCACCACCTGCCCATCGGGGTCGTACGTCTCGGAATTCGTGGTGATGCGATCGAAGTTCATCTCCGTCGTCACCTGGGCTCGCACCTTGCCGATGCCCACCGATTGTTCGACCAGTTCTTCGATGACCCGGACCAGATGCTCCTCGTGGGTGCGCTGCAGCTCTTCGTTGTCCGTTGCGGTGACGGGATCGGTCTCGTCGCCGGAACCGGCACGGGCCAGCAGCCGGCCGCGGTGGTCGATCACCGAGATGCGGGAAACCTTCAGCCCGGGCACCGAGGCGGCGACAAGCTGCTGGATCGCGACGACCTGCGTCTTGCCCAGCTTGGCGGCACCGCGCGTCTTGATGACGACGGACGCGCTCGGCTCCTGCTGGCGGCGGCTGAACAGCTCGCGCTTGGGCAGCACCAGGTGGACGCGCGCCTCCTGCACCTCGGAGAGCGCACGAATGGTGCGCGACAGCTCGCCTTCGAGCGCACGCAGCAGGTTCACGTTCTGTACGAAGTTGGTGGTGCCGAGGCTCTCGCTCTTGTCGAAAATCTCGTAGCCGACCGAGCCGCCGTTGGGCAGGCCTTCCTCGGCCATGGTCATGCGCAGCCTGAGCGCCCGGTCGGACGGCACGAAGACCTGCCGGCCGTCGCCCTTGATCTCGTAAGGAACCGCCATCGCTTCCAGCTTGGCGACGATCTTCGCGCTGTCACCCGAATCGAGGTCGCCGTAGAGCAGCGCCATGTCGGTGGTGTTCAGGCGCGCCGAAAGAAAGACGAAGAACAGGACGATGCCGATCGCGACGCCACCGATGGCCATCAGCCGAACGGTGCCGAGGTTCCGCAACATCTGCGACAGACCCTGCAAGGTCGACCCCTCTCCTTAAGACAGCCATGAGCGTCCTCGGCCGGCCCTGCGCTGATGCGCTTACGGCCGGCCGACGCCAATGACCTTAAGGTCGGGCGGTGAACAAGCTGTTAAAGGGTCGGAAAATTTTGCCGGGTGGGCGGAAAATTTTGCCGCTCGTATACGGCGGATTACGCCCGGCCGGTGTTGCGGTACTCCTGGATGCGCGTCGCGCGCAACCCGCGCATGCCGTAGCGGTCGACGAGCGCCTGCCACGAGGCGAACTCCTCCACCGACAGCGTATAGCGACGGCACGCCTCCTCGAGGCTGATCAGCCCCAGGCGCACCGCTGCGACGACTTCCGCCTTGCGCCGCACCACCCACCGCTTGGTGTTGGGCGGCGGCAGGTCGTCTACCGTAATCGTGCGACCGGCAGGACCCACGATCGTGGGCCTGCGGCCATCGAAACGGCTCTCCTGGCCTTTGCTTTCCACCGGATCAACTCCTTGTCGAACCTTGAGCGTAAGGTACCGTAGGGCCTTTAAAAAACGCCTAAGGAAGAGGGTAACAACAAGGTAAACGCGGCCCCTGGAAATCGGCCGGCGGCGGGGACCTGCCCGCCGCCGGTCGGGGTCAGTCAGCCCGATTTACCGCTTCACCCGGATCAGTTCGTCCAGCATCTCGTCCGCGGTCGTGATGATCCGCGTCGAGGCCGCATAGGCGCGCTGGGTGATGATCATGTTGGTGAACTCCTCGGCGAGGTCCGAGGTGGAGGCCTCCAGCGCCGAGGGGACGATGGTCCCGGCGTTGGCCTCCTTGGCCGCGCGCAGGAAAAAGTCGCCCGACCGCTCGCTCTGGGTGTAGGTGGTGCCGGTCTTGGCGTCCAGCCCGTTGGGGTTGGGGAAGGTGGCGATCGGGATCTTGTAGATCTTCTGCGTCTCGCCATTGTCGAACAGGGCGGTCACGATGCCGTTATCATCCACCTTGACGCCGAAGAAGTTTCCGAACTGCGTGCCGTCCTGGTTGATGAACGAGACGCTGTAGGTGGATGAGAACTGGGTCACGCCGTCGGCGACGGCGGTGCCTATGGCGCCCGCAGTGCCCATGCTCATCGACATGACGCTGTCGGTGGCGCCCGAGGTCCAGGTGCTGACGGCAAGCGCCGGCGGCGTCGTCACCGCCACGCCGGTCGACGACGGGGTGAAGCTCTGCGGCGTGCCGTCGCCGTTGAACAGAACGTCGACGCTGTAGCCCGCGCCGGCGCCGACCGCAATCTCGTCGATGGTCGCACCCGCGTCGTCAGTGGTGGCGACGGCGGTCCAGGTATTGGCGACCGCCGTCTTGGTCCAGGTCAGCGTGATCGTGTGCTCGACGCCGAGCGAATCATAGACGGTGACATTGGTGGTCTCCGTATCGCCGGCGGTCGCCGATGCCGGCAGGTTGAGGCCGAGGTCGATGGAGCTGGTCGGGCTGGCGCTGCCCGACACGCTGTTGACGCGGATGGATTCCAGGCTGGTCAGCACCGAGGTGTTGGCTGCCACGGGCGTGCCGGCAAGGTCGGTGCGCCAGCCCTGCAGGTAATAGCCGGTGGGCGAGCGCAGGTACCCTTCTGCGTCGGCGGTGAACTGTCCGGCGCGGCTGTACGAGCGCGTGTCGCTGGCGGTCGGGGCCGCCGTCTCGGCGAGCACGAAGAAGCCCTGGCCGGAGATGGCGAGGTCGGTCGTGCTGCCCGAGGACTGCAGCAACCCCTGGCGGTCTATGGAATAGAGCGGCGAGGAGCGCACGCCGCCCGGCGCGTACGAATTGCCCGTCTGCTGGGTCACCAGGGTCGAGAACGCGGCGTGGGCGGTCTTGTAGCCCACCGTGTTCACGTTGGAAATGTTGTCGGAGATCATGCCCAGCGCCTGGCTTTGGGCATTCAGACCGGAAACCCCCGAGAACATCGCGCCATAAAGACTCATGTCGGTAACTCCTTAACTACTCAACTCGACTGTCTGTGGTGTGTTCGTCCGTGATCGATGGCTGTCGCCGGCGCCTTACGCCGGCGGGTCCTGCGTAGCCTGTACCGAGACGACCTGGTCGGCCGGTATCTTGGCGCCGGAGATGTCGAGCACCAGCCCGTTTTCGCCGGTTTTGATGCCGGTCACCTTGCCGATCACCGATGTGGAAGTGCCGACCGGGTTGTTTTCGGCATCGCGTGCGGTGACGACGATCTTGTAGGTGCCCGGCGGTACCGAATTGCCACCGGCATCGGTGCCGTCCCAGGTGAAGCTGTGCTTGCCGGCCGTCGTCTCCCCTGCCGTGCTGAAGAGGGGAAGGCCCGCGGCATTGGCGATGGTGATGGTGGTGACGGCGGCATTGCCGTCGAGGCCGTAGGCGAACGCCGCCTTGCCGTTCTGCAGCCCGGTGGTGCTGCCCTCGGCCTCGACCGTCTGGCCGATATAGCCGAGGCCGGCCGTGGTCAGGTTGGCGTTCTGCAGGTCGAGGAGCTTTTCCAGGTTCTTGTTGGTGGCGATGGCCTGCTCGACCCCGGTGAACTGCACGAGCTGCGCCGTGAACTCGTTCGAATCCAGTGGCGACAGCGGATCCTGGTGCTTGAGCTGCGTGGTCAGCAGCTTGAGAAAGTTGTCGAACGTGTCCGACAGCTTGTTGCCGGCGGCCTGTGCAGCGCTCGTGGCGACGTTCGTACCAATTCCGATGGTGGACGTATCCATGGGATGTTCTCCTAGACGCTGATATCGACGCCGCTGTCGCCGATGTGCCAGGCGCGGGCGAGATGGGTTGCGGCTTCGCCGGCGGCGGTCGCCGCGGGTGCACTGACGACGATGGGCCGGCCCGATTCGCCGCCGTCGGCGAACGGGTTATGGGATCCGTTTCCGCCGCGCAGGTTGAAGCTCAGGCTGCCCGAGTCCGTGTTCAGCCCGGCATCCTGAAGCGCACGCTCCAGCATCTGCGAGTCGCGCTGCAGCAGGTGCAGCGTGTCGTGACGGTCGGCGGAGATCACCGCAACCACGCGGTGGTTGTCGGCAAGCTGCAGGTGGACGGAAATGCGCCCCAGCTCGGCCGGGTGAAGCTGGATGCTCATCCGGTCACGCCCTTCGCGCACGGCGCGACCGATCTCGACGGCGACCCGGTCCGTGACGGGGGCCGGGGGCGGCGCGTTGCGCTGGGCGACGTCACTACCGCCGATCGGGCCCTGGGTCTGGGCGCGCAGCTCATGGGCGAAGGTGGAGGGCGTTCCCACGCCGGCGCTACCGGGCTGATGGGCCTGACCCGACGGCGGCGTGGCGGTGGCGTCGGAGGCGCGGGCGGCTACGCCGTCCATCCCCTGGTCGGCCGATCGGGGCGCGGCGTTGGCGGGCTGGCGCCCGGTCATGGCCTGGCGGGTCATGGCGGCGTTGCCATCGTCGGTGCCGTCGGTGCCGTCGGCGTCGGCCGGGTCGCCGGCGGTCTGGCCGGCGGTGTCGGCGGTAGCATCGCTCTCGCCATTGCCGTCGCCATTCGAGGGCGCCGTGCCCTCGCTGCCGGAACCGCCATCCGGCTGGCCATGAGCCAGGGCGGATGCGGCGGGTGTTGCCGGCGTTGCCGGCGTGCCGGGTGCGCCCGGCGCGGCCGGAATGGCGCCGGCGTGCGTGGCGCGACCCGGCTCGTCGGCGCCTTTGCGGGCGGGATCGGGCGGTACGGCGGGGGAGGCCGGGGTCGCCGCGGCAACGGACGGGACGGCGGGCATCGCCGGGACCGCCCGGGTGGCGCCGTGGTGTTCGCCGTGTCGCGATGCGGTGTCGGCGTCGGTGTGGTTTCCGGCGTCGTTCGTCCCGGTCGATACCGTCGTTTCCTCCATTGCCGCGGCAGTGTCGTCGGCTGCCGCAGCGGCGTCCGACCCGACATCGGCCGTCGCGGCGGCGTCGATCGCGGGGACATCGCCCGTCATCGCCGGCTCGACCGGCGGCTGGGCGGGATCCGTTGCCGGGGCGGCGGTCGGCGTCGTCGTTTCGGTGGCGCTCGCGGTCTGCACGGCCGAATCGTCCGTATTGCCGGCCGTGTCGTTTTCGGTCCCGGTGTCGTCCGCTCCGGTGTTTTCTGCCGGCCGCGTGGTCATATCCTGTTGCGCCGGCTCTTCGGCGGCGGTGGTATCCGCCGGCCGGTCGGGGCGCCCGGAGCGCTCGCCCCGCCCGCTCCGCTCGGTCCGCTCCGCCTGCCGGGAATCGTGGGCGTGATGGCGACGGCCGTGACCGGGTCGCCGTACCGGCGCGCCGTCGTCACGGTCGCGGTGCTCCGCACGGTCGCCGCGGCGGGACGTCTCCGCCTCGCCGTGGCTGGCACGCAGCATGTCGGCAAATCCGCGGTCCTCCCGCGTCTGGTGCCTGTGAGAGGACGGCGGGGCGGTTTTCGCCGGGACGCCGGGAACGGGAAAGCTGTCCATGAACTGTACCACGCGAATGACTACGCAAGGTCCACGCGTCGACAACGGCGCGGACGCTGAGTCCTATGCAAGAACTGGGCCAACCAGGCCCCCGCGGACCGTTCCGTAAGCGATTGCCATCACGGCATTTTTTTCGCGCCTTGCGGAGCGGGAGGCGGTCGGCCGGATCGGGGAGGCAGAATTTGCAGAACCATGTGCGCCGGAGCGGCAGTTTGTGCCGCCATCCGGCCGAACCGGCCGGCGGCGGCGGCGCCATGCGAACGGCAGGGACGGAAACGGCGTCGGGGCGCGCCGTTGCCGGCGCGCCCCGTCTGTTCCCGGAACGGGGGTGGCGATCACCGGCCAGAGCCGCCGGCAAGCGCGCCGCTCATGACCATGGCGCCGGCAAGCTCCGCGCCATCGGCCTCGCTGTCGGCGACCGCCGCCTGGATTCGCTCGTCGAGTTCGAACCAGGAGTCGCGGATCGGGCGCAGCAGGCCCATGATCTGCCCGGCGACGGAGGCGTCGTTGCGGAAATTGATGGTGGGCAGCTGGGTCAGCACGTAGTTGTAGACCCCGCCCAGGTTCTCGGCGATGGCGCCGCCGTTCTCCATGTCGAGGGCGAGATAGAGCTGGGAGACGATCTCCGCCGTCCGCGCCGTCGCATTGAAGCGGCCTTCGATATCGTCGCGCCCGATCGCCTCGACGGCGGTTTCCAGGCTGGCGATGGCCTCGTCGTAGAGCATGACCACGAGGCGGCTGGGGAATGACCGGGTGAGCTCCTCGAGGGTTTCCATCGAGAGTGTCTCGAACATGATGGGTCGTCCTTATCTTCGGTGTTTCGGTGGCCGTCGGTGCCGCGCCTACTGGAACAGGCGCAGCAGCTGCTGGGGCGCCTGGTTGGCCTGGGCCAGCATGGCGACGCCCGCCTGCACCAGGATCTGCTGGCTGGTCAGCCGGCTCATTTCCGATGCGATATCGAGGTCGAGCAGGTTGCTTCGCGCCGCCTCGGTGTTTTCCAGCGTGGTGGCGATATTGGCTGCCGCGAATTCCAGCCGGTTCTGTGCCGCGCCGAGGCTGGCCCTGGCATCGTTCAGGGTATCCACCGCGTTGGAGATGGCCACCGATGCCGTATCGGCATTGGATTTGGAGGTGACGCTGGTGGTCGTCAGGCCCAGCGCCGCGCCGTTGATTCCATTGATGGACACGGACATCTCGTCGGCGGTGGCGCTGTTGCCGGTTCCCACCTTGTAGGTGAAGCTGACGGTGTTGGAGCCGGACAGGGTCAGGCTTTCGTTCGAACGCGTCAGGTCGACGTCCCACGCCGTGTTGAGCACCAGGTCGATCTTGTTGGTCGACCCGGAGTTGGTCAGTGTCACCACTGTGCCTGTGGTCATGACCGAGCCGTCGTTTACATCCGACGGGATCGAGCCGGAGTACGAGGTGTCGGTGGTCACCGTGAACGTGCCGGATGTGTTATAGGCGATGGTGGCCGACGTGCCGGTGCCGTGATCGCCGCGCAGGGTGATGTTCTGCATGCCGTCGACGACCTCGAAGGCCGAACTGGTGCCGGCATCGAGCGCAAATGCGATGGCGCCGTTGACGAGCTGGACACCGTTGAACTCCGTGTCCAGCGCCAGGCGTTCGATTTCCGAGACGAGCGCCTGATACTCGGTGTCCAGCATGCCGCGCTCGGTGGCCGAGAGCTGGCCCGAGCCGGCCTGCACGGCGAGGGTCTTCATGCGCATCAGGATGTCGTGTGCGCGCGCCATGGCGCCGTCCGCCACCTGGAGCATGGAGACGCCCTGGCCGGCGTTGACCTGCGCCTGGCGCAGGGCCGCCACTTCGGCCTGCAGGCGCGAGCCGATGGCCATTGAGGCGGCATCGTCCTTCGCCGAAACCACCCGCGTGCCCGAAGACAGTTTCGCCAGAGAGTCCGTCATTGCCATGTCGGACTTCTGCAGGTTGCGGTGCGCGACGTTCGCCGCGAAGTTGGAAATCACATTCAGCGCCATTGCATCTTCTCCTGATTGGCCCACCCGGCGCACCCTGCTTCTGGGCGACGCCAGGTCCCGAGGTTCCTAGGCCGGGCCGGGCTCCACTTTCACACCCAAGCGCTCGCTACTACGCTGAACTCTGACTACTCGGTCGGCGCTCTTGACCGGATCCGGACGGGCCCGTGGGCAGGTCCGGAAACGGCCGGCATTCGCAATGGGCAGTGCAATTTCCGGGCCAACTGGGAAAAAATCTGGCATCACATTGATTCTAAAAGAAAAAATATCAGAGTCCCGCACCAGGACAGGGTTGCGGAGACCCTCGGTCAGGAAAAACTTTCAGCGTATTTGAGGCAAATTGTGCCGCCCGCTGCCGATCGTTGCCGGGTAGGGGGCGGGCTGGCACGTGTCTACGGGTGTCGATCGCGCCTTGGAACGCTTCGGGCCCGCGCCGTCGCCGGCGCGGGCCCGAAGCCTCGTTTTTTCAAGAGCTTGCGGTCAGGCCGAAAGCGACGTGGGAAGCGGCGTCACCGCGGGTGTGCCCGCCGCCGTCCGGTCGGCCGCCGGAGCCCGCCGGTCGCCGTTGGCGATCCCGTACCACGCCTCGCGCAGGGGCTCGAGAAGCCCGATCACTTCCCTGGCCGGCTCGGCGTCGTTGCGGAAGTCGACCTCGGGCAGTCGCGACAGCATGTAGTTGAACAGGTCGGCCAGGTTGGCGGCGATCTGGCCGCCGCGTTCGGCATCGAGGGTGGTCCACATATGGGCAATGATGTCCATTGCCCGCTTGTTGGCGCGCCAGCGCGTCTCGATCTGGCCCGCCTCGACGGCGGCGACCGCTTCGCGCAGGGACAGAATCGCCCGGTCGTAGAGCATGCACACGAGACGCGCGGGCGACGCGGTCATCACCTGCTGTGTGTGGTACTTCGATACTGATTTGTTCACCGGCCGGATTCCCTCCGTTTCGGTCGTCTTCGGGATTAGCTGTTGCTGCCGAACATGGCGTCGGTGGTGCGCTTGATGCTGTTCAGGATGCTCTCGGCCCGCGCCATGGCCTGTTCCATGTTTAGGAACCGCTCGATCAGGCTCTGGCGCTGGATCTCCAGCCGGGCGAGCATTTCGGTTATGCGGTCGTTGCTGACCTCGTTCTGGTCGGTCAGCGTGTCGATCTCGCCCTCGACGGCGCCGCGCACCGGGTTGCCGGCGGAGTCCGACGTACGCTCGATCAGGTTGGTGATGGCGAAGTAGAGCTGCGCGCCAACGCCGACAGTGAAGTCGAGCTGCACCGACTCGGGCAGGGTGAAACCGGTATAGAAGAGCTTGAGTCCCTGGGCGTCGCCCGAAGTCACCGTGATGCTGTTGCCGTTCACCGTGGCGCTGCCGTCGTCGACGCCGGTCGTATCGCCGTCGATGTTGGCGGTGGCGGCGGCGCCGGTAACCGTGCTGCCGGTGGTCCCGACGTAGGATACGGGCGCTTCCTTGTGGACGAGCTGCTGGTTCCAGAAATAGGTATCGACCGTGGCCCCGTCACCCGTAAAGGTGTTGCCGGTGGCGGCATCGCGGGCATAGAGGTCGAGGTGCGTGTTGGTGCCGGTTCCGGTGGCGGTGGCGGTGACCGTGACCTTGTACCAGCCGGGCGAACCGGCGACGGCCTCGATGGCCGCCGAGTCGGCGCCGGCCCCGGTACCGGTCACCGTGCCGGCGGCAAGGTCGAACTGGGCGTTGGTGCTGGCGGCGAAATCGCCACCGCTGAGCGAGAGCTGCACCCGCGTGCGGGCGCCGGCCTGTACGTAGGCGACGTAGTCGTACTGCTCGCCCGCCGTCACCGCGACGGCCGCGGTGTTCGATACGAAGTGCGCCCCGGAAACGGCGTCGGCGACGATGCCGTCGGCGGTGGCGTTGCCGTCCGGTGCGGCGGCGACGTCGGCGCTGATGGCTGTGTTGACGTTGGGGGACAGGTCGGCGTCGCTCAGCACAGTGGTGTCGGTGCCGGCGTTCTCCATCTGCGCGCCCCAGAACCAGGCGTTCACCGTGCTGCCGTCGCCGGCGTAGCTGGCACCGCCGCCGCTCATGACGTAGCGCTCGAAGAAGGCCGTCCCGGTGGCGGTCGCCGTCACCTTCATGCTGACCCGGTACCAGCCGTCGCCGACGCTTTCGATATTTGCCTCGTCGACGCCGGTGGTGTTGCTGGCCGCGTCGGTGACGGTGGTGCTGGTCAGCGTGCCGGCACCGATATCGAATAACGCGCGCGCCGCGTCGTTGTTCACGGCGCTGCCGCCCACGTTGAGGCGGATCTCGCTCTTGTCGCCCGCCTTGATGTAGGTGGAAAAGATGTAGCTCTCGCCCGCGGTCAGAGAGACGCCCGCGGTATTCGTCAGGTAATGGCTGGTGTTGTTGATGTCGGCGACAAGCCCGTCGGCGGTGGTCGATCCGTCGGGTGCGGTCGCGCCGTCGGCGCTGATTGTCGAGTTGGCGGCTGTCCAGTAGGCGTTATCGGCCTGTTCGCTGTACTGGAACAGATTTTCCCCGCTGTTCGGCTGCAGGTTCAGCGTGTAGCCCGAGGCGCTGTAGGTGGTGTTGCGGTCGAAGCTGAGCAGCGTGACCCGCGGGTCGCTCGAGGTGAAATCGAAGGTGAACAGCCGGCGCACGTCGTCGGCGCTGTTGAGCAGTGCCGCATCCAGCTTGGACTCGTCTATCTCCAGCGTATTGGCGAGCAGAGGATCGCTGGACGAGGTCGGCGCGAAGCTGATGCCGATCTGGCCCAGCGTACTGAACGCCGCGCTCACCCCGGCGGTGCCGGTGCCGAGAATGTTGCCGAGCTTGGTCTGTACCTCGGCCAGGGCGCGCGAACTGAACAGCGCTCCGGCATCCGACGACTTGGTGCCGGTCGACGAATCGATCAGCCGGTTGCTGTTGATGAATGCGCGCAGCGCGTTGTAGGCGTCGACGAAGGAAAGGATCTCCGTCTTGACCTGTGACAGGTCCTTTTCGACGTCAAGGCTGACGGTGGTTCCCTTTTCGGCCTGGAACAGCGTCAGGGTGACGCCCGAGAACAGGTCGGAAATGGTGTTGGAATCGCGTTCGATGACGCGCCGCTTGTTGTTGATCTCCAGATCGGAGATGGCCGTGCCGGCACCGGATTCGGTGAAGGAAAAGCCTGCCGCTCCGCTGATCTCGAGACGCACACCGGCGCCGTCGGTCACCACCGTGGCGGTGACGCCGGTGACGTTGGCGGTGATGTTGGCGGCCAGGGTCGAAAGGGAATCGGTGGAGTTGTAGTTCACCGTGCCGAGCGGCGAGCCGTCCGAATCCAGGGTGAAGCTCAGCGCGCCCGTCGATCCGACCTGCACCGTCCCGGCGGTCTGGAACGCGGACTCGTAGATGGTGTTGGTCTGATCCAGCAGCCCGTCGGCGTAGAACTGCGCCGTCTGGGCGGCCTGAAGCTCGTTTTTCACCGCGCCCGCCCCGGTCAGCACGCCGATGGTCTGCAGCGGGGTTCCCCTGGTGTCGGCCAGGGTCAGGGCGGCACCGGTATCGTCCTTGGAGAGCAGCAGGTAGTTCTCGGTCGCGCCCGCCGAGACGATGCTTGCCGTGACGCCGGTGGCGGAGGACCCGGAATTCGCGGCATTGATCCGGTCGCGCAGGTCGGTCAGGGTGTCCGAGGCGTTGACGGTGATGGTGACGCCTTCGACGGTGAAGGTGTCGCCGGTGGTGAAGCCCAGCGCCGTCGAGGTGCTGGCGAAGGAATCGCTGGCGATCTTGTGCGCCTTGGCGATGCGCAATACCTCGACGGTGTGGTTGCCCGCCGAGGCGGCATTGGTGACCGAGACGCCGACCAGCGTGCCGGCCGCCGTCGGAGTCGCGCCATCGAGGCGGCTGACCGAGGCGAATGCCTGCTTCGCCTCGAAGATGTTGCTGGCATTCTGGAAGCTGACCGCGCCATAGAGCTTCGCCAGCGAAGTCTGCAGCGCGGCCAGATCGTCGCGCAGCTCGGTCAGCGCCGTGATCTTGTCGGTGTTGTCGGAAACGCGCGTCTCCAGCGTATCCACGGGGATGCGCCGTGCAGCGATGATCTTGTCGACCGTGCCCTGGAAGTCGATGCCCGAGCCGAGGCCGGAGAACGACACGCGACCCTTGTCGTCGACCGTCAGGTTATTGACGTTCAACCCTTCGATGGCCACTGCGCATTCCTTCCTGCTACTCCAGACTCGGGTCGCCTGCGGGCCGCTAACCGGCCGCGGGCGACGGTACGCTGGCTCATGCCTGCACCGTGAACAGCGGTTCGAACATGCGCTTGACGGATGCGGCGAGTTTCAGCGCCTCTTCCGACGGTATCTGGCGAATCAGACGGCCCGACTCCTTGTCGACGATGCGGCCGACGACCCGTCCCGTTTCGCGGTCAAGATCGAGCTTCAGCCGCCCCGGCATCGGCTCCGGCAGGTCGACGGAGACGGTGCGAACGGCCGGTGCCCGATCCGGCACGGCGGGCCGCGAGGGTTCCGAGGCGATTCCCGGCGTTACCGGACGGTCGGACGCCGCATGCGTCGCAATATCCGCGTGCAGGCCGATCGGGGAGACAGTCATGGCATTCTCCTCCTTCCCGGTACGCTGCATCGTTTACATCCTTAGGGCGGTGGAGAGGGGCCGAAGCCCCTCTCCGTTTCCGCGCTCCTTACTGGAACAGCCTGAGCAGGTTCTGCGGGAGCTGGTTGGCCTGGGCCAACATGGACACACCCGCCTGGACCAGGATCTGCTTGGAGACGAAGTTGCTCATCTCTGCCGCCACGTCCAGGTCCATCAGCTGGCTTCGGGCTGCCTCGGTGTTTTCCGTCACCGTCGCGATGTTCGCCGCGGCGAACTCGATCCGGTTCTGGCTGGCACCGATGGTGGCACGATAGGTCTGGATATCGTCGATCGCGTTGCTCACCGCGGAGGATGCCGCATCCGCAACCGTCGTGTCCGTCACGCTCGTCCCGCTGACCGACAGGGCCGAGGTGCCGACGCCGTTGACGCTGACCGTGATGTCGTCGGCCGACGCCGTGGTGCCCGTGCCCACCTTGAAGGTGAAGCTGGTGGTCGAAGAGCCCGACAGGGTCAGCGACTCGTCGGCGCGGGTCAGGTCGACGTCGTATGCCGTATTGAGCACCAGGTCGATCTTGTTGGTCGACCCGGAGGCGGTCAGCGTTACCACGGTGCCCGTGCTCATGACCGAACCGTCGTTGGTCCCCGACGGGATCGAACCGGAGTACGAGGTGTCCGTCGTCACCGTGAACGTGCCGGACGCGTCATAGGCGACGGTCGCGGTCGTTCCGGTGCCGTGGTCGCCGCGGAACGTGATGTTCTGCACGCCGTCGCGCACCTCGAAGGTGGAACTGGTGCCGGAATCGAGGGCGAAGGCCTTGGCACCGTTGACGAGCTGCGTACCGGCGAAGTCCGTATCGCTGGCGATACGATCCACTTCCGACAGCAGGGACTGGTATTCGGTATCGAGCATCGCCCGCTCGGTGGCGGACAGCTGGCCCGATCCGGCCTGCACGGCAAGGGACTTCATCCGGACCAGGATGTCGTTGACCTTGGCCATGGCGCCGTCGGCGATCTGCAGCATGGAGACGGCCTGGCCGGCGTTGACCGAGGCCTGCTTCAGGCCGGCGATCTCCGCCGCGAGGCGGCTGCCGACGGCCAGAGACGCCGCATCGTCCTTGGCGCCAAGCACGCGGCTACCCGCCGAGAGCTTCGCGAGGGACGACGTCGCCGCCGCGTCGGACATGCCCAGGTTGCGCTGGGCGACGTTGGCGGCGAAGTTGGAGATAAGGTTCAAAGGCATTGAAATCCTCCTACTTGGATCGATCCTTGGCCGGCTTCCTGCCAGCCATACACGGGACACACCTGTCCCAGGCTTTGCCCCGGCACACACCGCGGCTGCGGCATATCATGCAAGATGCGTGCCAACTGCCCCGCCCGGATCCGACTTCTTGTAAATCAATGACTTGCGACCGCGCTATCCGGCCGGGTCCCGTCGTGCGCGGCCGTTTTTGCCGGTCTGGCCGGGAAAAACCTGCCGGGTGCGGCAAAGATTGCCGGCAGGTTTTGCCGCGTCCTGGCCGGGGGCGGCGGCCCAAAGCACCGGAATTTAAGAGATTTTCAACCACGATGGGTGACGGTGGGCCGCTGGAGGCCGGCGCGCGGCCAGGTGCAGGAAGGACGACAGATGCCCGTCAGTGCCAAGCCGAGGAAAAAGTGGGCCGGTGCCGGATCGAGGGTACGGCGGCGGGCGGCGCTGACGGATGCCGGTGCCGGCGCATCCGCCGATTTTATCGCCCCGCCGGCCGGCCCCGCCGGGGAAGCCGCGGGCGCCGGGTCCTTTGTCTTCGACGATTCCCTTACCGGCCTGGTCGCGGCGGCGCTGGAGCACCACCGGGCGGGGGACCTGGACCAGGCCGAGGCGCTGTTCCAGCGTGCGCTGGACGCGATGCCCGACCACGCGCAGGCCCTGCATCATCTCGGCATCATCGCTCACCAGAAGGGCGAGCATAACCGCGCCGCGGCGCTGATCGGCAAGGCGCTGGAGCGGAACCCCGACGACGCCGGTGCCTACTGCAACCTCGGGGCCGTGTGGCTGGCGCTCGACCGCCTGCCCGAGGCCGAGACCAGCTTCCGCCGCGCCGCCGAACTCAACCCGGACCTGGCCGAGGCCCACTCCAACCTGGCCAGCGTCCTCAACGATCTGGGGCGCACCGGCGAGGCGGCCGAGGCCTATCAGGCCGCCCATCGCACGGCGCCGACCGCCCCGCGCTTCGTCAAGCGCCTCGCCGATCTCTATCTGGAGCACGGGCAGTTCGAGGACGCCATCGGCTGGTTCCAGCGTTTCCTCGCCATGGCCGAGGACGACGGCGAGGTGAGCAACAATATGGGCTACGCCTACGAGCGCCTCGGCCGGATGGAGGAATCCGAGCGCTGGTACCGGCGGGCTGTGGAGTTGTGCCCCGACTCGCCTGAGATCGTCCACAACATGGGCAAGGCGCTCAAGCGCCTGGGCCGCGACGACGAGGCCGAGGAATATTTCGGCAGGGCGCTTTCCTTCGCTCCGGAAAGGTGGAACGACCTGGCCAGCCTCGCGGGTACATATGTCAACCAGGGGCAGGTGGACCGGGCCATCCCGATCTACAGACGCCTCGTCGAGGAGCAGCCGGGCGATCCCAAGCTGTGCAACGACTATGGCGTCGCTTTGATGGCGAAGGGCCGTTTCAGCGAGGCAGAGACGCTTTACGAACGCGCCATCGCCGCCGACCCGGAGTTTGCCGAGGCGCACAACAACCTGGGCGGTTGCCGCGGGTTGCAGGGCAAGCGCGTCGAGGCGGTGGAGGATTACAAGCGCGCCATCGCCTGTGCGCCGCGTTATCTCGACGCCCATATCAATCTGTGTCTGGCGCTGGCGTTCCAGAACCGTGTCGACGAGGCGTATCTCTATGCCAGGGCGACCGTGCTGCTGGACGACTTCCGGCCGCGCCATTTCTCCAACGTGCACAAGGTCTTTCGCGCCGTCTGCGATTTCGATGCCATCGACGATCTGGGCGACCTGTGGGCGCACACCGACGAACTGCGGCACGTCGATTTCGCCAGCAACTTTCTCGAAATGCTGGTGCTCGCCGACGACGAGGCGAATATCGATCGCCTGGCTGCCCTGCACCGGCGCTGGTACCGCGACTATGTCCGCCCGAACATGAACGAGCCGCTGCCGCCGTTCGACCTGTCCGGGCGGTCGGGGCGATTGCGCATCGGCATCATTTCGTCGGATCTGCGCAGCCATTCGGTGGCCAAGTTCGTGCGCCCGGTGCTCGAGCATTACGACCGCGAGCGCTTCGAGATCTTCTGCTACAGTCCGATGGAGAGCCCGGGCGATCCCGTGCAGGAGTGGATCAGGGGCCGGGTTGCCGCCTTCAAGGTGGTGCGCGACTGCACCGACCGCGAGTTCGCCGAGCTTATCCGCGGCGACGGGATCGACATCCTGTTCGAGCTCAACGGCTTCACCCGCGACAGCCGGCTCAAGGTGCTGGCCTACAAGCCGGCGCCGGTGCAGGTCTACTGGCTCGGCTATCCCTTCACCACCGGGATCGAGGAGATCGACTACATCCTGCTCGACCCGCACGTGAAGCCGGTGAAGGAAAGCTGGTTCGTCGAAAAGCCGCTGCTGATGCCCGACTGCTGGGTCTCGTTCGGCTCGTTCGCGCCCGAGCCCATCAGCGACGCCCTGCCGGTGGAGCGCAATAACGGCGTCGTCACCTTCGGATCGCTCAACAACCCCTACAAGGTGACCCGCGACGTGGTCGCCCTGTGGTCGCGGGTGATGCACGCGGTGCCGAACTCGCGGTTCCTGTATGTGCGGCCCGAATGCAGCTCGTTCGCGCTGTGCTCCAACCTGACCGCCGAGTTCGGCCGCAACGGCATCGGCGCCGACCGGGTCTACTTCGTCAACAACCGGCTGACCGGCCTGTCGCATCTCTCCTATTACGACGAGATCGACATTACGCTCGACACCTTCCCGCTCACCGGCGGCACCACCACCTGCGACACGCTGTGGATGGGCGCGCCGGTCGTCACCAAGTACGGGCCGAGCATGCACCAGCGGTTGAGCTACAGCCAGCTCATCAATGTCGGGCTGCGGGACCTGTGCGTCGAGACCGACGATGACTACGTGCGGACCGTCGCGGCGCTGGCCAACGACGTGGATGCGCTGCGTCTCCTGCGCCGCGAACTGCGCGGGGCAGTGCAGGACTCGGCGCTCGGCCGCGGCGAGGATTTCGCGCGCCATTTCTGCGATCTGATGACGGAGCTGTCGCACCGCCACGGTCTGCGCTGACGAGCGGCGAAGCGTCTTGAGCGCACGGGCAAAGCGGCAACGCAGCGGCATGGCCGGCGGCCCGGCGGCGCGGTTTCTCGCCGCCGGGCTGGCGCTCCACCGTGCCGGCGATCCGGCCGGCGCAACCGATCAGTACCGGCAGGCAGTCGCCGCCGAGCCCGGTAACGCCGACGCGCTGCACCTGTTCGGTGTGGCGCAGCATCTCGCGGGCGATTCGGCCGGCGCGGTGACGCTGCTGAAGCGGGCCGCTACGGTGGCGCCACGCAACGCCGAGGTCCATTCAAATCTGGGCGCCGCGCTGCACGCGGCCGGCGACACCGCCGCCGCCGCCGAGGCGTTCCGCCGCGCAACGACGCTGGCGCCGCAGTTCGTCGATGCCCACGCCAACCTTGCCGGGGCGCTGGTGCGGCTCGGCGACGCGCCGGGCGCCATCGCCGCTTTCGAAGCTGCCCACCGGCTTGCCCCGAAGACACCGCGCTTCGTCCGGCGGCTGGGCGAGCTATGCCTGGAACTGAACCGGCTGGCACGGGCGGTCGACTGGTTTACCCGCTACCTGGCGCTGGCGCCCGCCGACGCCGATGCCGACGCTTGCAACAACGTGGCCTACGCCTGCGAGCGGCTGGGCCGGCTGACCGAGGCGGAGACCCATTACCGCAAGGCACTGGCGCTCCGTCCCGACTCGCCCGAGATCGCCAACAATCTGGCCAGCGTCCTGCAGCGGCTGGGCCGTCCCGACGAGGCCCGCGGTCTGTTCGAGCTGGCGCTGGCCGCCCCGGCCGAGGCATGGGAGGACGAGGCCAACCGCGCCGGGGCGCTGTGCAACCAAGGGGACGTGGACGGCGCCTTGGCGGCCTACGCTACCCTTTCCGCGCGTCGGCCGGACGACGCCGCGCTGCAGGTCGACTACGCGCGGGCGCTGATGATGGCGGGCCGCTTCGGCGACGCCGAGGCGGCGCTTCGCCGCCTGCTGACGGCGCGGCCGGATGCGGTGGAAGCCCGGGTGGCGCTCGGCGACTGCCTGCTGCGCCTGGGACGCAAGGACGATGCGGCGGTGCTGCTGCAGGCGGTGGCAGCGGCGGCGCCGCATCATGTGCAGGCCCACCTGACCCTGTGCTCCGTGCTCAACGGCCTCGATCGCGACGAGGCCGCGGTTGAACTGGCGCGCAGGGCGGTGACTCTGCCCGACTTCCGCCCGTCCATGTTCGTCGTGCCGCACCAGGCGTTTCGCACCATGTGCGCGTTCGATGACATCGACCGGCTCGACATTTCCCTCGCGGCGCTGGAACGCGACGGGGCCGATGCCGCCGTTCTTGCCGCCGGCTTCCTGCACTGCCTGGTGCTGGCCGACGGAGAGGAGCGGATCGGTACGCTGGTGGATCTGCACCGGCGCTGGGGCGCCGCGCGCATGGCCGAGGCGGCGGCCAACCCCCTGCCACCGCCGCCGCGCGGCGGGCGCCGCGGCGGACCCGTCCGCGTCGGCTTCGTGTCGTCCGACCTGCGCAGTCATTCGGTCGGACGCTTCGTTCGGCCGCTGATCGAGCATTACGACCGCAGGCGCATCGAGATCTTCTGCTACGCGCCCGAGGAGGCGCCGGAGGACCCGGTACAGCGGCGCATCCGCAGCCAGGTACAGGGCTTCCGGGTGCTTGGCGACATGTCCTACCGCGACGTTGCCGCCACCATCCGCGATGACGCCGTCGACGTGCTGTTCGATCTCAACGGCTTTACCGGCCAGAGCCGGCTCAGGGCGCTGGCCTATCGTCCGGCGCCGGTGCAGGTCTACTGGCTCGGCTATCCGTTCACCACCGGCCTGCCGGCCATGGACCACATCCTGCTCGATGCCGACCTGGCGCCGGAACGGGACGCCTGGCTGAGCGAAACGCCGCTGCTGATGCGGCGGAGCTGGGTGTGCTATGACCCGTTCGAGACGACGGCCGTCTCGCCGCGCCCGCCGGTGGCGCGCAACGGCTACGTCACCTTTGGCTCGCTCAACAATCCCTACAAGATCACCCGCGCGGTGCTGGCGCTGTGGGCGCGGGTGATGGAGCAGGTGCCCGGCTCGCGCTTCCTTTACGTACGGGCGGAATGCGCCTCGGCGCTGCTGCGCGACAACCTGACCGCAGAGTTCGCCCGCCACGGGATCGGTGCCGACCGGCTCAGGTTCGTCAACAACAAGGCGGCGGCGCTGTCCCATTTCGCTTATTACGACGAGATCGACGTTTCCCTCGACACCATGCCGCTGACCGGCGGCACCACCACGGTGGACGCTCTGTGGATGGGCGTTCCGGTGGTGACTCTGGCCGGACCCAGCCTGCACCAGCGCATCAGCCGCGCCGTGCTGTGCAAGGCCGGCCTCGCCGGACTCGCGACCGACACGCCGGACGCCTATGTCTCCTGCGCGGTAACGCTGGCCGGCGATACCGACCGACTGCACCGTCTGCGCACTACCCTGCGCCAGACGCTGCTCGATTCTCCGCTTTGTCGGCGCGAAGATTTCGCACGCGATTTCTGCGACGTGATGGAGCAGGTGGCGGTGGGCCACGGGCTGCGCTGATCCGGTCCCGGGTACAGTCCCTCAGCGCTTTCCCGCGAGGGACGGATCGGGAACCACGTGGACCTGCACGTTGAGGTCCCCCGGCGGACCGCCGCCGAAGCCCTCGATACCGAAGCCGGGCAGGACGATGATGGCACCGTTCCGGGTTCCGGCGGTGACATCGACAGCGACCGTCAGGCCGGTCATGGTGGTGACGAGCCTGCAGACGCCGTCGCGGGCTTCCGTCTCGGTGACGTTCAGATCCTCGGCCACGTCCGGCCCCTTCATCCACATGGAGGTGGCCGCAGCGCCCTTCACCCGGCCCATGCGCGTTCCCGCCACGTCGCCGAACAGATCGGCGATGCGCTCGCCGGTGGTCTCGTCGGTCTCGAAATCGAACCACGCGCCGCCCTTGTCCCACGGCCGCGGTGCGCCGCCCGTTGTGCTCCGGCCACGGTTGAGGTCGTATTCGGCGCGCTTGCGGGCGTTGGCCAGCAAGTTGTAGGTCGCGGTTATCTCCTTGAATCGCTCTGCCGCCGCGGTATCGCCGGAATTCAGGTCGGGATGCAGCGCCTTGGCGAGCCGGCGGTAGGCGCGCTTGATGTCGTCGATGTCGGCGCCAGGCTCGACGCCAAGCAGCTCGTAGGCGTTCATGCGCGAAGTCTTGTCCGCCTGCGGGCGGCGATCAAGCCCCCGCCGGCGTTTCGGGTGGCGGACGGACCGGCTTCAGCCGATGCGCCTGAGGAAGGCGCCGGGCCAGTAGGTGACCCGCTCGCGCACTGCGCCTTCGTTGAACGGGAAGGCGGGCTCTTCGATGACGAATTCGGGATGGGCAGCGGCGAAGGCACGCGCGGCCTCGGTCGGGTTGTTCCAGTCCCAGTCCTCGCCCGTGCGCGGCGCGCCCTTGACCTGGGCCATAATGCCGTCGCAGGCGACGATGTACGAGCCCGGCGAGACGAGCGGGCCATATGCCTCCAGCTCGCCCAGAACATGGTCCCGGGTGTGGTTCGAATCGAGAATGACAAGCACCCGTTCGCCCGGCCTTATCGCGGCGCGCACTTGGTCCGCCACCGCAGGCTCGGTCGAGCTGCCCTCGATCAGCGTGATGTATGAGGCGAGCTCGTGCTCGGCGATGGCCTTGCGGTTGTGCGGGCGGATCTCGATGTCGATCCCGATCACCCGGCCCTTGCCGATGGCGCGGCACAGCGAGGCATGGAAGATCAGCGAGCCGCCATGGGCGACGCCGGTCTCGACGATCACGTCGGGCTTGACCGCATAGAGCACCTCCTGGATGCGAATCAGGTCTTCGGGAAGCTGGATGATCGGCCGGCCCAGCCATGAGAACGAATAGACGTACTTGGTATCCCAGCCGCAGCGCAGCCAGGCGCGGCTGACGGCGGAAAACGCCTCGGGTGAGTCCATGGGCAGCCGGCGTTCGCCGCTGCCGTCCTTCACGATGACCGTGCTGCTGGCCTCGTCGATGGTGATGGTCGCGGGGATGGTCATCTCATTCCTCCGGCGGCGGCGGCCGGTGCAGCCCGGCGGGCGGAAACGATTTCGGGCAGCCGGTCGAGCACGGACGCGGGCATCCACGGGTCGTCCGACGGAAACAGGGTGCCGATGCGCGTGACGTCGATCAGCGGGAACGTGATGCACGGCGCGCCGTCCGCCACCTTGACCAAGCAGCCGGTTGCCGCGCGCAGCGCAGCGGCGATGTCGGCGTTAGTGGTATTGACGCCGCTGGCGACGTTGTAGAGACGGTGCTGTCCGTCCAGAGCGATGCGGTGCAGCGCGCGGGTCGCGTCCTCGATGGCGACATAGTCCTTCGCCGAGTCGGGGGCAGAGCGCAGCACGACGGTCCCGCGATCGGTGGCCTCGCGCACCAGCGCGGCGAGAAAGTTCTGCGACGGCTGCGCGTTGGCATCCATGTCGGTGCCGAACACGTTGGCGAGCCGCGCCACGCGCACGCTGCTGTCGGGTTGGGAAAGGCACAGCGCCTCGCCCGCCATCTTGGAGAGGTTGTAGAGGTCGCCCGGATCGCAGGGGTTGGCGACCAGCGGACCGTCTTCGTGGCCGTGCGTCGCCCCGCCATAGACACGGGTGGACGACAGGTATGTTAGCGACTCGAACCGGGCACAGCGCAGCACCTCGGCCAGCGCCGAAACGTGGGCCTCGATGGTGTCGATCGGACGGGAGCGGAAATCGGCCGTCAGCCCGATGGCGTAGATGACATGGCCGAGATCGTGGTCGAATACTCCCGGCACGGCGCGCCGCGGCGCATAGACGGGCTGGCCGGCCGCGCGCAGATGCCGGACCATGTGGCGGCCGATATACCCGGAGGCACCGAGGACGGTGAATCCGGCGGGGCCGTGAACACTGGCCAGTCGCGTCATCGTCATGCGCGCACCGCCCGGGACGCCCGGCGCCCGTCGGCGGGGGGCTCGCCACGCCAGCCGACGATGCGAGTGGGGGCGCCGACGTTGATGGAATAGGGCGGCAACTCGTCGCGCACAACGGACCCGGCGCCGACCACGCTGCCCTGGCGCAGGATCGCCCCGTCGAGAAGGACCGAATTGGCGCCGATCCACACATCGTCCTCGATCACGATGCCGCCGCGGCTGGGCATGAATCCCTGTTCCATGATGGGAATGTCGCGCGCCGCGATCTGGTGGTTGGTGGCGGCGAAAGTGCAGTTGGCAGCGATGGCGCAGGACCGGCCGATGGTAACGCCGTTGCCGGTGTAGATCACGCAGCCGGCGTTGATCACCGTATTCTCGCCGATGTGCAGATCGCCGTTTCCACCGGCGGGCTTGATCTTGACGAACGAGTCGATGGTCGCCCCGTCGGCGATTTCTATCACGCTGCCGCGCATCGAGTCCTCGATGTCGGCAAGCGGAGAAATTCGGGCATTGGGAGAGATCTTCAGCATCCGGTCGCTTCGGCCAGCTTCTTCGTCAACGACCCTAGCGCCGCACCGTTTGCAAAACGTTAACCATATCGGCTCGGTCGGCGTTTACGAGGCCGGCCACCAGGCCGTGCTGCACGGGTTCTCGTCGTCCCCGGCGGCATCCGGCTGCGGTCGCGGCGCAGGCAGGCCGCCGGCGCGGCCGAGCATGAAGCGGCCGCCGGTGGTGGCAGGGTTGGGAATGGCTGCCGCCGGCTGGGGCGTCGTTCCGGTGGCAGTCGGGCGGGGCAGGATCTTCAGCATGCGAGGGCTCCCACATTGTCGAGGCAGGGAAGGGCGCGGTCACGGTCGGACAGGATCGGGTCGGCGATGGGCCAGTCGATGCCGATCTCCGGATCGTCCCAGCGCACGCCGCGCGACAGCGCCGGCCGGTAGGGGGCGCTGATCTGGTAGAAAAGCTCGCTCGCGTCCTCCAGGGTCTGGAAGCCGTGGGCGCAGCCTTCGGGAATGTAGATCATGCGGCCGTCGTCGACGGAAAGCTCGGCGGCGGTCCATTGGCCGAAGCTGGGCGACCGCGGGCGCAGGTCCACGGCCACGTCGAACACGCGACCGCGCACGCAGCGGATCAGCTTGGCCTCGGCGCATGGCGGCGCCTGCCAGTGCAGTCCGCGCAGCGTGCCGCGCCTTGCGTTGAACGAGGTGCTGCACTGGACAAGGTCGGTGGCCAGCCCGCGCTCGCCGAAGGCTTCGGCGCAGAAGGTGCGCGCGAACCAGCCGCGCGCGTCTGCCCTGCGGTCGGGCTCGACGATCCACACGCCGTTGACGGGGGTACGGTGGAAGATCACTGGATCACCGTAGGTTCGGGTATGGGGACGACGAACTTGCCGCCCCAGTCGCGGATATAAGCGTTGGCGGCGATCACCTCGTCGCGGATGTTCCACGGCAGGATCAGCACATAGTCGGGACGGGTCTCGGCGATGCGCCGCGGCGCCACCACCGGGATGCGGGTGCCGGGCAGGAAGGTGCCCTGCTTGTGCGGGCTGGCGTCGGCCACGTAGTCGAGGAAGTCGCCGCGCACGCCGCAGTAGTTGAGCAGCGTGTTGCCCTTGGCCGCGGCTCCGTAGCCCACCACCGACTTGCCCCGCTCCCTGGCGTCGATGAGGAAGGCGAGCAGTCTGCGCTTCATGCCCTTCACCCGATCGGCGAAGCCGTCATAGCTCTCCAGCCGGTCGAGCCCGGCGGCGCGCTCGCGGGCGCGCAGCGCCGCCACCGTGGGCGCGATGGGACGCACCGCATCGGCCGGGCTGCCGTAGATGCGCAGGGAACCGCCATGAGTCGGCAGCTCGTCCACGTCGAACAGGCGAATGCCATGGGCAGCGAAAATGCGCTCGGCGGTCAGGAACGAGAAGTAGGAGAAATGCTCGTGATAAATGGTATCGAACTGCGCCTTTTCCATCAGGTGCAGCAAATGGGGAAATTCCATGGTGAGAACGCCGTCGGGCTTCAGCGTCATGCGCAGAGCGGCGACGAAGTCGTTGAGGTCCGGCACGTGCGCCAGCACGTTGTTGCCGACCAGCAGGTCGGCGCGGTGGCCGTCTTCCACCAGCTTGCGAGCCGTCGCGCGGCCGAAGAAGCCGACCCGCGTGGGTACGCCTTTCCCGGTCGCCACCCGGGCCACGTTGGCGGCGGGTTCCACGCCCAGCACCGGAATGCCGCGGCGGACGAAATGCTGCAGCAGATAGCCGTCGTTGCTCGCCACCTCGACCACGTGGCTGGTGCCGTCAAGGCCTAGTCGTTCCACCATCGCCGCGGCATAGGTCTCGGCATGGCGTAGCCAGCTTTCCGAATAGGACGAGAAATAGGCGTAGTCGCTGAAGATCTGTTCCGGCGCGTGGAACGCTTCGAGCTGGACCAGGAAGCAGGCGCCGCAGACATGGGCGTGTAGGGGAAAGGTTGGTTCCATGCGCGTCAGATCGGACGGGCGCAGATAGCTGTTGGATGGCGGCTGGGCCCCGAGATCGACGAAGCTGTGCTCCAGCGGCGTGCCGCAGAACCGGCAGGGGCTGGCGCGCAGTGCGAGGGGCGCGACGGATGCGGCCATCTCAGTTGGCTCCCTCGGCGACGGCGATCTGGTCGAGGGTGAAGGCGTTCATGTCGCGTCCGGTGATCTGGGCCTTGTACCAGTCCACGGTGGCGGTCAGTGCACGCTGGATTCGCCATACGGGTGACCAGCCGAGCTGGGCCTGAGCCTTGGCGCTGGACAGCACCAGTACCCCGGATTCCTTCGCCACGTCGGCGCCGGCGCGCGGTACTGGCCTGATCCAGCGGGCATCCTCGCCCCACAGACGCGCCACCTCGTCGGCGATCTGGCCGACCGGCCAGGCATCGGCCTCGGCGGGGCCGAAATTCCACGGGCCCGACCACGTGTCCGGCTCGGCGGCCAGCCGCTCGGCGAGCGCCATGTAGCCGCGCACCGGGTCGACCACATGCTGCCACGGGCGGATGGACTCGGGGTTGCGGATGGCGAGCGGACGGCGCTGGGCGAAGGCGCGCGCGGCGTCGGGCAACAGCCGGTTGGCGGCCCAGTCGCCGCCGCCGATGATGTTGCCGGCGCGCACGGTGGCGATGCCGATGCGCCGGTCGCCGGAGAAATAGTCGCGGTGGTAGGCGTCGACCACCAGTTCGGCACAGGCCTTGCTGCTGCCGTAGGGCTCGTGCCCGCCCAGCGTATCGGACTCGCGGTAGCCCCAGGGCCATTCGCGGTTCTCGTATACCTTGTCCGTGGTGACGATGACCGCCGCCCTGACCTGCGGGCAGTGACGCATGGCCTGCATCACGTTCACCGTACCCATGACATTGACCGCATAGGTTTCCACCGGGGCGGTATGGGCCAGGCCCACCAGGGGCTGGGCCGCCAGATGCATCACGATATCGGGCGCGAAATCCGTCATGGTGGCGGTCAGCCGCTCCGCGTCGCGTACGTCGGCAATGACCGAGCACATGCGGTCGGCCAGCCCGACCGTGTCGAACAGGCTGGGCCGGGTTCCCGGCGCCAGCGCATAACCGGCCACCCGGGCGCCGAGCCGGTTCAGCCACAGGCACAGCCAGCCGCCCATGAATCCCGTATGACCGGTGACGAAGACGCGGCGGTTCCGCCAGAAATCGCGGTCTAGGCGGAGAGTCGGCATGGCTTCCAGATGTGCCAGGGTGCGCGATCATCTGCCCACAACTCGTTGAGCAGCGTCATCTCGCGGTAGGTGTCCATGGACTGCCAGAAGCCGTGGTGCTTGTAGACGGCAAGCTGGCGGTCGCCGGCGAGCGTCTCCAGCACCGCTTCTTCCAGCGGCACGTTATCGTCCAACCGCACCCGGTCGAAGGCGCGCTTGTCGAAGACGAAGAAACCGCCGTTGATCCAGCCCTCTGCGACCTGCGGCTTCTCGCGGAAGCGGGTCACCAGGTTGCCGTCGATGGACAGTTCGCCGAAGCGCGAGGACGGACGCACCGCGGTGACCGTAGCCAGCCGGCCCGAGGCGCGATGATGGGCCAGCAGCTTGTCGAGGTCGATGTCGGACACCCCGTCGCCATAGGTGGCGAGGAAGGTGTTGCCGTCGATGTAGCGCAGCGCGCGGCTGATGCGCGATCCCGTCAGCGTGTCGCGGCCGGTATCGGCCATTACCACGCGCCAGTCCTCGTTGCATCCGTTGGACAGCGACTGCACGTCGCCGCTGGCGAAGTCGATCTCGAAATCGGAATTGTACAATGGATAGTTGAGGAAATAGTCGCGGATCGCGTCGCCCTTGTAGCCGAGGCAGAGTACGAAGCGGCGCGCGCCGTAATGGCGGTAATGCTTCATGATGTGCCACAGGATAGGCCGTCCGCCTATCTCCACCATCGGTTTGGGCTTGAACTCGGTTTCCTCGCGCAGGCGCGTGCCGAGCCCGCCGCACAGGATAACGACGCTGAGGCCCTCGAGGCCATTGGGCGCCGCAGCCCTGGGGCCGGCGGGAGGATTAAGGGAGGTCGGTGTTTTCATGGCGGAACCGTTGATCCGATTGTGCCCCGTCAGGGTTAATTCCGGCTTAACCAGCCGCCGTCCGGTCGCCCGCGTCCGCCACGTTGCCGATCACGTGTCGTACCGGGTAGTGGCTGTTGGCCAGCACATGCTGCCACGCCATGGCGCTGGCCATATCGACGATGACGGGCGCGCGCAGGTTGACCGATATCTGGGTGGCGGTCCCGATGCGCCGCGTGGCGACCACGAGCAGAACGGCGGTATCGCCATAGCCGATTCCCAGCGTCTGGCTGGCGGCCTCGATATCGGCGGGGGAGATGATCGTGTTCTCCGGGTTGAGCGGCGCGACGATGAAGGACAGAGACGGTTCGCTCAGGCACTGCAGCAGCTTGAACTGCTCCAGCCTGGGGTCCGGCAGGTTGGCGAGCCCGAAGTTGCGGTGCTCGGCATAGCCGAGCAGTCCGCGCGGCATGAATACGGCGTTGGCGCGGGCGAAGCCGATGGGCCCGAAGCGCGTTTCGACCAGGATGCGGCCGTCGTCGACCGCCGGCGGCGCGGCGTAGACGGGTTCCTGTGCGGCGACATTGTTGGCAGTCATCTGGGTTCACTCCCGTTTGCTGTCATTGCAGGAATCGCGTCAGCGAAAGCTGGGAAAGCCGGGCCAGGGTGGTAAAGGCAGCCTCCACCGTCACCTGGTCCGCATTCATTCGGGTAATCACCTCGGTGATATCGGCGTTCTGCAGATCGCCGATGGTCTTCTCCGAATAGAGCTTGAATTCGTCCAGCCGCCTGTTGACGTTCTCCAGCGCCGCCCGCGAGGCGCCGATACTGGTGCGGATGTCCGATACGTCGTCGATCGCCTGGCTGACCACGCGGAGCGAGTCCTCCATGGTGGCGCGGTCGTTAGGCGGGCCGATGACGATTTCGTGCAGGGCGCGGATGGCGCGCTCGAACCCGGTCTCGCCGGCCGTGATGCCGTAGGTGACCGAGAAATTGACGTCGGCGCGAATGGTCAACTGGGTCGTGTCGCCCTGGTAATAGCCGATAGCGTCGCCGTCGACGGTGGGCACGGTGTAGGTGGCCGGCAGGCCGGTCTGGTCCACCGGTGCGGTATCGGTACGGGTGCCGGCGAAGAGGTAGCGACCGTCGTCCTGGACATTGAGCAGCGAGGCGACCTCATTGAGCAGCGTCTGCGCCTGGGTCGGCATGGCAAGGTCGGCGGAGTTGTTGGCGTTCAGACCGTTGACCAGCAGCGTCTTGAAGTTTGACAACACGTCGAAGATCTGCGCCACGCTGGATTCCATGATCTGCAGGCGCTGGTCGACCAGGTTGTTGTTGTCGATGTACTGGTCGGCGCGCACGTAGGCCGTCTTGACGTTCACCAGCCGCCGAACGTCGGAGGCGATGCCGGTGTAATCCTCCGACTTGCGGCCGCTCGAAAGCTGGATCTGACCGACATTGAGACGGCGCTGCGCATTCAGGATATGCGTGATGTTGCGCTCGTGCTGGCCGAAGTTGGCGACCCGTGTCGTCATGGCTGCGCGTCCTAGCGGATCATGTCAGTGAGGTAGCCGAACAGCGTCTGCGTCACGGTGACAACGCGCGCTGACGCGGCATACGCGTTTTCCAGGATGATCATCTTCGACATTTCCTCGTCGAGATTGACGCCGCTGATCGATGTCGCATTGGCCTTCAGGTTCGAGACCAGGATATTGCGCGCATCGGCCTCGTCGCGAACGCCCCGCGCCTGGGTGGCGTTGAGCGACACGATATCGGTGGCAAATCCGGACAGGCTCGACGAGCTGGCGGCGATCAGGTTGGTCGCGGTGAACGACAGGTTGTCGTTGAACCGGTTGGCAATGTTCTGCACCGCCGACTTGTCGCCCGGGGTCAACCCGATATCGCTGGCGGCGAGCGCCGGATCGTTACTCAGCGTGCCGCGCGAGACACGCGACGGATCGGACGCGATGTCGCTGCGCACAGCGATGCTGGAAACCACGCCGGTGTCGCGGGGCTTGATGGTCAGGCTGTTAAGCAGCGTACCGCTGTCGGTGAGGAAATAGTTGTTGCCGTCGCTGTCGGCGATGCGCAGCCGATAGCCGGTTCCGTCGGTGACCACCGATGCGGTAATGTTCGCGGCGGCAGCGACCGCATTGGCGTTGATGGCGGTGGCGATATCGTCGAGATCGTTGCCGGCCAGATAGTTGACGGTGGTGGTGCCGAATACGCCGTCGAAGGTGAGGGTGCCGGCCAGGCCGAGAGCGGTAGTGCGGCTGGCCTGGTACGAAGACAGGTAGTCGTCGTATTCGGCGGCGCTGGAGAAGAAGTCGTTGAGACCGAGGAATTGCGAGGCGCCCGCCGTGCGGCTGCCGAGAGACACCGTACTCGTCATCTCGTTGAAGGCAAGGCGGTTGCCGGCCGTCGGCGTGATCACGACGTTTCCCGCTGCGTTGACCGCGGCGCTGGAAACGCTGGCCATGGCGTTGATGGCGGTCATCAGGTCGCCCACCGTCGCCATGGTGGCAAGGTCGAAGTCCTGAACCTCCTGCACCACGCCGCTGGTATCGACCACGGCGACGCGGAAGGTGCCGCTCCACGGCGGCGGATCGTTGGCATCGAGCGTGCGGGTGCCCGTCACCGAGGAGAGGCCGGGATAGCCGGTTCCCTGGTTGTGCAGCGCGTTGATTTCATCGTGCATCATGGTGACGAGTTCCTGCATCTGCGAATGCAGGTTGGGCAGGATGTCGTCGCGCATGGCCACCAGCCCGGCGATGCGCCCGTCGGTAATCTCGCTGGTAATGTCGACGCCGCCCAGATCGATGCCGTCGATCGATCCGGCGTCGAGCGTAATCAGCGGGCCTACCAGGGCAGTGGAGTTATGGCTCAGGGTCGCCGCGTTGCGGTCGACCAGTGACCGGCCGGTCCTGGTCAGCACCACCACCTCGCCATTGGAGCGGGTGAACTGCTGGAACTGCATTTCCTTGGCGATCTTGTCGAGCGCAATGTCGCGCTGGTCCTGCAGCTCCCCGACGCCGAGGTTCAGCGCCTGATTTTCGGCGATCCTGAGGTTGAGGTCGTGGACCAGGGAGAGCTGGGTATTGACCTCTGACACAGATTCCTCGATCTGGTGATCGACCTCGGCGCGCAGCTTCTCGATCTGGTCGGCCATGTCGTTGAGCTGCTGGGTGAACAGCTTTGCCCGCTCGATCAGGTCGGTGCGCAGCGACACGTTCTCGGGGGTGTCGGCGAGGGACTGGAACTTGGCGGCGATGTCGGCCAGCGCGTTGGCCGGCGAGCTGTCCGAGGACAGGGTGCCGAACAGATCCTGAATGCGGTCGTAGAATGCATCCTTGGCGTTGGACGTGCCGAGCTGCGATTGCGCCGCACGCACTTCCTTGATCATGAACTCGTTCGCGACCCGCGCGATCTCGGCGATCTCGACGCCGGAGCCCTGACCGGCGATCACCACCGCCTGCTGCTGGACGGTCTTGCGCGAATACCCTTCGGTATTCACGTTCGCCACGTTCTGTGCGGTCACGTCGAGGGACCGCGAGTTCACCTGCAGTCCGCTGATCGCGTTGAAAAGGGCGATGTTGAGCGACATGACCGGTCGTCCTGCTTGGGGCCGAGTGGTGCCTAGAGCTGGTAGTCGTAGGTGAGCGACAGAGGCGGCGCGGTGCGACCGCGCGGGCGGCGCTCGAACGTGGCGCTGGCGCCGTAGCCCTTGTGGCGCGCCCGCTTGTCCGCCACCGCGTCGACGATGGCCTTGAGCAGGCGGTCATGGGAGTCGCGCACCGCATTCAGCGCCCGGGCATTCTCGGCCAGGGCGTCGTCGAACCGGGCCGCCAGCGCGCCGAGCTCCTGGCGCATCGCGGGCTCCATGGCCTCCAGGACCGCCGTGTCGTCCGCCAGCGAGCGCACGCATTCCTCGTAGGCGATGGTCAGCGCCATCTTTTCGTCCTGCATCTGCTCGATTTCCGTCACGCGCATGGCGCGCAGCATCTCGACCTCGTGGTCGAGAACCCCGATCAGGCGGCTGGTCACGCGGATCAGCGATTCGACTTTCTGCATGGATGGAGCGTTGCCGGACATCACTTGACCTCCTGGTGTTTGAGCATTTCACGCGTCACCATGTCGGCGATGCCGATGCCGCCGCGCTCGGAAATGGCCTGGCCGTAGTTCTGGAGCAGCAGCGAGCGGTAGATGCCCTCCGCCTGCCCGCCGCCGAAGAACCCGTCGGTGGGAATGCCCTTGAACATGTGTTCCAGCATCTGGGTGACGAAGAATGCCTCGAAATCGCGCCCGGCCTTGCGCGCGGCGGCCTCGTCTGCCCCCTTGGGCAGCATGGGGGCGGAGCGCCGGGCGAAGGCGTCGGTGGCGGCGCCGACAGGAGCGGGGAGGCCGCTCATCACATCACCTCTATGTCCGCCTGCAGGGCGCCGGCGGCCTTGATGGTCTGCAGGATGGTGATCATGTCGCGCGGTCCGACGCCGAGCGCATTCAGGGCGTTGACCAGTTCCTGGAGGCTGACGCCCTGGGGCACCAGGGCCAGCTTCTGGCCCGCGTTTTCGTCCACCTCGATCTTGGTGCGATCCACCGTCTGGGTGGTGCCGCCTGTCGAGAAGGGCGTCGGCTGCGAGACCTGAGGGGTTTCGGTGACCTTGATAGTCAGGTTGCCCTGGGCGATGGCGACAGTATTGATGCGTACGTTCTCGCCGATCACGATGACGCCGGACTGCTCGTCGATCACCACCTTGGCGACCTGATCGGGGTCGACCCTGATCTGCTCGATGTCCGTCAGCAGGGCGACCGCGCCGCCCGGGTAGCCGGGCGGCACGTGCAGCAGCACGGTGCCGGGATCGGTGGCGGTGGCAGCTGCCTGGTTGAGCAGCCGGTTGATGGCGCCGCTCATGCGGCGCGCCGTGGTCAGGTCCGGGTTGCGCAGCGACAGGCGCACCTGGTTCATGGCGCGCATGTCGAAGTTCAGCTCGCGTTCGATGATGGCGCCGTTGGCGATGCGCCCGTTGGTGGGCACGTTCTTGGTCACCGAACTGGCCTTGCCCGAGGCGGAGAATCCGCCGATTGCGACCTGGCCCTGCGCCACCGCATAGACCTCGCCGTCGGCGCCGATCATAGGGGTGACCAGCAGGGTGCCTCCCAACAGGCTGTTCGCGTCGCCGAGCGCGGCGACCGAGACATCCATGCGGGTTCCATGGCGGGCGAAGGACTGCAGCGTCGCCGTGACCATGACGGCGGCGACGTTCTTGGTCTTCAGCTTTTCCTCAACATCGCGGGTGTTGTCGCCGAGCCGCTCCAGCATGCCGATCAGGCTCTGTCTGGTGAAGGCGGAGTTGGTCAGCTCGTCGCCGGTGCCGTTGAGCCCGACCACCAGCCCGTAGCCCACAAGAAGGTTGTCGCGTACACCCTCGAAATCGGCGATGTCCTTGATGCGCGACGCCGCGCCCGCCGGATGGGCCAGCGTATGGATCGCCAGCACCAGGGCGAGCAGGATGCCCCACACCATGGACGCCACCGGATGGCGGTTGGCGGCGCGCTTGCGCGGACGTACCAGCAATGAATGACCCCTGAACCCCATGACCACACGCACAACACGGACCGGAACGGCCCGCAATATCCCTAGCGAAATCCATGCCAACTCGGGAAAGAGAGAAACCTGCCGCGTTTTCAATGGCTTGTCTCGGAAGGACAGGATTGGCGCGCGGCCTGTGGCGGCAAGAAGGAGTGTTTCGCGCGGCAGAATTTGCCGGCCGGTGCGGCAGGAACGGCGCTGTCCGGGATCACTTAACGCGGTTTTAACCGCGTCGGGCGCAGGGTGGCCCCGTTATTCGACGCGAAGCAGAACGCGAGCGATGAAGATCACGGGTACGGGATCGTTGCAGTCGTCGACACCGGTTCGCCGCAAGGAACGGACCGGCCGGTCGGGGGCGTCGGCGTTCGTTGCAGACCTGGCCGACGACGCGCCGGTAAAATCGTCGGGCGCCATTACCGACCTGGGCGGGGTCAGCAACCTTCTCTCCATCCAGGAGGTCGCCGACCCGACGGCCGAGCGGCGCCGCGCCGTGCGCAGGGGCGAGGACATGCTGGAGCGGCTCGACGAGCTGCGCCACGGGCTGCTGATGGGCAGCTTTCCCAGCGAAAAGCTGGATTCTCTGCTCGTCCTCGTACGCCGCCACCATGATCGCGTGATCGACCCCCGGCTGCGCGAGGTCCTGCGCGAGATTGAGGTGCGCGCGGCGGTCGAGTTGGCCAAGCTTGGCCGCCTGGATTGAGGCATTATCCATTTATCACGTAAAATCATATAGTTATATGATCGTTCGATATCG